>Ga0315906_10000283_pt1 | contig 86172 bp, 72 predicted proteins | sample LakEriMetagenome_4_FD_203526 | JGI IMG/M metagenome (GOLD analysis project Ga0315906, IMG submission 203526) | Freshwater fungal communities from buoy surface, Lake Erie, Ohio, United States - Buoy 2 MA122 | ecosystem: Environmental > Aquatic > Freshwater > Lake > Lake biofilm | place: USA...
CCCATCCATCCCGCAGGAATTTCTCCAATCTTCACCTCTTTGCGATGAGCGTTATTATCAAATGCGTCTGCAATCACCGTATCCGTTGGAATGTAAAGGTTTACTCCTTTCGTTTTAGCTTTAGTCATTATGGTGCGTGCCGTGTCCAGATAATCATCTTCTACCAGAGAATTACCCACATTTCCACCCATCGCTTTTACAAATGTGTACGCCATCCCACCACCAACGATTAGGTTATCTACCTTTTCCAGTAAGCGCTCTATGATTGTGATTTTTGAAGAAACTTTTGCTCCACCAACGATTGCAGTAAGAGGTTTTTCGGTTGAATTCAACACTTTGTCCACTGCCTTGATCTCTCCTTCGATGAGGTAGCCGAACATCTTATCCTTTGGAAAGTAGTTCGCTATGACGGTCGTGCTTGCATGGGCTCGATGAGCAGTTCCGAAGGCATCATTCACATACACATCTCCATGTTTTGCCAATGCTTCCGCGAAACTTTCGGTTCCGGTCGTTTCCTGCTTATAGAAACGCACATTTTCAAGCATCAAGACTTCACCCGGTTGAAGTCCTGCACTAATTTTATATGCTTCTTCAGCGATACAATCTTTAGCAAATTTCACATTCACACCCAAGACTTTCGAGGTATGAGCTACAATGTGATGTAAGGAAAATTTATCTTCAGGACCCTCTTTCGGTCTGCCTAAATGAGACATCAACACTACACTTCCTCCTTGTTTTAAAATATGCTGGATGGTTGGTGCTGCTGCACGGATACGCGTATCATCCGTCACAGCCATTGTTTCTTTGTCAAGCGGAACATTAAAATCAACGCGAATGAGGGCTCGTTTTCCGCTAAAATTATAGGAGTGAATGTCTGCCATGGGATTCATAGAATTTACATGGGGACAAAAGTAAAAAAAAGTGGGGTTTGAGAACCTTACCCCACTTCAAGCAAACAAGAAATAAACATTTTCGAAAATGGGGTTTGCTAAACTCGCCCCACTTTTCTTTGAGCTTAAAAATTGTAAAGCATGGGGAAAAGCTCGCAAACCCCACGCATCACCATTTTATTTAACGAGCTGACTCGTTTGAACTGTAGTATTGTTGGAAACAGTCAATGTATACATACCAGAAGACAATGCTGAAGTTGAAATTGCTTCAACTCCATTTACATTTCCTGTTAAAACAACTTTACCTGTTTGATCAACAATTGTGTATACTCCATTGTCTATTCCTGAAATTGTGACTACATCGTTGAACGGATTGGGATACACTGACAGAGAAGAGCTGTTTGAATCTTCAATTCCCAAAAATGTAGACAACAACACTTTGTCTAGAACGTGAACAACACCATTGTCAGCAGGAAGGTCTGCCAAAATAACATTCGCATCATTAATTTTAACACCTCCTGTCAACGATACAATCACATTCTCACCCGATAGCGTAGGAACTTGTCCTGCAGTAAGGTCAGTAGATAAAACCGTACCTGCAACAACGTGGTAAGCCAAAATATCTCCAAGGTTTGAAAGAGCAAGGATATCATTCAATGTCACACCCAATTCTGTTGCTAAGTTGTCGAAAGCAGTATTTGTTGGAGCGAATACAGTGAATTCAGAGAACGGATCTGTCAACAATGGCAATAGACGAGCTTCAACTACAGCTGCAACCAATGTTGTGTGTGCCGGTGAACCGATTGCAATATCCGCTACTGTAGTATTTGGAAGAACAACCGCGTCCAATACATGAACAGCACCATTGTCAGCCACAAGATCCGCTGCTGAAACCTGAGCCTGGTTCACAAATACATTCGTTCCATCGATAGTTACTTTCAGCGTATTTGCAGTATTCAAAGGCGATGCAATCAAACCATTTGAAAGGTCTGTAGAAAGCACCTCAGAACCTAGAACATGGTACAAAAGAATGTCAGATAGATCTGGTGAAGCCAACAGATCTCCTGCTGTTATCCCCAAAGCTGTAAGTGCAGCGTTGAATGCATCATTCGTTGGAGCAAAAACCGTAAGTGAAGCAAACGGATCCGTCAAAGCAGGAAGCAATCTTGCTTCAACCACAGCCGCCACCAATGTTGTGTGTGCCGCTGAACCGATTGCGATATCCGCTACTGTAGTATTTGGAAGAACAACTGCATCCAATACATGAACAGCACCATTATCAGCCAAAAGATCTGCTGCTGAAACCTGAGCCTGGTTAACAAATACATTCGTTCCATCGATTGTCACTTTAAGTGTGTTTGCAGTGTTCAAAGGCGAAGCGATCAAACCATTTGAAAGGTCTGTAGAAAGAACCTCAGCACCTAAAACATGGTACAAAAGAATGTCAGATAGATCTGGTGAAGCCAAAAGATCTCCTGCTGTGATACCCAAAGCTGTAAGTGCAGCGTTGAATGCGTCATTCGTTGGAGCAAAAACTGTAAGTGAAGCAAAAGGATCCGTCAAAGCAGGAAGCAATCTTGCTTCAACTACAGCTGCAACCAATGTTGTGTGTGCCGCTGAACCGATTGCGATATCCGCTACTGTAGTATTTGGAAGAACGACTGCATCCAATACATGAACAGCACCATTGTCAGCCAAAAGATCCGCTGCTGAAACCTGAGCCTGATTAACAAAAACATTCGTTCCGTCGATAGTTACCTTTAGTGTGTTCGCAGTGTTCAAAGGCGAAGCGATCAAACCATTTGAAAGGTCTGTAGATAGCACCTCAGAACCTAGAACATGATACAAAAGAATGTCAGATAGATCTGGTGAAGCCAAAAGATCTCCTGCTGTGATACCCAAAGCTGTAAGTGCAGCGTTGAATGCATCATTCGTTGGAGCAAAAACTGTAAGTGAAGCAAAAGGATCCGTCAAAGCAGGAAGCAATCTTGCTTCAACCACAGCTGCAACCAATGTTGTGTGTGCCGCTGAACCGATTGCGATATCCGCTACTGTAGTATTTGGAAGAACGACTGCATCCAATACATGAACTGCACCATTGTCTGCCAAAAGATCCGCTGCTGAAACCTGAGCCTGGTTCACAAATACATTCGTTCCGTCGATAGTTACTTTCAGCGTGTTCGCAGTGTTCAAAGGCGAAGCGATCAAACCATTTGAAAGGTCTGTAGAAAGCACCTCAGAACCTAGAACATGATACAAAAGAATGTCAGATAGATCAGGTGAAGCCAACAGATCCCCTGCTGTGATACCCAAAGCTGTAAGTGCAGCGTTAAATGCATCATTGGTTGGAGCAAAAACTGTCAAAGAAGCCAATGGATCAGTTAAAGCAGGTAAAAGTCTTGCCTCTATTACAGCAGCTACCAAGGTAGTGTGTGCAGAAGAACCAATGGCAATATCAGCAACTGTTGTATTAGGGAGAACAACTGCATCCAATACATGCACCACTCCGTTCAATGAGGTCAGGTCTGCTGTGGAAACTTGCGCTTGATTCACAAAAACATCCCCTAGGGCAGTAACCGTCAACTTCAACGTATTTGTGGGGCTTAAAGGTGGTACAATTGCCCCGTTGTTTACAGCAGAAGATGGTAGAGTAACCCCAAGGACATGGTATTGAAGAATGTCGCTTAGGTTTGGTAAGGCAAGAAGACCTGGTATGTCCAACCCTAAAGCGGTAGCCAAATTTGTAAACGCCTGATCATCCGGCGCAAAAACAGTTAGTGTAGCAGTTGGATCTTGCAATGCAGGAGCAAGCCCTTCTTGAATTAGAGCAGCTTCCAAGTAAGTATGGTTCGGGCTGACCGCGATGATGTCATCAAACACGTTTTGTGCGTGAGCGCCAGATGCTATTAGTACCGCACCGGCAAAAGGTAAAAGAATCGTTCGTAAAGTTTTCATTTTTTTGTTTAATTTTAATATTACAATTCTTAAACAAAATGTTTTGGATTTGGTTCACGGGGAATGAAAAAAAATTGATTTTCAGAAAATAAGCCATTCTTTCTAAATGGACAATGACACAATTTTACAATTGACAATGCCCCACCCCCCTGAAGCTTAAAAATTGTCCATTCTAATATTGTCCATTCTAAAACTCGTATATTCGTATTATGTCATCCGAACGCCAGATCTTCACACTTCAACAGGTTGTTCAGTCTATTCGCAAAACAATAGAGGATCGTTACACTCAAGCGTATTGGATCAAAGCGGAGATGCACAAACTCAATCAGTATCCTAGTGGACATGCGTTTCCGGAGCTTGTTCAAAAAGAAAATGACAAGATAGTTGCTCAGATGGGAGCTACGATCTGGAAAGACAACCTGACGCGCATCAATAAATCTTTTGCCGAGACAGTAAAAGAACCTTTGAAAGAGGGCGTCACATTGCTCATGCAGGTAAAAATCGTTTTTACTGAGTTATATGGACTAGGGCTACAGGTTCTTGACATTGACCCCAATTTTACGCTCGGGGAATTGCAACGTGAACGCGAAGAAACACTGAAAAGGCTACAAAAAGAAGGGTTACTGAATGCAAATCAACAGCTGGAGTTTCCTTTGCTGCCTAAACGCATCGCAGTGATTTCAGCGGATTCAAGTAAGGGACTTTCCGATTTCAATAAAGTACTGTTGGGCAACTCCTGGAATTATACATTTTTCACCTTTCTCTTTCAAGCTTATCTTCAAGGGGACATGGCTGTACCTTCCATCCTAACGCAGCTTGAACGCATTCGTAAAGTTGCCCATCATTTCGATTTAGTGGTGATTGTTCGTGGAGGTGGTGGAGAAGTGGGAATGTCTTGCTACAACAATTATGAGCTATGTAAGGCTATTGCTGCATTTCCATTGCCAGTACTTACCGGGATCGGTCACTCAACCAATCTTACCGTGGCTGAAATGGTCGCGTTTCGAAATGCCATTACACCTACTGAATTAGCTGATTTCCTCATACAAGCCTTTCACGAATTTGCAGTACCTGTTCAAGAAGCTAAAACTAAAATTAGAAATCACGCTGCACAATTAATGCTCGATACCCGACAACTCTTTACGTCGGAGGTCAAGCATTTTAAAAATGCTGCAGGCTTGTTTCTCTATCGTTCTCAGCTTGCATTGACCCGCAGTTCCTCCGACTTCCGACTGAACGCATCAGGATCATTAAATAGCAACTCTGAAAAGCTTACGAACCTTAAATTGAAAACGAACGATCTCGTGAAATCTATCGTGCGAGAAAAGAGGAACTGCCTAAAAGACCTTCAAACTGCTTTTCCCGCTTTATTGGAACGAAAAGTTGCATTTGAAAATAAAGAACTAAAAGCAATGGAAGATCTTATCCGCGTGATGGATCCAATACATGTATTACGCAGAGGATATTCTCTAGTTCGTCTTTCAGGCAAAACGATTCACGCCGACAACATGCCCGTTTTAGGAAATGAATTGGAGATCGAAACAGAAAAACTGATTGTAAAATCGACTGTTCAGTCGGTAAATTTGAAGAATAAAGAGGATTGAATTATTAAAAAACAAAACATTTGAACATTTGAACATTTGAACATTTGAACATTTGAACATTTGAACAATTGAACATTTGAACATTTTTACATTTTTACATTTTTACACCTATGGAAAACCAAACATACACCGCCGCTTTCGAGGAATTGCAACAGATCGTTCGCGACATGGAGGACGGAGAAATTACAGTAGATGAGCTTGCCGTTAAAGTTAAGCTCGCAGCCGAGCTTATTAAGCTTTGTAAGCAAAAGCTGGTAAGTACTGAAGAAGATGTCAATCAGATCCTGAAAGAATTGGAAGGATAAATCCCGAGGTAATAACATCGACGGGTTGAAAAGTTAACTAGCATTCTGTTACAAATGACCCTAAACTGCAGTACTTTTAAAGTATTGTGATGAAGAAGAGGATTGTCCGCATTGGTTTGTGGGTCTGTGGTGTTTTTGCAGGACTGATGTTGCTGCTTACACTCCTCATTTACGTGTTCAAAGATGAGATTTGCCGTTATGCCATCGATGAAGCAAATGCGTACTTAAAAGCAAAAGTATCTATTTCTGAGGTCGATCTTACATTTTGGGGTTCATTTCCCAATTTATCGGTGGATTTCAACCACGTTTTCATCCCGGATTCATATACCTATGCCACCAACAAAGACACCTTGCTCTATTCCGACCGGATTCGATTAAAATTTAATCCGCTCGATATTTGGCGTGAAAACTACACCGTACATTCGATTGAGGTCAGCTCGGGAACGGTTCAGCTCAAGGTCAATCGTTATGGCAAAGTCAACTATGACATCTTAAAACCGAGCTCTGACAGCACAAATGAAGCCTTTGAGCTGGATTTGGAATCGGTAGCCTTTGAAGACATCCGTTTTTCATACCGCAACACCCCTACCGCTCAAAAATACCGCAGTCGCATCCATAAAATGAACTTGGATGGCAGGTTCAGTGATGATCGTTTCGAAGTACATACCTCAGCCAACCTTCTACTCAAACAGCTCAAAAGTGGCGACGTGTCTTTACTTAAAGACCAACCTGCTGAAATCAATCTCAGAGTATATGTAAACACACTTAGTGATGTGATCAACATTCCAAAGGCGAGTATCAGTATTGCCTCCCTTCCATTTGAAATCAAAGGAACATTCAGAAAAGACAGCACCATTTTTGAGCTTCACTCAAAGGATATACCACTGACAGATTTTGCTAGCAAGTTCGCTTTATCAGGCACAGAAGAAGTGCGAAAATTCGATGGATCGGGCTTGGCTTTTGCTGATCTCTTCGTCAGGTCGGACAACAAAGCAAATGAGGCTGCTGAGGTCACCTGTAACTTCGGCATTCAAGAAGGATCGCTCACTGAGCCGGAGAGAGGAATTCGAATACAGAAGATTAATCTAAGTGGAACATACTCCAATGTAGGGGGACAAGAAAATGAGTTTTTAAAATTAGAGAAATTGAAGCTGCTGACTCCGGGAGGTCCTTTCGATGGAAAGCTCGAGATAACCCGTTTTGAAAAGCCAAAGTATAATGGATTCGCCCACGGTGTAATCGATGTCGCCATGTTTCACTCCCTGTTTCAGATTCCTATGGTAGAACAAGCACAGGGAATGGTGGACTTATCAACGGATTTCGAGGTCAGCACAGAGTTTACAGAGGCAGGAGAAAAGGAATATTCCGTAAAAAAATGTGATGGGAGTATTGAGCTTCGGAACATGCTCGTCAAATTGCAAAATGACCACCGAACCTTTCGTGAGTTAAACGGAGCACTCTACCTCCGTGGAGAGGAAGCGGGAATCGATGATGTTTCCCTAAAGGTGGGAAGCACCGATTTACGTTTAAATGGTATTTTCAGAAATCTTGTTAATTACATTTCGGACCAGGGAGTGCTTGAAGCTGATGTGGAAATTTCCGGAAATAAGATTGACCTGCAAGATTTGGGTACAACCACGAAGGAGGAAAAGATTCAGGATGGACGCAGTTATGTAATTCCTGCAGATATTCGTGGGCACATGCGCACCGATATCGGTGAGTTAATTTATGAAAAACATACGTTCCGTGACGTGAATGGAAATATGGAGATGTCCGGCCGCCAATTGTATTTCCCAAATGTCACACTTCGCAACGCAGAGGCCACCATTAATGGAAGCTTGATCATTGCTGAAAATGCTCCGGAAATCTTCGATATAACTGCAGAGGTCGCTTCAAAAAACCTTCAATTCAAACCTCTTTTCAAAGAATGGGAGAATTTTCACCAAAGCGTACTTGGAGCAGAAAATATTTTTGGAAAAGCAGAGGCAAAAGTATTTTTCAAAGCGCCATTCGATCTCCGTTCGGGAATAATTTATAAATCCATTAAAGCACAAGTGTACCTTAAAGTCACCGAAGGGCGACTTGCGAATGTGAAAAGTTTTAAATCCATTACCGAAAGTTTACAAACCAACTCAGCAAAATTGGTTCTTGGCAAAGAGAACATCGCCTCTCTGGAAAAGAAACTGATGGATCTAAGGTTTGAAACACTGGAAAATACCCTGACAATAGAAAACGGAAAAGTGACCATTCCGGAGATGATGATCCTTTCTTCTGCACTTGACATGGAGACGTCCGGAACACACACCTTCGACAATGTGATCGACTATCGATTTTCGTTCCAATTCAGGGACTTGAAAAATAAAAGCCGAACAACCGAATTTGGAGAGGAAATCGATGATGGTACAGGCATGAAAGTATTCATGCGTATGTATGGAAACGTCGAAAATCCAACAATCATTTGGGACAAACAATCCAGAAAAGAACAGGTAAAAGAGAACCTTACAGAAGAGAAGGAGACCGTTAAATCGATGTTAAAAAGCGAATTCGGCTTATTCGGCAAAGACTCGACTGTCAGAAATTACCAGGAAAAAGAACGCCCTAAAGAAACCATAAAAGTGGAATTAGATCCCGCCGAAGAAGCGAGGCCGGAAGATAAAAAACCTAAAAAAGATTCCAAGCTAAGGAATACCTTGAAGAACTGGAAACAAGAGGCCGATAAGGACAAGCAAGAGAAGATAGAGTTTAATTGAATTATAATACTCACCTTTCGAGTTCCTCAGGGCTCGGTATTCAGCATTTCAAATTTTAAAAGGTTATCGATTGTCAACTACAATCTCTCCAAAAAATCCAAGACCAACTCCACTAAATTTGTTGTCTCTGCAAACGAAAGATTTTCAAACGAATCATTGATGTCATGATAGTTCTTATTCGGGCCCATCGTATACATAAAAAATGCAGGTACGCCTTTCTCAGAAAACCAATAATGATCTGAATTGGCCGCCGGACCTCGGGACTTTACTTGAGACAAATACTGTTTCTCACTGTTTATGTTCTGAAGTAAAGCAAATTCTTTAGGATGTTTCGTAGCATTCACCACAGTGACCCCTTCTTCTCCACTTCCCATAATATCCAGATTCATCAGAAACCGAATCCTTCTCAACCTCATAACCGGGTGTTCGGTAAAGTACTTTGAACCAACTAAACCAGCTTCTTCTCCCGCAAAAGCAATGAACAGATAATTGTACTTCCTTTTTTTGAGAACAAGCTCCTTTGCCACAGCAAGCATCGTCGCTGTCCCGCTCGCATTGTCGTTTGCACCGGGAAAATAGGTGTCTGCGCCCATTCTCCCCAAATGATCATAATGTGCACTTAATACGATCATTTTTCGATTCAAGCGACTAGCAGGCAGATACCCGATCACATTGTATGAGCTGTAATTCCTTTCCATTCGCGCATGGACGTCCACAATCAATTCCTTTTGTAAGGGTACTTTACCATCTATAAAGAGTAAGGGATAGTTGGACTGCTCTGAAGCCACCGACCAGGTTAATTTTTCATTCGACCAAACAATCGTGTGTGAAAATGATGAGAGCATTTCGGCCATACCGTTCAACAATTTCAATGTATCAGAGGTGGTGGAGCGTTTATCAAGCAAGAAGGCATTGTACTTCCCGCCCCCTGAAACTAGTTCTCCAATAATCTTTTGAAGACGCACTTTATCGAGGGCCTCAGCCGGAGTAACTGTTTTAAATCGAAGAACAAGGCGCACCGACGGACAGGCGGGATCCACAAGATAATCTATGCCAGGTCGCAAAGTATCACCATCAGCCAGAACAAGCATTTGACCGGGAAAGGTATTTACAGCGTGTTTAAACTCTTGAAGATAAGATCCTTTTAAAGGTTTTAGACCTAGCTGCTTAAACTCCCCCGAAATAAAAGCTGATGCGAGTGAATCGCCTTTGTTAATATAACCTCGACCATGCAATTGCGGAGCGCAGAGGTGTTGTGTGACATTTCGCACATAATCCAGCACTAACATTTTTGTGCCGGGCTGAGCATTTACGTAAAGTTGGATCAGCAAAAAAATGGCAGTAATGCCCTTACGCATAGCGTCTTTTGATCTTCAGCACAAATTCCTCGACAGTATCACTTTCATTGTCCCACTGGTATTTAGTTGCGAAAGAAGATGTTCTCTTGAGCGCCTCCAGTTCGTTTTGTTGCTCATCTATGGTTTTTATCGCTTCTGAAAAGGCCTCACTTGAACCATCAAACAATTCGTTAATGAATTGAAGGCGTTCGTTCAATCCAAAGGACCCCTTAAGTGTATCTATCCGCGACATAGCTATCCTTGACTGCAAAGCTGAATCAAACGCTGAAAATTTCTTAATAAATTCATTGTCCTCACTTCCTGAGGCAGACTCTAACTGCTCGGAGAAAGTGCGAATCGGTTCTTCCAAAAGTTCCTCAATTGTTTCTGTTGCCTCAATCGCAGCTAGATCATTGTCAATGATTTCAGACTCTTCTTTGGAAGCCGGCGTTTCAAAAAGATCGATGGGCGCTGCCGGTACCTCTTCGACTTCGTCCAATGAGGAAAAATCTATGCTTTCAGGAAAGACGATGTCCTGCTCTTCCACATTGTGCTCAAAGGTATTGTTCACTTCAATGTTTTGGACGATCACTGTCGGAGCATCATCTGCTTTAGCAGCGCTACTATCCTTTGTATCTACATGTGCCTCATATGCCTTATATCGCAAGACAAGCGCAAGCTCATACAAATCCCTTGAATGTCCAACTAACTCTTCAAGTTCAGTCATTTGCAAATTTCCGGATTGAAGTTTTGATACCAATGTACTCACCTCAGCTAAAGAGGAAGTGATCTTTTTTGAATGTTCCATAGTATTGTTTTTTTTCAACAATCCTTTCGAATTGCTAACCTGCCTGTTGTCAGAAATGCTAAAATAGCGATTTTCGATGCGTAAAGTTATCAAAAGCAAAACGATCTGAAGGATGAGATAGTGACATTTTTCTCCTAAGCAGTGTGTTGAAAAACGAAAAAATTTAGACATGTTTTTAGAACAATTTCCCGGACAGGGAAGACAAAATGGTTGGATAGAGGTCGTTTGCGGGTCTATGTTTTCCGGTAAAACGGAAGAGTTGATCCGAAGACTTAAGCGTGCGCAATTTGCAAATCAAAAACTCGTTCTTTTCAAGCCTCGTGTGGATGACCGCTACCATGAAGAGAATGTTGTTAGTCACCAGGGAAGCAGTCTCGAAGCAAGAGTCATCGAACATTCTTCAGAAATACTTCAGATATGGAACCATGAAATGGTCGTCGCAGTAGATGAAGCACAGTTCTTTGATGATGAGCTGGTGAATGTAGCAAATGAGCTCGCAAACAAGGGTGTCCGTGTGATCCTTGCCGGCCTTGACATGGATTATAAAGGATTGCCCTTCGGTCCCATGCCGCAATTAATGTCTGTCGCAGAATATGTGACAAAAGTTCATGCAATCTGTTTGTCTTGTGGTAACTTAGCACAGTTTTCGCACCGAACTGTATCAGAAACGGGGCAAGTTCTGGTTGGAGCTGTTGAAAAATACCAACCACTTTGCCGTTCCTGTTACAACAAAAACACCGGAAATCCGACGAAATAGAACTTCGAACACATTTTGAATCTCCAACTCTCATACGACGAACTTGCGCACCTCACCGGTGCAACGATCAACGGTTCAATAAATGCTGTCGGGCGAATTGCCAGGGTAGCCATAGATTCACGTTCCATACATCAAGGCTCAGAGACAGTATTCTTTGCGCTGAAAGGGAATTTCAGAGATGGACATCGGTTTATTCCCGAGGCGCATGAAAAAGGTGTACGTGCCTTTTTCGTAGAGAACAATACTTTCGTAGACAGCTATCCGGACAGTGTTTTTTTTAGTGTGCGTGATGTCTTGTTCGCACTTCAGGAGCTTGCAGCCGCACATCGCAGAAAGTTTACTTATCCCGTCATCGCAATTACAGGTTCTGCCGGAAAAACCACCGTGAAGGAATGGCTGAATCATCTCCTCTCCCCTGAACTACACATTATTCGAAGTCCAAAATCGTACAATTCGCAGCTGGGTGTGGCTCTTTCATTACTCGAAATGTCTTCAGAGCATGCCCTCGGAATCTTTGAAGCGGGTATTTCCCAGCCCGAAGAAATGGAACGCTTAGCATACATGATTCAACCCACTCATGGCATTTTTACATCGTTGGGGAGAAGTCATGAAGAGAACTTTAAATCCAAAGAACAGCAACTCGAGGAAAAACTCAAGTTATTTGCCCACTGTACAAAAACCCTGGTAAACGAGACTGTCCCTGTAAGCCAAAGTCAACTTTCAGGAATCCATGGCGAACTGGTCAGCATGCTCTCAGGCAAGGACGTCGAACATTTAAACATACCATTCACGGATCGTATTAGTGTGATGAACGCTCGAATGGCATTTGCAGCGGCTTGTCTGTTTACTAGAGACCGTTCATTATTAAAGCTTAAAGTAGAAGAGCTGGAACGTCCGGCTATGCGTTTGGAGACATTCGACGGTATCAAAGGATGCACAGTCATCAACGATACCTACAACCTTGATCCGGACGCTTTGCAATATGCATTGGAATACCAGCTTCAACTCTCAAATAACAGGAAACGGATCGTCATCCTGGGAATTGATGATGCCAACAAAGGACTCAGACAAGAAGCAGAGCGTGTTATCCAAAGATTTGAGCCTGATCAGTTTTACATTGTTGGTCCGGAAGATCAAATCGATGTGGAGCCTTCCAATGCCGTCATTCTTTTAAAGGGCACGAGAAATTCAGCCATGCAACGCCGCGCCCTTCAGTTTCGACTCAAAAAACACAAAACCTATCTGGAAATCAACCTCTCAGCGGTCAGAAACAATTTAATGGTCTACAAAGGACTTTTAACACCTGAAACGCGATTACTGGTAATGGTCAAGGCACAATCGTATGGATCGGGAGCCGAAAAACTCGCACGCTTTCTTGAGCTTCAGGGGATTCATTATTTAGGCGTTGCATACGCAGATGAAGGGATCGAGCTGCGAGAACAGGGGATAAAACTTCCTATACTGGTCATGAATGCTGAAGAAGAGAGCTTTGAAGAATGTATTCGATACAATTTGGAACCTGCCATATATTCTCTTCATCAGCTCGATCTCTTTGTGAAGGAGCTAATCATGCAAAACAGGTCTGATTATCCGATTCATTTAAAAATTGAAACAGGAATGAAGCGACTGGGATTCGAGCTTAGTGAATTGCCGGAAGTGATTTCACTGCTTCAGGCCCAACCAGAGGTGCGAGTTGCTTCTGTCTATTCACATCTAGCCGATTCTGACAATCGTCGCGACAAGAGATTCACCCAGAATCAGCTTACACGATTTGAACAGGCCTGTGCATACCTTGAAAAGCAGTTAAATCAAGCTTTTTCAAAACACATCCTAAATTCTGAAGGAGTTGCGAATTATTCAGATTCAGCTTACGACATGGTTCGACTGGGGATCGGACTTTTTGGAATTTCAGGAAATCCTCTAGTTAAAAAAGAGCTACTGCCCGTTCTTGGATGGTACAGTGCCATTTCTCAAGTTAAGACTGTCAAAAAAGGAGAAAGTGCTGGCTACAGCCGTAGCTTTCTTGCTGAAAAAGATATCAGAATTGCAATTGTTCCGGTAGGATATGCCGACGGCTTCAGAAGAGAATTAAGCAATGGGAAAGGCTCGGTATTCATTCAGGGAAAACCTTGTCCAGTCATTGGAAGAGTGTGCATGGACATGATTTTGGTAGATATTGGCAAGTTGGAAGTTAAGGAAGGGGACACAGTTGAAATCCTCGGTCCGAACCAAAGTCTGGAGAACCTCGCAGATTGCATGGGAACCATCCCCTATGAGGTCATGACGGGAATTTCACGCAGGGTGCATCGAATTTACACAGAGAACTAATCAGAGCTTAAAGCGAAGCATTCGCCCGGGAATTGAGCGCTCGAAATCAATTTTTTGTTTTTTGGAGATAATTCCAATTCCTCCTTTAACTCTTCCTGTCACATGCAATTTTACGGAATCGCGAACCATATAGCGCAGCATAGTCAGCATGGATCCTTCAGCGAGCTCCACATTGATCGGTATCAAAAGAGTATCGATTGATTTTCGCTTCAATTTCAATTTTTGATTCAACTGTACAAATCCCATTTCCTGTCCTTCGATAGCTATCCTCACCTTCGAAGGCTTCAACTTGAGGGAGAATCCATTCGGATTGTACACCACAGCTTTGGCTTCTAAAGTCAAATTGCGACCATCCATCTTAAGCAGCTTTACCCCTTCATTCGATCTCAGTTCCGGATATTTGAATCCTTTACAGGCAGTGAGGACTAAAATAATACAAAGAAATAAAGAACTTCTAATCACTTTTCCGATGCCATTTCAGTGAAATACTGATAGAAAAATGGAATTGTTTCTATCCCTCGATAGTAATTGAACAAACCGTAATGTTCATTGGGTGAATGAATGGCATCACTGTCCAGTCCAAATCCCATCAGTATCGTTTTTATCCCAAGAACTCTTTCAAACATAGCAATGATTGGAATGCTTCCCCCACTTCGCACAGGTATGGCGGGCTTTCCAAATGTTTTTTCATACGCTCTCGAGGCAGCCTTGTATCCGAGTGAGTCTATAGGTGTTACCGCCGGATCACCGCCATGATGGGGCATTACTTTAACACGAACTCCATTAGGCGCGATCTGTTCAAAGTGCTTTTTGAAGAGTTGAGTGATCTCATCCGGAATTTGATCCGGGACGAGGCGCATCGATATCTTCGCATACGCCTTAGATGGAATAACTGTTTTTGCTCCTTCACCTGTATAACCACCCCAAATCCCATTCACATCAAGCGTAGGTCGAATAGAACCTCTTTCAGGTGTAGAATATCCTTTTTCTCCATACACGTTTTCAATGTCAAGTGCCTTGCAATAATCTTCGTGTGAGAAAGGGGCTTTAGCCATTTCAGCACGTTCCGCATCAGAAAGCTCGACCACCTTATCGTAAAATCCAGGTATGGAAATATGATTGTTTTCGTCATGTAACGAAGCAATCATTTTAGCCAGAATATTGATCGGATTGGCTACGCAACCACCATACAGCCCTGAGTGTAGATCTCGATTTGGACCTGTTACTTCTACTTCCAGGTAACTTAAACCTCGCAATCCTGTAGTAATCGAAGGAACATTATTGGCTATCATCCCGGTATCTGACACCAGGATTACATCCGCTTTCAATCGATCCTTGTGTTTTTCTACAAAAGCCCCTAAATGCTCACTCCCAACTTCCTCTTCACCTTCTATCATCACCTTTACATTGCATGGCATTTCACCAGACTGAATCATTGCCTCTATGGCTTTAACGTGCATGAACATTTGACCTTTGTCGTCACAAGCACCACGGGCAAAAATAGCTCCATCAGGGTGGATCTCCGTTTTTTTGATGATAGGCTCAAATGGCGGCGAATGCCATAAATCCAGTGGATCAGCTGGCTGTACATCATAATGACCGTAAACCAGAACTGTAGGCAAGGAAGAGGATATATGCTTTTCTGCATACACAAGAGGATGACCTTCTGTTTCAAACAATTCGACGGTATCCAAACCAATGTTCTTCAGATGTGACACTAAATGCTCGGCTGTTTTACGCACGTCATTCTTATATGCCGGATCAGCAGAAACAGAGGGAATTTTAAGTAAATCCAGGAGCTCGTTCAGAAAACGATCTTTGTGTGAATTGATGAACTGTTGTGTCTTTTCCATAGCTATTGATTACTCTTCAAAATTCGCAATAATTATTCTTTTTCGATCAAAATTTTTTACCCTTGAGCATGCAACCTTTTTGTACTTTTGAAGGTCTAACAGGAACAAAAAATTTCTAAATGAAAAAATCACTGATATTAAGTGTATTGTTTTTTACGTCGCTGGCTTACGGTCAAATCATCGTCAACAACAGTCAAACCCCCAATCAATTGGTTCAAAACGTCCTGATGGGTGTTGGTGTTACAGCATCGAACGTTACCTACAATTCCAGTGCGGCGAGTGCTGATGTTTCTCAACCAAACGTTTCTTTCTTTGACGCGACAGGGACTACTTTCCCAATTACTTCAGGTGTAGTCATGACCACCGGCCTAGGGATCGGCGCTGTAGGTCCGAACGATGCCACCTCTCAAACCGACCCAGGAACACCACTAGTAACAAGTGATCCTCATTTAAATGCGATAGCTGCTGGTTCCGTAACAAATGGTGCGGTTTTAGAATTTGACTTTGTTCCCTCCGGAGACACTATCTCATTTCGATATGTATTTGGTTCGGAAGAATATCCTGAGTTTTCACCCTCTACATTCAATGATGCCTTTGGTTTTTTCCTTTGGGGACCTGGTATTTCTGGGCCATACACACTTGGGGGTTACCCTGCGGGAGGAACAAATCTTGCCGTAATTCCCGGAACGACCACTCCAGTTACAATCAACAATGTTGGAGATGAAAACAATACGCAATACTATGTTGCGAACGACAATGGGTTAGCTTACGGTTCGGCAATCCAATACGATGGAACTACGATACTTTTCACTGCCACTTCTGCAGTTCAATGCGGTGAAACGTATCATATTAAACTCGCTATATGTAATGTAGGGGATCAATCCTATGATTCAGGTGTTTTTCTTGAAGCTAGTTCGTTCAGTTCGGATGCTGTTCAGGTTGCCATTGCATCTGTTTCAGGTGATACAGCCATCTACGAAGGGTGCTCCAGCGCTGATATTATTTTTACAAGACCTAGCAGTCAAGTAGATGCCGCATTGACCGTTGATTTTGATATTTCAGGTACCGCAACAAACGGTACAGACTACAACACACTTACCAGTCCGATCACATTCAATGTGGGCGAAGACACCGTGATTCTCTCTGTTAGCCCAACAGATGATGGCATCACAGAATTGCCTGAGCTTATCACAATCACAGCCTACTCCTTGAATGAATGTGGAGATACTGTTGCTACAACCGGTGAGATTTGGATTCTTGATGATCCAATTTTAGACATCATCGAGCAAGACACCGTTCTTCAGTGTAAAGACGACTCCGTGCTTGTTACGGCTATTCCAACAGGTGGAGTCGGTACTATGACACTGACCTGGAGCAATGGCGCGACGGGAAGTCCGGTTTATGTCTCAGGTGATCTTACCGGTGATGTGGATTACCTCGTTACAATGACCGATCAATGTGGCAACACTATCACGGATACTTTAACCGTAAGTGTTCTTCAAACTCTTGCTATTGATACACTGATGTCTGGACCATCTACTTGCGAACCAACGGGATGGGTATCCGCAATGGTGGTAGGTGCAACGGGAGTGCCACTTTACGAATGGACGGGGCCTGGACAAAATAGTCCGAACAGCATAGACGCCACTGTGTGGGAGCAATTATCCTCCGGATGGTATTATTTTACCGTTCAAGATAATCTTTGTACCGACTTTGACAGCGTTTTTGTCGATATCTTGAATCCGCCGAATGCTGTTTTAACAGTTACGCCGGAAAGCGGATGTGGGCCGTTACAAGTCACCATGACCAATTCGAGTGAAAACGCGGATGCCTACCATTGGGATTTTGGGAATGGGCAAGAACTGGATATTACAACCACAGCATCACAATCTCAAACGTATGCTACAAGTGCGTTCGTACAACTGATTGCGTATCAGGGATCACTTTGTTCAGACACGGCATACGCATCTATTTTTGTTGGGACATGCGGATGTATGGATCCCACAGCTCTGAACTACAATCCTTTGGCGACTATTGATGATGGGAACTGCCAGTATCCGATTCCAACTGTAAATCCTCCGAACGTATTTACACCAAATGGAGACGGGTCGAACGATTTGTTCTTTATGAATGTCACCAATGCTACAAGTGTCGAGCTAGTAATCATTAACCGCTGGGGAAATGTGATGTTCGAACAAAAAGGTTTAAATCCTTCATGGAATGGGAAAACCGATTCAGGTGTGCCGGTAGATGATGGCGTATATTTCTACAGATACATCGTGAACGGCTTCAATGATCAAACCCTCGAAGGGCATGGATTTGTACAATTGGTGCGTTAGTCTGAGTTTTTGAAGTCATAGAGTTGGTTAAAGAGGACTAATTTTCTCATTCAATGAGTCCCAACAAGATATCCTTATTGCTGATTTTTTCTTTCCTTGTCTGTTTCATGAATTTTGCCCAAAAAACCGATCCTGCAGAAATCATTCAGAAAAATTTAGATGCCTATAATAAACGGGACATTGATGAGTTCATGGCCAGCTTTAAAGATAGTATTGCGCTTTATTCGCATGGAAAATCTGAACCTATCGCTCAAGGCAAAGATGCTGTGAGAAGTCTTTATCAGAAATTATTCGAAGCGTCTCCGGAATTACATTCTACCATACTGCACAGGGCTGTAATTGGAAATCAAGTAATCGACCACGAATCAATAACAGGGAGAAAAGGAAGTTCTGTTCCTGTGGAAATGGTAATGATTTACGAAGTTTCCGAAGAACACATTATCCGCATGACAGTAGTGAAAGAATAATCTTAGTACAGAAAATTGTTGTACGGATATCTTACCTTGAAAATCTCTTTTACTTCGTGATAGATAATCCCTTTCAATTCTTCAAGGTTTTCTTTGTCTTGAGCCGAAATAAAGACACATTTCGTATTTCCAAGCTTGGACATCCAAGTGCGCTTCAACTCTTCCAGACTGAAGGACTCGGCTTCGCCCTCTTCATTTACCGGCTTATATGCATCAATCTTGTTAAACACAAGAACAACAGGTTTCTCCGTTTTATCCAGCTCTTGTAATGTTTCATTCACAACGCGATAATGGTCTTCAAATGCTTCATGAGAAATATCCAGTACATGCACCAACAGATCCGCCTCCCTGACCTCATCTAAAGTTGACTTAAAGGACTCCACAAGCTGATGCGGCAACTTTCGTATGAATCCTACGGTATCAGTAAGCAAGAACGGCAAATTGTCGATCACCACTTTCCTTACAGTTGTGTCTAACGTTGCAAACAATTTATTTTCAGCAAAAACTTCCGATTTCGACAACACATTCATGAGTGTTGATTTACCAACGTTGGTATAACCAACCAATGCCACTCTTACAAGCTGTCCACGATTGCTGCGCTGGACCGCCATCTGCTTGTCAATCTCCTTTAGTTTTTCCTTCATCAGGGCAATTCTCGTCTGAATAATCCTACGGTCTGTTTCGATCTGAGATTCTCCCGGCCCTCTCATACCAATTCCTCCTTTTTGCCGTTCGAGGTGTGTCCACATCCGTGTGAGCCTTGGAAGCATATATTGCAATTGAGCCAACTCGACCTGGGTTTTCGCATGAGAGGTTCGCGCACGACTGGCAAAAATATCGAGGATCAAAATATTTCGATCAAGCACCTTGCATTCGAGCTCTCGTTCAATGTTTCTTAATTGAGAAGGCGAAAGCTCGTCATCAAAAATAACCAGCCCAATTTCATAGGTTTGGATGTATTCTTTAATCTCCTCCAGTTTTCCTGTTCCAACAAATGTCCTCGGATTAGGCATTGGCAGTTTCTGTAAGAACTTATGGTGTGTAACAGCACCGGCTGTTTCGGCCAGAAATTCAAGCTCATCTAAATACTCATGAGCCGTCTCTTCCCTGATCTCTGGTGTGATAACCCCCACCAAGACACAATTTTCAATAACCTCATCTACGGTAACGTGTCCCTGCATCAGTTTTTCAATTTCAAGACATACGATGTGACTTTGGCCACATTGGTATCCGACTCTAACAAAGCGATCATTGGCGGCATGGCATTCTTTCCTTGAATAATCATCTTACTGATCTCCAGTGAATCAAGTTTAGTAATGCTCAAATCCTTCGCTCCTGAGGCACCAAGTTTTCCGTCCCCGCCGTGACAGATCGCACAATGTCGCAAGTATAGTGCCTTGCCTGTAAGCATTTCGTTTTTTTCATTCGAACCATGCTCATTTTCAGTGGAGGAGCCACACGAAACACAGAGCAAAAGTGAACAAGCGCCTAGAACCAAGCCCCGCCCAACGCCGTTCTGAAAGGCCATGGAATAAATAACAGGATAAGTAGGAGTCCAAGTCCATAATAGACAAAGGTACTTTTGTGCTTCTTTGAGCTGTCTTCAGAACGCTTTGCTTTGCTGTAACCAATAGTTACGAGAATGATTGCTATCAGCATGCCTGCAAAATGCTCCATACCATAGAATCGAAATTTCTCCACTTTCATCCATCCGGACTCAAAACTGATATTTTCGGATGTGAAATACAGCGCAAGTCCAATTAATAACTGAACATGAAGTGTAACCATGGCGAAAAGATTCACCATCTTATCCTGTTTAGAAAATTCACCGGATTTTCTTTTTGTGAAGGCGTTGTAAACAGCAAAGACCAGTAAGAATAAAGCGATCCATCGCAGACCGGAGTGAGTATTTGTTAGCATTGTATAAAATTTTACCGCTTCAAAAATACGAAAAGAAATGCGGACCAAACTTTATAAATCCTTAATTTCACGGCTCAACGAACGGATTAGACATGAAACATGTTTTCAATTTTCTTCTTTGCTGCATTCCAATGGCCACACTCTTGGCTCAGACGCAGCCTGTCAACGGCACTGCACCTTCTTTAAAACCAAAGATTGCACTGACACACGCCTCTGTGCTTCAATCAGATGGAACTGTCCTGGAAAATAGCACCCTGCTTTTGGAAGGAGAAACCATCCTGGAATGCGGAAAAAGTGTGGTGATTCCTAAAGGCGCCATTGCTTATGACATGACAGGCATGACCATTGTTCCAGGATTTATTGAATTGAATAGTTCGATTGGATTGCCAAAACCGGAAAGTACCGGTGGATGGAGTCCGCGACCACAAATCGAAAGCAAGAAAGAAGGTGCATTCTACTGGAACGAATCGATTCACCCCGAAACGGATGCTGCACTCCTCTACAAGAGCGAGGAGAAAACCACAGATGAGCTAAGGAAAATGGGATTTACAGTAGCATTGAGTCATGTCCCGGATGGCATAGCACGTGGAACTGGAGTGTTGGTAGCACTTCGCGACGACGATGAAAATAAAGTGGTACTTCAGTCAAGTTCAGCACAATTCTTTTCTTTTGAGAAAGGTGTATCTCGGCAAACCTATCCTTCCTCTCAAATGGGTTCGATTGCATTGCTTAGACAAGTGTTTTATGACCTTCAATGGTACACGAAAGCAACAAAGAAGGAAACAGACCTAAGTCTGGAAGCCATGCAAAAGAACGCAGCTTACCCCATGTTCTTTAAAACTTCAGACAAATGGGAAATACTTAGGGCCGAAAAAGTGGCCAATGAATTTGGCCTCGCTTTTCATTATCTGGGTTCGGGAAATGAATATGAGATCCTTAAGCAACTCAAATTAACTGGTAAAACCGTCATTGCACCATTGAATTTCCCGGATGCCTACGATGTAAAGGATCCATATCTGAGTAGACATATTCCTCTGAGTGACCTCAAGCACTGGGAGCTCGCGCCCTCAAATCCTTATTTTCTTGAAAAGGAAGGCATCCCATTCTGTCTATCGTCACAAGGGCTTAAATCACCTGAGTCCTTCTGGAAGAACATTCGTAAAGCACTTCAACGAGGAGCAACGAAAGCAGGACTACTACAAGCACTTACGACTCATCCAGCTAAATTGATCGGCATGGCTGAAAAATTGGGTTCTCTTGAAAGTGGAAAGCTTGCAAACTTCAATATATACTCAGGAGATCCCTTCACTGAAGATGCTAAATTGTATGAATCTTGGATCCTCGGAGAACGTAAAGTTTTCCAAAAGCCTCTGCAGGAGGATATTTCCGGAAAATACAATGTATTTCTAACGGACAAAAAATATCCATTGGAGCTGAGCCGCACTAACGATGCGTGGAGTGCTAAAATAACCTCCTATCGTTCACCAAAGGCAAACGGAAGCTCTGGTCAGGATACATTAATAGTAAAATCCAGTGTTTCGCTTACAGGAAATGACCTTGTCCTACAATTCAACCTTGATGACAATAACTGGAAAGGAAGTGTGACTTTACATGCCAAAGCGAATGCCAAGCTAGGAATTTTGGAAGGCGATGGCCTACTTCCGGATGGCAACTGGATCCAATGGTCAGCAATACGCAATGACAAGGCAGAGGTGACATCCAAAACGGAAAGTAAAGCAGCTTCAGACGAGCTTTCCGAAAAAATGATCTGGCATCCCAATATGGCTTTCGGATTCGATAGTATTCCACTTAAGAAGAGTGTCCTGTTCAAAAATGCAACGGTATGGACGAACGAATCAGAAGGAATTCTCTATGGTGCGAATGTGCTTGTAGAAAATGGAAAAATTGCTTTTGTCGGGATTTCTGTTCCAAAAACAGATGAAAAAACCCAAGTCATCGATGCAAAAGGAATGCACCTCACGAGCGGTATCATCGATGAACATTCTCACATAGCTATCTCCCGAGGTGTAAACGAAGGTGGCCAGGCGATTACTGCGGAGGTAAGTATTGCAGATGTTGTGAATCCAGATGATATTAACATTTACCGTCAACTTTCCGGAGGTGTAACAGCAGCACAACTCCTGCATGGGTCTGCCAATCCAATTGGAGGACAATCCGCACTTATCAAGCTGAAATGGGGAACAGATCCAGAAGAAATGCTTATCGACAATGCGCCGAAATTTATCAAATGTGCTCTGGGAGAGAATGTGAAGCAAGCCAATTGGGGGGATTACAATACGGATCGGTTTCCGCAAACCAGGATGGGCGTAGAACAAGTGTTTTATGATGGTTTTGCAAGGGCCCGTGCCTACGCTAAAGCCTGGGAAGACTTTCAAAAACAAAAGGGCAAACATCAGAAAATCGCTCCAAGAAAAGACCTCGAGCTTGAGGTGTTGAATGAAATATTGCGCTCAGAACGCTTTATTACATGTCACTCCTACGTTCAATCAGAAATCAACATGCTTATGCACGTTGCAGATTCTATGGGCTTTAAGATCAATACATTTACGCATATTCTCGAAGGGTACAAGGTAGCAGATAAAATGCTCAAACATGGAGTAGGAGCTTCCACCTTTTCAGATTGGTGGGCATACAAATTTGAAGTCAACGACGCCATCCCCTATAATGCTTCACTAATGACAAAAATGGGATTGACAGTAGCCATAAATTCGGACGATGCAGAAATGGGTCGACGTTTGAATCAAGAAGCAGCCAAGGGAATTAAGTACGGAGGAATGAGTGAAGAGGAAGCGTGGAAAATGGTGACACTCAACCCTGCGAAGTTGCTCCATCTCGACCATCAAATGGGTTCAATAAAAGTTGGGAAAGATGCAGATGTAGTACTTTGGACTGACAACCCACTATCCATTAATGCCCAAACGAGCTTGACAATGATTGAAGGAACTGTTTATTTTGACAGATCTAGAGAAGCACAACTTGAAGTTGCCAATCAAAAAGAAAAAGCAAGAATCATATCCAAAATGCTTGACTCGAACTCTAAGGGAGAAGAGAGTCAGCCTTTTCAAAAACAAAAGAACAAGCAATACCAATGTGACACCTTAGGGGAGGAAGCAACTTCCGAGGAAAACACACACTAAAACGGAAAACTATGAAACAGTTAATTATTTTCCTGCTCTGCCTTAGTTCAAGTGTGGCACTCTGTCAAAAGAGCATGTTGCTGATGAACGGGGTCTTGCATGTCGGCAATGAAAAAACCATTGAAACGGCCGTCATCGGAATTCGAAATGGGAAGATTGAGCTCGTGCGCAATGCACTTGCATTCAGCTACAGCAAAGAAGACTGGGATACGATCATTGATCTCAAAGGACAGCATGTTTACCCAGGATTTTTTGCCGCGAATTCAACGCTCGGGTTGACAGAAGTTGATGCTGTTCGAGCGACAAGAGATTTTGAAGAAGTCGGAATGTTGAATCCTCATGTCAGATCACAAATTGCCTACAATGCTGAGTCCAAAGTGATCGCAACCGTTAGAACGAATGGCGTACTGTTTACCCAAGCAACTCCACGAGGAGGGTTGATCTCCGGGAGCTCCTCCGTTATGTCATCATACGGATGGAACTGGGAGGATGCGAGCATTTTAGCAGATGATGGAATTCATGTAAACTGGCCAGATGCTTATCAATGGCAATGGGAACAGCAAAGCATGAAGAAAAGTGAAACGTATGAAAAAGTGATTGGTGAATTGAGTACTTTTTTCGAAACCGCCCGGGCGTACAGTTTGCTCGATAAGCAACAACAAACAGATACTCGTTTGAATGCGATGGTGGACTGTTTTAAGGGAAGCAAACGTGTATATTTTCATGCAGGTAACATTCAGCAACTGCTTGATGTAATTGATTTTTCAAGAAAATTTACCCTTCCATTTCCGGTAATTGTCGGCGGTTATGAGAGTTACCTGATCACACGGCAGTTGAAAGACTCCAAAATCCCGGTAATGCTCGACCGTACACACAGCTTGCCTGAAAGTGAAGGGGAGCCTGTCGATCTGCCATATCGTCTGCCAAAACTCTTGCAGGATGGTGGGGTAAAATTCTGTATACAGCCAAACGGTGATATGGAGGCTATGAATGCTCGAAACCTTCCTTTCAATGCGGGAACAGCATGGGCTTACGGATTGACTGAAGAACAAGCAGTCATGGCTATTTCACTTTCTGTGTGCGAGATAACAGGTATTTCTAAAAATTATGGCAGCATTGAAGAAGGTAAATCTGCTACACTTTTTATTTCGAAAGGAAATGCACTAGACATGCGGAGCAATCAAGCAACACTCATTCTTGTGGAAGGAAGAAAAATGGAGCTCTCAAATACTCAGCAAGAACTGTATCAGAAGTATTTAAAAAAATACGATGGGCAATGACGCACTGCAACCTTTTTTGAAAGACGGTTGTTCAGGGGATAATTTCGCATTCAAACATAGGGGATATGATGAATTTAAAGAAAAAGGGGTATCAAGATCATTGAAGCGTATGATTCTATTTCCTAATTTTGGATGATTCAAAACAAAAATCTTAAAAATTAACAATATGGCTTTCGAATTACCAAAACTACCTTATGCGTACGACGCACTTGAACCGCATATTGATGCGCAGACCATGGAGATCCATCATACGAAGCACCATCAGGCATACATCACGAATTTGAACAATGCAATTGCTGGCACGGACCTAGAAGGAAAATCTATTGAAGAGATTCTCAAGGTATGTAAAGACAAACCTGCTGTACGAAATAACGGCGGAGGATACTGGAACCACAACCTTTATTGGGAGGTAATGAGTCCAAATGGGGGAGGAGAACCGACAGGAGCACTTGCTGACGCAATTCATTCGGCTTTCGGATCTTTTGAAAATTTTAAAGATGAATTTTCTAAAGCAGGTGTTACTCGTTTTGGTTCTGGATGGGCCTGGCTTTGTGTTGAAAATGGAAAACTTGTAATCTGTTCAACAGCAAATCAAGACAACCCACTCATGGGTGAAGGATGTGGAGGTACAGCTATTCTTGGAATGGATGTTTGGGAGCATGCATATTATCTGCGTTATCAAAACCGTCGTCCAGACTACGTGAATGCTTTTTTCAATGTTATCAACTGGGAAGAAGTTTCGCGCCGCTACCAAGCAGCAATGTAAATTACTAAACCCCTTGATATTGAGGCTGTATCCTAAAGGTGCAGCCTTTTTTATTTACAAAACATCAACTGCTTCGACTCGTTGAATTTCGGGAGCCATTTTACGCACAGCATCTTCCAACCCGGCCTTTAATGTCATGACGCTCATCGAACAGTCGCTGCACGCCCCCATCAAACGAACTTTGACTACCATCTCACTGGTAATTTCCACCAATTCCATATCTCCACCATCAGCGTGCAGAAACGGTCGTAGCTGTTCTATGGCGGCATTCACTTTGTCTGTCAGTTCTTGTTTCATGGTTTTACCGTTTGGACTGCAGAATTGCTTTTCTGACGTTCAACTTCTTTCACAAAAATATGAACTAATTCATCAAAAGCCTTTGCCGTAGGACTATTTTCCTGAAATACAGCCGGCCGACCCGCATCACCAGCTTCTCGTACACCTTGTACCAATGGAATATGTCCGAGGAATGGAACATTCATTCCTTCAGCGAGGTTTCGGGCACCGTCTCTACCAAAAATAAAGTATTTATGATCCGGCAATTCTTCAGGAGTGAACCAAGCCATATTTTCGATGATTCCTAAAACAGGTACGTTGACAGAGTCCATGCGGAACATGTTCACTCCTCTTCGTGCATCTGCAAGCGCCACCTCTTGTGGAGTCGAAACGATCACCACTCCATCGAGCGGAACAGTTTGAACAAGCGATAGGTGAATGTCCCCTGTACCGGGAGGAAGATCGATCAGCATAAAATCCATCTCACCCCAATAGGCATCTGTAAACATCTGGGTAAGAGCCTTCGCAGCCATAGGTCCGCGCCATACAACCGCATTGTCCTGATCCGTGAAGAATCCTATCGACAGAAGTTTTATTCCGTAGCTCATTACCGGATTGATCATTGGTTTGCCCTCAACATCGATCATTGTTGGGCGTTCCTTAACCACATCAAACATCGTTGGCATAGAAGGACCATAAATATCTGCATCTACTACACCCACTTTATAACCCGCTTTTGTAAGACCACCGGCCAAATTGGCCGTTACAGTAGATTTTCCAACTCCTCCTTTTCCGGACGCAATCGCTACTATGTGCTTGACCTCAGGCAATATAGTTCTTCGGACAGATCTACTTTCTGATGGCAAAGCTTTAACAATGCAATCGACCGATAAGGATTTTCCAAAAACACGTCTTAAATTAAATTCTACGGCCTCCTGCAATCGTTTTCTAGCATGCAAAGCAGGATTAGAACTGTGCACAGAAAGACGAACCATTCCATCGGAAATATCTAGCTGTTCCAGTAAATTGGCTGACAAGATATCCTTTTTGAGATCTGGATCAGTTATTCCTGAAAGGACTTCTAGAACATTTTCTCTGTTCAGCTCCATACTGTATTATTCGTTTAAGAAAAAGAAAGAGAATTATTTAACCGGACTGAAGGATTTTACAGATTTTGCCATCAAATCAATAATTACTTTTTCATAACCTTCGTCACGACTACGAAGCTCGTAAGTAATCCCATTTATCGTTTTTTGTGCATACACGTGATATGATTTATGCTTAACACCAACGGTGGGAGATGCCTCTTTGGACCCCCTAACCATGAGCGTACTCTCGTATACAATCATGTCTTTTTCATCAACTAGATAGTTTATTTTGAAAAATTCCTGCTTTTTGAGCTCTTTTTTCTTGTATTCCACTAAGTCGTTATAGTCACCATAGTCCTCAATATGCAATTCAAAGTTCGGTCCTACATAAATATCCCACACAAAATCTCCGTCATTGTGAACCACCTCAGGCTTCGTCGAAGCACCAATGTTAGCCGTTTCATCGGGCAGCATTATCATAGCAGGAATTGAGAATTCCTTCAAGTTCAAGCCTTTAAATTCGTAATACTCATCTTCAGATCCCTCCTCATTTGAAACTTTGTCTGAACCTGAGCATGCAGCAAGCGCAAAAAAGAATACGAATGCCAAATAAGCCAATGGAAAACATGAAATTCGGTAAGACAATTTTTTCATACTATTGTACATGAACAACAAATATAAAATATTTAACCTGTTCGTAAACAAAAGCATTTCATCTTTGTTCTGATTTTAAACATCATTTATAACCACACGGAGCAACGTTCAACTATGGGTTCTTACAAAATAAAAGACCTGGAAATTCTCACTGGCGTTAAGGCGCACACATTGAGAATTTGGGAGAAGCGTTACAACTTCATAAAACCGGACAGGACAGATACGCTCATACGCACCTACAGCGATGAAGATTTAGTATCGCTGATCAACATTGCTATGTTGAACAGACACGGAGTGAAAATATCAAAAATTGCGGACATGAGCAAAGAACAAATTGCTCAAAAGATCCTGGAAATCAAACAAGCTGTACTACCCGATTCAAGTCACGAAAAACTCCTTCTTGCGTTAATCCATCTTGATGAAACATTGTTTCGTGATACATTACAACATGTCATTGACGCATATGGACTGGAGGATACATTTTCCAAACATCTCGTCCCATTTTTAGATCGAATTGGTATCATGTGGTTGGTTGGCACCATTAATCCTGCTCAGGAACATTTCATTTCAAATCTTATCAGACAAAAACTCATCTCGTCGATTGACCTTTTGGACATTCCAACAGACGAGAGTCGTCCGGTATTACTTTTTCTTGCCGAACACGAATGGCACGAAATAAGTTTGTTGTTTTACCAGTTTGCACTGCGCAGAAAAAATATCAAGACCGTTTATTTAGGTCAGAGCCTGCCGTATGATTCCCTTTTACTGGCAATAGAAAAAGTAAATCCTTGTGCATTAGTTAGTTCATGGTTGACAGCTGTAGATCCTCAATTTATGGTTAACTATTTTAAGCAATTGAGTAAGGATACAGGAAATCTTCCTCACTTTGCAGGAGGATACCAGATTAACACGAACGTTTCATTGCTTAACGGATACGTGAAAGAAGTAAAAGTTCTCAAGGATCTTGATCAATTGGATCAGGTGATTAGGCTATCATAACACCCTTCATTCCAATCTGTTCAATCAATTTCATTTTTGAAGGATCGATCGTTTCAGGCAGAAAAACAAACTTTTTGTCATACATCACTTCATCGACCCAGAAGCTGACCCAATATTCATTAGCCAAACCGAAAACATCTTCCATGATTGGTTCTATCTTGGCGATTTCGCCGGGTAATAAAATTTCAAGGCAATGTCTTAGCGTAGATGTCCGTATGCGCTCCCCAGTATTGGCATTTTCTCCATATCCTGTGCTGGTAATAATAACCCCTTCCATAATGTCATCTCGAAAATTAATCAGATAAACATTGTAGATCTTTACCTGATCTTCATTAAGCTCTTCAACCACTGCCACACCTACCTTCTCAACAGTAGGTCCTAGTAGACCTTCTTTCATCGTATTTTATTTTTTCCGGCTATCTCACGAGCGATTCTCAAGTATTCAAAAAAATCCTGCGGATGACCCACTTTTTTAATGTTATTATTTTTCTGCGATTTCGATAAACTCACGTTGTCTTTTCGCTTCATTCCAAGCCTGACTATCACCAAGTCTTCTTTTGGAATCGAAATAATGTATTGTCCCTTAATCCCACGACAATATGTAATTGTTTGATTTTTTTCAGGATAGGTCCACACATGGAGACCGTATCGGTAATTTGGCACGCCTTCTTCCGTGAGCATTGGCACGGGTTTAGACATTTCTTTGATAAACCATTCCGGCACCACCTGTTCCTTTCCCCATCTTCCTCCACGGTGAATCAACAGACCAAGCCGAGCAAAATCGCGGGCAGTAGCATAAAGACAACAAAAAGATTTTTCATCGCCATTCTGTTTATCCAAGCTCCAGTATGCACGTCCTTCCGTTCCAATTTTTTTCCAGAGCTTTTCCTCGGTGTATTCAGAAACCGATTTTCCAGTGGCCTTTTCAAGGACATACCCCAATAACTGGGAATTTCCACTCTGATAGATAAACTTTTTACCGGGTGCAGTTACGGCCTCCTGCCGGTTGACTAGCTCGAAAAGATTCGATCCATAGTATGATTCAGCATTTTCGGATAAGGGATTGGAGGCACTTTCCTCCCAATCCAAACCTGAGGACATCATTAACAAGTGACGAATCGTGATTTTTTTCTTTTCTCCTTTGTTGAAGTTAGCGAGGTAATTACCCACCGGTTCATCCAGACTTTTAATATTTCCCTCCTCAACGGCTATAGCAATGAGCATTGCTACAAGTGTTTTCGCGGCCGAAAAACTATTTGATACCGTTTCAGGAGTATGTCCATTCGTATATTTCTCAAACAACAAACTGTCTCCTTTTAGCACCAAAAAAGCGCGTGTATCAAGAGTTTTCATTAGTTCCTGGTCACGAGAGTTGAATTCATAGGTGTTCACCTTTATTGATCGAAACAAGACATTAGCCTTTTCATTAGGTTCAATCGTGTCATTGTAAAAGATGTTCAGGTCGTAGATTTCGGGACCCGTTTTTCCTTTCAGATAGGTGTGTCGTATTCCGTTGTACAAGTAAAGTTTCCCGGAAAGAAGAATAAGGATGTTTAGAATGATCAGAATTCCCAGGATTATCCAGAGGATTCCCTTCACAAGTTTCCAACCAATTCCGACTATTCTCCTCATGAATTTATTTTTATTGTAAAACCAAATACCTCAGCCATTTTTGAGGTCAGGATGTCTTTTACCTTTCCAATCGAAACAGAAGCTCCCAGCTCTCTTTGCATTGAAGTTACAGCTTTATCCTCTATCCCACAAGGAACAATGTGTGAAAAGTAGTTAAGATCAGTATTGACATTGAATCCTATACCATGCATTGTTACCCATCTTGAACTTTTTACACCCATAGCACAAATTTTTCTGGCATCAGGCGTTCCTGCATCGATCCAAACACCGGTGAGCCCTTCTTCCCTTCCTGCTGGAATTCCGAATTCTTCGAGCGTCAAAATAACTGCCTCCTCAAGAAAACGCATGTATTTGTGAATGTCGGTAAAAAACTGGTCCAAATCGAAGATCGGATACATGACCAATTGTCCCGGACCATGGTACGTTATATCACCTCCCCTGTTTATCTTATAAAAACTCGCATCAACAGCATTTAGAGCATGTTCGTCAAGGAGAAGGTTCGTTGCTGAACCACTTTTCCCAAGGGTGAATACATGGGGATGCTCACAAAATAGAAGACGGTGGGCACATGGTATTATTTTCGGATCATTGCGCATGGCAATTTTGCGCTGAATCATCTCCTGAAAAATAGATTCTTGCAGATCCCAGGCTTCCTGATAATCAATCAAGCCGAGATCCATAAGGATAACCTCAGGAAGCATAGGAATCACAATTTAGAGAGCTCACTTTTTAGTCGATCTATTACTTTAATGTCCATGATATCAGCTTTGTTGAGCTCACATAAATAATAGGACGCCCAATCCAACAAATGAATAAGGTAGATCGTTCGTTGCATGTAGCTCGAACCTTTGGCTTCAATTGAATGTACAAATGGAGTTTTTAAGCTGACAATTTCTCTTGAAATCTCGAGTCGTTTTTTATTTCGGAATGTAATATCTTCCCCTTCTATAAAAAGAACTGAAAAACGTTCATCACCTCCGCCCCAGCCTACAAGCTCGTTGTGATTCATCTCAGGTATGACATGAGATATGCAGAGAAATTTAGCGTTCTCATTAAATTGCTGGCGCGTTCGGATGACCACACTTTCGTATTCAACTCCCGAATAGATCACTCCCACCTTACCGTACATGGCTTGGGCGATCTCACGAGCAAGTGCGTGAATCTCAGATGAATTTGTTTCTAATAATGAGGCGCATGTGAGTAACTCTTGGATTTTACCAGAATTAATGAACCCATAGGTTTCAAGAATTTTTATCAATTGAACCACGGAATAGGCCGTTGCAGCTCTCGGAGGAAAACCACCACGAACCACAATATAATCGAAGTTGTATTGTTCACAGAAATCCTTTAATTGACCTCCGGAGCAAATTCCGGCAATAAGGGCCCCTTTAAGACGAGCTTCTTCAAGAGCAATCAGTGTTTCTTCAGTATTTCCGGAGTAAGAGGAGCCAATAACGAAGGTTTTCTCACTCACAAAAGAAGGCAAGGTATAATCCTGAAGCAAAACAACTGGAACAGATAGCTCGGCTGCAACCCATTGCGAAACGATACGTCCACCTATACCGGATCCACCCATTCCACATATGACAATATGCTCAATTCCTCTCGGAACATTTTTTAATTGAGCAGAAGAAGCAATCTCAATCGCTTCTCTGATATGATTTGGAAAGTCTTGAATTAACGTCCTCATGAAAACAAAAATAGTTTGATTTATAATTATTCGAAGTTTCGCCTTAAAAGTTTCAAATTTTGACAGTAAATCAAGTTATTCAGATGGAAACATCTAACTTTGACAAAAAACAATGAAGCCAAAATTCGCATCCGAATCGCTTTCCATCACTACCAAACTGGTTTTACCAAACGAAACCAATACTCTGGGAAACCTATTCGGTGGGGAGCTGCTTGCATGGATGGACTTAATTGCTAGCGTTTCAGCTCATAGGCACTGTAAAAGAGTAGTTGTTACAGCAGCCGTCAACAATGTTTCCTTTCAAAAACCTATAGCACATGCATCGATAGTTACTCTTGAGGCTAAAGTTTCACGTTCATTTACGTCCTCGATGGAGGTATTTGTAGATGTGTATGTGGAAGACCAGGTGACCGGAGTACGCGAAAAATGTAACGAGGCTATTTACACTTTTGTGGCTGTTGATCAGAATGGCGGACCTATTCAGGTGCCGGAAATCATTCCTCAAACTGAAGAAGAAAAGACACGTTTCGATGGTGCACTTAGAAGAAAGCAGTTGAGTCTTATTCTTGCTGGTAAGATGAACCCTTCAGAGGCGACTGAGTTACGCAGATTATTTCTCGGTGACGAAGCGTAAGTTCGCATCAGCACTAATTTTCTCAGGATCTTGAAGCATCATGCAGTTAAAGTGTTTTTTTGGGCATTTTTGAAACCCAATTTTGGAACAGGGACGACAAGAAAGATTTTCTACCTGATGTATTGAAAATAGCTCTTTGGCATTCGGCATGTAAGGGTACATTCCCAATTCTGGAACGGTGTTACCCCACACACTGATAACGGGAACTCCGAAGCAAGCGGCAATATGCATTAGTCCCGTGTCTCCGCTAACTATGCCCGCACTTTGCTCAATTATACTTGCCGAACCAAGAATGGTGAATTGCCCGCATGCATCGACAATTTTGCAATCCTTTAACGCTGTAATGATGGCTTGAGCTGTTTTCTGATCATCCCGACTTCCTAGCAATACGACGGGTTTATCTATGCCACGAATGATTTCTGACAAAAGTTTTTCCGGTAACCTTTTTGTGGCAAATTGAGCTCCAACTGCAAGTGTGTAGTAAGTCCCTGGAGAAAGACCAAAAGAGTCATCGGTATTAATACGATCTTCCTCCGTTAAAAACAACTCACAAGGTCGTTGATCATTCATGACTCCCATGGATGCAACAGTACCGAAGTAACGATCTACCACATGCACATTAGGCAGGGTATTCCATTTAAAATTGACGAGTGCCCATTTTCTTACATTCAGCTTTTTAAATCTTTCGACCTTGGCTCCTAAACGAAATGTGAGGAGATGTGATCTTAAGTTGTTGTGAAGATCAATGATCCTGTCGAACCGCTCCTCACGCAATTTGGGCAAAACTTCATGCAACGATTTTTGAAAGGTATGCACAAAGTCAAGATTTGGATTGTGTTCAACAAGTGGTTTGAAGGGCTCACGCGTCAGGTAATGCAATTCACATTCGGGAAGCTGCTCCTTAAGCGCACGGACTACCGGAGTGGTAAGCACCACATCTCCTATGGAGCTAAAGCGAACTATGAGAACTTTCATTTTATGGAATCTTTACAGTTCGTTTTCCAGACCTCAATGTACTCGTTTGCATTTCTGGGGTTAAGCGTTCTCAAAAGCTCGTCCACCCAGCTTGGCTCACTTTTAAACTCCAGTCGCATGTTGGGATAAATCCGTTGGTACTTTTGTATGCGTTTGCCCAGGTCAAGTTCATCGAAAAAGAAAATATATTCGTAATCCAGAGCAGGATTGACACGCAGATCAAGTGCACTATCTGTGCGTTCTACTTGCGTCATTTGCCAGGATTTAGCATAAAACTTTGGTAGCATGGATGTCCTTCCGGAAGCGGACCCTTCCAAGAGTACTCTTTCAATTTTCTCCTGCTTTCCATAAAGGCTATACATGGCCTCAACACGAGATTTTTTTGTGTACATGGTCATTGCCGAGATCAAAAATGGAAGATTAAATACCCAAAAACCGATAACTGAAAATCTCCAGATACGAGTCCGCCAGATATGATTCTTCCATAAATTAAAACCCAAAATTCCAAGAATCACAAAAAACGGCAAAATTGTCAAGATGAATCGTTCCTGTCGGTTTGGATAGAAGGTATGAAATAGTAAGAACGCAAAGGCAGGAATAAACAAGAGTGCATGCCGTCTCGCCGACCTGAAAAATCCAACTACGAATACCAATCCCAAAGGCACAAAAAAACAGCCGGTGAGAACGAGCAGATACATTAGATAATTCTGATTGGGTAGGTATTGAGTTCCTTCCTTTAAATTATACATCACATAACCCTGTAGTTCGGCAAAGGGATAACCCCAAATGAGGAAATCAACCAAACCTTGTGTAAGACAGAATACCAGCACGTTGCCAAGAGCAAAAACAGCCATAAGCTTCCATTTCTTTTGAATCAAATAATAAATTCCCAATGCGATCACAAAGACTCCAATCTGGTATCGAAATGAAACAGACCATCCCATCAGAAGTCCTGCAATAAAAAAATGTCGAAGGTTTTCCTTTTGTATAATTTTCCACATCCCATAGATGAGCATCGGAGCTGCCGCTATTTCTACCAAATTTCTAACAGATATGAAAGGGAAAATCCATGTCAGAGCCAGAAACCATCCTACGCGTTTAGCCGTTACTTCATCGGAAAGTTTCTCCGTAATACGCATCCCATAGTGCACCACCACCAATGAAAGCAACCCATGAATGAGTCTGTTAAAAAACATGAGTAGCTGTGGATCGGAAAAACCAATGAATTTCATCACAAAGAAATAGAGGAAATTCAATCCGACATAGGTAAAACTATGCCCTTCAGGATGTCCGGCATTGCCCTCTGACCACGGAAGCCAATGGTTGTAATCATAGCCATCTACCCAGGAAGCGGAAGCTTCAATGATCAGAAAATGATCGTCATGCATGCCATACCCCTGAGAAAAAATAGCAGCGATAAGTCTGGCCGCCAGTGCACACCAGAGAATTCCTTTCCAAGTATTTAACTTATCAAACAGCATTACAACTTAAGGTATTCTTCATAAATAAGTGACATGAAGGCATGACATCTGTTTCGCTCCCTTTTTAACTGTTTTTTGTCAAAGGTATTGTCCGGAAATAACTTCGTGTCCATATTGAAGGAAAAATTTCCTTTGGGAGTAATCCATCCAAACCCTCGATGAATCGTATGCAAGGCAAATTCGGGGGACATTGGATTCAATAAATCTTTTGACCACTTATACTTCGAAACGTCGCCACCCATTTGATAAAGCAAGGTTCGTACGATATCTGCCTGTGATCCCAATTTATCTATCCGTTTCCCGCGGTAAGCTCTCTTTAATGGTTCCCCAAAGATTAGAAGCGGAATGTGAAAATACTCGCCCAGATTCGGATTTTGAAGTGACGGGGAGGCGTGACCGTGATCTGCAACGAGGACGAAAACGGTATTTTTGTACCATTTTTCTTTTTTCGCCTTCTTTATAAAATTTACAAGGCATTGGTCCGAATAATACATGGATGTCATAAAATCCTTTTCACTTCCGCTCCAAACCGGCGCTTTGCCCTTTGGATGATCATACGGAGAATGAGTACTTCCGGTAAAGGCACCGTAGAGAAAGGGTGGTTTTACTCCTTTGATTCGTTTCAGTAGCTGGACATACAGATCTTCGTCATAATAATTCAATTTCCCACGTTTCAATCCATTAGGGAAGTCGTTTTCATCTTCCACCTTATCGAATCCATGATCAATAAAATACCCTCCAATATTGCCATATTTAAGATCTCCTGAGAAAATATAATTGGAGGTATAGCCCCAAGTTTTGAGGTCCTGATTTAAAGAAGGTATTTTACGATGTTTGTCGGGCTGCATGCTCACTGAAATTTCAGGGAGCGCAGGATATCCGCTGAAGATACTCGAATTGCCGATTTCGGAGGTTCCTCCTGTAGCATAGATATTTGTAAACAAAAGACCTTGTTCAGTCAGCTGATCGAAATTGGGTGTTGCTCCTTTTTCTCCACTTATTGAACCAATGGCATTCGCAGTCCAACTTTCAAGAATTAAAAAAACCAAATTGGGACGTTGCACAGAAAAAATCTTCTGGTCATGTTCCATCGGGTATGAATACAAATCCTGTAATTGCCTTTTTGCTTGTTTCTCTGCAATTCTTGGAAATTCCGCTCCTGAAGTACTTCGATTGTAGAGAAGCAAGCTTTTAGAAAAGAAATAGACCGAATTCACAGAGAGGTCATTCACTGCGTAATTCTTACTGCAATAGGCAGAATCAATCGTGATAGGTATAGGCTGAAGTCCACCACGCGAACAGATTAACAGTGCTGGAAGACCAATTGTAAAATAAACCATTCCAGTGCCAATTTTGGAACGTGTCCGGACAGGCTCATTGTCCATGGAATTTTTAGGAACAAAAAACCTCATGAGCAACAAAGCGATGGAAGAATGAATACTTGAGTATACAAAAAACCAGATTGTCATGCTGTAATCAGCTGTTCGAACTACCTCATCCGGGTTAAGCAAATGTGTAAAAACCCGCGTGGTAAGTTTATGATTCCATTCAGGGTACGCATTGATCTCCCCAGAGCTGATCAGGACAATCAGAAGAGCCTCCGTGAACACAAGAATCCGAAAAACCTTACGAACGACCAGTCCCGGAAATATGTGAGCATAAGTCAGTATTAGAAATGGTACTATGCATAGCATGGCCGAGGTAGCCAGGTCCAAACGCAAGGAATAGAAAAAGGGCGCCACCAATTCTGAAAAACCAACATTTTGAAATTTTTCCCCATTATGCAAAAGAAAGATGAGGCGGCCTATATCAAACAACAGGATCCAGAAAATGACCAATTTCACTAACTCCCCAAAAGATTTTTTTACCCTTTGCATGAGCACAAAGATACTTTCATTGTACTAAGTATCTCCATCATAGCTCCGAAGTTAATTTATGCCTTAAATTTGGAGCGTGAAACACATTGTGATCATCGGCGGGGGTTTTAGTGGGGGGATGACAGCAGTCAACCTTGTTCGCAAGAGCGCCGTGCCATTGATTATAGATCTGATTGATCCGGGTAAAGAACCTTTAAGAGGAACGGCTTATTCCTCCTATACAGACAAGCATCTATTGAACGTGCCCACAAATAAGATGAGTGCATTTCATGACGATCCTGGTCATTTTCTTCAGTGGGTACTAAAGCAGAAACGATTTTCTAGAGTCAATGAATCTATCGTCGGAACAGCATTTCTACCTCGAAATATTTACGGGAATTACCTGTCGGATCTTTGGAAGCAAACTGTTCGTTCCGCAGCTGAAAAAGGAATCATACTGACTCATCATCAAACCAATGTCCGTCGGCTGGCAAAATTAAATGGCAATCTGAAAGTCGTTCTGGAAAATGATTCGGAAATTTTTCCTGATTCGGTCGTTTTGGCCACTGGTAATTTAGCTCCGGCAGATCCTTCCGGCATCCCGGAAGAGGTAATTCGATCTTCCTACTACCACAAAAATCCATGGAATAAAGCTGCCATATCGAATTCCGATGGCTTAAATGAGATCCTTATCGTAGGCAATGGACTGACAATGGTGGATACCGTCATCGGACTGAAGGAATCTGGTTTTAAAGGAGTCATTCACGCGCTTTCCCCACATGGGTTCAATATTTTGCCACACCGACACAATGGGATGACTTACGATGCCATAAAAAAGGAGTTAGATGGCGAACATTCACTGCATGAGCTTATAACGATGGTTAACAGACACGTCAGTGTCATACGTGAATTTGGTATTTCCGCTGAGCCTGTGGTTGATGCTATCCGACCGCATATGCAGCGCATCTGGAAGAGCTTTTCAGAGGATGAAAAACGCCTTTTCATGCGAAGAGTACGTCACCTGTGGGGTGTAGCTCGGCATCGGATTCCTTTGCATATACATGACAAGATCCAGCAGCTTAGACTGGACCGAAAGCTGATTGTTCTTTCAGGTAAAATACAAACTGTGAAAAAGGAACAAGACCATTTACAGGTAACTTACCTTGACAAGAAGCTTCAGGAGTATACAGTACTCCATGTATCCCGGATTATCAATTGCACAGGACCTCAGACAGATCTTCAATTTGTACCCGAACATTTTCTACACTCCTGTTTGCAGGATGGAATGATTACACAGGATAAGCTCAAACTTGGCATTCAAGCAAATACAGAAACGTTCGAGGTTAAGGATTCTACCGGGCAATGTCAAAATAATCTTTTTGCGCTAGGTTCACTGCTCAAAGGGGAACTGTGGGAGAGTACAGCTGTGAATGAATTACGTCTGCAAGCTGTACAATTAGCCGAACATTTATTAAAGAATTAACGTTCTTCTAAAAGGATGCCGATATCTTCTATAAGCCGATTAACCTCCTCAACGGATGTTCCGTCATAATACCCTCTGATTCTTCGTTGTTTGTCAACCAGCACAAAGTTATTCGTGTGAATAAAATCAGAACCCACATCACCCTGATTTACAGCTTCGGCGGGTTTTAGAACAAAAAATGATTTGCGTGCTAAAGAATATAGCTCCTTTTTTGAACCAGTTAAAAAATGCCACTTAGCGTTCTTGGCACCGTGCTTATCAGCATATAATTTGAGAACAGAGGGCGTGTCATGCTCAGGATCAACCGTAAAACTCAGTAAGTGCACATTATTTTCTTTTGAGAAGGCCTGATGAATCCGGGTCATCTGAGAATTCATGATCGGACATATTGTTCTACATGTCGTAAAAAAATATTCAGCCACATAAATTTTATTTTCTAAACTCTTATCGCTGAACAAATTACTATCCTGATCAGTCAACGTGAAATGAGCGATGCGGTGTCCATAACCCAGTCGCAATAATTCAGGATCGACCATTTCCTTATTTACATCTATTGGGTTGATCACTGGAAGCTCCTTGGGTTTGTCCGGAAGATTGTTGAAGTAAATAATTCCGATGAAAATAGCAGAGAACAATAGAAGAAAAAGGATTCTTTTCATTTTTGACTTTCAACAGCTTGGATGATCTCACCTATATAATTGAGTACTTTTTCTTTGCCGAAAGCAGATTCACTTGACGTAGTGAAAACAGGTGGCAGAGCTTCCCAGTATTTCAACATTTCCTTTTTGTATTTGGCTAAATTTTTCTGAAGTGCAGAAGAGGATAGTTTATCAATTTTGGTGAATACCATAGAAAAAGGCAGCTGCTTTTCTCCACACCAATTCATAAATTCCAGATCGATCTTTTGGGGTTCCAGTCGGCTGTCCAAAAGGACGAAAACGTTGAGTAATTGTTCTCTTTGCGTGAGGTAGTCTGCAATAAAACGTTGCCATTTCTCACGCTGCACCTTGGAAACTTTAGCATAACCATAACCTGGAAGGTCGACAAGAAACCAAGAGTCGTTGATGCTGAAATGATTGATTAATTGCGTTTTTCCCGGTCTGCCTGAAATTTTGGCCAAATCTTTTATCCCGGTAAGCATGTTTATCAGCGAAGATTTTCCAACGTTCGAACGGCCAATGAATGCAAATTCCGGAATGTTGTCGGTCGGACATTTGCGATGGTCCGTATTAGAAATAACAAATTCTGCCTTCGAGATTTTCATCAGTGCAAATTTACAGTTAAGTGTCGTAACCCGGTTGAAAATTTCACAGCGTTCGAACAATTAACATTTTTTATTGTCTTTAAGTCAAAGGATTTCATTTAAATTTGAATTCTAATGCGATATTGGAGTATTTTATTTTCATTCATGCTTCTGCTACTTTCATGCAGTACCGAACCCAATGTGGTTCATTTGAAGACAGTGAAAGGAAAAAACCATTCGTCTCAGCGAAATGTGTCACCCAACAAGTTGCTCACTGTGGGGATTGAAGGGATGTCCTGTGAAATGGCTTGCGGAGGCAGCATCCGAACGAATCTCAGGTCTACTGGAGCAGTTGCTCGGGTGCAGTACGATTTTGAAGAAGGGCGTAATGTTCAAACAGCATTCATTTCCTTCAATGACGAGAAAATTTCAGAAGAAGAGATCCTTTCAATTATCGAAACAATTAACGAAAAGCAATTCAAGACGCACGATCATTCAACTCAGGAAATAAACTCTGGTGAAAATACCCCCAACTCTCCGGCGGACAATGGTTCTTCGAAGGTAGATGTTGCAGAAGGAAATTACAGGATTCCCAATCTTTTTCATATCCTTTCAAACATTATCCATTAATGCCTCGCTATTCTTAACGGAATTAGCATTGTGAGGTTTAATTGCTTTAATATACTTTTCCTAACTTAGCGAAAACCTTGTCGCTAATAATGAAAAGTTACGTTACACTCTTCTTTGTTTTCTTTTCTTCTATTCTATTTGCCCAACCCTATGCCGGACATGAAAAAGTAGTCATCAAGGAACACTCGGAAAAAGCAGCTCAGTGTAAACCTCCATCAACGACGACTTACCTGGAGCTAAACAATGTCAGGGCCATGGTGCATACGGCAGGGAATCTCTGGCAAGTTCCGAATCAAAACTATACACAATACGAAATACCCAAAAATTCCGGTATCATGGCTCTTTTCACTGCCGCACTGTGGCTCGGTGGAACAGATGTCAACAATCAGTTAAAACTCGCCGCCCTTCGCTACCGTCAAGGACAAGATTACTGGACAGGACCTCTTTCGCAGGTGTATGCCGAAACGACGTTTGAGAACTGTTCGAAATACGACAAACATTTTGTTACCACCCAAGACATGATTCGAGAATTCAATGCATGGTATGAAGCCGGCATTGAAGATTTGGAGAATGGTACAACTACCCAATCTCAGCTTTTTCCGGAATATGAGGTTCCGGAAATTGTAAAAACATGGCCTGCACATGGAGACGTAAGTCAGGGTCAAGATTATTACCTGGCACCATTTTACGACAGGAATGAAGATGGCAATTATAATTGGATGGATGGAGATTATCCTTGGTATGATATTGAACGCAGCAAAGAATGTAAGATCGACAGGGAAATTTCCCTCTATGGCGACATCAATTTCTGGTGGGTAATGAACGACAAGGGGAACATTCATACTGAGTCAGGAGGAGATCCGATTGGGATGGAGATCAGAGCACAAGCTTTTGCTTTCGCGTCCAATGACGAAATAAATAACATGACCTTCTACAATTATGAGCTGATCAACCGAGGAACACAAACCTTATACAATACCTATTTTGGATTTTTCACAGACGGTGCACTTGGAAATCCATACGATGATTACGTCGGTTGCGACGTGAACAGAGGTTTAGGATACTATTACAACGGCGACAATTACGACGAGGAAAATTCAGGTTTTAAAGGCTATGGATCTTCTCCGCCTGCCGTGGGTGTTGACTTTTTCGAAGGGCCCTACCAGGATAACGACGGGACAGATAATGCTTTTGGAATTGGGCCGAATGAAGCATTGAATGGCATTGGATACGGCGATGGTATAATTGACAATGAACGCTTCGGAATGCGAAGATTTTTGTATTATTCCAATACCACTAACGGAGCCAACCCAAACCAGACAGACCCGATAACTGCATCCGATTTCTACAATTACCTGCGTGGCAGATGGAAAGATGGAAGTCCATTCTATTACGGTGGAAGCGGACACATCTCAGATGCTGAGGCAAATCCTGACATCCCGTGCGACTTTATGTTTCCCGGAGACACGGATCCACTTGGATGGGGAACAGGAGGAAACCCACAAGATCCCTGGACAGAAGTTACCGCTAACAATCCTCCCAATGACAAACGTTTTGTTCAGTCGGCAGGGCCGTTTATTCTAACGCCGGGAGCAGTTAACAATATCACTGTGGGTGTCTGTTGGGCGCGATCCAATGGCGGTGAACCATTCGAATCTGTCAGCTACCTACAGCGTGCTGACGACAAAGCGCAAGCGCTTTTTGAAAATTGCTTTAAAGTGCTCGAAGGACCACATGCGCCGGATCTGCAAATTCAGGAATTAAAGAATGAAGTCATTCTCAGCATCAGCAATGCGGTGAATTCAAATAATTACGGCGAACATTACGAAGAGTTCGATCCGTTCATTGTCTCTAATGATCCCTCATCCGACAAGTTTTATCGATTTCAGGGATACCAGATTTTTCAGCTTAAAGGGAAACAATATGGCCTTTCAGATATAGCGGATCCCGACAAAGCGAGGCTGGTTGCCCAATGTGATTTGAAAGATGACGTAGCCAGAATTATCAATTTTGAATTTGATGAAGACCTTCAGGCAAGTATTCCGGTAGAGCGTGTAGATGGTGAGAACAAGGGAATCAGGCACAGCTTTTCGGTGAAAAAAGATCTTTTCGCTCAAGGAAATACCGAGCTGGTGAACTTTAAAAGATATTATTACCTGGCTGTATCGTATGCCTACAACAATTACAAAAATTATAATCCCGATGACCCGGATGCTCTAGACGGACAAAAAAAACGTTACCTCGCCAGCCGAAAAGCAGCTGTGGGTGAAGTACGCTCCGTGGAAGCCATACCACATGATCCAATGCCTGAAGCAGAAGGCACTTTGCATTACCTGGAATATGGGCACAGCCCTATCATAAGCAGATTGGATGGCTATGGAAATGGAAATAGAGATCTAGAGCTCACGGAAAGTTCCATCTCATACATTCTGACAAATGGCAGAATGGAAAATCCTTCTTATGAACGCAATCATGGTCCGATCAACGTTAAAGTAATCGACCCGCTGAATGTTGCTGACGGTTATTTTGAATTGAAATTTAAAGATTACAGCAGCTCCCTGTCGAATGGTGCGGATACGGCATCCTGGATTATCTACCGCTACAGTTCTGAAGGAGGCGAAGTATTGGATTCAGTACTTTCTGAACGGACCATATCATCCGATAACGAACAACTTATTCCGCAGTGGGGAGTTTCAGTCCAGATACATCAGGAAAATTATTTCGGTCCGGCAGGCAATATAGCATCCAAAGTTACGGACATGATAAGCGCAACCATTGACTTTTCTGATAGCTCCAAACAGTGGTTAAGCTTTGTGCAAGACAACGATGCCTTTTTTCCAACAAACTGGATTCGATCGGGTATCTATTCTCCGGACACTGATCCGAGTAGCAGCAGCTATGAATGCACCCCGGGAAGCTCCGGCTACCTCGACCCTTGCAGTTACGCTGACGAGATAGGCGTGGACGATGAAAAGCATTATTCAGTACTTCTTGGAGGTGGAGTTGCACCGCACAGACTGGCAGGTTATCAGTCAGACTACATGCCGATGGCCTATTACGATCTTGCATCTCCGGGATCATCTCGCGCAAATGCGTCCATTAGTTTTCTCCCAAGTGTAGACCTGGTATTCACTTCCGATAAATCGAAATGGACCCGTTGCCCCATAATAGAAACAGGAAGAGATCCTTTACTGAATGTTGGCAATTGTGAACCCGGGGCGTTGAGAAAAAGTGCCAGTGTGAACAAGAATGGACAACCCGATGGAACTGGAACAGGAATGGGATGGTTCCCAGGATATGCCATAGACCTTGAGACAGGAGCACGACTCTACCTTGCCTTCGGAGAGAATTCGTTTCTTGGAGGTGAGAATGGAGCAGATATGCAGTGGAATCCTACGTCCAGATTGGTGAATGAGCTAGGTGTTCCGCTTATGGGAGGAGTACAGCCAATTTATATTTTCTCTTGTGATCAGGCCAAAATCAATAATTTCCCACTCGGGTATGATTTTCCGCCCTATGTTCCATCTTCAGCAGAAAACAATTCCGGCAACTTTCTTTACCAGAAAATGTTGGAAGTTGAACAGGGCATCTCTACATCCAAACGTTTGGTATATGGGAGTCTTAGCTGGGTTGCTTATCCTTTGTTGCGTGAAGGTCAAAAAATACTATCAACCGAGGCAACAATTAAACTTCGTGTCAACAAAGAGTATAAGAACTATATCTGCACGGACCAAAACCTAGGAAAACCCATGTACGGCTGGAACATGTCCACTGACCGAACAATAATTGGAAGTAATGAAGCTCTCACAGATGCTTTGAAGCTCATTAATGTTGTTCCGAATCCGTATAATGCTTTTTCAGAATATGAAAACAATAAGCTTGACACAAGGGTGAAAATTATTAATCTTCCTGAACGATGCACGATTAGCATTTACAGTATGAGTGGTAAACTGATTAAAAAGATTAAAAAAGACAGCCCGGTCACCTATCAAGACTGGACGTTAACCAATCATGCGAATATTCCTGTTGCCTCAGGTGTATATCTCATCCACGTAGATGTACCTGATATCGGCGAAAGAATCCTAAAGGCATTTATCGCAATGCGCACGGTCGATTTGCAAAATATGTAGTGTTCTACTTTTTCCATTCTTTCTAAATTGACAATGATACAATTTTACAATTGACAATTCCCCCGTCCCCCCATTGACTAATTGTCCATTCTACCATTGTCCATTGAGTAATTGTCCATTGATTCATTGAATAATTGTCCTTGTTCCTTGCTCCTTGCTCAGCGCATCTACGTACCCCCTTGCGCATAACTACGTAGTCGCTCTTGCGTGCTTGTGTTGATTTTTAAACCCATTTGAATCTTTTCTTCGTTTCAGGCTTTTTTTGTGCATTTACTTTGTCTCAAGAAACAAACGAAAACAATTTTAAAAACATAAAAAAATAAACATCATGAAAACAAAAAACATCTTCTCAGTAGTTTTAGTAAGTGCACTAAGCACTTTTACCTTCGCGCAAAACTTATCCCTTACAGTTCAAGTTCAAGAGCCTACTTGTTACGGAAGCAACAACGGTGCGATCACTGTTCTTCCTAATGTGGTTTCTAAGCCCACTACACCTGTAACGTATTCTTTCTTCTGGTCAACTTCAGGAAACACCAATTCCATCTCTAACCTTGGTGCAGGAACATACGATGTAACGGTAGTTGGTTCTGACGGTTCTTCTGCTTCTCAAACCATAGTTTTGGATCAGCCTGAAGATATTACGATCGAAGGGACAGTAACTAAAGTAACTACGTTCGGAGGTGAGAATGGTGCAATCGATCTTGATGTAACCGGTTTGCCTTCTTCTTACAATGTTGAATGGTCTACAAACAACGGATCAGGACTTACACAAGGACAATTGGATCAAACAGGTCTTTCTGCAGGAACATACACTGTAGACATTACTACAGAAGCAGGATGTGTAACTTCTAAAACATTCATCGTAACACAGCAAATGCCGATCTTCGTAACCCCAGACTTACTAAGCAACATTACTGCACAAGGCGGTTTTGGACACATGCCATTGGTTTATCCTAACCCAAGCAACGGTCAGGTAAACTTCCGCAACGTAGACGCTACAGACGTAGTTGAGATCTACAACCAGTTCGGAACACTTGTTCAAACAATGAGCGCCCTTGAAGGAACACAACTTAACATCGGTAACTACACCGTGATGATCAAAAAAGCAGACGGAAACGTTCACAGAGAAACACTTGTGGTAAGATAATACTACCCCTTTACAACAACCTGAAAAATGCGAGGAGCTCCTCGCATTTTTTTGTTTGTATACGTCAGTTCTCGGTACATTCCGACTGCCGTCGGAACACTCGATCTGACGTAACCTAAATTCAAAATCCGAAGCTTCAGCGAAGGATTTCTTTAAACATTTAAATCCTTGCAGACTAAAAGCCCTATCGAGAACAGACGAACAAAAAATTCATTCCTTAAATCTGTTCAACCAAAATCTATACGTTAGAAGGCTAGGTAACCCGATGAGAAAACAAAAAGCTAAAAAATAACCTTGTGCATCCAAACTATATGATTTTGCGTTAAGAAGCATCTCCGGTTTAGAATTGAAATCTAAAAAATAAGACAAACTCAAATCTGATTTTACAAGGCGTCCAGAGTCCAATTCTATTGTTCCCGAAAAAAGTTCTATTGGAATCAGAAAAAACAAGGCCGACAAGAGTGCAAAGAATATTAAAAACAAAAATGTCGGAGGCAAGCGATGCATAAAATCCGTGTTAAATATCAAAGTTAAATTAAACTTACAAGCTTTTTACTAGACCGCAAGAATTCTTCTAAAGAACCAAAAAAGCATGAACTGCGCAAAACTACGTAGAACAAACTGCGTGCTATGGGTTATTTTAAACTTAAACACAACTAATTATTGAAATTAAACTACTTATGTGCATTTACTTTGTCTCAAGAAACAAAACGAAAACAATTTATAACTTTTAAAAAAAACAACATGAAAACAAAAAACATCTTCTCAGCAATCGTAGGTACAATTTTAAGTACAAGTTTATTTGCACAAGGAATTACCCTTACTTCAGAATTAACAAGTCCGGCTTGTTATGGTGAATTTACAGGTTCTATTTCTGTAACACCAGTCGGAGGAACGGGCCCATACAGCTACTTTTGGTCGACAAGAGACAACTCAGCTACAGCGTATGGTTTATCCGCTGGTGAATACATTGTAATCGTCGTAGATGCAAACGGAAATTCGGTAACAGAAACATTCCAGTTGACCCAACCGGCACCCGTGACCATTGAAGGGATTGTAACCAAGGTAAGCACTTGGGGAGGCAACAACGGATCGATCGATCTTACTGTGACGGGACTTACTCCTACATACTCCGTTGATTGGGCAACCCTTAATGGTTCTGGACTTACTCAGGGACAGCTTGATCAAACGGGATTATCTGCTGGACAATACGTTGTGACTATTGTAACCGAAGGAAATTGTGTTAACAAAAAACAGTTCACAGTAACTCAAAAAGCGCCTATCTTCTTTAATCCAAACGTAGTCAATGAGGTTGGAACAGGAGGAACACAAACACCTGCACAAAATACTACGAACGAATAATTGAAGTTCTTATTTAAATTTTCAAAGAGAATGTGGCCTTGTTGCCGCATTTTTTTGTTCCCAAATTTTATTTCAGTTGATATTCATTATCAGAACATTAAATTTAAAAATATTCAATGAAAAAGTTGGGAACTCAAAATTCTTGATCTATCTTTGCACCCGATTTGTGAAATAAGACGATCGAAAATCTTTTACAACAACCTTAAGAACTTTTACAGTTCAATTGCTTATTTAATGAATAGAAAAAACCACATATCACTGTTTCAGTTTATAATCCGATCTTTCTTCGGGAAATTATTTGTTTACCCTCTTTTTTGTCTGTTTGTCTTTTTGACTCCATTAAAGGGGTGGGGGCAGACATCGAATGTTATTAGTCAAACGTTTTCTTCTTCAGGAACTTGGACAGTACCTTGTGGTGTTACTTCGGTAACTGTTCGGGCATGGGGCGGTGGCGGTGGCGGTGCAGGAGATGGATTGTCTGAGAGTGTTCCAATCGGCGGTAGTGGTGGCGGTGGCGGTGGATATTCTGTCGGAACTATAATAGTAACACCAGGTGCATCAATAGCATATATTGTTGGTGCTGGTGGCAGTGGAGGATCCGATGCTAATCCCGGCGGTGCAGGTGGAAATGGCGGCGCCTCGTCTTTCTCATCTATATCCGCAAATGGAGGTAATGGCGGTCAGCCAAATGGTGGATTAGCAGGCACTGGCGGTACAGGAAACTCAGGAAATGGTACCAACGGAAGTATCGGGTCATCAGCTGGTGGAGGGACCGGTGGTTCGGGCTCATCTGGTGGGGCGGGAGGGATTGCGATATCATCAGATGGAGATGGTCAAATTGGAACGCAACCAGGAGGTGGAGGAAGTGGAGCATATCACACAGGCGGTGGAAGAAATTCCGGCGGTGCAGGAGGTGCAGGACGGATAATTATAACATATACTTCCCCAAATGCTTTCGCAGGGACAGATGTATCTGTTGAATGTACATCCACTCCTAGCCTATCGGCAAATTCACCGTTTACAGGCTTTACAGGTACTTGGTCCGTTATTTCAGGAACTGCAACAGTTACCTCACCAAATTCACCAACGTCTTCGGTAACTATTGGTGTCGGAAATTGTGCTACACTTCGGTGGACAATGACTGGGGGAGGTTGTGCAACAACATTTGATGATGTCGTTGTCTGTAAAAAAATATGTAACGATGAGCCTTGTGGGGCTTTGGGAATCACTGTTTTTAACACTTGTAACTATGTCGAAGTGAATAATCTGAGTGCAACTCAATCAACATCAGTTACAGCCCCCACCGGTTGTGGACTAAGTCAACCTAATTATTTAGATGCATGGTACTCCGTTACAGTTCCAGCAGATGGCAATATTACTTTTCAATTTAATCAAGGAACCATCACCGATGCCGTAGCAGCCATATATTCAAGTTCCAACGGTACCTGCTCTGGGACACTTAATCAAATTATTTGCGACGATGACACAGGCCCTGGTTTGATGCCTGCTTTTAGTGTTACAGGCCAAACACCGGGATCCACATTATGGGTGCGTCTTTGGGACTTTAATGGGGACAACCAAGGCACCTTTAGTGTCTGTGCCATAGGAAACGTTGGTTCATGCACCCCTACCACTGCAGATTGTCGTGGTGCTATACCCGTTTGCTCAAACACGTCTTATTCTAATCTTGCAAGCGGCCAGGGATGTACCGCCGATCTAAACTCTGGAAATGACGGATGTCTGGCGGGTGAACATAATATGACCTACTATGCCATTAGAATCGGAAATTCGGGTACCTGGGGATTTGAAGGAAGCTTTCCTGTAACTTCCAACGGGATTGAGTACGATTGGGCACTTTGGCAATTAACCGGAAATCCTCTTACAACATCCAGTGCTTGTAACTTAAGTGCGCCTGTACGCTGTTCATACGCTTCTCAAACAGGGAAGAGTGAAGTGGCAATGGGTATGAATGCTACTGACCCTGATATTTCAGAAAATTCCTCTCCTTCAGGTAATGGCTATACCTCTTGGATTAACGCTACTGCCGGACAGTATTATCTTTTGGGAATTGACCGTTGGTCAACTGCCGGTGGAGCCTACACGATCAACTTTACTGGTACCGCAACCATGAGCTGCGACATAATGACTGCATTGCCAGTAGTACTTGTGAATTTTGATGGCCAACCACTTGAAAGAGAGAATAAGATCTTTTGGACAACAGCCTCTCAAACGAATAATGATTATTTCACAGTTGAAAAAAGTAAGAATGGAATCAGCTGGGAAGTAATGTCAACCGTTCAGGGAATGGGAACAACGGCCGATGTGATAGAGTACTCTGTTTTAGACTACGATCCGTTCGCTCTAACCTACTATCGTTTGAAGCAAACAGATTACGACGGCACGGTCAAGACGTTTGATCCAATAGTGGTATCTAGACAATCGCAAGATTCTGAAATATTCAGTGAGCTTTATCCAAATCCAAGTACTGGAGATGTATATTTCAACTATACGGGTAGCAACTTCACGGAACCTATCGAAGTAACTCTTTTCTCGACTACGGGAGGGCGAATGACCAAGTATGGCTATGTAAGTTTCAATAATTACCAAGGATTAAATATCGATTGTAAAGATTTATCGAATGGCGTTTACAGTGTAACTCTTCGTCAAGGATCTAAAATCGAACACAAGAAATTTACCATCATCCGTTAATTTCACATCCCAGTCTAGACCTTACTGACAGGATTTTTTTCAAATTTGCAGCATGTTGCTTCATTACCGTGAAATCGGAAGCGGAAAGCCGCTCATGATCCTGCATGGACTCTTCGGATTTTCTGACAACTGGCAGACACACGCCAAAAAGTTTTCAGAGTATTTTCGAGTCATTCTGGTAGACCTAAGAAACCATGGTCATTCCCCGTGGAGTGAGGACTTTTCTTACGCATTAATGGCTTCTGATGTTCATGAGCTTACAGAGCATCTTAACCTGGATAAATTCATTCTGCTCGGACATTCCATGGGTGGAAAAGTAGCCATGCATTATGCACAGCAATGGGAGGACAAGCTGGAAAAGCTCATCGTAGTGGATATCGGGATAAAAGAGTATCCTATGCATCACCAGCATATTCTGGCAGGCATGCATGCAGTTGATCCTATAAAAATAAAAGCAAGAAGTGAGGCTGAGAGCCTTTTGCGCACGTACATAGACTCAGAAGGAGTCATCCAATTTCTTTTAAAAAATCTGTATTGGAAAGAAAAAGGTGTTTTGGCGTGGAGGATGAATTTAAACGTACTGGAACGAGAAATGGATGAAATTCTTGATGCTATTCCCAGTATTGAGGTGCTTACTCCCACCCTTTTCATTCGCGGAGAGCTATCGAACTACATTATAGATGATGACTGGCAGGACATAGAACAACTGTTCCCTGATTCTGACCTTTTAACCATTGCAAATGCTGGACACTGGGTACATGCAGAAGCTCCAGAAATATTCGTAGATACCGTCTTGAGTTTTTGTCTTAGATAATTCTGTCCGGAAACAGGAAAAATAATCCGTTCAATTTTACGATTTCAATGCCTCAGCACCTCCTACGATCTCCAGGATTTCATTTGTAATCGCCGCCTGACGTGCCTTGTTATAACTCAATTTAAGTGAGCGTTGCAGCTCTTTGGCATTATCAGTCGCCTTGTGCATTGCAGTCATTCGTGCACCATGTTCGGCAGCATGAGAATCCAACAACGCTTTAAATAATTGAATTTTTAGTGACTTAGGAATAAGTTCAGAAACGATCTCCTCCTTTGAAGGCTCAAAGATGTAGTCGGTTCCTGCACCAGCTTCTTGAGCCTCAGTTGATGACACTACAGGAAGAAACTGCTCCTCTAAAACATTCTGAGTCGCTGCATTGACGAATTGATTGTACACGAATACCACTCGATCGAATTCTTTTGTAGTAAACAACCGCATCAATTCAGAGGCGATCAATGCATTGTTTTCGAATGTCAATGATGAATAAATATCCTCTACCGGGGCCAACGAGTCGTTCACAAAATAAAGATCGGTACGCTTAAAGGTGTCCTTTATTTTCTTTCCTAGGCAAAGAACTTTTACATTCCTACCAGCATACTTTTCATTTACGAGTTGGTTGACTTTCTTGATGATATTATTATTGAATCCACCACACAATCCTCTGTTCGATGTGATTCCGACAATGAGGATATTTTTTGTATCGCGCGCCTCGGAAAAAGCGTTTTCTGAGAGGTCAAGCGTAGCACTTAAATTTCCAAGAATCTCCTTTAGTTTATTTGAATAGGGTCGCATTTGCGTAATTGCATCCTGCGCTCTTTTCAACTTCGCTGCCGAAACCATCTTCATCGCAGAGGTGATTTGCATCGTTGATCCAACCGAAGTGATTCTATTCCGTATTTCCTTTAAACTAGGCATAAATTCAATTATGAATTAAGAATTCTGAATCGCATCAGTATTTATCCGCAATCTCTTTCGCGACACGTGTTAACGTATCCGTGATTTCATCCGTGTATTTACCAGCTTTCAACTGCACAAGTACATCCGCATGTTTTGCCTCTAGGTAATTGAGGAATTCCTTCTCAAACTCCTTCACTTTAGACACAGGAACACGTTGCATCAATCCTTTCGTTCCAACAAAGATGATCGCAATTTGCTTCTCTACCGGGAATGGATCTCCTTCTCTTTGCTTTAGGATCTCTACATTTCGTGCACCTTTATCCAATACTGATTTTGTTGCTGCGTCAAGATCAGATCCAAACTTGGCAAAAGCTTCTAGCTCACGGTATTGAGCCTGATCGAGTTTCAAGGTTCCTGCTACCTTCTTCATGGATTTAATTTGAGCATTTCCTCCTACACGAGAAACAGAGATACCAACATTAATCGCAGGACGTATACCTGCATTGAATAAATCTGATTCAAGGAAGATCTGACCATCCGTAATGGAGATTACGTTTGTCGGAATATAGGCAGAAACGTCACCAGCCTGTGTCTCGATGATTGGCAATGCAGTCAATGATCCTCCTCCTTTTACGATTCCTTTAATAGATTCCGGAAGGTCATTCATTTGTGTTGCAATAGAATCGTCTGCAATAATCTTTGCTGCACGCTCAAGCAATCTGGAGTGAAGGTAGAATACATCCCCAGGATAAGCTTCACGACCCGGAGGACGACGCAAAAGAAGCGAAACCTCACGGTATGCAACAGCTTGTTTTGATAGATCATCATAAATGATTAGTGCAGGTCGCCCTGAGTCACGGAAGAACTCACCAATAGCAGCACCTGTCATTGGTGCATAGAACTGCATTGGGGCAGGATCTGAAGCATTCGCAGCAACGATTACTGTGTACGCCATTGCTCCTGCGTCTTCTAACTTCTTAACGATACCTGCTACCGTTGATCCTTTCTGACCTATAGCCACGTAGATACAAAATACAGGTTCGCCTCTGTCGTAGAATTCACGTTGATTGATGATAGTATCTATTGCAACAGTCGTTTTACCAGTCTGACGGTCGCCAATGATCAACTCACGCTGTCCACGACCAATTGGAATCATTGCATCCACAGCTTTAATTCCAGTCTGAAGTGGCTCAGTTACCGGTTGACGGAAGATTACCCCAGGAGCTTTACGTTCAATAGGCATTTCGTAAAGTTCTCCTGTAATTGGACCTTTACCATCGATGGGATTCCCCAATGTATCTACGACACGTCCAACCATACCCTCACCCGCTTTGATAGAGGCAATTCGACCTAAACGCTTTACAGTATCACCTTCTTTCACATCCGTTGAACGGCCTAGTAATACAGCACCAACGTTATCCTCTTCCAAGTTCAAGGCAATCCCTTGAAGACCGTTTTCAAATTCAATCAATTCACCATACTGAACTCCATTCAATCCGTAAATCCGAGCGATTCCATCTCCAACTTGAAGCACGGTTCCTACCTCCTGTAATTCAGCCTCCGATCTGAAGCCGGAAAGTTGTTCTCTTAAAATTGCAGAAACTTCTGCGGGTTTGATATCTGCCATATCTCTTTTTTTTAATCCCTTCTCGGGTTATCGCGTTAAACGTTGTTTTAAATCCTTGAATTGTGTTGAAACAGATGCATCGATTTGCTTATCATCCATTCTAATTATAAAACCTCCTATCAGAGCCTCATCGATAACTTCTGTTATCTCTGGTTTGCCTTGAACAGCTCCTCCAATTTTTTTCACAAGAGTTTCACGTGTGGAGGCATTCAAAGGCCTGGCAGAATATATTGTCACAGGAACGATCCCTTGATGAGCTTTTAACAAAGCCTGATAAGCCAAGGCAATATCATCCAACATATATTCTCGTCTATTCTTAGCAATGAGCTCCATGAACATAGAAGAAAGCTTGTCAAAATCAGCAAAAAGGCTCTGAAAAATAGAAATCTTCTTATCCGACTTAATCACAGGTGAGTTCAACAGGATAATAAAATCTTTTTCCTCCTGACATACCTTGTGCAAATACGCCATGTCTGACGATACTTTATTGAAACAACTCTGCTCTAGTGAGAGCTCCAGAAGTGCTTTAGCATACCGTGATGCTGCTTTCGTACTTTGCATAAACAGATCAGTTCAAATTGATGTCTTCTGCAAGCTTATCTGCCAAGGCTTTCTGCTTGTCATCAGAGGCCAACTCACCTTTTACTACTTTTTCAGCAATCTCCAAGGAAAAAGATGCAACCTGTGTTTTAAGTTCCGCAATGGCTGCATTTTTCTCTGTTTCTATCGATTGACGAGCAGCAGCAATAATCTTATCGGCTTCAATCTTGGCGGAAGTTTTCGATTCCTCTACCATTTTGGTCGCCGTTTCTTTTGCATCGCGAATGATTGCGTCTCTTTCTGCACGGGCTTCTTTCAACAAGCTTTCATTCTGAGATTGCAAGGCTTGCATCTCCGCTTTCGTTTTTTCTGCCAGGGCAAGGGAGTCAGCAATCTTTTGTTCGCGCTCGTTAACAGTATCAAGGATTGGTTTCCAAGCGTACTTTTTTAACAATAACAATAAGGCAATAAAGATGACAAACTGCCAAAAAAACAATCCTACTGAAAATTCACTTACTAATTTTTCCATAACTTTTTTATAATTCAAATAACAACTGTTTGCCCGGACCAACCGTACAGGCAAACAGTTAAGGCATTAAACTGCGAACAATGCAGCAAATCCGATTCCTTCAATCAACGCTGCTGCAATCAACATCGCTGTTTGAATTTTGTTAGTTGCTTCAGGCTGACGCGCGATAGCTTCCATTGCTGAACCACCGATACGACCAATACCGATACCTGCTCCGATCACAACTAAACCTGCACCTACAATTGCTGGGATTTCCATGTTAATTATTATTTGAGGTTAAAAAATACAACTTAACTAATGATGCTCATCGTGATGTTCTTCAACTGCAAAGCCAAAGTACAAGGCGGTTAGCATCGTGAAAATATATGCCTGTAAAAAGGCTACCAAAAGCTCTATAATATTCAAAAACAAAGTCAGACCCAAGAATGCTCCTTTCGCACCCCAATTGTGGAAAATAAACAATAGACTGATCAAAGATCCCAAGACAATATGTCCCGCCAACATGTTCGCATACAAACGGATCATCAAGGCAAAAGGCTTAATAAAAACCCCCAACAATTCGATTGGAGCAAGAATAATCTTCATTGGTACAGGCACTCCCGGCATCCAGAAAATATGCTTCCAGTAATTTCCGTTGGCCGTGGTTTGGGTAATGACAAATGTCAGGATTGCAAGCGTAAACGTTACTGCAATATTGCCTGTCACATTAATCCCTAACGGCGTCATCCCTGCCAGATTAAGGAACCAGATAAAAAAGAACACAGTTAAGAGATACACCATGTACTTTTTATAATGTTTCTCTCCAATATTGGGAATCGCGATCTCATCACGTACAAAGAGCACAAGTGGTTCAAAAAATTTCGCTGCACCTTTCGGAGAAAGTGATGTCTTATATGATTTGGCAATTCCCTTGAAAACAAAGAAGAGAATAAATGCCATGATCAAGGTTACAAAAACGCTTTTGGTGATTGACAGGTCTAATGGCGCTGCAACCGTGGGATGTCCGTGAGCATCCAATTTCAGATCACCTGAAGCATCCGTGCTGTAAATCTTATCATGAAACAATGCAAAATGCTTACCCTTAGACTCAACCAAATGATGACCATGATGAAAAGCAGAAGACAGAAAAACGTGCAAACCTCCATCCCAGAGTATTACAGGCAATGGAAATCCATAATGCGAATTTGTGCTGTTGTCTGAATAAATATGAAAATCGTGCACATCCTTCGTGTGATGCTTCACATATTCACTCATTTCAGAACGCTTCTTTTCTTCAGCGGACATCTCAACCTGATCGCCCGAGGATACGGCAGACTCATTTGCCATCAAAACCGTTGGAAAAAGGAAGACTAAACCCAAATAAAATCCTAAAATCTTTTGCATAAACGGCAACCAGTAGTTGATAAAAACGCCGCAAAAGTACATATAATTTTACATGAGAAAAGAAGTCTTTAAACGTTTTTTTTCAACCAAAAATCAGCCCTTGTTCAATTCTTTGATCAGATAGCTTATTTCAAAGGCCGTACAGATTGAGTAAGGGATGAAAAAAGAAAGAAATGCAGGGCTTCTAACACCCAAAGTTAAATCAAGTAATGGTCTCAAAGTAAAAAGAAAAACACCAAATTTAAAGATGCTGAAATACAAAAAATAATATCCCATGTAAGGCATGAGCTGCCGTTCACGTAAAACCAATATAACGTAAAACAAGAAGGCAAGTGCCCAATTAATACCATATGTCAGGTATAGCTCGCCCTGATGCAACAGAGAAGTATGAACAAAAAAAACAGGTGCTACAACAAGCAATAAAAAAACCGAATATTTTAAGATCTTTCTAAGAATCTTGCTCATCGTTCATTTTATTTACTTGACGTAGGACATTGTACAGTGAGATGATCACAGACAACAAGGTGAGTCCGATTGTAAACCATTTTTTATCAGATGGATATTTTTGATCCAAAAACTTGCCAAGGTATGCTCCTAAAAAAATAGTGGCACCCATCTGGATGCCAATTCCCGATAAACGGGCAAATTTTGAAAAGTTTTTCTTAGGCTGTTCAGCCATTAATACAAGGAATTTTCAGTTTCCTCCGAAGATTTTACTGCGGAAGAAGTTTTCATTCCTGCCACACCCATCTTACATGCACCAAGGAAAACAGCGCCTTCTTCAATGTGCAACTTCGATGTGTAAATATCGCCTTGAATATTGGATTGTTCGCGAAGAATAAGGAGCCCTTCAACCATCAGCTTCCCTTCTATTCGGCCTTCGATATCGGCTTCTTGGCAGTTCAAATTACCTTTTAAAACGCCGTTAGCACCCACAATCACCTTTGCGGATGTTGTAACGTTACCTTGAACCTCACCGTCAATACGGATATTTGTTTCTGCGATAATGTCACCAATGACTACGGTTCCTTCGACTAACTTGTTTACCTTTTCGGAACTGTCAAAACTCGTTTTTTCTTTTCTGTTTAACATGACTAATAAAATTCATCATAAAATGTCTCATACTCTTGAAGTAGTTCTTTCTTTTCAAACAACAACTTCATATTTTCCTGAGTAATCACCATGATCTTCGCTTTCTGAAGATCCAGAAGGTGTTTCCTCGTGGCTTTGTATATACGGACATAATTCGATGCGGTTACATCATTTTTAAATTCTTGCACCAAAATCACACTTTGATCATCACCAAAGATCTTTGAACTCACCTTTAAACCATCCCTACTGAAGAATTCCCGATTAAAGTCTGAAACCTTTGATTTAGCAGTACCAGAGTTTTCATTTTTATCCAAAAAAATAATCACCCATTGACTGACTTTTTCATCAAACTTGAATGGAGATTTACTGGAACGATCTACCGAGACATTTTTCGAATATCCCTCATTAATAATCTTGATCATCTCCTTCGCCCGGACTTCCTCCTCGGTTCCAGGGTATTCAGTCACCAGTTGCTGTAAAACTGGCAAAAGCTCACGTTTGTTTTCCGTCATCTGACCCATACTCATTGCTTTCAGCAACATAAATTTTGGTCGAAATTTATTTTCCCTTTCCTGAGAGATGACAGCCTCTGCCCTCGATATCACTGGCATATACAATCCTTTGTTATAGCGCTCAAGCACCATCAAGTACTCCTTTTCGGCCAGCGCATCGCGTTCCTTTCGTTTTACAAAGAAATCCGGATCTCTCAGATAATTTGCATAATCGGAGTTCGGATAAACGGTAAGAATATGATCTTTCTCGGATTGAGCAGCGGGATCTGAGGAAGCGTCAAGCAACTTGTATAACTGAAATGCCGTAGAAAGATCCGTTGGACACTCCTTGTTAAAGGCACGCACCGCATCAAATTGCTTTCGGGCTAAAAGCGGTTCGTTTAGCTGCTCTTTATAAATCACGCCTGCAGAATAAAGTGCATCCATCATTCTGTTTTGTGAAGCAAGGAATAAAGAGTCTGTCAAAGGAATATTCGAAAGAAGCATGTCTACAGTCAGTGAGTCCTTCAATGCAGTTGTTTCCGTCTCTGTGGCAGTAGAATCTTCGTCTTTTTCATCTGACGAAGTCATTAAAACAGTTTTGTCACTTCGTCGCCAATTGTCTTCGTTTTCCCTTGTTCCCCATAGTTTTCTGAATTCATCAAATCCATCGCTCCGGGTTTTCGGATTGTTGAAGTACCATTTACTACCGGTACCAGAATTTTGAACGAATGTGTTCTGATTCTGCTGTAATTCCCTGAGTTTTTCGGCTTCCATTTTCTTGCGACGCTCCTCTTCTTCCTTCACCTTCTTAATCACGTTCTCAATGAAACGTATCCGTTCACTCTCCTCCATTCGAGCGATGCGCTGAACACTGTCTTCAAACGCAGCTGTTTCCACTGCACTGACGAGATCTGCAAGATTGGATGCTTTGTTTCTAACTCCCTGTGCATTTGGATAGGTATCGTCTATTACTCTTGCGCAAGAGTCATAATATTTCTGAGCCTTCACATAATCGCGGTGACCAAAGGACAAATTCCCGAGTTTTTCATAGGACATTCCTTTCTGCCGAACATTGGCCGTTGAATAAAACGCTGAAAGAGTGAGGAATTCAACAGCTTTCGATTCATTTGTTCGTTGTAGCTCGATGTCCGCAAGTGCATAGTAAATCTGATCCTTGTAAGGTGCATTTTTGGCATCGCGAAGCATTTTCATCAATTCCTTTCGTACCTTTTCATCTCCCCCCATGAATGCGCGCTTTAATCGTGCGTTAAAGTGCATTTCGTATGGAGCATTGTACTTCAAACACTGCGTGTAATGTTTTTTTGCTTCACTGCGATCACCAGTGGTTTCATTCAATTGGGCAATAATGAAATGAGTTCTTGAAATATCTGTCTGAACTTTTGCAAATTCCAAAGCATCATTCAGGTGTTTAATCGCCTCTTTCGTTTCCTGTTTTCTGATGGCAAACTCTGCTTTGGTCTTGTAGAAATCAAACATAATCTTCTTCGGCACCTTAGCCACTGGTTCCTCTTCTTTATCCTTTTTGGAAGGTTTTTCTTTGGTTCGTTCGCCCTCATCAGCAAGAGCTTTATCCAGATTTTTCAGATTAAAACCTGCTTCGGTGAGCTTGTTCAACTGAATATTAGTCTTGGCCATCCAAAGGTCAGCCACATAGATACTCGGATCGTTTGAATAGAACTTTTTCACGAATGAAAAACCTTTCAATGCAGCATCGTAGTCTCTTCGGTAAAAATTAGCAATTCCAATCGTTGTCCAATTCTCATCGATCCAATTATTGTGTTCTTCTTTCTTGAGCGAGGGCTTGTCATTGCTCGGCATACTGTGCCTTTGAATCACTTTAGTGCATTTCACAATGGCAGTATCGATCGCTGGATACAATCCAACCACCTGTTCTTCATTCGGGAGCGCATCGATGGGCAATACTTCGTAATAATTTTCTTTCAGTGAGCTTCTGAAGGTCGACATTGACAAGCGGAGGAGCTCGTTTGCGTTGAAATAACCATTGTAACGCGCTGTCATACCGTGATACGCTCTGTTTACAGCAGTGTTTTTTTCAGTGGAGCAGGAATAACTTGTCCATAACAAAAGAACAACTGCAAGAATAGATAGTAAAACGCGCATCATTCCTTTTGAATACTTAACTATGTGCAAAACGATGCTTCATTTGATTTATTTCAAAGCCTAGCTGCTTTTAAGCTATGTTCGTAAATACCTGTTGAATGTCATCATCGTCCTCGATCTTATCCAACATTTTTTCAACCTCCAGCATTTGTTCTTCTGTGAGATCCACCGGTGAAGTAGGGATGCGTTGCAAATTTGATTTCTGCACCTCAATACCTTTATCTTCTAGCGCTTTTGCAAGATCTCCGAAAGAGGTATAATCCCCAAAGACAAATATTTTATCTTCCGACACCTCAATTTCTTCACATCCAGCGTCGATCAGCTCAAGTTCCAACTCCTCGGGATCTATTGAATCTGCCATGTTGATTTCAAACACCGCCTTGCGGTTAAACATAAAGTCCAGAGACCCATTGGGCACGACGCTACCCCCGGCTTTATTGAAATAGGACTTCACATTCGCAACTGTTCTGGTTGGATTGTCCGTAGCACATTCCACGATCACTAACGTACCATGCGGACCTTTTCCTTCGTAAATTATTTCTGAGAATGCGCTGACATCCTTTTGGTTTGCACGCTTAATAGCGGAATCAATATTGTCCTTCGGCATGTTCTCAGCCTTCGCGTTCTGAATAGCGGTGCGCAATTTTGCATTCATTGCCGGGTCAGTTCCACCCTCTTTGGCAGCCATAGTTATAGCTTTACCGAGTTTTGGAAACAACTTGGACATTTTGTCCCAACGTTTTTCTTTCGCCGCTCTGCGGTATTCAAATGCTCTTCCCATGATGGTTTGAATTCGAGGAGCAAAAATAGGTTTTTCTTTGGAAATTCAATGAAAATAGCTTCAAAATGGGCGACTTACACAATCGTAAATTGTTCCAAATTTTAACAATTATGTAAGTTATAAACGATTTTTTAACCGCAACCAATAATTTCTACCTTTGAACTGTCCTTTTAGTGAACGAATTCTATGAAAAAAATCTTGATCCTTGGCGCCGGACTTTCTGCCTCCTCCCTCATCAGATACCTGCTTTTACATGCTGAAGAATTCAACTGGGAGATCCTTGCAGTAGACCAGGACGAGGCTATGGTGAAACGCAAGATGGGCTCCCACCCACGAGGGACAGCACTCTCTTTTAATGCTTTGGATCGAACTGAGCGTTTGCCATACATGCGTTCCGCTGATCTTGTGATATCCATGTTGCCAGCCCGTTTCCATGTGGAGGTCGCTCAAGATTGTATTGACCTAAAAAAGGATTTGATTACACCTTCATACATTTCCAAGGAGATGCAGATGCTACACGAGCATGCACTTAAAGCGGGAATAGTGATAATGAACGAAATCGGAGTTGACCCCGGAATCGACCACATGAGCGCGATGAAAATCATTCATGAAATCGAACAAAGGGGTGGAGTTCTGGAAGCATTCAGGTCCTATTGCGGAGGACTTATTGCACCTGAAAGCGATACAAATCCATGGAATTACAAGTTCACCTGGAACCCTAGAAACGTAGTTCTAGCAGGACAAGGAGGAGCATCATGCTTTTTAGACCACAAAGAATACAAATACATACCCTATAACCGACTGTTCAGTCGAACACTCCGCATTTCTATAGACGGTTATGGCGAATTCGATGCTTATGCGAACCGGGATTCTTTGTCATACAGAAAAACCTATGGAATCGATGCTATCCCTACTATTTTCAGGGGCACATTGCGAAGACCTGGTTTTTGTCAGGCATGGAATGTATTCATTGAATTGGGTATGACCGATGACTCCTACGTTTTGGAACGTTCAGCTGAACTTTCCCCAAGAAGTTTTCTGAATGCCTTTCTGCCATATCATCCCACAAAAAAGGTCGAAGAGAAAATGAAAGAATTTTTAAGAGAAGAACGATCAGACCTTTTTTACAAATTTGAATGGCTCGGATTGTTTGATTCAACCGCTCCTTTGGGACTAAATAACGCCACTCCGGCACAATTGTTAGAAGTAATTCTTAAAAACAAATTAGTTCTCCAAGAAGAGGATAAAGACATGCTTGTGATGTATCATGAATTCGAATACAGCCACAATGGTAAACGATTTGCAATTACATCTTCCATGGTTAACATCGGAGAAGATCAGACCTATACCTCCATGTCAAATACAGTTGGGTTACCTGTCGGAATTGCTGCAAAAAGAATCTTGAACGGCCAACTAACCACAAAAGGAGTCACCTTGCCAATTCAGCCTGAAAATTACATCCCAATCCTTGACGAATTAAATACATTTGGAATAAACTTCATAGAAACAGAAGTTGAACTCTGAGAAACCCCTCCTGCAATAGTGTGAATAATTATCTTTGTGACATGTCGAAAGATAAATTTACCGTCACGGCTGCTCTCCCCTATGCCAATGGGCCCCTGCATCTTGGACACGTTGCAGGAGTGTATTTGCCCTCGGACATCTTTGTTCGATTTTTACGCATGAATGGTCACGATGTGGCATTTATCTGTGGAAGTGATGAGCATGGTGCTGCTATTACCTTGAGAGCCAAAAAAGAGGGTATAACTCCAAAAGAAATTGTAGACAAATACCACGCAATTATTAAGAAATCATTCGAGGATTTTAATATTTCATTTGATATTTTTCACCGTACTTCGGCACAGATTCATCACGAAACGTCGCAGGATTTTTTTCTGAAACTCCACGAAAAAGGGAAATTTACCGAAGAAACATCAGAACAATTTTACGATGAAGAGTTCAGCCAATTCCTTGCGGATCGCTACATCACAGGAACCTGTCCGAAATGTCAGAATGCCTCTGCTTATGGAGATCAGTGTGAAAAATGTGGAACAGATCTCAGTCCAAGCGAGCTCATTGATCCAAAATCTACCTTGAGCGGAAAAACTCCTATTTTGCGTTCCACCTCCCATTGGTATTTACCCATGGAACGGCATGAAAACTGGCTTCGTGACTGGATTAAGCATGGTACACTTGATGGAGTGAAACAACATGATCCGAAGGCATGGAGAAATCAGGTCATTGGACAATGCTTGTCTTGGATAGATGGGGGATTGCATTCACGTGCTATGACACGTGACCTTGACTGGGGGGTCAAGGTGCCTCTACCAAACGCTGCTGGCAAGGTGTTGTACGTGTGGCTGGATGCCCCCATTGGCTACATCTCTGCCACAAAACAATGGGCTCAGGATTCCGGGAAAGACTGGAAGGACTATTGGACCGGTGACCGAAAGCTAGTTCACTTTATTGGAAAAGACAACATTGTTTTCCATGCAGTTATTTTTCCAATTATTCTCAAAGACCATGGGGACCTCATCCTACCTGATAATGTTCCTGCCTATGAATTTCTTAACCTTGAGGGTGACAAATTCTCGACATCCAGAAATTGGGCAGTTTGGTTACACGAATACCTCGAACGGTACCCTGGAAAAGAAGACGAGTTGAAATATGTACTCACTTCCATAGCACCTGAAACAAAAGATTCTGAATTTACCTGGAAAGAATTTCAAACTCGAGTGAACAGTGAGCTTGCAGATATTCTTGGCAACTTCGTTAATAGGGCATTAGTGCTTACCCACAAATATTATGAAGGAAAAGTTCCTGCTTGTTTGAATTACACTAAAGAAGACGAACAAGTCCTTGCCGAAATGAAGGACATACCAGCCCGCATGAGCAAGCTCATCTATTCCTACAAATTGCGTGATGCACAAGCAGAGGCAATGAATTTGGCACGTTTGGGTAATAAGTACCTCGCAGACCAAGAACCCTGGAAATTGATCAAAACAGATCCGGAGCGTGTTCAAACCATTATGAACCTTGCCCTTCAAATCACAGCGAACCTCAGCATCGTATTGCGACCTTTTCTGCCGAACACCGCAAATAAATTGTCTGCAATATTAAACTTTACGGAGACAACTTGGGATAATGCGGGAGAAGTTAATCTTAGTCCGGGACACGGTATTCATGCACCACAAATTTTGTTCGAGAAGATAGCGGACGAAATTGTAGAAGAAGAAGTCAAGCGTTTACATCAATCACACCCAATGGAAACCGAATTCGAGCCACAAAAAACAGCGATTCAATTTGACGATTTCACGAAATTGGACATTCGTTTAGGAACCATTCTCGAAGCAGAAAAAGTGGAAAAAGCCGACAAGCTTCTCAAGTTGATTATTGATACAGGAATTGACAAACGAACCATCGTTTCGGGAATAGCAGAACATTACAAACCGGAGGAAATCATTGGTAAAACTGTGCAGGTATTGCTTAACCTTGAGCCAAGAAAAATACGCGGAATCGAATCACAAGGAATGGTATTAATGGCTGAGGATTCAGAAGGAAAGCTCAGCTTCATGGTACCGGAGAAGGGATGCGGTGCAGGGGGAAGTGTCCGATAATTGGATCAAGGAACAAGGATCAAGGAACAAGGAGCAAAAAACAAGGAATAACGTGCAAGAACTCATAACATCTGCGGAGCTCCAGTCCTATTTCAAAAACGACTCATTTGTTTTGAAAACGCAACAACAAATCTCTAAGGATTTTGCTCAGTTCCATTTATTCTTTGATGATAAATTTGAAAATGAAGCACTGACAAAGGTCACCATTGAGCAGCTGATTACAGAACGTTTGGTCGAATTAATAAAAGAAGGAGAAAGTCGCTTATTGCAACTACTTTACACCATTGATCTTCCTGAAAAAGATTTTCTAACACTTACTATGAATCCTAATTTCCTTCAACTGCTTTCAGAGAAAATCTTGTATCGAGAAGCGTATAAAGTATTCTTAAGAGCTAAATTTAAAACGAGCTAGCTCTTTTGTTTTAACTTATCTTCAGGCACAAGCAACTTAATTTTCTCTAATAGATCATTCATTGTCCATGGTTTAGACACGAAGTAATCAAGAAAATTGTCTCGTATTAAATCCTCTACTAAATTTTCATTAGCCTGACCGGAAAGCATAATGAAACGAATCTCAGGATAATCTGCCTTCAACTTCTTGATAAATTCAATACCTGTCATTCCCGGCATGTGATAATCCGTCAAAACAAATATAACTTTGATTTTCAATTCAATAATGCCAGGAATAGCTCTCAGCGCCTCCTCTGGATCGAGAAAAAACTCTAAGACAACCTTTTCCGTATTCACGATTTGTTGCATCTGAATACTCAACGCATTCAAAACAACTTCATCGTCGTCAAGGCAAATGATGGCAGAATCAGGAAGTGTGTTCATTTTTTTGTTCGTTTAAGAGGAAGATGAAAGACGTGGAGTTCTCGTCAGATCTCACTTCAACCTGCCAATGATTTGACTCAATAATTTTTTTAACAATATTCAACCCATATCCGAAATTATCTCTACCCTTGGAAGATTTAAATCGGTCGAAGATAACATCAATAAATTCTTCGGGGATTTTCGGCCCGTCGTTTTCGAACTCAACTTTTGTACCCTCATTAGTTTGTTTCGCTCGAATCCAAATTGTTCCACCCTTATCACCAATTGCCTCGATCCCGTTTTTGATCACATTTGCCCAAACCTGATAAATTTCTCGAGGGACAGCTTGTATTTCAATCGTATTTGGGACATCAATTTCAAAGTTTATGTTTCTCCTGTAATTCGAACTCAACACACGTAAAACTCCATTAATGCTATCCAATAAATTTACTGACAGCTTATCTTGTTCGAATGAGCCTTTTGTAAACTTGCGCAGGTCAGACACCACTTCGGCAGATCGGTTTGAAGCAACAGAAATCGTAGTTAGCATCTGATGAACAACACTCATGTGGAAAATCATTTCCAGCAACAATTTGGGTGAAGGGTGAGCCAATATTCTATCAATTTTTGAAGAATCATCAATTTCAATCTGCACCTTAACCATTCGATCTGCAATTTCAAAAGCTTCGTCGGTAGCGTATCCCTTTTGCTCTTCAAGAAAATTTTGAAAAACATTTCTATCCTTCATCATCTGCAACGTACTTTGAAAAGCTTTTGCATTGCTTGTTTTACAGTGCTTGTCGGCAAATGCTATTTCTTCTCTTGAAAAAGAATAAATTAGGTTTTGATGAAGAAATTCAATAGATGAGCTCAAATTTTGAACACCAATGAGAATTGCAGATAATGGGTTATTCAGGTCATGTGCGATTCCCATTGTCATTTCTCCAATTGCAACGAATTTTTCAATTTCATTGATATTTGCCTGCAGCGAAACATTCTCTTTGGTTTTCTCCTCTACAAGACTTTCAAGATTTAAGTTAAATTGCTCCAATTCCAGCCTGAGCTTTTCAACTTTTTCTAAGCTGCTTTTAAGCTCGGAGTTTCTTTTATTCAGTTTAATATTCAGCTCCTGAGCTTCAGTCAATCCTTTCATACTGATTTCTGAAAGAAAAATTGATTCAGCAATATAACTGTGGTCCGGAAAATCATTTAGATCCATATGAAATGACTTAAGCGGATAATCGGAATTAACCACAGGATTGACTAAAAAAACATACCCCAAATCGATTCGGAAAAAGGAAGATTTAAATTTAAGCCCTGATTTGCGGTGATTAAAAAAAAGAACATTGCCTTTTGAATGCCTCTTTTTCAGGTCAATAAAATTTTCATATCCTGAAAGAATGAATTCCTCTTCAAATGAATAATTAAATTCAGATTGCAGCGTGACTTTATTCCACAAAGAACCTAATTCTTCTAATTCACCCTCCTCAGAAACCAACAAATACAGCGGTGAAGATTGTTCTAAAAGCATTTTCGTGTTCTGAAAATCTGCTCTTGAATTTTTTGTATCAGCCTGATTTATACCTTTAGATGATTCCAAATCAAGACTGTTACCAAGTTATTTTGAAGACATGTGCTCCATTTTCTTCTGAAATATGCGTACTCTCTACACTTAAATCGAAACGTTTCCCTAATCCCGAAATAAGTCCTTTCAACATTGGAATTAAGCCTGTACGATGACTCGCATACACCAGCTCCAAAGAGCTCTCTGTTTCGTTGCGCACAGAAAACACAGGTGGTTGAAGTTTGGGCATCGAGGCATTCACCCTTTCGTGAAGCATATTCATGTTTTTCAAAAACTTAGGAAAGGTATCTCCTGAAAGATCAAGCATGTTTCCGTATCCCTTTTCAGCAGTGTACAAGATCCAGTATTCGCCGAACGCAAAAAGCAAATCTTCAGCCGGAACACTCAGCACTTCTGATGCAGCGCCTACAAGATCAAACGTAAGCTTATCCGGATACGGAGACATAGATATAAAATCCAAATCTTCAAAGTTTGCCCTTTCACATATTTCGACCCATGTTTCCTCCCCGTAATTATCTGTAACCAGATCTTTTATTGCTTTGTTTACCAGTCCGTACATAACTTTAAATTATAAACAAAAATACAGAAAACAAATCATTAATTAATCAATACATTACACTCTCATCTAAATCTTTTAATTCGCCCTAAAACACAAATTCTTGAGCCTAAAAAATATTCCTTAGCCGTTAATTCGCTACATTTGTTTTTCCATAATTGAGCTCAGAAAAAATGGATAAAGTTTCTTATGTCGGGAATGCAGATGTGAATGCCATAGATTATCTGTACAAACTATACCTACAGGACCCGGAAAGTGTAGATATTGGCTGGAAAAAATTTTTTGAAGGCTTTGATTTCGCCCGAACCAATTACGAAGAGAGCGGAGAAATTCCCGAGAATTTTCAAAAGGAATTCAAAGTATTGAATTTAATCAACGGGTACAGAACCCGAGGTCACCTTTTCACCAGAACTAATCCCGTTCGAGACCGAAGAAAATATTCTCCGACACTAGACATTGAGAACTTCGGGTTAACCGAAGCTGATCTTGATCTGGTGTTTCAGGCCGGTGATGAAGTCGGATTAGGCGCAAGCACCCTTCGTGCAATAATAGAACATCTTGAGCTCACTTACTGTCAGTCCATTGGAATCGAGTACGTGTACATGCGTGATCCACATCGAATTGACTGGTTGAAAAGTAAAATTGAATTAAAGAACCGTCCTGTTTTCTCAAAGGAACGGAAAGTTCAGATTTTCAAAAAACTGAATCAAGCAACGAATTTCGAATCGTTTCTGGGGAAAAAGTTCGTAGGACAAAAACGATTTTCAATCGAAGGTGGTGAAGCTCTAATTCCTGCACTTGACACATTGGTGTCCAAAGGATCCTCGCTTGGTGTCGAATATTTTGTAATGGGAATGGCCCATCGTGGTCGATTGAATACCTTAACCAATATTTTCGAAAAGCGACCTAAGGATATTTTCTCAGAATTCGAGGGAAAAGAATTTGACTCCATCGATTATTTTGACGGTGATGTGAAATATCATCAGGGATTTACCTCACAAATAAAACTGGAAAACGGAAAAGAAATTGGTTTAACCTTAGCACCCAATCCATCACACCTCGAGGCAGTAAATACGGTTGTTGAAGGAATTGCACGTGCAAAAGTAGATCACGTTCTACACGATGAAAAAAAGATCTGTCCAGTACTCATTCACGGGGATGCTGCCATTGCCGGACAAGGCATTGTTTATGAAACGATACAAATGGCGCAATTAGATGGATATCGTGCCGGAGGAACAATTCATCTTGTGGTGAACAATCAAGTAGGTTTCACAACCAACTACCTCGACGGAAGGTCTTCTACTTATTGTACCGATGTTGCCAAAACAACCCTTTGTCCAGTTTTCCACGTCAATGGTGACGATGTTGAGGCAGTCCTTCAGGCAATTGAAATTGCAATCGAGTATAGACAGGAATTTAACAGAGATATTTTTATTGACCTGCTTTGTTACCGGAAATATGGTCATAACGAAGGTGATGAGCCAAAATTCACGCAACCGAACCTTTACAACCTCATCGCAAAGCACCCGAATCCCAAGGATATATATTTTTCTCAATTGGAGAAAGAGGGGGTTCTTTCGGTTGATGAAGCTAAAAAGATCGAAGAAACTTACAATGCATATCTGGAAAGTGAATATGAAATCTCAAGACAAAATGACAAGGCACTAGTTTATGACTTCCTTAGTCATACTTGGGAAGGGTACCGCCATGGAAAGCTCGCAGACTTTGAGCAATCTCCTGAAACGGGTGTAGATAAGAATAAATTAATCGAGCTTGGGACAAAGCTCTCAACGCTTCCCGAAGGAAAAAAATATTTTCGCAAAATCGCCAAGATCTTTGAAGATAGATTAAACGCAATTAAAGAGGATAAGCTCGACTGGGGAACGGCCGAGATGCTCGCTTATGCGACCTTACTTGAGGAAGGCCATCCCGTTCGCATTTCAGGGCAGGACGTTGAGAGAGGAACCTTTTCTCACCGACATGCTGTCGTTAAAACAGAAGATACAGAGGAAGAAATCGAAACGTTGAATATGCTTTCTGAGAAACAAGCAAAATTTTACGTTTACAATTCTTTGCTTTCTGAGTATGGCGTACTCGGTTTTGAATATGGGTACTCGCTGGCGACACCCAAAGCACTTACTATCTGGGAAGCTCAGTTTGGAGACTTCTTCAATGGTGCTCAAATCATGGTGGATCAGTTCATTTCGGCAGGGGAAGATAAGTGGGCTACCCAATCGGGACTGGTGATGCTTCTACCGCATGGATATGAAGGGCAGGGAGCAGAGCACTCAAGTGGACGAATGGAACGTTTCCTTCAGCAATGCGCAGATACAAACATGCAGGTTGTGAATACATCTACTCCTGCAAATCACTTTCATTTGTTGAGGCGTCAGCTAAAACGTGAATTCAGAAAACCGTTAATTGTTTTTTCTCCAAAGATGCTCTTACGTTACCCTGCGGCTACCTCATCTCTTGATGAGATGTCAAAAAGTTCTTTTCAAGAGGTCATCGACGATTCAAGTGCTAAAGCCTCAAATATCGATACAGTTGTTTTTTGTTCCGGAAAGTTTTATTACGAAATGAAAGAAAAAGCAATGGAATACGGTGTAGACAACTATGCGTTCATTCGAGTGGAACAACTGTACCCATTGCCCAAAAAACAGATAGATGCCATTTTAGCAAAATACAAAAATGCAAAGAACATACTATGGGCACAAGAAGAGCCTTCCAACATGGGGGCTTGGACCTATATTGCAATGTCCATGAGAGAAATTCCATTTATTGGAATATGTCGTAATGCAACTGCTGCCACGGCAGAGGGATCTAAAAAATTACATGAAAAACGCTTGAAGCAGCTCTTTGAAGATTTGTTCAAGTTTGCAAACGTCAACGCTAAATAAAATATAAAGAAATGTCAGTTCTGGAAATGAAAGTACCCAGCCCGGGAGAGTCCATCTCAGAAGTAGAGATTGCACAATGGCTGGTATCCGATGGAGATTATGTCACCAAAGATCAAGCTATTGCCGAAGTTGATTCCGATAAAGCCACACTTGAACTTCCAGCCGAAGAAAGTGGAATTATCACGCTCAAGGCTGCAGAGGGAGATGTGGTAAAAGTTGGACAGGTAGTTTGTTTGATCGACACCTCTGCAGCGGCTCCAGCCGGTAAACCAACTGAAGCTGTGAAAGTTGAAGCGCCAAAAATTGAAGCCGAAACGCCGGCACCAAAAGAGGAAAAAGTTGTGGCACCTAATCCGGATCCAGTTAAAAAAGAATCCTATGCTAACGGAACTCCTTCGGTTGCTGCAGCAAAGATCTTGGCTGAGAATGGTATTCCAGCTTCAAAGGTAAATGGAACCGGCAAAGATGGCCGAATCACCAAACAAGACGTTGTTGCAGCCATGTCGGCAGGATTTGACACAAGTGCAGCTGCCTCCTGGGGTGGTAGCCGTGAACAATCACGAGAAAAAATGTCGATGCTTCGACGCAAAATCGCAGAACGGTTGGTGTCTGTAAAGAATGAAACGGCCATGCTGACCACCTTCAATGAAGTGGATATGAAGCCAATCATGGATTTACGTGCTAAATACAAGGATGCATTTGCAAAACACCATGAAGTGAATCTTGGATTCATGTCATTCTTTACAAAAGCAGTGACAGAGGCATTGAACATTTTCCCGGCAGTGAATGCCCAGATCGATGGAAACGAAATGGTGTTCCATCACTACGCGGACATCGGTATTGCTGTTTCCTCACCAAAAGGACTTATGGTTCCAGTAGTTAGAAATGCTGAGCAAATGTCACTGGCGGAGATTGAACGTGAGATCAAACGACTTGCAATTAAAGCGCGTGATGGAAAAATTACTCCCGACGACATGAGTGGAGGTACATTCACCATTACCAACGGGGGAGTATTCGGCTCAATGTTATCTACACCTATTATTAATCCACCACAATCTGCTATTCTGGGAATGCACAACATTGTGGAACGTCCTGTAGCAATTAACGGTCAAGTGGAAATTCGTCCAATCATGTATGTAGCCCTTTCATATGACCACCGTATCATCGATGGAAAGGAGTCAGTTGGTTTTCTCGTTAAAGTGAAAGAAATGCTTGAAAATCCTGAGCGTATGTTGTTTGGATCGAGGGATCCGCATGCGGTTTTATTGGGATTGTAATACTGAATACTGAAACTCATAAAAAAAGCCCGGTTAAACCGGGCTTTTTTATTTCTTAGAAATCAAATGTATCCATGAATTTGGTCGTAAAATTTCCTTTACGGAAATCTTCATTGTCCATTAGTTTCTGATGGAATGGTATAGTCGTTTTGATCCCCTCAATTATATACTCATCCAAGGCACGCTTCATTTTCAAAATGGCCTCCTCCCTCGTTTGAGCAACCACAATCAACTTACCAATCATCGAGTCGTAATTTGGTGGAATGGTATACCCTGCGTAGGCATGCGTATCAATCCGAACGCCATGTCCACCCGGAGAATGATAGGAAGTAATCTTTCCTGGAGACGGACGGAAATCTGCATAAGGATCTTCTGCATTAATACGGCATTGAATCGCATGCAGATGCGGATAGTAATTTTTCCCAGAGATCTTATGTCCCGCAGCTATTTTGATTTGTTCCTTGATCAGGTCAAAATCGATAACTTCTTCCGTAATCGTGTGTTCAACCTGAATTCGTGTATTCATTTCCATGAAATAAAAATCACGGTTTTTGTCTACAAGGAATTCGACGGTACCTACGCCTTCATATTTGACTGCTTTCGCTGCTTTTATCGCTGCTTCACCCATTCGTTCGCGCAGCTCTTCTGTCATGAATGGAGACGGTGTTTCTTCCACAAGTTTTTGATGACGTCTCTGAATGGAACAATCCCTTTCAGACAAATGGCAAGCATTTCCATATTGATCTCCTGCGACTTGGATTTCTATGTGGCGTGGTTCTTCAATAAACTTTTCCATATAGATCCCATCATTTCCAAAAGCAGCACCTGCCTCTTGTCGCGCTGAATCCCAGGCAGCCTCGAGATCATCCTCTTTCCAGACGATACGCATACCTTTACCACCACCCCCGGCAGTTGCCTTCAAAATGATTGGATATTTAATCTCCTTGGCTGTTTTTGATGCATCAGCCAAATCTTTCAACAAGCCTTTCGAACCTGGAATACATGGAACACCAGCCTTAATCATAGTCGCTTTGGCTGTAGCTTTATCACCCATTCCCGCAATTTGCTCAGGCAGGGCACCAATGAACTTGATCCCATGCTCTTGACATACTTTAGAAAACTTCTCGTTTTCTGACAAGAACCCATATCCCGGGTGAATTGCATCCGCGTTGGTGATTTCCGCAGCAGCAATGATATTGGGAATGGACAAGTACGATTTTGCACTAACTGCAGGACCAATGCATACAGCCTCATCGGCAAATCGAACAGGCAAACTGTCTTTGTCTGCTGTGGAATAAACTGCCACAGTTTTAATTCCCATTTCCTTGCATGTTCGAATCACACGCAGTGCTATCTCTCCACGATTTGCTATCAAGATCTTCTTGAACATAGGCTATAGTATTTAAAAAACAAAAGGCTCTGATATACAAAGCCTTTGAATTCAATAAGTCAATAATTATGATGGATCAACTAAAAATAGAGGTTGGTCATATTCTACAGGAGACGCGTCGTCTACAAGAACTTTCACGATCTTACCAGAATATTCTGATTCAATTTCATTGAATAATTTCATTGCCTCTATAATACAGATCGTATTTCCTTTAGAAATAGTGTCTCCCACATTTACGAAAGGATCTTTGTCCGGACCTGAGGAGCGGTAAAACGTTCCGATCATTGGAGATTTAATCGTAATGTATTTTGAATCATCTGCACTCGCCGTTGGAGCTGAAGGAGCAGGACTTGGTGCCACCAAAGGAGTTGAAGCAGGTGAAGCAACAGGAGCAGCCTGAACAACAGGAGCCGAGGCCTGAACAATAATTGGCTGATCAGCAGATTTTGCTTTTTCAGCTTTAATAATGATTTTGAAATCTTTCTTTTCGATCTCTACTTCAGTCACACCTGATTTAGCCACAAACTTGATCAGATCTTGTATTTCATTAAGATTCATAATGTTGAATTTAATTCGTTGTAAAATTAACAATTATTACTTTGGGTCGTATGCCCATTTGAGATAAACCGCACCCCAGGTGAAACCACCACCGAAAGCGGAGAGAATAATATTATCTCCCTTCTTCAACTGAGATTCATAATCCCACAAGCACAGAGGCAAAGTACCTGCTGTTGTATTTCCATATTTCTGAATGTTGATCATGACCTTATCTTTGGTCAATCCCATTCGGTCAGCTGTGGCATCGATAATTCGAAGATTCGCCTGATGGGGCACCAACCAATCGACATCGTCACTTGTGAGGTTGTTTTTCTCCATGATCTCAGCAGATACCTCGGCCATGTTTGTCACCGCAAATTTGAATACTTGTTTGCCTTCCTGTTTCACAAAGTGCATGCGATTTTCAACCGTTTCATGAGTTGGGGGATTTGCCGAACCACCGGCAGGTTGAATGAGGTATTGGCGACCAGAACCGTCACTTCGAAGAATAAAGTCCTGAACTCCCATACCTTCATCGTTTGGTTCAAGCAAAACAGCTCCCGCTCCGTCACCAAAAATCACACAAGTGGTCCTATCCTCATAATCAAGAATAGATGTCATTTTGTCAACCCCAATCACCATAACCTTTTTATGACGGCCCGTTTCAATGAATTGAGCACCTGTCGAAAGAGCATAAATAAAACCTGAACATGCTGCGATCTGGTCAAATCCCCAAGCATTGGTCATACCCGCTTTGTCACAAACCACATTTGCCGTTGAGGGAAAAGGATAATCAGGTGTCACAGTTGCAACGATTACCAATTCAATGTCCAATGGATCTATACCCATCTTCTCGAGCAATTGTTGGGCAGCAGCGGCGGCCATGTCAGAGGAAGCACCTTCTTTAAGGACTCTTCTCTCCTTGATACCTGTTCTGGTTGTAATCCATTCGTCTGAAGTATCGACAATCTTGGAAAGATCCTCATTGGTCATAATCGTTTCAGGAATAAATCCCTGAACCCCTGTGATGGCTGCTGTGATTTTTTTCATTTTCTAGCTAAATGCTTTGTTTACGCTCTGTGCAAGTCCGGATCGTGCCACATCGTATGCGTGCAATATCATATTTTTTACGGCAATATCATTTGAAATCCCATGTCCAATAATGACATTTCCCTTCACCCCAAGAATAGGAGTTCCTCCATAATTCTCGTAGTTAAACCGATCGAAATACTCATCTTTAATACCTCGTTTTCGCATCAAGGTATAAATTCCTTCTGCTTCTTTCAGCACCACATTTCCTGTAAACCCATCGCATACAATCACATCGGCTTTCCCAAAGAACAGATCTCGGCCTTCCACATTACCAACAAAATTAATTTCGTCAGATTCAGAAAGCAGCTTATAAGCGGCAAGTGTAAGTAAATTTCCTTTGGACTCCTCCTCGCCTATATTTAAAAGTGCGACACGTGGATTTTCAACGCCGTATACATTCTTAGAGTAGAGCGCGCCTAAAACTGCAAATTGATACAGCACATCTGCTTTACAATCCGCATTCGAACCAACGTCCAGGAGGATAGTTTTACTGCCATCTATTGCCGGCAACGTGCTGGTAATACATGGTCGAATGATCCCCGGAATTGTATTTATCTTGTAGATTGCTCCGACAAGCATTGCACCGGTATTTCCTGTGCTTGCAAAGGCGTCCAGCTCTTTTTTGGCTAGAAGGTCAAAGCCAACAGCAATGGAGCTTTCGGGCTTTTGGGGAATAGCACGCGTGGGATGGTCGTGCATGGTAATGACATCAGGAGCATGAACAATTTCAAACTGCTCGGGGTCTGCTCCCAACGAAGAAAGGCCACTAGAGATTTGCTCTCTGTCGCCTAACAGAACTAGTCTTACGTTTTCGGGAAGGTCTTTTTTGGCTAGTATCGCCCCTGAAAGGTTAGCATCGGGAGCGAAGTCGCCGCCAAGAATATCAACTCCGATCTTCATAAAGCAGCGTTTAATGGATAACTTAAACAGCTACTTCCTTCTCCGCAACTACCTTACCTTTATAGTATAGTTTTCCTTCGTGCCAGTGCGCGTGGTGGAAAAGATGAGGTTGCCCTGTCGTTGGACAAGTAGCGATGTTTTTCGCAACCGCATTTTTGTGCGTTCTTCTCTTGTCACGGCGTGTCTTCGAAATCTTTCGTTTAGGATGTGCCATTTTACTTTATTTATGTCGTTTTAATTCAAATTTTTCAATGCTGACCACATCGGGTCCACATCATCATCGTCATCATCGCCTCCTTCTTTTTCTACGGATGGAGCTCCCGAATACTTTTCTAATAGCGCAATCATCTCTTCATTGCATTTACCTGCCTCATGGACTAGACGAGTAGGCAAGGATACGGTAATCAGCTCATAAATGTTCTGACTAAAATCAAGTTCGTAGGAATCAGGCGGAAGAACAATCAATGTTTCATCTTCACTTTCTTCATCTCCAAACTTATAAATTAGACGGAAGTTTCCCTTCACAGGTACTTCTACCTCATCTGAGCATCGGTCACATGCGGTGAGCACCTTTCCGTCAATCAAAAATTCACCGATGAGCATCGTTTCCTTTTTTTCAAGTCTCAGGTCCACTTTGACGTTTCCTTTTTCAATGATGGAATAATCCAGCGCCTCAAAGAACGAATCACGAACCTCAAATGAGAAATCGTGAAAGCCGATTTTCAAGCCAACAAAAGGGATAATAAATTCTCTTTTTGTCTTCACCGCGAGAAAATTGGATGGCAAAGGTAGCAATTTATACTTTACCGCGTTAAAAAGTTCTAATTTTTAGCAGCTAAGACCCCTATTCCACTTGTTCTGATGTTCTTTTCTTCTCCTTTGGCGAGCTTTGAAGCGGATTTAAATGAATATCGCGCACAAACTTTCGCGTACGATAGACATCGAGAGAAAGATAGATTGCCTGACGGAGAGAATTTTCGGATGCACTGTTTTTGCCAACAATATCGAAAGCCGTACCATGATCAGGAGAGGTTCTAACGATTGGCAACCCTGCTGTGAAGTTTACACCGTCGTCAAATGCCAATGCCTTAAAGGCGGTCAAACCCTGGTCGTGAAACATGGCCAGAATGCCATCGTACTGATGTCGAGCTGTCGAACCAAAAAATCCATCGGCTGGGAAAGGACCAAATGCCAGAATATCTTCGTTGCGTGCAGCATTGATCGCCGGAATGATTATCTCCTGTTCTTCTGAACCCATTTTGCCATTTTCACCTGCATGTGGATTTAAACCAAATACGGCTATTTTAGGACGGACCAGGCCAAAATCCTTTTTAAGAGAGCTTTCAAATGCTTTAATTTTGGAAAGAATCCTATCCTTTGACAGGGCAGAACTCACTTCCTTGAGCGCAATATGTGTTGTAGCCAAAGCGACACGTAAAGTACCGGAAACCATAACCATTAATGCATCTTGTTCGCCGGATAATTCTGTCAGATATTCCGTGTGTCCCGGAAATTTAAATCCTGACTTTGCCATCGCCTCCTTCGAAATTGGAGCCGTGACCAATACATCTATTTTCCCAGATGCCAGATCCGTCGTAGCCCGTTCCAAGGCTTGAAAGGCACAGGAGCCCCCGATTTCTGTCGCTTGACCCATTTGTATTTCAACCTCATCGCTCCAAACATTAACAATGTTCACTTTCTTATTTTGAGCCTCCTCTGCTGATTTACATGTCTGATAGGCAAACTCTTGTTCATTCAATACGCGCTTATAATGGGCAAAAACCTTGGTTGATCCATAAATAACAGGAGTTAATTCTGCAAGCATGCGAGTATCACTGAAAACTTTCATTATGATCTCCGGTCCTATCCCATTTATGTCTCCAATGGAGATGCCCACTCTGATACCAACGCCTTCCTTTTCCATGTTATTTGAACTTTTTCAAAAATGTATACAACAAGCGAACTCCTGTTCCGGTACCTCCTTGTCCCTTGTAATCTTCTTTTCCATCTAGCCAGGAAGGACCTGCAATGTCCATATGAATATAGGGCGAGCTCACAAAATGTTCAAGAAATTTCCCCGCCGTGATCATTCCTGCATATGGACCGCCAATATTTTTAAGATCGGCAATAGTTGACTTCATTTCCTCCGCATAATCGTCCCAAAACGGGAAACGAACAACGCGCTCATGCACTTCCTCTCCCGATTTTTCCAACAGTTCAAAATGCTTGTCGTCCGCATTACCCATGATGATCGATGCTTTCGTTCCAATAGCGCGAACAGCTGCACCAGTGAGAGTTGCTGCATCAATAACCAATGACGGCTTAAACTTCTCAGCATACGAAAGGGCATCCGCTAAAATCATTCTGCCCTCGGCATCCGTATTAAGTACCTCTACTGTTTTACCATTGAACATAGTGATGACGTCTCCGGGAGCATAGGCATTGCCTCCCGGACGGTTATCCGTTGAAGGAACCAGCACAACGATATGCACTTTTAATTTTTGTAACGCAGCGAGGTAGAGAGCGCCCACAACGGTTGCAGCACCTGCCATATCACTTTTCATGACATCCATTGATCCCGGGGTAGGCTTAAGACTTAAACCTCCCGTATCGTAAACGATACCTTTACCAACAAGCACTATCGGTTTCTTATTCTCCGGATTCGCAGGCTTGTATTCCGCGATCGTAAATGTAGGTGGATCAACGGAGCCTTTGTTTACGGCGAGTAAGCCACCCATTTTCAGCGACTCGATCTGAGTCTTTTCAAGTACCTGAACAGAAATTCCAGTTTCTTTGCCCAAAACCTGAATGTGCTCAGCAAGCTTTATTGAATTCAAGTGTGAAACAGGCTCATTGACACGGTCTCGAACCCAAAAAACAGCTTTTACTGTAGCTTCGATCTCTTTGAGTTTCTTATCTGAAAAGCTCGCAGGTAGGAATACCTCTTTCAATGAATGCCGTCTTTTGTCAGCATCTGTGAAATAAGGCAAAAACTGATATGAGGAAAGCATTAGTCCTTCTGTGAAATGGTAAATGGCAGAATCCTCTCCCCAAAGAAATACAGTTGAGTCTTTCTTCGTTAATTTTGAAAATACCGCATGACCGGCTATACGCAGTTTTTCGTGTGCCTGATCCGCTTTAATTAAAAAATAGGATGCCTGTACGGACTTGAAAAAGTCCATTTTATCATCAGATTTCAGAAAACTTTTTACGTAATCTCGAATGTCAGATTGGATGGATGAAGGAACTTTTGCGCCTTTGTGCAAAAGCAGTACAACCGTCTTTTCAGATGGTAATTCTGCATATTTTTTGAGTTGAATCATAGCTGAACGTTAATGTGACAAAAGTAGTGAAGTCAAGTGATTATTTCTCCTCTTCAGTTTCCTCTTCGTCATAATCGTTCAAGTCAACATCATAAAACTCTTTATTTAATGCCTTCCCAAGGTGATAATTTGTAATGGTAATGTCCAAAAGTTTTTCTCTGTACTTCAACTCATTTTCAAGGTCTGGTAAATTAGGATTCAAACAGATATCACCTAGGTATTTCGTTTTGGAAAGGTCACCACCCAACCAGCGTCCATGCCGTTTGCCCATCAGGTATGTTCCAACCTGATTTAATTTACCAAACGGATCATAAAACTTCCATACACCCGAAGGCAATCCGTCTTTCATCATTCCTTCATTCTGGAGAACACCGTTATCGTAATAGTTTTTAACGTATCCATTCATTCGATCAACAGAATCTTTTCCTTGCCAGATAGTCATCAGCTGACGGATTTCATAATGGTCGGTATGCGAGCAGTCGTATTTCTCAAATTTCTCGATGATGTAACTTTCACTTAATTTTTTACCATGCCGGTCATAATCCGTTAGAATGCCTTTTACTTTAAACTGAATTGAGTCATTTAGGGAGATGATAGTATCAAAATAATCTGCTTCGTATAAAAACTCCCCGTCGTAGCCATAATATTTCCAGCATGATACTTTCTTGCCCGAGGCAATATCACCATCCCTCGCTATTGTATCATTCGGGTAGTATTTTGTAATATGGTAGTCGATTCCTTGCTTGTTCACTAGGCTTGGCCTGCCGTAATACGGCTGGCTATAATAGCCGCTGCCTAAGCCTAAGTTCGCAAGCGCCCGATCCAGACTTTGGGTGGTGGTAATATCTGTAGGTTGAAAAAAGATTGAATCACGCCAGTCAAACATATAGCGAACACTGAGTTCATTCTCTTCCCAGATCTTTTCCTCAACCGGGAATCCAAATTGAAACTTCACATAGTGGTATCGGAATCCGAGTGTGTCATACGCTTCGTAATCATCGATCGCCTCGCCATTCAAAAAGAATCCACGTTTAGCCAGTCTTCCACTTAAGTGATACGCTTTGGACTCTCCCTGAAGTAAGCCATTCTGAAAATTAAGGTCATACAAAAGAGTAGAGTCAGTTCCATTCAACGTGAGGTATGTACGTACATATCCATCCAGCTGTCCATCAAGATAATTCAAGGAAGTATATGCCAGTTTATTGCGTTCGAAAGAAGGTCCTGTAGCTAATCCATCCACGAAGTTTATTTCTTGTTCTACTCCTCCATACCAATTGAAGCGCTGGTACTTCCCATTTTCGAGGCCATTCTTGAATTGACCCGAGCTCGCAAGAAAGTGCGTTTTTCTCCTCGGAAGAGAGTCCTTTAGATTTTCAGGTAGTTCCTCTTCGAAGTAATCGTAATTATTTTCCGGATCGAGTGTTTCATAGATTTTGTATGGCCCGTGCTGCATTCCTTTATCAAAGTTAAGCTCTTGAAGAACCTTACCAAATTGATCGTATATTTTCCATTTGCCCTGAGGTTTTCCTTCACTGAATTCTCCTTTAATGGTTTTAAGAAAGGGGGATTGCCTTCGCTCGGCAATTTCCTTTCCTGTCTCAGAAAACTCGTCGTACGAATAGGGATATTGTATTCCGAAAATAAAGCCTTGAATTAGATTCTCAAATATTGTTTGAGCATACTCCTCATCTATTTCCGAAGCATCAATTGTGTTAAAAAGAAGATCGTATTTCATCTTTCCTGTCATCCGATATTTAAGCAGCGCTTTGTCCAACCTATCCGAGTTTTCTATTACTGGCAATTCTACTTTGAGATTTTTACCCTCCTTCAAGCTAAGCTTATCAGACTTGGTAGTCAATGTGAATTTTCCTGTAAAAGGTTTGTTATTCGAATACAGGATTACGTCATCACTCATTTCATAAGCCTCGTTGTACAAATTAACCATGGCCTGAGGAATGCTGTCTTTCTCATAGTATTCATAAAGTCCTGCAGATGAAGTTGTTTCCACCATAAGGTTTCCAATTTTGTACTCGCGTCGGCCATTCCAGCTCTCAAAATCTTCGGAAAACTGCAATTCTCCTTTGGATGTTTTATTTCCTGTAATACTGAATTGTTCATAGCTCAAAGTTCGGTCTCTCGGATCAAATGAACGCGAGTAAAGCAAGCTTGCATCATCCTGATACCAGGACCTAAAGATCACGAGTGAGTCTTTCAACTCATGTCTGACCGTGTCCAGATGGTCGTAAAACATGTATCTGTCTTCCGGATTGCTTGTAACTTCAAACTCATCTATTACCATTTTTTTGATGTAATCCGGCCTGAAATTAACTCTCACAAAGGCTCCTTTCTGATTATACACCAGTTCGTGGTAAAGCTTGCCATTGTAATCGTATATCTTCTGAACATAGTGTGCAGAGTCAGGGTTAAATTCTATCACATCGTATGCGTTACCGTTGTCCCAAAAAATGGTGTCCTCCTTTAACAGGCGCCCGTTTTTAAACTCGTATCGCACCATGAGTTGTCCGTTTGGATACCTTTTCTCGTATACTCCGGTGTAATTAAATTTTAATCCAATACTGTCAATGAGCTTGAACGCAGGGATGTTTTTGTTTTGTAATTCATCATAGATTAATCCTCGGTACTCTTCAAATGGATCAACTACTTCGTTATATCCAAAATCGTCGTAAAATTCGCCTCCATAAAATTCTTCACCGTAGTACTCATCCTCATATATTTCACCATCATAGGAAGTCATTTTTTCTTCCTCCAGTTCAAGATCTGGTTCGACAGGAAAGTTAATCGTATAAATTTTCGAAGGGGAGAAGCTTACCTGATACTTCGCGGCAAAATCAAAATTGCTTTTTGCTCTAAAACTTTCCTTGTAAAGTTTATGCCTTATAACTGTCTGATAACTCACGGAATCTGATTCCAAAGGAGTGTATTCCCAGGTAACGATGTTGTTATTTCTATTGCGTTTACTCGTTCGACCGATGCCTGAATATTTAACATCTCTGTTCTTCCAAGTTCCCGAGGCTACACCCTGAGTATAGAAACCTTCTGTGATCGGATAATTGGTTCGGTTGAACATGGAATAATAACCATCCTTGATTCCGTTTTTGTAATTTACAGTTTCAATCGTAGTGTCACAATAAAAAGGCCTGCCAAGTTTCACATATTCATTGGCATCTGTTTTAGACAAGGTTGGACTGACTCTTCTGTTTTCCAAATGCCAAGTTCCTACTTTCTGGCCTTTTTCAAATCGACCATATTTCAAGGTGTCACCTTGCGGATTGAACCAGACAGCATCTCCATCAAGCATGTTGTTCTGAATGGAAAAAAATGCGGCAACCTTCTGTCCATCGTATTCCTCCATGAAGCCTTTCTTGTCCAACGAAATGTAATTTGTAAAGAAGAGCACATATTTTCCATTAGGAATTGGGTCCAAGCTTGGAATAACATCATTTTCGAGTGTATATTTTGGTTCCATCAAAGGATATGGATTCTTTCGAATCGCTTTTTTAACTGAAGGCTTTCTCAGATGTTTATAGCGTTTGGCATATTTAATATTTTGAAAAATCGACAAGTATGCTTCCCTTCTAGCTCGTCGAAATTCCTTTTTATCATAGTCTTCTCCGTTCTCCAATATATACCATTCCTTGAAGCTTTTTCTTTGGTTTTCACCTCGATGGTAACGAATCACTCGCCATAGGTTGTTATGAAACATTAATTCCTCACCAAAGGGATACACGAAATAGTGCTGTCCTGCAATAGTGACGGTGTCAATTGTCTGTTCATTAGATTCCTGAGAAAATGACAATTGCAGCGAGAAGATCAGAAGGATCAGTGTAATTAGTTTATTTTTCATAAATAAATTTTTCATAAGAGGTGACGCCTAATTGTCTGTAAGAGGTTTCTTTTCGATGAACGATCAATACGGGTAGTTTTTTACTGTTCAAACGTATTGTGCTGACTGTTCGCATCAGAAATTCCTTGGATGAGAACGTAGAATCAACATAACTATTACAGTACCCTTTCTTATTATAGAAAAACGTACGTGTCAGTGTAAACGGAAAATCATTGCTAACCATGCGTTCAACTCTTCCGAGAAAAGGATGATACGTAAATTCGACAGTGCTCTTTTCTTTGATCTTGTTCTCCACACTGTATATCTTTCTCGGTTGCCAGGGCATGCCCAATACAATCTTGTCAGTTGGTCGCGGATGGCAGATTGAATCTACGGACAAGGCGCCCCAGTGCTCTTTTTTTGGCAGGAAGAATAGTTTATGTCCTGAACTCACGTCTTTGAATTTTAATACTCTACCCGTTTGCTCCAACAATTGATGCACATGAAAACCGGATTCCACAAATTCCTTGTCGGAAACCATTCCGCTGTCTCTGATAATGTAAGCCTTGCGGTAACCCAAGACTTTAGAGTGCATGTCATACACCACCTTTTTTCTTCCTACAGTTCGATGGTCATAATAGTAACTCAGTTCAATTGATTGAAGTAACGATTCATTGAAATGGTAATGACGTTCCTCACGCAAATCAATCTGTCTTATGTTATCCAGGGAATCCAGAACAAAATACTTTCGAACAATGCTTTTCAGGCCGTTATGTTTAATTACACTTCGATCAAAGATCAATGGAAAAGACAGGTTTTTCTCCAAATCGGAATCAAAAAATTGATAGCGTATCAATTGCATAGGCTGCTGGATATTTTCTAAGTCGTTGCCTTTCTCATTCTGTGAACAGGCAAACATTAGCGAAATAAAAAGAAGGGCAGCAGCAAGACGCATGAGGAACTAAATTAGAAAGATTCTCGGACACGTGACAGTTTCAACTCAAATGTCATCCATTTTTTTAATTGTATTTTTGTATAATGATAGAAAGACCATTGACCGACTGGTTACCGCTTACCCAGAAAGAGGTAGAAAAAAGGGGATGGGAAAATCTTGACGTGATTCTAGTTTCGGGCGATGCCTATGTTGATCATCCTTCCTTCGGAACTGCTGTTATAGGAAGAATCATAGAAGACGAGGGATTCCGTGTTGGCATCATTGCTCAACCAAGCTGGAAAGATGATCTAAGGGATTTTCGGAAATTTGGCAAGCCTAATTACTTTTTTGGTGTTACGGCAGGATGCATGGACTCAATGGTCAATCATTATACTGCTAACAAGCGACTGCGTTCAACAGACGCTTACACTCCGGGGGGCGCTGCCGGATTTAGACCGGATTACGCTACGACAGTTTACACAAACATTCTTAAAGAACTTTACCCTGACGTACCTGTGCTCATAGGTGGAATTGAAGCCTCCTTGAGACGTGTTACGCACTATGATTATTGGAAAGACCAGTTAATGCCCTCCATCCTTGTGGATTCCAAAGCGGATCTGTTGGTATATGGCATGGGCGATCAACCTTTGAGAGAAATGTTACAACTTCTCAAAAAAGGAGTGCCTTTCAGCAACTTGAAAACGATCAAGCAGGTGGCATTTCTTCAAGACTCAAAGGATACTTTACCAAAAAACAGACAATGGGAAACGATAGAGCTTTCCAGCCATGAAGAATGCCTATCGGATAAAATAAAATACGCTGCAAACTTCAAGATTGTAGAAGTTGAATCTAATAAATGGCAGGCAGACCGGATCATTCAAAAAGTCGGTAATCAAACGTTGGTAATTAACCCACCTTACAAAACAATGTCAGAAAATGAGATCGATAAGTCCTTTGATCTCCCATACACACGGTTGCCGCATCCCAAATACAAAAAACGTGGTTCAATTCCCGCCTATGATATGATCAAATTTTCGATCAATATGCACCGGGGATGCTTCGGTGGCTGTAGCTTTTGTACGATCTCAGCGCATCAAGGAAAATTCATTGCTTCACGCAGTGAAAAATCCATACTAAATGAACTGGAAGAAGTAGTAAGTCATCCCGAATTCAGAGGGTATATCTCAGACCTTGGTGGTCCAAGTGCAAACATGTATAAGATGAAGGGCAAGGACGAAGCTATCTGCGCACGATGCAGCTCCCCAAGCTGTATTCATCCTGTGATCTGCAGTAATCTGGACACCTCACACAAGCAAATGACGGCACTTTATCGCAAGGTGGACGCACATCCAAAGGTTAAAAAAGCCTTTATCGGATCGGGCATCAGGTATGATCTGCTTGTAGATGATTTTAATAAAAACAATGAAGACGGCAACCACGACGAATACATAGAGCAAGTCATAACGCGACACGTAAGTGGTCGTCTCAAGGTAGCCCCGGAGCATACCTCAGATGCTACTCTAAGAATGATGCGTAAACCCTCTTTTCAATACTTCCACAAATTCAAGGAGAAATACGATCGTTTGTCAGCAAAGCACAATCTTAAACAACAACTCATCCCCTACTTTATCTCATCTCATCCGGGATGTGAAGAGGAGGACATGGCAAACCTTGCTGCCGAAACAAAAGACATGGGGTTTCAATTAGAGCAAGTTCAAGATTTCATGCCTACACCTATGACGGTTGCAGAAGTAATATATTACACAGGAGTACACCCGTACACGCTCAAGCCAGTTAAAACGGTCAAGACAAGAGAGGAAAAACTAAATCAAAACCGTTATTTCTTTTGGTACAAAAGAGAAAATCAAGATTGGATCAAACAAAGGCTAACCAAAGCCAAACGTCCGGACCTAATTGATAAATTATTAGGCGACCAGAGGCAAAAAGAGAAGAAAGTCCCCAAATGGCTCGAGGAAAAACGTTCTAAAAAGTAAGCATCCAATATTTATTTTCACTTGAAAGAAGAATCTTTTAACGGGTATCAAAAACTCATCATTGCACTCCTTGCATTGACTCAGTTTTCTGTGGTACTTGATTTTATGGTCCTATCACCTCTGGGGGACCTTCTTATTAAATCCCTTCACCTTAGTCCTTCCCAGTTTGGTATGGTAGTATCTGTCTATTCAATCAGTGCAGGATGTGCAGGGTTTATTACTGCCGGTTTTGCAGACAGCTTCGATCGTAAAAAACTGCTTGTATTTTTCTATGTGGGCTTTATTCTAGGCACCCTATTTTGTGGACTTTCGGAAACATTTTATCAGCTGTTGCTTGCACGGATGGTAACGGGTTTTTTCGGCGGAGTAATCGGCTCGGTGTCGATGGCGATTGTTTCTGACTTGTTCTCACTGAAGCAACGTGGTAGAGTTGTGGGATTCATGCAAATGGGTTTCGGAGCCAGTCAGGTACTGGGAATCCCCATCAGCTTATTTCTGGCATATCAATGGAATTGGAAATTACCGTTTCTGGTGATTGTTGTGCTTGCCCTTTGCATACTGATTCTAATTTCGGTTTTTATCAAACCGGTCACCGAACATCTCAAGCTCGAACGAACAGATTCAGCCTACAGGCACCTGTTAAAAACATTAGGAAATAAAGACTATCGGGTGGGGTTTCTGGCCGCAGCCCTTCTCTCTTTGGGGGGATTTCTGATTATGCCATGGGGAAGTACCTTCTCTATCAATAATCTGTATATCACTAAAGATCAGTTGCCCGTAATGTTCATGATTGCCGGCGCAAGTACCCTCGTTTCGATGCCTTTCATTGGTAAATTGAGTGACCGCATGAATAAGTTTCGACTGATGTGGATTGCAACAATTTGGCTGATGGTCGTTGTGGTCATATATTCGAATCTGGTTCCCTCGCCATTCTGGCTTGTGGTACTATTGAATGTAATGCTTATGTTGGGGGTTATGTCCAGAATGGTCCCTGCCATGGCACTGATTACGTCCTTGCCAAAAGCTCAGGATCGCGGAGCATTTATGAGTATCAATTCTTCACTGCAATATATTTCAGGAGGAATTGCAGCTGCGATTGGAGGTATGATCATTGAACAGAAAACAGCGAGCAGTCCACTGGAACATTTTAATTTGTTAGGTTATCTAGTCGTTGGAGTGGCAACTTTATGCATCTTTCTCGTATTTCGCGTTTCCCAGATAGTCTCGCGACAATCGGTCTAATTAATAGAATGAATGTAATTACTTTTCAACTTCGTTTTCAAGGAGTTGAACAAAAGCTACAGTTTACATAATTTTGTAAAAAAAGATAAAATGCGTTTTTTGTTCTCCCTCTTTCTGATTGTTCGTATTTCGGGTGTCGCTCAAAATATAAATTTTGATGCTCACTACAACGACTACCCTCTGATTCCAAAAGGATTGATAGAAGCGGTTTCGTTTTCCAACACGCGAATGCAACTACTTGACCCCAGCGCTCCTACCTCTTGTACGGGAATGCCACAGGCTTATGGGATCTTAGGGTTGTTTGATGCGAATACGCCATACTTTAAACCTAATGGCGAGTTGATTGCAACCTTGAGTGGCATC
>Ga0315906_10000284_pt1 | contig 85964 bp, 139 predicted proteins | sample LakEriMetagenome_4_FD_203526 | JGI IMG/M metagenome (GOLD analysis project Ga0315906, IMG submission 203526) | Freshwater fungal communities from buoy surface, Lake Erie, Ohio, United States - Buoy 2 MA122 | ecosystem: Environmental > Aquatic > Freshwater > Lake > Lake biofilm | place: USA...
TAAAAGGTTCATCAAAAGTTAGACATAAATTGGATTCAATTGAAGGTGGTATCAAAACTGCCAAAAGAGGTGATGAAAATGGAATTGTCGTAATCAAAGAATCAGTAAACGAAGGTAAGAAAGTATTCAAAGTAAATCCTGGTATTGGTAGTTCAAAATATAGTATCAGTTCACATGATGGTGTTAAGACACACAAAGATGGTAGTGATTTTTATGATATTAAAATTTTTAAGAACAAAGTAGATTTAGAAAAAGGAATTAAAGATTTCAAAAGTAAAGGATTTATTGAAGAATCCGTAATCAAAGAATCGGAAGAGCATGATTGTGGATGTAATGAAAATCACGATTGTGGATGCGGTGGAATACATGAGCATAAACATATACATGAAGATTTATCAGCAGATGCAAATGGTATAGCAGGTTTAACTGCTTCAAGAGCAAGTGCAGTTAAGGGCTTTTTAGAGAAAAATAATATAGATTCAAACAAACTATATCTATTTTTGAAAAAGGGTAATTTAAAAGATAGAATGGATTTTGTAACGGCATTAGTTGGAAAACCAGGTAATCCTATTCAAAAAAAGGTAATATCGCAATTTAGTAAGTAAGATGAAACTAAAAGAATTATTAAAAGTAAAAAACATTTCAGAAGCTAAATTAAATGAAGCATCTGAAATTGAATTTAAAGAATTGGATTCTACTAAACAAAAGCAAGTTCAACAATTTGTAAAGTTTTTTGGTGGTAAGATTAATACAATTTGGGATGGTATTCATGGTAACATCGTTGATATCAAAATGTCAGAGAAAAATTGGAGAATGGATACACAAGATTTAAAAGATTTAATTTCTTTAAAAATTAGATGGATAGAATTTGATAATCAAACAGTCTCAATAGGATTCTAAACAATAGAAATAAAATGAAATTAAAAAATATATTAACAGAATCAGCTACATTTAACAAAAAAGTAAAAAGTGATTTAGATTCTTATTTAAAGGATTTTAAAGCGGGCACTCCAACTCATCAATGGGCTGTTAAAGAGATACTAAAAGCTGCTTTAACTGATGCTAATTTTCATAGTGAAGTTAAAAAAGTAGATTCAATGTTCCCTAAAGCAAAATATGAGGGAGATTCGAAGAGTGAAACATCATACCAAAATGCAGTAGAGAGGAAGGGTATGGAAATTGCAAATAAAGCAAAATGGGACGGATATGAAATTATAGATGCTATATCGTTTTATACATCAATGACAATTGGTCATCCACTTGGTCAAAAAGTATCTTCCTTAAAAGAAAATGTATTTACTAAAAATAAAGTTGAATCTAAATTGACACTTAAGGGTGCAATGAGCGAAGCAAAATCTGATTATGAAGTATATCACAAATCATATACATCAGCTATTGAAGCTGCGAGAGCTTATGCTGAAAAAAAGGGATTTGAAATTAATAATGATGATGCGTTTTCAAAAATAGGTGTTGGGCCAAAGAAACCATCAGAAGGAAAAACAAATAGATTTTCTATTGAATTGCTGAGAGGCGGAAAAGAACAAAGAAAACAACTGCATATTCAGGTTTATGGTATGAAAAATGGATATGAATTAAATGCTTATATAGGATAAATTAAGTTAATTGAAAAGGTTATATTCATTTGGTTGCTCATTTACTTCATTAGATTGGAAGAATTGGTGTGTATCTCAATATGGATACCCACCAAATAAATTATATACAGAATTACTCGCAGATGAATTAGGGCTAGAACTCATAGATTCATCATATTCAGCGAGAGGCAATAACTCAATTTTATTAGATTTTGCATCAACTTCATTTGAGGATGATTCGCTTGTTATTTTACAATTGACAGGGTTCAATAGATTAGAATTCCTATCATTTGATAAAAATATACAAAAGAATCAAACTTGGTGTTATGATGATTATTTAAAAGGGCCTATTACTACTGCATCAATTAAATTTGGTGAAGGTGGTGATGGGTTTTTAAGTTTAGAAGATAGTAGAATGTATTTTAATTTTGTCACTCAATTTGAAAAGATTTTTTTAGTAAATGATTTATTTAATGCTAATAAATTAATAAACAAAAAGCAAAACGAAAGTAAAGGTTGTAAATTTTTATTACTTACAATTGAAAATATATTTAATCCTATATTTAATGTAGATAGTGAATTTTTTATCCGAAGAAAAGATTTAATTGATAGTATATCCTATAATGGATTTTACGAAGATAATAAAGAATACATTTGGAAAAATTGGGCTGAAGAAAAGGGTATAGACAACCAACAAATGTTAAATGATTATCATTTGACAGAAGAAGGTAATAAGAGAGTTTTTGATAAGTTAATAAGGTTATGTTAGTTTGTATTAATAAATGTTTTTAACAAATGGCAAAATCAGTAGGTTCGGCAAACAAAGTATCTTTCGGAAAGAAAACATCCGGTAAGGCAAAAAAAGGTTACGGTCCAAAAGAACAAAAACCAAAAAAATATCGCGGACAAGGGCGATAAGGAGGAACAAAAATGTTTAAACCCAATCACCTACACCTTTTAGTAAAAGGTTATTTAAAATCACCTCCTCAAACGGAAAAAGTTTTGAATATATGGTTTACTCAATTGGTAAGTAATGTAGGAATGAAAGTAGTAGCAGGCCCTACTTCCGTTTATGTAAATGAGCCTGGCAACGAAGGAATTACTGGAACCGTAACATTAGCAACATCACACGCTAGTATTCATGTTTGGGATAGGGATACCCCACCAATGTTTCAGTTTGATTTATATAGTTGTTCGAATTTTAAACCAAAAGATGTATTAAACCATATTGATGATTGGTTTGGATTACATTCAGCTTATTATCAATTCATAGATAGAAATGGTGATAAATTTTTTGAATTAGAAAGCGGAGTTTGGAAAAAAAGATAAAGGGGGCGGGGGGTTACTCTCCCCCTTTCCCTTGTCCTTCGGAAGATAAAATTTTTTGATAGTTTTTCACACTTTTTTTCACCCACCACATATATATAATTAAACAAATAATTAGTTATGGGTGAAAATGAAAATGAGGAAAGTAGGCCCGTAGAAAAGGTTTACATATTTAATAAGAACTATCAGGAGTATTACAATAAAAAGGCCAAAGAAGAGGCGGAAAAGAATTACCGACCTCCGGCACAAAGTGGCATCCTAAGAAAGGGTAAGTTAGCCCGCCCACTTCTACAATCCGAAATTGAAGATATGCAAAAGTTGGCACAATCCGCAAAACATTGTGCAAGATTATTAGGAGTATCATACCCTACATACAAAAAATACGCAAAGATGTATGGGGTATTTGAGAATTGTAAAAACGAAGCGGGAGTTGGAATACATAAATTAAACAAAGGTAGAAGGTCTCATGCATTAGAAAACATCCTCGAAGGAAACAATCCATCATATCCAAATTGGAAATTAAAGAAAAGATTATTGGAAACGGGTTATATGCCGCAAGTTTGTGCCAATTGTGGATACGATGAACCCCGTATAACCGATGGTAAAGTTCCACTTCTTTTGGATTATATGGATGGAAATCGAAAAAATCACAAATGGGATAATCTTCGAATGTTATGTTACAATTGTTGGTTTCAAATAAATGGAGACCTATTTGGAAAGGCGATGAGGAACGTAAAAAAAGATGCGTGGGATTATCAATACATACACAAATAAGATATGAGTTATTACGGTTACGAAAGGGTTTATATCAATGGTTGTTCTCATTCACAAGGTGGGGGGTTAGAAGGGCCTGAATTAAGGGATGATTCGGTATTCCCTTTATACAAAGAAAAGTATGGAGTGGAGAAGTGGGATGATAGAACCCGTTTGAATTTTGGACACCACTTATCTGAATTGATTGGGATTCCACACCTCAATGAAGCGGAGAGTGGTGGTGGAACTGAAAGGGTGGTACGAATGGCGTATAATTGGTTATTAGATAATTGGGAAATTAGGGATAAGGTAATTCTTATATTAGAAAATCCTGATCCATCCCGTTTTGAAGTTTATTATAGACCGGTTGGGGAATACTTTATACTCAATACAAATATAAATGCGGAGGAGGGTAGTGGCGAATTCGTATCATCTACTCGCAAATACTATGGTAGCGAAACTTCTAATGAGGATAAAATGATAGAACCTATTTTTATGAAGTGGTTTAACAATCATGCAAATATAAGGGAAAATTGGAAAAGAATTGAAAGGGATTTTGTGGGGTTGTATTCGTTTTGTAAGTGGAATGGTATAAAAATTTTTGTAATGACGGGTAATAGTGTTACATTTAAGGAATGTTTTGATAAAGAGGATATAATTAAATTTGGTAATGATGAAAAAAATTACGACATTTGTAGTTGGGCGATTGATAACCGAAAAACTATATCCGATGAATTAGATGGTAAATCCGCAGATAGACATCCAGGTTATTTTGGACACAAAGAATATGCAGAATTATTAAAAGTGTTTTTAGATAAAAGATTAAATAAATAATATATGGAACAGGGATTAAGTTTTATAGCAGTCATTGCCTTATGTATGATAGGGTTATGGTTGGATTCTCCTCAATGGTTTGGGGTGGCATTTGTTAGCGGTGTAACCTATTTGTTATTGAGAGGTAAGAAAAAAGGTTGGAATTGGAAACGATAAAATTAAAAATTATGAAAAAATTATTAGAAAAAATCAGAACCCTATTGGGTATTAAAACAAAGGCCGAAAAGGAGAAAGAAAAGAGAAAGGCTGAATTAGAAGCAGAATTCCAAAAGAAATTAGAGGAATTAAGAAAAAGAGACCCATTCATTTATCATAACAGATAATTTGGTGGTCTCAAAAATAATTCGTATATTTGAGGAAACAATTTAAAAACAAAATTATGGCAAAGTTTTTCGAAGTACAGGTTACAGTTCACCACGAAGTTGATGGTGGCAAAGGTGGAACAAAGATTAAGAAAGTAAAAGAAAATTATTTAGTAGATGCGATGACAGTTACTGAAGCGGAAGCAAGAGTAGTAAAACAATTTGAAGATTCAGGTGTTCAATTGGATTACGAAGTAACTGGTGCAAGGGAATCAAAAATTATTCAAGTAATTGATTAATGGAAACTGAAATCAAAGAACAAAAGGAACTAATTCTTAAAAGAGTTCCACCTGGTGATAGATGGGTATTCGCTAATGCTAATTCAAATAGTATAGTGTATCCATCTCTTACTGATGGTTTAGAAGCTTGGTTTCAGGCTAATGGTCACACTCAATTCTATATCGATGCACGAAAGGGAGCTGTGGAAATTGTTCAACAAAAGGAAGTAGAAAAACCTATTACGAAGTATTCTTTATATGGAGAAGACTAAAACATTAGTAATTTGTAGTGGGTATTTTAATCCGATTCATAAGGGACATATAGAATACTTAAAAAGAAGTAAGGAGTTAGGTGATTTTCTTTATGTAATTGTGAATAACGATTACCAAAGAGAAATGAAAGGTAGTAGACCTTTTATGGAAGCCGATGAAAGAAAACTAATTGTAGAATCTTTGGGATTTGTTGATAGAGCTATGGTGGCGATTGATGAAGAAAAAACCGTCAATCGTAGTATCAAATGGATTATGATGAATATTGGAAAAGAATTTAATCGTTATATATTTGCTAATGGAGGTGATCAAAATCGAAACACAGTTGGTGAAACCAAATTGTGTGAAGAGTTGGGAATAGAATTGGCAGATGGATTGGGTGATAAAATTCAATCTTCATCAAAACTTATAAAAGATTCAGATGAGTTTTATAATAGGAAATAAATGTGTAGATTGTTTAGATACCAGTTGTGTAAGCGTTTGCCCGATTGATTGTATTCATGGGCCCATTTATACAGACCGAATGGGGTGGGAAGTATCTCAAATGAATGATGAAGATAAGAAGGGAAAACAACTATATATTAATCCTGCGGAGTGTATAAATTGTGGAGCGTGTGTACCCGAATGCCCGGTTGATGCGATTTATTCCGATGAAAAGGAGGCGATTTCATTAGGAGACGAGGTATCGGTCCACAAAAACTATGAATTCTTTGGACAGTTTTATCAAAAAAAATAATATATTTATATTTACAATTATAACTTAAAAACACAATTATGACAACGTTTATTTTAATTTTAGTTTTAGTAACAATCGCAGCAGGTACTGTAATCTTTCTTCAAAAATCTGGTAAAATTGCAGATAAAGATGGTGATTTAATACCTGATGTAGTAGAAGAGAAAGTTGAAGAGGTAAAGGAAGTTGTTAAAGAAGTAAAGACTAGAGCAAAAAAAGTAGCAACCGAAGTAGGTGATGTAGCCAAAGCTGTAAAAGAAGTGGCGAAACAATCTAAAGATGTAGTAAATGCTGCAAAAACTTCAACTGGTGCTCGTAGAGGAAGAAAACCTGCTCAAAAATAATAATTTAAATCTATAAGGTGGGGTTAGTAAATGAGGCTTTCTGCCTTGCTCCGTGGATACATACATATAATGGAACATTAGGAGAAAGGAGAGTATGTTGTATTTCATCATTAGAATTAGGAAAGGGTTCAACTCTTTCCGATTCCTTTAATGGGGATGAAATAAGACAGCTGAGAAAGGATATGATTGCGGGAAAACAAATAGAATCCTGTAATCTATGTAATAACCAACCTTATGAAAACACTTACAAATTTCATTTTAACGGTAATTACAAATACCTAATAGATGAAGTTATAAATAATACAAAAGAAGATGGGACTTATACAGGTCTTCCCATCACATTTGATTACCGAAATGATTTATGCAATTTAAAATGTAGAATATGTGGTAGTTCTGCATCATCATCAATCAGAGCAGAATTCACTAAATTCGGTAATTATCAAAAGGAATCGGAATTACTTTCCGGCACCGAATCCCGCAATCTTTCGGAACTTCAATTAGAAGAAATGTTATTCCTAATTGAAAATACCGATATAAAAGAAATCTATTGGGCGGGAGGAGAACCTCTTTTCAATATTAATCACTATAAGGTTTTAAACCGTCTTATTGAATTAGGAAAAACCAATGTATTCTTACGATACAATACCAATTTTACTAACATTACATTTAGGGAGTTTAATTTTTTAGATATAATTGCTCACTTTGATAGAGTTCACTTTTATTTTTCGCAAGATGGTATAGGTGAAACTGCTGAGTATTTGAGATATGGACAGAATTTTTCCAAATGGGATTTTAACATTCAGCAAGTAGTAAAAATAAAAAAACCAAAATGGGAATTTTATGTTCATTCTGTAATGACAATTCTCACTCTTTTAGATGTTGAAAAGATCATTGAATATGTTCACGAATATGAAAACATAGGAATTAGTTTTTTCAAATGTTTTTCTGATGAATATAAAGATATACTTACACCTGATTTTTACCCAAAAGAAATTATTACAAAAATAATTGAGGAGAAAATCCAAATTATAGATAATCAATATAGTGGAAGTAGAAAATTAGTTGCAGTAAACTTTTTGGAAAATATGTTAAAAACATTTAATCAAATAGAAAGGAGTGATATACAAACTAAACTTTCATTTGGTTATATAGATGATTTGGATAAATTGAGACCATACTCAAGAACATTTTCTGATTTTATAAAAGAAGGTAATAATGAACTTTTCCAATATTTAAGTAAAAGAAAAGCCGAAATTTCAGATAATGATAATAACTGATTTCCTTCATAATAATAAGAATCACAAAGAATTAAATCAACTTTGGAATAATTCCACACCATTTCCTAATTTAGAATTTAAGAATTTTTTGAGTGATGAAATGGTAGTTTCGATGAAAAACGAAATTACAGATTCTTATAGAAAGCATAACCATTTACTCAAAAACTTTACCCGAAATGGTTCTCATATGGTTGAGTTATGTGAAGCGGGTGATGTTTGCCCAATAGCACATCAACTTATTGGGGATTTACATTCAAAGTATTTTATAGATTGGTTGGAAAGAGTTACGGGAATAGATGGATTGATACCCGATCCGTGGCTTGTAGGAGCATCTTATATGAGATGTTATAGAGGTGATTCATTGCAAGTCCATTCTGATTTTAATTGGAATGAAAAGCTAAAACTTCATAGAAAATTAACATTAGTAATTTACCTAAATCCTGAATGGGAAGAAAATTGGAATGGTGATATACAATTGTGGGATAAAGATAGAACACACTGCGTTCAAAAATACTATCCTACTAATGGAAACCTCGTTTTATGGGAGTATTCCAAATACGCTTTTCATGGACACCCACATCCACTAAATTGCCCAGAACACATAACAAGAGATGGAATTAGATTATTTTATTATATATCTGATGCTGAACACAAATCAGATGACCCTCCACACCGTTCACTTTATTGGTTCGATGAAAAAACTAAAGAACCTTTCGATAAAAAGAAATCCTTTTAATATTTATTTAAGATAAAGATTATATATTTATAGTTGTAAGAAATAAGTTTCCTTAAATAGTTTCATAAATTGTTATAGTAATCGGAAAAATAGGTTTCCATAACAAAAATTTATATGAAACAAAAGGTCTATTTATTAGTCGATACTCTATCGGATAAATTATTATCAGCATTTTTACGATTAGCCCTACTTTGGGTATTCGTTGCACTCTCAATTCAGGTTTTTTTCGTTAGTTTAACCTTTATGGGTAAGGATGATTTAATTCGAACTTACTCCAATTGGTTTACTCATACTTTCGATGGTAATTTCAAAAACTCACCCGGTAACATTTGGTATAATGAAGATGAGCATATATGGGTTGAGAGCGTTACCAATAATGTTAAGATAGGAAATTTAGCCGGCAATAAAAATTTAGAGTTCGGTGTAAAGAATATATTAGAAGAGTATTTGCAAGAAAAAGGTTATAACCTATCCCCATCAGCAGTAAACAAATTACAGGTTCAAATTGTATTTTTAGATGTATTAACAACTAAAAAGAACATTTCTGTTTTCCACTCCAATGAGGAAGAGGTTGTAATAAGATTAAAAGGTATTTTATTTAAAGATGGTAAGAAGGTAAAAGAAATAGTGGTTGAGGAATCATCTTCCGAAATTTCAATGTCCACCTTAATTGTAGATCAAGGTGGTAAATTTAACCAAACTTCTTTAAGCAATGCATTGAAGAAAGGTTGCGATAAACTTGTAACCAAATTATTTTCAACCAAATAAAAATGAAAAAAATCGTATTAGGGTTAATATTATTAGTATTAACTTCTCCACTTTTTGCACAATTAACCGTTAATAGAACTATTTTACCGACAACTGGCCCATATAGAGTAGGTGATACTTTGACGGTAAAATATGTTATAGATAGAGGAGCTAATCCTGCAACTACTCCACGTTATTTTTGGTTAAGATACCAATATAGTAATAAGGCATTATTGCTATTACCAAATACTACAATTTATTCGCAGGGTAATTCAGTTCAAACATATTCTACTGAATGGGCTAACTTTAAATTTACACCTAATACCGCTAATAGTTTAAGTGCAAATTCACTTTATGCACAATACCAATCATCACCTTGGAATTTTGTAGCCAATACTAATTTTAATGTTGGGCAATTAACAATACAAAGAACTGATGCAAGTATTAGTGGTGAATTCGTATCTCAAAAATTTATTATTAAAGATAATGTATCCTACGAAGATATACATAATTTAATATTAGCATATTCAATAGATGCAAGTTCTGCTTATATATCTCCTATAACAACTACCGGAAATGTTATATCGTTAGGTAATGTAGCAGGTGGTTCATCTTCTTTCAAAGTAAAGGTGGCATTCCCTTCTACATATACAACGATTACCGAACATAAAGTTCAGTTAATGAAATTGAAAACTGATGGTAGTGGAGGAATAGATTGGTCACAACAACCAATTGCACAATTACCATTAGATGCGACAGGAGAAGCGACGTTTACAACACTTAAAATTGGTGATTCAGTTGGTGTATTTGTTGGCCCTACCCTTAACAAAACATTTATGAATAATATAGTAACGGTATCAGATGCGTATAAATCATTTTTAGCCGTTTCTCAAACAGATATAAATGGTAACCCAACATACTTTACTTATCCAAATTTGGAAAAAAATGTTGGAAACATTACTAAAACCGATAATGTATTTAATGAATCAGATTCTTACTATATGTTTGCATATATAATGGGAATAAATGTAGATTCAAATGCTATGTTACCTTCAAGTACCGCAACTACTGTAAAATGGCAAAGTGGATTATTGAATCAAAGTTGGTTAAATGGAGTTCCGACAAATAAAGTATTAATTACATCTAACACTCAAACCGCTAACGCAGTATTTGCTTGGGGTGGTGATTTAAACTGGTCACACTCAACCGATCCGGCAGTTGTGGCACAAAATATAGCAAACAATACAAATGTAACTAATTCCTTAAACAAAACATCATTTGGTATTTCATCTATGGCTGTAAATTCAACAAGCAATGTTGGATTATATCAAACAAAAGAATACGAAAAAGCAACATTAAGTGTATCTTCTAAATTGGAAGGTGGTAAAGTAGTATTAACTACAAACTTAACAAAAGCGGATTTAGCAGGATTGGAAGTGATACTACAATATGATGAAACCAAATTATCGTTGGATAACATAGTATTTGATGCGGGTTCTACCATTACTAATTTTTCAACAAATAAAGATGGTAGATTAACATTTGGTTCTATTGACCAATTAAAAACTGCAAGAATTAAAACTGGAACACCATACAAATTAATTTTTACACCAAAAACTAATTTAACAAATACAGCGGGATTATTCTACTTTGTATTATCAGATGCAGTAGATGCTGCTGGAAATAAGATAGATTTAATAGTAGAATAATATGAAAAAACTATTTGTTACAACTATACTTTTATTAATTTCTTTTTTTGGGTTTGGGCAGTCAATAACGACACCCGAACCCAAAACATTTACACTTAATACTGCTGGACAAGATGCTAGTGGTTTTGTGTTAAGTGGATTTGGTGCAACCGAAACTCTATTAGTTGCAATCGGATTACCAACTGCACCAACCGGCACAACTTTTTATATGACCCGATTTGATGGTATGACACCAGCAACGGGTTTTAATTTTAGTGGTAATAAGACCCGTTTAGTTTTTACCGGAACAATGGAAGGCATTAACATCGCATTATCTACCTTAAAAATAAACACAACGGGAACTGCCGGTAACATACAAATATCTGTATCAGCAACCGTAAATCCTTCGGGTTATTTCTACAATCCAAACAATGGACACTTTTATAGACCAATATCAACGGGAGCAACTTATACAAATGCAAAAACATTATCATCACAACAAACATTTAAAGGTCAAACTGGATATCTTGTAACAATAACTTCTGCGGATGAAGATGCTTTTATTTTTAATAATGTACCACAAAGTAATATATGGTTTGCATTAACAGATGAAGTGACAGAAGCTCAATGGAAAATAGATGCGGGTCCTGAGGCTGGAACTCTTATCAAAACATCAAATGGACAAACCGCAGGAAACATACAAGGTCAATACAATAACTGGGCAGGTGGTGAACCAAATAACAGTGGTAACGAAGATTACGCTGTAACTAAATGGGGTGGTGGTTCTCAATGGAACGATTTACCAAACCATTTCAGTTGTGCTTATGTAATTGAATTTGGAACTTGGACAAATCCCGATGACCAGACATTTACTGAATTCGTTTCTAATAGTGTTATACATTCAAACGGAAACACATTAAGAGCACAATTCACATTTAATTTCGGAAGTAATATAGATGAAACTAAATTTAAATCAAAAATTATAACATCCACCGATGATATAACATACAATACAAACAATGCTTTAGTTGCACTTAATGGTATTGGTAGAGTAGATTTAACATCACAAATAGATACCTCAACAATTGTAGGTAGTGGATTTAAAGCAACAATCAATCCAGGTCAGGTTGAGTATTCATATACAAATCCAAATGCAAGTTGGTTAGGTGGTAATTCTCGATTACTAATTGATATGAGAACATTTGGTAGCACTGTTCCTTCAACAATTACAAATGTAAAAATATTTGATGCTTATGATGGACCGGTAACTTTTATAAGTAGTGATGCGGCTTGGGCTCAGTATAATGTTCCTTCACCACTTACAAAAATAACCGATGGAACATCTGCTTTTAACGCTAATATAAGAAATGTAAATGGATGGAATACCGATTATGCTTTTACATCAAATCCAACATTTGGACAAAATCGAATAAACAAATACCATAAAATTTCTATGGAGATTACACAAAGTGATTTACTTACCTTATTGGGAAGTGTGATTACTGTTGGTGATGTTTATTTGGCATTTAAAGAATTTGCAGATAGGGGTATATTAGGAGATGAAAGTAAGTATTTTACTTCTGGTATTCAATTTCATAATGCGGATGTAAATGATGATGGGGTATTTGATGAGAGAGATTGTTACACATTATTAACACATTTGCAAGGCACAACTTCTTTATGGCCAAATCCACCGGCATTAGGTGATATAATGAAGATTGTAACATCAACGGCGTATGATGGTATTACAAAACAAAATTGGAATACATACACAGGAATTACGAGATATAGATACCCATTCGCGTTTGCAAGTGGTATTCTAAATTCATATAATTTAGATGTTACTTGGAAGGGTGATGTAAACCTTTCTCATTCTTCTCAACCAACAGGATTTGTAACATCAGCAAATAGTTCAGTTTCAGAAATAAAATCTATGGCTGTATCATCTAATTCAATAGGAGATGTTGAAGCAGAAATTATGATGGAAAAAGTTGGTGATAGTGTTATTGCAACAATTGAATTAAATCCAAATGGTAATCAAATAGGAGCAACTCAATTTGATATGTTTTTTGATAATTCAGTATTAGAATTTAGTTCAATACAATTTAGTAATACCAATTCTACAAACTTCGGTAGGAATAACGGCTCAACCATCAGCATTGGTAGTTTAAATACCTCTGGTGGAACGATTTCTAATATAGGGTATAAAGTTACATTTAAACCAAAGACAACCGTTACAAACCTATTAGGATTGATTTCTGTAAAAAGTGTTGAAACTCTTAATACATCATTAAATAAAATAAATGTAAAAGTATTGTAATGAGAAAACTAATAATCATATTATCCTTACTTTGTATAACTTTTGTTTCAACCGCACAAATCCAAAAACCGGATACATTACAATTATCTCCAAAAGAATTGTTTGGTGAAAGCGATGATTGGAACGATGTGGGTATATTACAATCTTATATTGATTTTTCAAAAGATGTTCTTTCATCATCAAACCTTTCAGTTGGTATAATTGGAAAGCAGGTATCCACAACTCTTAATTTAGGATATAGTAAATCATCTCTGAATGGTAAGTGGATACATTCATTCTCAACATCAATAAATCCTATATGGAAATACTACGGTGTTGGTTATGGTTTTAGTAGAAATACCGATAAGAGAACAACTACATTACAAACATTCTATTCAACCGATTTTGATTTCCAAAAAGATATTAACTTTTCGTTTATAGATGTATTCAGAACTAAAAAGTGGGGAACATTTGGATATAGCTTAATAGCATCAAAAACATATTGGGATTCATATCAAGGTGAATGGGAAGGAAAATATACAGTAAATGCAAATGGTGATTTTTTAGATTTGATTTATCCCCAAATGCCAGCATCATCCGAAACAACATATAAAGGGATGTTAATGTACACATATACAATTAAAACAAAAAGAGTTAATATATCACCACAAATATTTGCTATGAGTGATGTGTATGTAGACTTTAAAGATGGTGAAACTGATTTTGGATATAAAAACGATTTTAATTTAGACCTGTATTATGGAACATCATTTGATTGGAAAATAACTAAAAGGTTTATATTAAACACCAATATAAGATATAATACAACTTGGGATAAATTAAGTGAATCAGTTGGGTTCAAAAAAAGTAACCCACTATTATTTATGATAGGAACAAACTTTCAATTTTAGGATATGAAATGGAGTAAAATTATAATAATGTGTTGTATGGTTTTTATGATTTCTTGTTATAAAGAAGAAATAGAGCCAACTCCTCAGCCAAAACCTTTGGTAGATATTTTTACATATACTGAAACATCAGTAAATGATGGACAAGAAATTATGTTTAGATTAAATTCAGATAGTTTGTATATAATAAAATTAATTGATAAACCAACGAATCAGGTGGTAAGTAAAGAAAAGATTTTTGGTAAAATTGGTGATAATAAAATAAAGATTTACACTAAAACCCTACAAAGTAAATATTTATATTTGGTTTTGGAAAATGTTAATAGAAAAGAATTAAAAAAAACAACATTAATACTTAAATAAAATGAAAAAACTATTTTTAATAGCAATTGTAACAATAACCTTAACCGGTTGTTTTAAAGAAGATTTGGTTAATCCAATCGTAAATGTTACACCAGATTTAAAAATAGAATCTACTGCTGGTATCAAATTAGCATCATCCTTTGTAACCGATGAGGTAAGTATGAATGTAAAATTAGAATCAGCGGGGACTATTAATGTAAAGATTTTAGATATATCTAATAGAGTAGTATCAAAAGAAACTATGAATGTTAGTGCAGGTGATAATATATTAAAAGTATATACGAGAGCTTTACCATCATCAGCATATAGAATTGCATTATATAATAGTAATAATGTATTAATTGGTATAACAGATTTTAACAAACTATAAATTACAATAAAATGTCAGAAGAATTAGAACAAAACAATGATGGAACATGGTCGGGATTAAAAAAGACCATTATAGGGGTTGCAACGACCGCAGTTATGGGTTTAGGAACTTGGGGAGTAACTCAACTAACAGGTGGGGATAAAGAAGAAGCACCTGTGCAACAAGCAGCTCCAGTAATTAACATTACAAACTCAAACCAACAATCTCAGGCAGCAGGTGGTACAACTAAAATTATCGAAAGAGAAAGAGTAGTAGAAAAGCCAGCAGCTGAAAAAGCTAAACCTGCTAAGAAGAAAGAAGGTGATGAATTTAAAGAAGAAGCTCCTAAATGGTAATAAACTATGAATAATCAACAACCGACTGGATTTAAAGATTTATTAAATGCAATGATGAAACGCAGATGGTTCATTACTGCAATTGTTTTGGGTGGCTTTATGGTCATTATTATAGGTATTTTTGCATCTATTGTGGGGCAAACTGCAATTAGTGGAGAGTGGAAAGAACTTCTTCTATTATTATTGGGTGCTTTCATTGGTTCTTATGGTAAAATCATTGACTATTGGTTTAGTGATACCGATAAGGATAAGATGTTAGTTCAGAAAATGGATGAGGAAGATGGTGTAGCATTAGGTAGTGTTAATGATATAAAAGAAAGTAACAAACCCGTAACACCACTTATTCCAGATGCATTTGTGCAGGCTGCGAATAATGCACATGAAATCAACCTAATTGAAGCTAATAAAGAAGAATCAGTAGTATCCCTACCAAAAACTGAAGAAAAACAAACTCCTCAACCTAGAACAGGTATTGAAGTTGATGAAGATGGCGATGGTTCAATGGATGGTATTGATTTTGATGGCGATGGTAAGATTGATGTATATTTCGCACATAGACAGTGTGAACACATTTGGGGAGATTCCGATAACGATGGTGATTTGGAATGTTTAAAATGTGGAAAAATAAAAGATGATGATGCTGAAATAGCAGGTTAATAAAAAAGGTTACTGATTGTTACGATTAATAATTAAATTAAAAAATATGAGTTTTATAAAAGAATTATTTAAAGATAACAACGATATAAATGAAAAATCAGTCGTAGGTTTTCTTTCTTTTGCAATGATGGTTATTGCATTGTTTGTAGATCTTATAACCGGTTGGATGGGTAAAGAATTGTTGATTAACGAATACATTTTTAATGGATTTTTAGTAATCACATTAGGTTCATTCGGTATTGCTTCAGTTGATAAGTATATCAATAGAAAATCCGAACATGATAAAGCTAAATTAGAAGCGGAACAAGAAGAAGAATTAGGATAATTTAAACAATAAAAAATATGTTATTAAAAAGAGGAGATAACAACGAAAGTGTAAAACAATTGCAAACCAAATTAGGTTTAGAACCTATTGGTAATTTTGGGCCTAAAACTGAAGAAGCAGTAAAAGCATTTCAATTAAAAAATGGTTTGACAGCAGACGGTATTGTAGGTGATGGAACTTGGGCAAAAATAATGGGAGGTTCAGCACCTGCACCACAACCAGCTGCTCCGATAGTTCCTGTTGGTGGATTAAAATTGGATAAATTAAAAGGTAATATTCCTGATGCGGTAATTGCGATGATTCCCGATACGGCAGCTAAATTCCAAATTAATACTCCATTAAGATTGGCACACTTCTTAGCACAATGTGGGCATGAAAGTGGTGGATTTAGAGCAACACAGGAAAACTTAAACTATTCAGCTAAAGGATTGGCTGGTATATTTAGAAAGTATTTTCCAACTGAAGCTGCAGCAGCATCTTATGCTAGAAACCCACAAAAGATTGCCAACAAAGTATATGGTAATAGAATGGGTAACGGACCTGAATCAAGTGGTGATGGCTACAAATTTAGAGGTAGAGGATATATCCAATTGACAGGTAAAGAAAACTATACTGCATTTGGTAAAGCAATTGGTGAAGATATATTAGCAAATCCTGATGTAGTGGCATCTAAATACGCATTATTATCAGCAGCTTGGTTCTTCTCTAAAAACGGATTACATAAGATGGCAGATGGTGGAGCAACTGATGCGGTAGTAACATCAATTACTAAAAGAGTAAATGGAGGAACGATTGGATTGGCAGATAGAATAAAACATTTTAAAGAATATTATCATCTATTAGCATAAGTAAAAAGGAGAAGTTTTTCTCCTTTTTTTTATACTTATACATAACTAAACATTCAACTATGTATGAAAAAATTATTCGTATTATTAAGTTTCTTTTTGTTAAGCAGTGTTGCGGTTGTTGCTCAAACAATAGGAAGCACTAAAACAGAACAATATAAAGCATCCTTTGAAACCGCGATAGATATAGAAAGATTTTTAGATTATGATGGACCACAAATCCCAATTCAAATTCTAAAAGCCGGTATTAGTGATGAGATGTATGAGATGTATCCTGAATTAAAAGAAAAAAGGGTAGGTTTGGGTGTTGCTAACATTTCGATGGAATATTTGGAAAACCTTAATCGTTTCAAATTTACCGAAGATAAAACGGAAATTAAGAATAGAATGGTTAAGCAATTCCAAGCATCGCAAGCTGGCATTTCCGAAAACAAATTAGATGGTAGAGGAAAGATTAACTTAGCAAAATACTTTGTAACAATCGAATGTTACGATTATTCGGTATCCGAAGATGAAACTGTAAACCTTAAAGATGGTGTTAAAAACCTTATGGTAACTCGTATCGGTTTGCAAGTTAGATTTACCGATGCAGAAACAGGTGTAGTATTTGGAGCAAGTGGTTTGGGAGAAGCAAAAACTACTAGAGAATTAACTCTTTTATCAGATGCAACTGTTGATGAAGTTAAATTCAATCAATCAACTATATCTATTGCTACTAAAAAAGCATTGGATATTGCGTGTGCTAGAATTTTAGATAGAATGATTAAAAAAGGTATATTCACAAACTAATAAAAATGATTAAGTTAAAAGATTTATTGAACGAAGCGAAAGTTAAAACTCCAACCGAAATCGTTACATCCGTTCCTGCGACGGCAATCCCTCAGACTAATATAGCCAGAGCAGAGGTTATGTTAGGATTACACATGGGTGGTGTATTAGGTAGGGGAACACTAACTGTTAGAGATTATTCATTGGGCTATTCTGAAGGCAAGGTTGCGTTGAAACTAACCCGAAATGGAATAATGGCAGTACGGGTTAGAAGTGAAAAAGATCCTGATTATGTGAACCAAATTAAAAAGGTTGCCGATGCTTTCTTAATTGACTACGTCAAGCAAATAAAAAAGTGATTAGATTAAAAGATATATTAAGAGAATCAAAACTTTACTCATTTACCGGAGCTAGTGGCAAACAGGTTAAACATAAGCACATGTGCCATAAGGTTGCTCGACAAAAATACTTTCAATTAAAAAAGAAAGGAAAAAATATCAAATATATTGAAGGAGAAGTTTATGTTCCTTTAGAAGATGGAAAATATAAATGGGTTGAGCATGCATGGAATTTAATTGATGGTAAGCCTGTTGATTTTGCATACGGTGAGAATAATTACAAATATAAAGGGCGTGTTATTAAAGATGACTATATGAATATGTTACCTAAGTGGATGCATACTTTTTTAGGGCCAGAAGATATATGCGATGTGAATATCAGAGTTGGTGATGAATATGGAAATAAAGCATACGAATAGAATGATACGATTAAAAGATATACTTTCAGAAGTAGATAAGCGATTTGAGATACCACAAAATAAGTGGACTCCAATAATGCGTTCAGAACTACCCCGTTTCAAAAGAATTATATTTGATTTGATTTCAACTGCGTATCAACCAATTGGAGGACACTCTAATGTGAAAGATAAAGAAGACCTACCGGATGAGGGTGATTTCTTTGATGTGATAGATGTAGATGGTGATGATGAGATAGATGCAGCTACAATAGCAAAATATAAACCAGCCGGTAAGAAGTTTGTTGCATTGGGACATGATGGTTCTTCGGCAGGTAAATCGGCAGCAGTAAATCATCAGGTAGATAAATTAAAGAGTGGTGGATACTATGTAGAAGTATCCGGTAAAATGAGAGATATATTTATGGGTAAAGGATTGGTGCCTGTTACCGATGAAGATGTTGTTCGCAAGGCCTTAAAAGGAAAAGAACTTAAATGGAACGGAGATGGTTCATACGATAGAAAAATCGGTGGAACTATACACACTAAAATGATGTTTGGAAAACCAAGATGATAAAATTAGGTAACATATTAAACGAAGGTGTACGAAATCCCGCTAATATAAAAGCGTATTATGAGGCATTGTGTAAAAACGAAAAAGTAACTCCTTTGCCTGTAAAGTTTGGAAATGTTGGTAAGGGTGGAGCAGCATTAACGTTCAATCCCAAAACAATGAAACCCCTTTACATTTCATTTGATGTAAATAGAATGATGGATCCTGAGCAAGCGGTTATACATGAATTGACACATCAGATAAAATTAGAAACTGAAAAGGATGCTTATATTGGAAAGAGAGACCAAACTGCTAAATTTAAGAAATTAGAAAATCGTTTGTTTGAAAAATATGCATATTCGAAATTTTCTAGCATTCTTTGGAAAGAAAGTAAAGCAATAGATGAAAAGTTATCAGTAGCAGGTTCAGCAGCAAGAAATATAATTAATACTATATTACCTAAAACAACTTTCGCTAAGGGAGATGAGAAATCACAATCAGACCATCAGAAAATGATTAATGATTTGGTGAAAATTCTTAATAATTTTTATAAGAAATATAACATAGATAAAACAATAGATTTATAATTTCTTAATAATTTGATAATATAAAATTAGGTATAAACACAAAATCGATTCATAATTATTGGGGAACTAACTTGATAATTTATGAATCGTTTCTTTTTATTGTTGTTACTATTGCCAAATTTATTATTTTCGCAGGTAACAATCAAAGGTGTTACAAAATCCAAATCGGAAACACTTTATTTCTCCCACATTTCTTTTAAAAACCCAAATAGTGATGTTTTTACAACAATTTCAGACACCGAAGGAAAATACTCTATTGTATTAAAAGAAGGTAAGTATCAAATCAAATCTTCATTCGTTGGATATAAGGAATATACAAATGAGGTGGTGTTTGATAGAGATACTGAATTTGATATATTATTTCCAGATGATGCCAAACAATTATCCGAAGTTGTCGTAAGAAGTGTTTCTCAAAAGGTAACGGAAGCGGCAGTAGTAAGAACAATACGAAATAGTAATGTAGTATCGGATGGGTTATCAATTGATTTTATTAAAAAAACACCCGATAGAAATGTGGGCGATGCACTTAAAAGAGTAAGTGGGGTTACGATACAAAACGATAAGTTTGTATTAGTAAGAGGATTAGCGGATAGATATAATTCAGCTCTACTTAACAAAACCCAACTACCATCAACCGAACCTGATAGAAGAGCATTTTCATTTGATATAATACCAACATCTCTAATAGATAACATCATAGTTTCTAAATCAGCATCAGCAAATCAACCAGGCGATTGGGCAGGTGGATTAGTCCAAATAACTACAAAAGAAGTATCTGATAACTTTTTTAATATATCTTTGGGAAGTGGTTGGGGTTCGGTTTCAACTTTGAGAGATTTCAAGTTAGTTCAACCTACCGATTTCCCCTCCACATTCCCTTCCACTTACAAATACCGAATAAGTAGTAATGGTGATAAAAGAGCTTACACTAAACTACTTACCAATCCCTCTACCGATGAATTACAATCTATTCCAAACTTAAATGGTGGATTATCATTTGGATATACAAAAGGTAAATGGAATTCATTATTTAGTTCCACAATACGAAATGGATTTACAATAAATAATATTGATAGAAAAGATTATCAATCATCAAGTGAATTGGCGTATAATTACAAAGATGTTTTATTTACAAAAAGATTTTCCACAAATGGTTTATTTAATTTCACTTATTTAGGTGAAAATCGATATAGTTGGAAAACATTAGTGAACTACCAAAAGGATGATACATACTTAACCCGTAATGGTGATAACTTTGATAATGTTCAGAATGTTTTATCTACTGCATCAAATCACATTAATAATTTAGTAATTAGTTCTCAATTTGATGGTAAAATCGAAACATTAGATTTCAATTTAGGATACACATACACTTTTAGAGAGCAACCTGATTATCGAATAAACCCAATTACAAAATCATTAGGAGTAAACGAACCATACCAAACTGCATGGAGAGATACCTATCGTTTTTGGAGTGTGATGGATGAGAACTCTTTTAATGGTAATATAAACAAACAAATAGGAGATATAAAAATAGGTGGTGGCTATCTAAAAAGAATTAGAGGATTTAATGCTAGAATATTCCGTAATCTATCGACTGATATGTTAGATGAGATTACAAACAACACCGATAGATACACAGCCGATTTTGATTTGGGTTCTCTTTATACAATGTATGATACTGAATTTGGTAAATGGAAACTAAACACCGGATTAAGAGGTGAGTATAACCTATTCAATGTATCAACCGCAGATTTTAGTGGTCAAAAGGTAAATGTAGATAGAAAATATTTGGATATATTACCATCGCTAAATCTTTCATACAACGAAGAAAAAACAAAGTATAGATTTTCATTAAGTAAAACATTAGCAAGACCGGAGTTTAGAGAAGTAGCTAATTTTGCTTATTATGATTTCGTTAGAAACGCACAAATATTAGGAAACTCAAAGTTAGAAAAATCTGACATATATAATGTAGACCTTAAATACGAATGGTATCCAAAGGTGGGTGAGAACATTTCACTTTCTCTATTTGGTAAGAACTTTATCAAACCAATTGAACAAATCGTAGCAGATGGTTCAGTTCCATCAAACTTATTATTGACTTATACAAACCCTAATTCAGCTATCCTATATGGTGTTGAATTGGAAGTTCGTAAAAAAATAAACGATTGGTTTGATTTTTACACAAACGCTTCGGTAATGAATTCAGAAGTAGAAGTGAATGGTGTGAAAAGACAATTGCAGGGACAATCAAACTATGTGTTAAATAGTGGAGTAAACATTCATAAAAAGAAAAATACTATTAACATAACTTACAATAGAGTTGGCGATAGAATTTCAGCAGTAGGGTTTCAGGGTTACCCAAACATCTTTGAAAATAGTAGAGATGTATTAGATTTAACCTTTTTACATAAACTTCCAAAAGGAGAAATAAAACTGGCAATAGGTGATGTATTTGCGCAACCATCGATTTATTACCAAAAGTTACAAAACCGAAATCTAATAAAAACAAACAACGAACAAACAATTTCTTTAACATTAAATTTGAATTTATGAAAAAACTATTAGTAGCTATTTTAGCATTTGGATTATTAAGTTGCGAAAAAGAATTAGGTGGAGAAGATGGACCTATTAACATCCCAACTTCAACAACACTTTCAGGCAACATCAACGCAACAACAACTTTAACTGCGGATAAAGTTTGGACATTAAAAGGATATGTGTATGTAACCGATGGTGCAAAACTTATCATTCAACCTGGTACAACAATCGTATCTGATATTGCTGAAAAGGGAGCATTGTGTATCGAAAGAGGAGCACAAATAATTGCGGAAGGAACTGCAACAAAACCAATTGTATTTACATCAGGTAGAGCAAATGGTGAAAAGGCACCTGGAGATTGGGGTGGTATTGTAATATTGGGTAGAGCAAAAACCAATAGAACATCAGAACCAACAATAGAAGGTGGTATTGGTAGACCTTATGGGGGAACAAACGATTTAGATAATAGTGGTGTTCTTCGTTTTGTAAGAATAGAATATGCTGGTATTGCAGCAATGCCGAATTCAGAAATCAACGCACTAACATTAGGTGGTGTTGGTAGCGGAACAATTATTGAAAATGTTCAAACAATTTATGCTAACGATGATGCATTTGAATTCTTTGGTGGAACTGTATCACCCAAAAATCTATACGCATATGCAACCGCAGATGATGACTATGATTTTGATTTTGGATATACTGGCACCGTATTAAATAGTGTAGCAAAGAGAGACCCACAATTTGTAGATAATGGTGATGCTGGAAATGGAGTGGAGTGTGATAATGATGGAACAGGTTCTCCTGCGCAACCTTTTACACACCCTAAATTGAATGGTATGATACTAATCGGACCATTTGATGTGGCATCTTTGACAAATCATAATTTAGGGTTAAGATGGAGAAGAGCGACACAATTTACAATTACTAATTCAAAGGTATTGGGTTATCAAAAGGGTTCATTCTCTATTGAAAGTAATGAAACGGCAACTGCATACAAAGATGGGATTTCGAAGTTCTTAAACAACGAAATTCAGGCATTTGACCCATTATTAAATTTCAAATCTACATCAACACTTTTCACCGCAGCTCAAATGAAAGAGAAAGCATTGGGTGAGGGAAATGTGGAAAAGAACTACACAAAAGCGGAATTAGAAACACTTTCTAAACCTATATGGAGTAATGGATGGACTAGATTCCCATCGAAAGGTAATTAATAATTTAATAATGAAATAACCCTCACTTAAAAGTGGGGGTTTATTATTTATATCTATGAAAGATTTACTAACTATTGTAATCCCTTGTAAAAACGAAAAAGATAACATTTATGAATGTATTTCATTTATTGCAAAGCAAGTTGGAAGTGCAGGACTTAAAGTTATTATTGCAGATACTTCCGATGAGGGAGATAGTTTAGATTTTATTGAATATACGAAAAGAGACTACCGATATTCATTAGATATTGAACTAATTGAAGGTGGATTTCCTGCAAAAGCCCGTTTAGAGGCTAGTAAATTAGTAACCACTCCTTACATACTATTTTTGGATGCTGATATAATGTTAAGAGATAAATCTGTTTTGAAAAAATGTTTAGAGTATAATACGGATTTAGTTACTGTTCCATTTCAAACTGAAACGGGATTTAATTGGATATTTAGGTTATTCGATATTCAACAAAGATTGAGTAATTGGTTGGGCACTCCATTTGCAGTTGGTGGATTTCAATTGTGGAAAACCGAAGCATATTGGAAGACCGGTGGATATGATGAAACACATTTATTCGCAGAAGATTATTGGGTTTCACAAAAAGTAGATGTAATGAAAATACACAAAACAAAAGGTGTATGGACATCTGCAAGAAGATTTAGGAATAAAGGATTTTTTTATATGTTTTGGTTGAGTATTAAATGTTACTTTAATAGAAACAATTCTGAATTTTTTAAACAACATCACAATTATTGGAATTAAAAATGGGCACTATATTTCCTTGGATTTTCTCAATTGCTATCGTTGTATCTTTGTGTATAATTGGATTGATTGTAGATAATATAACTAAAAAAAGATAATATGAATTATCAGGCTATTATAGTATCAGATTTACATTTAGGAACTAAAGATTCTAAAGCAGAAGAATTTATAGAATTTTTGGAAACACATCCAACTGATTTACTAATTCTTAATGGAGATATAGTCGATGGGTGGGCTTTGAATAGAGGAACTAAATGGAAAAAACAACATACTAAAGTTATATCTAAATTATTACAATTATCAAATACAACCAGAATTATCTGGATAAGGGGGAATCATGACGAATTTATACAAGAATTTATCGGAACACATTTGGGTTCGATTGAAATTAGAGAAGATTATAAGTTGGACATCAATAATACTATGGAGAGTTACTATATTTTCCACGGAGATGTTATTGATGTTTTTATAACCAAATACAAATGGTTATCAAAGATAGGTGCGGTAGGATATGATTTTGCACTTTGGTTAAATAGAGTATATAATTCATATCGTAAATGGAGAAAGTTACCCTATATATCCATATCCCAAAAAATTAAAGAAAGTGTTAAGGTGGCAACAAATTATGTAAACGATTTTGAAGTTACCGCATTGAGCATGGCCACTAAAAAAGGGTGTAATGGAGTTATTTGTGGGCATATCCATCAACCAGCTGATAGAATGATTGCTGGAAAACGATATTTTAATAGTGGGGATTGGATTGAAAATATGAGTGCTATTTGTATAAATAATGCCGGAAAGGTATATTTATATCAAAGATAACACTATGAAAAATTTAATTATATTATTGTGTTTAGTTCCAAGTTTAACTTTTTCACAAGTTAGTAATTGGAGAAGTAATCCACCACAACCACAAAGAAGTACACCATCAGTACAACAATCAATTCCACAAAGAAACGATGTTAGTAGTTGGAGAAACGAATCACCTAGAGAGTATAATAGACCGAACAGAACAAGACCTGGTTCTAATATTATTATTAGAGACCCATATTGGGGTATGAACAATTGGGGTTGGGGTTGGAATAGATGGGATATGTGGGGTGCACCTGCATTTGGTTGGAACTTTTGGCAACCATCTTGGTATTGGAACGATTGGGGATACCGTCAACCACAAAGAATTTATGTTTATGATGATGGTAAAAGAGATACCATTAGAGGTAAAAAACCTGTAATTAGTTTTGGTATTCAGAAAACAACTGATAAACAAATTGGAGGATTTTTTACAATAGGAAATAAGGGATACTTTATAATGGAATACAATTCAAGTGTTGAAAGAGATAATTCAACATTCTTCCCATATGGTAATATAACACAAATTGATTTTCCATTGGTAAATGATTTAGTTCAACGAAATAGTTTTTACATCGGTGCAGGTAAAAGAATAAAGAGAACGGGTATTCACTTTATGGTTGGAACTGTTTCTGAAGATGTGAAATGGAGAGGTAGAGATGATTTGGGATACATTACTTTTCCAAAATATTTAGATAGATTTACTACATTCAAAATAGGTGGGTTACATGATTATAAAAATTTCACAATAAAGGGTGATTATGACCCTATAATTAATACCGGAACTTTTGGTTTTGGTGTGAATTTCTAAATGAAAAAATGGATACTACCTTTACTGATAATTGTTATATGTCTATTCGCTGAAAATGCGATTGGGCAGACTTATACACAAACTTATATCGATAAATGTACCGGCGAGGTTAAGGTTGCAACTACAACTTTTATTAATGGTAATGCAGTAGTTTCTTTTTATAATGAAGTAAGAAGTTTTTCACCATTTGAAGTTCAGAGTGGAGCTACACAAGTTTGGATTAAAGCCATACAATTAAAATACCAACAAATGGGATGCCCAACTGCTGTTGTAGTTCAACAAACAGTTCAGCAAGCCGTTTCACAAGCAGCATCACAGGCTGCAAGTGCCGCAGCTTCACAGGCGGCAAGTTCAGCGGCCTCATCAGCGGCGAGTAGTGCTGCTAGTGGTGCAGCAAGTTCTGCGGCATCATCATCAGCGAGTTCTGCTGCAAGTTCTTCGGCTTCAACCGCCGCGAGTTCATCTGCATCAACTCCACCACCCACATCATCTTCAACATCATCTACACCGCCTGCAAGTTCATCTTCGAGCAGTAATAGTTCATCATCTTCATCATCGAGTAGTAGTTCATCTTCATCATCAGAAACCAAAACTGAAACGAAGGCAGAAACTAAATCAGAAACAAAGAGTGAATCTAAAACCGAAGAGAAGAAAACTGAAACTAAAAGTGAGGAAAAGAAAGAGGAGAGCAAATCTGAAAGCAAAGAAGAAAAAAAGGAAGAATCTAAATCCGAAGAAAAGAAAGAAGAGAAAAAGGAAACAAAAAAGCAACAAAATCTAAACCCACTATTAGTAGCTTCTGATTTAACGGTGGCAGATGATCAGGAAGGTAAATTTACAACCATTGCATCAGTAGGTGTTTCTAAATCATCTCTAATGGGTGATAAATCTTATAGTGCTAACCTAATGGTGTGGAGCACTCTTAATCAATTTGCACTTACTACCGGAACTACAAAGATGGATTTTAAAGATGGTAAGTTAAATTCAATCAGTTCGTATTCTTCTACCGGTGCGTATCTTAAAGGTAATTGGATGGGTTTATTGGGATACACTTGGATTAAACCACACCCTAAATGGGGAACATATGGATATAATGTTGGTGCGATAGTATTGTTGTTAAAAAATGCTGAAAACAAATTCACAACATCTCTATCAACATCAGCAGTTGTATTTTGGACAAAACCTTATTCATTCAGCAAAAAACTTACACTATCTCCACAAGTATTTATTATGAATTCCCCTATAAATTATGATACTTATAATGGAACTACTTTAGTAAATAGACATTTTGGTGGATTAGTTGGAACATCTTTTGATTATAGAATAAGTAAAAGATTTGGATTTAGTGCAAACTACAAATTAAATGTGAATACTATGGGGGGTATTAAGGCTACCCATATGTTTATGATAGGAAGCCGAATGATACTTTAGATTTCCTTATCTAATTGTAAAGGTTGTGTGTGTTGCCTTTGTTTCTTTACACCAGATTCGGTTTGATTTTTAGAAATAAAGATACCAAATGAGCTACAAATTGCTAGAATACCAAAAATTAAGTTTATCATATATTATATTATTTTAATATATATATTTGTAAAAAAATTGAAAATATAACAAAAATTGTATTTTCCTAAGAAGTTGATAAAAGTTCATAAAATTATACAATTACATATTTATACACAAAAATAGAATTATGAAAAAGTACTTGAACATTAAAAATATCGCTATTGCGGTTTTAGTAATTATCATCTTATTACAATTTATCAACCCAAATGGAATTATACCGGGTAGAACAATTAAAATAGATGGAAAGAAATACGAAGTTGTGAAACATGAAATTGATACTGTGGAAGTTGAGAAAGTAAAAGTTGTAACTAAACAAGGTAAAGACATTGTGCATGAAGTTGTGGATGTTGATACATTAGTTTTAAAAGAACTACAATCAGTTGATAGTTTGGCAATCCTTAAAGACTATTTAGCAAAAGTAACTTACAAAGATGTATTAGTATTGCCTGATTCATTAGGAACTGTGGCGGTAACTGATATAATCCATAAAAACCGAATCGAAAGTAGAACCTTTGATGCGAAAGTAAAGGAAAGAACAATAAAAGAAACTACAATTGTTAAGGAATTACCAAAGAACCAATTATATTTTGGATTTGATGGCGGATTTAACAAAGCAGATGTTGTATCACATATTGGAACAGGATTGGTTCTTAAAACTAAAAAAGATAAATTGTATCAGTTAGGAGTAGGTGTGGCAAATAGAACAATCGATGGAACAAATGGTTCTTTATCACCATATATTGGAGCCGGAGTTTATTGGAAGATTAAATTAAAAAAATAACAAAGAACAAAATAATTTAAATGGCTATTAACAAATAGCCATTTTTTTTTATTTTTATAATATATAGATATAAAATTGAATTATTATGTTAGATAAACTAAACAAAATTTTAATAGCATTAGAAGATGCCGTAGATTCCGAAGATTGGTCTTTGGTTCAACATGCAATTGGTAAGTTGGAAGAATTGTATGAAAAATTAGAAATGGAAGATCAATTTGGTGATTACGAAGATTAAACAAATGAAAAACATCTTAATCCACTGTGAAAAGAAGTTCGTTGATGCCCTTCTAAATAATTCTCCATTTTTAGAAAAAGATTATTACTCTTATTCAACTGATGAAATAACAAATTTATTAGAAGGGTATAACATTAAAATCGCAAGTGGGAAAAAGATAGAGAACGAAAGTGAGTATAGTGTTATAATAATTGATGAGTTATCCGATTATAATATACACAATACAACATCGGTTTATTATTTTATACCTCCCATAGATTTTAACATTTCCGACCCATTCATAATGAGTAGGTGGCCAGAATCAACATTAGATTCAAAAAGTGAAAATAAAGTTAAATGGGCAGAATCATTATATCCTAATCTAAAGTTTTTGGGTTCTAATTTATATCAAAGCGAAAATCAGATATTTGATTTATCATTGGTTTTAAATTTGAATAATCATAGCGGTAATTGGGGTAAGTATCATTTTGCAGCAGATAGATTATTTAAAGCAATTAATCAAAAAGCGTATAGATTGGATTATACCTTTAGAGAAGTTAAAAAAGAAAATAGAGTAAAATTTTTATTTGATTTAATAAATACATTAGATGAAAAGGAGATAGAGGAAATAAAAGTTTCTATGCATGGTGGATTTTTAAATAACGAAACTTATTATAAAGATGTTGAAGAGTTTTTTAAATCACAACAAAATTACTCTCTTTTTTTAGAATTGATAAAGTTAGATAGAAGATTTTTTAGTTTTGATGAATTATTAAATCCAAAAGCTGGATACGAAGCATGGCCGGTAAACAAATTAATTTATAACACCCTTTCATCCGACATAGCAATCTATTTTGAAACTGCTAGGGAAAAGCCTGGCATTCTTAATACTATGAATCATTTGATTACCGAAAAAACTATCGATTTATTAAATGTTAGAAAACCATTCATTCATATGACAAAAAATGTTGATGAATTTTTAGAACGATTTGGATTTTATAATTACAATAAGGAAATTTTTGATAGTATTGAGGTGGATAAGCCTAAATTGATTAAAAAGATACTCAATATGGAAATTCAGTATTTTGAGGTTTTAATCGAAAAATTGAAGAATCTGGCCGATAAAAATAAGGATATATTGGATTCATATTACAAAAAAAATACATTTTTATACAATTTAGTTCATAACTAATTGATTTTCAATATAAAAGTTTTTTAGAAAAAGCTTGTTTTTTTCGATTATTTTTCATAATTTAGACGTATAAAGTTTGAGAGTTATGAAAAAATACAACAACTACCACTCCTCCTTCTGGTTAGAGGAACATGATTTTGATGAGGATATCGTTTTCTCATCCCTTTCCGAACAAAGTGTAGATACTATTAAAAAATATCGTTTATCTTCTGCTCGTAAGGCCATCTCCAATTTCGTTTCAATTGCTACTGGAAAAAACATTCCGGTCACATTTGCTACTAACAACTCCTATACCGATGGTAAATCGGTTGTTATTAGTGGTGACATTGATAAGGCAGAGAAATTTGACATTGGTGTTGGTTTGGCATTGCATGAGGGTTCTCACATTCTTCTTTCGGATTTTGAATTACTTCGAAATTTGGATTCTAAAATTCCAACTTCGTTGTTTGAATTGGCGGCTACTAAAAATTTAGGTAGATACCAAGTGATTGATATGGTGAAGAATTTAGGTAACATTGTAGAAGATAGAAGAATTGACAACTATATCTACAAAAATGCACCTGGATATAGAGAGTATTACCTTAAACTTTACGAACATTACTTTGGTGATAAGGCCATCGAAAAGGGTTTGGAAAGTGATGATTTCAAAAAAGAGAATTGTGAATCATATATGTTTAGGTTGATTAACCTAATGAATAAAAAATCAGATTTGACTTCTCTTAAAGGTTTAAAAGAGATTTGGAAACTATTGGATTTGAAAAACATAGATAGATTAAAAAACTCTATCGATACACATAATGTGGCCTTAGAAATCGCTAGCGTAATCTTTACAAACATCGATGTGGTTGAGAATCAAAATAATAATCAATCTGCCGGACAGGGTGAGCCTGATGAGCAGGGTGAGGGTAATCAACAAGATGGTGATGCTGGGGATATGAAAGGTGATGAAAATGAAACACCCTCTTCAAATGGGCCTTCAATGAGTTCTGACGCTGATGGTGGTAATAGTATGAGTGAATCTTCCGAAGGTGAATCTTCCGAAGGTGAATCCGATTCTAATGAAGGAAAATCATCTAATTCACTTTCAGATAGTGCTTTGAAGAAACTTAATAGAATCATCAAACAACAAAAAGAGTTTTTAGATGGTGATGTTAAGAAAAAGAAAATCACTAAAACATTAGAGAATGAGATTACTTCGGTTGAATCGCAGGGTGCTGAGATTGTGCATGTTGGTGAGGGACTTCATAACTCCAAAGGTTGTGATGTAATCGTTCTTAAAAACCTTACCAAAAAAATGCTTGAAGATGATTCTTTCGGTATGGCATACGCATATCAAGATTGGAAGACAGGTAAAAAGAGTTTAAATCAAGTAATCAAATCTGATGATTTTTCAAAGGCAGAGATGATGGGAACCGTAATGGGTAAAAAATTGCAGGTTCGTAACGAATCCCGTAACACCATCTTTAATCGCCAGAAAAATGGTAAGATTGATGGTAGAATGATTGCTACTTTGGGATTCGATAATGAAAATGTTTTCTCACAAACATTTGTTGATAAGTTTAAGAAAGCTAACATTCACCTTTCTATCGATGCTAGTGGCTCAATGGGAGGTAGAAAATGGAGAGAAACGATGATTAACGCAATTGCACTCGCAAAGGCTACCTCAATGATTTCGAATTTAGAATTACAAATTACATTTAGGTATTCAGATAATGATTTGCCGGTAATTGTATTCGCTTACGATAGTAGAAAAGATTCATTTCAGAAAATCAAAAGTATCTTCCCTTATCTTAAAGAGTGTGGGACTACGCCAGAGGGATTGACATTCGAAGCAATCCAAAAGATGTTAGTTCCGGCATCAAACGATGTGGATTCATTCTTTGTAAATATATCAGATGGTGAACCTACCTTTGGTAATAGAAACATTCAGTATGGTGGAATGGCAGCCTGTGAGCACACTAAGAAGCAGGTTAATAAGATTAAAGCAAATGGTATTGGAGTTCTTTCTTACTTCGTTTCAGATAACGATTACTACTCCGAAGGTTCTAAAACTAAGTTTAAAACGATGTATGGGGCTGATGCGAGGTTTATTAACATCAACTCAATCGGTGAAGTAACCACCACGCTAAATAAAATGTTCCTTTCTAAATAATTGATTATCAACGGCTATAAACCGTTGATTCTCAATAAGAAAATTTTCAAAATAATTGATAAATTGCTTGGAAAATTCAGAATTATTTCGTAGTTTTACTATGTAATCAGTTTGAGAGTTAAAAACAAAAATAGAGTTATGAAAAAATCACAAAAAGTTTATGAGGCAGGTTTCACTAATGAAATCTACAAAATCGAAAAAGTTGGAAATCGATACCTTTTGGTAAATACCGAAGGTGAATACTCCAATACATTTGTTGGCTCGGTAATGAGACGTGAAGCAGGTGAAAATGGTAAAGCAATTAGAGGCTATGTAAATTCAAAGGGTAGTAATTCTTTTAGAATGGTTGAGATGGCCGAATACAATATGCTTGTTAAACCATTAAAAGAAAATGGTGAGGTGAACATTGAGGCCACAAGTGAGCACTCTGAATTACTTCGTATTATCCACGAGGATTCAATCAAATTAAAACCTGATAATCTAATTATCAAGGATATAAAATGGAAATACCTTATTCGTTCTGCCGTTAGAGGTAAGAACATTATGATGACAGGGCCGGCGGGTTGTGGTAAAACTATGGCGGCTAAATTCTTAGTTACCCAATTACAACGACCTGATTTTTACTTCAACTTAGGTTCAACGCAAGACCCGCGAGCAACTTTGGTTGGTAATACCCAATTCAATAAAGAGACAGGAACTTACTTCTCTGAATCGGCTTTCGTTAAGGCAATTAAAACTCCTAACGCAATTATCCTTTTGGATGAGTTAAGTAGAGCTCACCCTGATGCTTGGAACATTTTGATGACAGTATTAGACCAAAACCAACGATACCTTCGTTTGGATGAGGCAGAGGGTTCACCGATTGTAAAGGTGGCAGAAGGTGTTACTTTCATCGCTACCGCAAACATCGGTAATGAATACACCGCGACTAGGGTATTGGATAGAGCTATCTTAGACCGTTTTGTTACAATTGAAATGGATGTGTTGAATAGTGAAGAAGAATTCACACTACTTAAAAAGATGTATCCTGAGGTGAGTGATGATGACCTTAAAGCGATTGGTGAGATTGCTCACAACACAAGAGAGGTGAGCCGTTCAGAGGTTGCTAAGTTGAGTAATATGGTTTCAACGAGAGCATCGGTAGAAATGGCAGGATTACTTTACGATGGATTCTCCCTTATGGAGGCCGCAGAGGTTGCTATCTTACCTTTCTTCTCTAATGATGGAGGATTGGAAAGTGAGAGAACTTATGTGAAGCAGTTGGTTCAGAAATACATCAAAACAACTGACCAAAATCTTTTCAATGAAATGAAAGATGAGAAGGTAGAAAATGAAGAAACTATTGTGTGGTAATTTTTCATAACTCGGGAATTGGGGGGAGTAATCCCCTCTTTTCTTATAAACCCAACCTATGATTAAAACTAAAAAGGAATTACAATTTATTCAGTTTGTAAAAGATGAGTGTAAAAAACATAATGTAAAATGTTCGCTCCGACCTTCAAAGTATGTTATAATGGATGGAAATGTAAAATGTAGTGGTTGGTTTGATGAAGAAGTACCGGAATTAGTTGTTGCTACAAATAGACCCGATTGGATTGAAATACTTGCACATGAATATGGGCATCTAACACAATGGGTAGAACAAGTTCCGATATGGAAAAAGGCAGAAGTTTCATTAGGGAAAGTGTGGGAGTGGTTAGATGGTAAAAATTGCAGAAGTATCCAAAAGCATATTGGGGTTGCGAGAGATTTGGAATTGGATAATGAAAAAAGGGCAGTAAAGATAATTAAGAAATTTGGATTGAAGGTTGATTTAGAACATTATGTAAAAAAGGCAAATGCTTATGTTCAGTTTTACAATTGGATGTTGATAACTAGAAGGTGGAGTAAACCTAAAAATTCTCCATATAAGAATAAAAATTTGGTAAACGCAATGAGTAGTAAGTTTAATATGAAATACGACTCACTAACTCCTAAATTGGAAAAAATATTCCAAACCGAAAACATTTAAAATGATACTAATAGATTATAAAATAATAGAAGTAAAACCCAAACTATTCGCGGTAATTGTGCCAGATGATTATCATAGGCCAATGCTATTTTGTAGAGTGCAGGAATACTATGAATCACCTAATCCGCAATTTAAGGGAAAGAGTTTCGATATGTGGGATTATATTGAATGGTATAGTAGAAATCACAGCGATGCCTTTACATACGCATTTGATTGGGGTGGGTTCAATATACCATTAGAAATTGCATACACCTGCTATGATACTCTTACCGAACCATATACACCATATGATAATATAATGGAGGAGATAGTTCAAAAGGTATATGAAATGAATGATTATAGTTGTGATGGGTATATCATTGGGGCAGGAGATTTAGTAGGAGAAACATTTAAGCATGAAGTTTGTCATGGTCTTTATTCAACTAATCCTTTATATAAAGAATTAGCAGATGAAATAACGCAAATGATACCTACAAAATTATATAATCAATTTGTAACCAATTTGGTTGATTATGGTTATACATTAGAAGTTATGGATGATGAAATTCAGGCATACCTAATGACTAATTGGGAAACCACTTCATTCAGTAAAAAAACAAATAAAAAAGAAATAACAAAATTTAGTAAACTTTATAAACAAACTTTAAATTCATTTTTAAATTAATAACAATGCAAACATTAAAAAAATACAAAACCGCAATTTTCAACTTCATTACAATTTTTCTAATTATAGAATTTGTAATTTTTCCTGGTCTTACAACTGCTAATACTTTTTTAAATATTATGGCAGGAATAGGCACTTTACTATTAGTTTTATGGGGTGGTATTTCTCTTTATGAATATGTAAAGAATTCGGAAGGATTAGTTGATTCCGAAGAATTAAAAGAGGCAAAGCAAATGATGGAACAATCCAATGAAGAATTTGCTCAAAAAGATGAATTTCAAATTAAAGCAGGTATTAAGGGAGATTTTTATAAATCAAAAAATATACCACCTGAAATATTAAAAGAAATGGCGGATAGCTGGAGAGAGAAATTAGAAGATGCTGATCCATTGGCTGCAATTCCAATGAGTAGAGTATCAGATGAAACAAAAAAATTGATTGCTCAAATGGCTAAGGATGATATTCAGAGGCAATTGGAAAAAAATGAAGTAAACTTTTCAAAAATTAAAAATATTGCAGTGAATAAAACTAAAACAAAGTAATATGATAGATAGTATAATGGTGTGGGTTATTTCAATTTCTGTATTAGTATTTTTTGGTAAGTTGATATACGATAGAGAACAAAGAAAAAATAAATAATATAATATATGGAATCATTTGAAGAAAGGTATGCTCGCCAAACTAAAGAACGCGAGGAACAACAATTAAAACAACAATTAAAAATCAAAAAAATGGTCAAAACAACAATCATTGGAATCGGAGTATTCCTATTATCAATTATCTTTTTTAAATCTTGTGAAAGAATTGATGCAGGGCATGTGGGTGTCAAAGTAAATCTTTATGGTGATAACAAAGGTGTGGATGATGTAGTAGCAGTTACGGGAATGGTATTTTATAATCCAATCACAACTGCAATTTATGAGTTCCCTACATTTATTCAACACAAAGAATATAGAAAGACAGAGGATGAGGATAATTCATTCATTGTAAACTCAAAGGATGGTTCGGAGTTTAGTGTATCGCCTATTATGAACTATTCAGTACAAAGAGAAAAAGTACCGGCTATATTTAGTAAGTATCGTAGACCATTGGTTGATATTGAGGAAGGATTCTTAAAGACAGCAGTATATGATGCATTCAGATTAGCAACTAACAAATATACGGCAGATGAATTGATTAGTAATAGAGCAGTATTCGAAATCGAAGTTCGTAGATTATTAGATGCACAATTACTAAAAGAAGGATTTGTTATCAATCAGTTCACATCGAATTTGATTTATCCTGAAACATTTAAGAAATCAATTGAAGCTAAGAATAATGCAGTTCAGGCAGCATTAAGAGCAGAGAACGAAGTTAAAACGGCAGAAGCACAGGCTAAGATTAAGGTGGCAACTGCGGAAGGTAACGCTCAGGCTATGTTGACATCAGCAAAAGCAGAAGCTGAATCAAATAGAATGAAGCAACAAACATTGACACCATTGTTGTTACAATTAGAGTACATTAACAAATGGGATGGTAAGTTACCGGTATATGGACAAGTTCCTCAGTTATTCAAAAATCTCCAATAATTTCATAACTCTAACTCTCAAATGGAGGTTTTTAGGGGGGTAGAAATACCCCCTTTTTTATTTGGTAAATTGCCATTTTTTTCGTATATTTAACCTATAATTAAATCACTTATGAAAACATTTAAAGATTTACAATTTGGAACTCATCCTATGGGTATGGGTATCCTAGCGAGAGAAGATTTCGATAATGGTTTTGGGGTTACTGTTGTAATGACACCTTACACCTATGGTGGTGATAAAGGGTTGTATGAATTAGCCGTTTGGAAAGATGGGGAAATTCATTATGATAATTCGGTTGCAAATGGAGATGTTGTTGGTTATTTGAGAGAGGAAGATGTAACCGATGCGATGTTAGTAATACAAAAATTTTAATTATGGGATATAATCCGTATAGATGGTGGACAAAAGGTAGACCTAATAAACCACTAAAAGCAGATGCTCCTTTACTATTGAAGATACGAAATGGTGACTTTGATTATTCTTATATGTTTAGTGAAGCTAAAAGTGTTAGGAAATCGGCAGAGAAGGCGTATTCTGAGGCTTATTCTAACTATGGTGGAACTGATGAAAAGAATAGGGAACAGGCGGCATTAGAAGCCGGTAGAATGAAAAGAGTAAAAGCACTCAAATTGGAAATGGAAGCTGCAAGAGATGAGGAAATGATTTTGTGGAGGCTGAGGGGTGAGTTAAAAAAAGAATTCGAAAAGGATTTGTGGGATAAAGCAATGGAAAGACAGAGAGGAAAGGGAACGTTAGAAGACCTATATGTGTGGTATAAAAAGCAGGTAAAACAAGGAACAACCACATCAGAATTTGATATAAAATACCGAAGACCAAACACTATTGGATTGGAACATCTTATCTAAAAAATTCATACTTATATATGAATTTAAATACATAAGATGAGTTATTTAGTAGCGAACATCCCACCAATTGAGGTTTTAGTAGATAAAAGGTTTCTTTACGATTTTCAAACCGATTCCAAAGGTAAATTATTGGGAGAGGGGGAATATGAGAAAGGGCATTGGGTGACAGTTAAATCCATACCGAATAGGGCCTTACTATTTGAAACCTACATAGATAAGTTCGGTGCGGTATATGATAAGCTACCATTACACGCTTTCCGTTGGAGAGAATTAGAATCAAACGACAGGGTGTTTCCGTTGGATTTCTTACAACTTTGGGATTGTCTATCATATAACATATCAGTAATAGAGAAAAGGGTGCTAAGGGGTTCTAAAACGATTACAACACTCAAAGACCAGACAACTATTGAAGGGGAATACCTATTTACAGTAGATACTGCACATTCAGACCCGAATGAAATAGATGCGGGTTGGAGTGAAACCCCAAATGAACACAAATCATACAACATTTCTAAGCTAACAAACGGTCAATTCTCTGCCCAACCTAATAATCGTACAAGATGGTATCAACCGAGTAGAACCGAATCAATCACCGAAATCCCATACTTTAGGTATTCCACGAAAATTTGGAGATGTGAAGATTTTGGTAAATGGAGACCATCCGAAACAAATTGGGATTACACACTAAATAAATAATCATATATTTATAGAAGATGATACGATTAAAAAGCATATTAAAAGAAGGAAATGCCGATACTGCTATGGTAAATGGCGTTGCTGACATTTTAACTAAAGTGGATGATAAAGAAAATCGTAAAGATATAGCAAATCAAATGATGGATAAATTCGATTTAGAAGATGTTGAATTTGATAAAGATTCATTTCTTAAATTAAGTGGTATAAACGAAGGTGGGTATCCAGAAGACCTTTCATTCGAAGAATTTGCAGCAAAAAGATTAGAAGGAGCAACTAAAATTTCAGGTGATGCGAAAGAAAAGGGTGGAGCCGCTCTACTAACATATCACCACTTTGTAGTTAAACTACCATACTATAAAAAAGCATCGGAAGGTAGCTTTAATTTAGATGAAGCCCAAATCGAATTAAAAAAATATTTGGATGAATTATGTAGCGTTTCCGATGATATGGGGCCGATTCATTTCCAAAGATTAGTTGGTCTAATTGAAGTATTAGGTGAATTAATCATTAAATTTAAATAGTTATATTTTTCAACTAAATAAACCACAGATGGACGAAGGTGATAGTAGAAACAATCAACAAATTAAAAAACAAGCAAAACAGAATAATGCTGTACAAGGATATGGCCTTAATGATGGCTCTATTCTTCAATCCATTTGGATTCGATGCCGTGCAGTATTCCCTTATATTACTGACAGGAAGTTTATGGAAAGCGAACTTCGTTTTGTATTGTATAGCGGGATGTTTTTTTGGTTTTTATATATACTTTTCGAAATTGTTAGATAAAAAGTAAAATCTCTGTATTTATATAAAATAGTGTTTCAACAAAAGTTATAAAAATGGAAAATCTTATTAATCGCAATGGTGAAGAAAGAACCATAGAGCGAATTTCACATGATAGAGTTAGAGTTATGGGAAACTCTGCTTTCATCAGAAAATCCTCCGATAGTGAGGGAATCACAATGTTTGATTTTGAGGGTGGACCTTGTTTAAACGTTGGGGGTAAAATTAAATTTGAAAAATTGGATTGGTATATTCACAACATTATACAAGAAGATACCCAATATAAAGACTTCGCATCAGTCCAATTATTTGTTTCACCAATCTATTAATTTTTAATGAGAGAGATAATTTGTGCAGGGTGTTCCTTCACTAATTTTAATACTCTTAATGAGGATATGGTTTTAAATGGGATGACACCTGATATAGATGGTGTATCTCCATTAGGTTCGTATCCGGAAGCAATTCATCGTAATTATAGAAATAAAGTATATAATGCGGGAATGGCTGGTAATAATATATCTACTTCGGTATTATCTATATTATCGATTGCAGATAGATTACTAAAAGAAGGTAAGAAAATTTCTATTATCTTACAATGCACCGAATTCACAAGAAAATCACATTATTTTCCAACCTCTTTTCAGATTATTAAAAACATTGCAAGTGATAATAGTTCAGTTCGCAATAATAATTATTTATTTGATGGAAGTGAAAACGGATTTTTTCAATTCGGAACATTAAGTGACGTATCGCCAAATTTTTCAACAAATAAAAATTTAGTAGAGATAGCGAAAAGTATCGGAGAAAATTTGTTTAGCATTGAATCAACTTATATAGATTCAATTATACACATATTATTACTACAAAATTATTGTAAGGCTAACAAAATACCATATAAAGTATTTTGCAAAACTGAATCATTTAGTTTGCCATTTGCCCCTCTATTCTATATTGATGATACAACAATAGATTCACAATTTAGATCTATTTTTATTAATAAACAATTTGCCACTAAAAAAAGATTATCGTTTGTAAATTCGGATCCATATATTAAGAATTTATTTGGATTATTGGATTTAGATAATTTTTGGTTTTTAGATGATGAAAATTGTAAATATGGTGGAATAACGGAATGGGTTTATCTGAAAAACATTTATAGAAATGGTGATAGTGAATATACACCATTAGTGGTTGAGGATATAGATGGAACTCCTACCCAAATAAAACCTATGTATCCAATAGAAAGAGTATTTGAGAAATTAGAAAACAATACATTCAATCCAAATGGCCATCCCTCTTATTTTTATTGGGATTATTTTGTAAAATCTGAAATCGTAAAATGGGAAATATTATAAACATATATCCAATAGATTTTGATGAAAATGCAAATGGTAAATTTGTAAAGACAACCGATTTTAAAGATAAAGATTGGGTGTTAGGCAACATTTATTGGTATCCATTTTTAGAAAAGATATACAACTTTACATTTAATTATTCCGAAGATAATACCATATTGTTTCTTACATATAATGGTATGGCCGAATCATTAATTTCTGAAAGGCAATGGTTTTTAGATGTTAAGAGGCAATTAGATAGTGGTAATTATAAAAAGGTTGTAGTTTATCAAAATGAAGTAAATTGGGATACTTTTCATAAAATACTGGAAATAGAAGATTTTTTTTACGAAATTTTTGGAGATGATGAAAGATTTGTATTTGTTAGAAACATTTTCAAATCTAGATTTAACTTCACTAAAATAAATGCTACATATACATTTGGATGTTTTCCATTTCAATTATTCCATAACTATTCGGAAACTTTAGATTTTAATTATGAGATAGAAAAGCAGTTTCATTTATTTTCAGCAAATTGTAATGTAAAAGAAGAAAGACTCCATTTTTATCAATTTTTACAAAAGGGGAATTATTGGGATAAAGTAAATACATCGTTTTTTCTTCCATTATATAATAGGAATAAAAAAAGGTTTGAAATTTCAGATTTTGTAAATGAAAAATTTTTACATGCAAATACCGGAAATACGAACTCTTTTGTTTCTCATTTGGGAGAATTGGATTTAAGTATTGGGTATCATCCCAAAAAATTAAAATATGATGATTTCAATCAAGTAAAAAACTTAGCATTAAATGATAGTGTTGAATCTTTATTTCAAGTAATTTTTGAAACCCGTTATCATTCTCCTTGTGGCATTGTATTAAGTGAAAAGATTTTTAAGGGTTTTTGTTACAAGTCTCCATTTATAGTTTTTGCTCAATATGGTGTAATTAAATTACTCAAAGAATTTGGGTTTAAAACATTTGATTGGTTGGTAGATGAGAGTTATGATAATGAATTGGATGATAAGAAAAGATTTGAAATGGTTTTAGCGGAAACTAAAAAATTATTAGATACACCATTCGATGAACTTAAATCTAAAATAGAAAAAAATTATGATGTATTAGAGCATAATCATAAAATGGTAAATGAATTTGCCTTATCAGAAATAGATAAAATATATAAATTATTCGATGTATAATAAAGAAACATTTTGTGTGATGCCGTTTATGCACTTTTCCGTTTTTCAGGATGGAAAGGTAAAGCCGTGTTGTATGGCAAGTGATTTCTTTGAAGAGAACTTTAATGATTATGTTGATTTTGAACAATTTTATAAAAACGAATCTTATGAAAAATTAAGAGAGGATTTAAAAAGTGGAATAAAGAATAAGATATGTGATGCCTGTTGGAAAACCGAAGAAAGAGGTGGGAGAAGTTTTAGGCAAGAAAAGAATACACATTTTCAAAAACAATATGATAAACTTATAAAAGGTGAATCTGATAAAAACGAATTGGTATTTTTAGATGTAAGATTTTCTAATCAATGTAATTTTAAATGCCGAATGTGTGGAGAGAGGGATTCTACAAGTTGGTATGATGAAAGAGCTGAGTATTGGGAAAAGGAAGTTGTAGATCCTGTGAGAGAAAAACTTAAACAATGGAAATTAGACCACAGAGTATATGAACACATTGCTCCATTTAATAAAAAGAAACTTCACATTCTTAAAAATGATTTTAATAAAGAAGAATTAGAGCATTTGGAATATGTTTATTTAGCAGGAGGAGAACCATTGTACACAAGAAAAGTATGGGATTTCATAGAAATTATACCACATCCTAAAAATGTGACACTACAATTTCAAACAAACTTTTCTATATTAGAATACAAAGATACTTCTATTTTTGAATTCACAAAAGGATTTAAAAATGTAGTTTATTCTATATCATTAGATGGATTGTTTGAGACGGGGGAATTTCAAAGAACTAATTTTAAAACACAAAACTTCTTATCTAATCTAAAAAAATTAAACGAAGAGGTAAAGAATAATCCTAACATTAGCTATGATTTTACCTTTACCGCAACTTTATTAAATGTATTTCAATTTTTTGAAACCTATGATTACCTAATTGATAATGGGTATATAGCAGATTATTCTAACATTAGATTACAAATAGTAAGTTGGCCGAAACATTTAGATGCTAAAAACTTTGGATTAGAAGCTGAAATAGAAGAGTATTTTAGTAGAACTGAAATAAAAGGAGTTGAAAAGAATCCTTATTTATTGGGAGATATAAAAAATTACTTATTACATATTAAACAAGGGATAGAGGGTGATAAAGAAGAACACTTAACAAATCTAAAAAATTACTTAAATTGGTCTTCACTTTACAATAACCTACCGATACCAAAACATTTACATAAATTTTTATAACTATGGAACAAAGAAAGTATTTACCAACATTGGCTGAACTAATTGATAGATTGAGTATAATTCAGTTAAAGGAAGTTTTCATTACCGAACATAAGGAAGAATATGCAAAAGAAATTGCAGACATTGTGCATGATATAAACCTATGTTTGAAAGAAAGTAAAGAGGAATTGACGGGGGAAACGATAAGAGCAATAGTTGTTTTATCACAAATGAATCTACACATATGGACAAACGAAACTAATGTGAGAAATGGTTCGGAAGGGCCAAATAAGTTAGCTCTAACGCATGGCTTAAATGGTATTCGAAACACCGCTAAGAATCGGATACAAGAAGTAGTAGGTGGTAGAAAGGATTATAAGATTGATTGTTTAGCATCAGAATTTAAAGACTGGGAAATCAGTTGGTAAAATATATATCATTATGAGAATTTTAGTTATAGGAGATAGTTGCACCGATATATTCATTTATGGAAACGCAACTCGTTTATGTCCAGAAGCACCTGCACCAGTATTTGAGCCATCAAGAACGGTAACAAACGATGGTATGGCCGGAAACGTTAGGGCAAATTTAGAATCATTAGGAGCAAAGGTTGAGTTAATTACCAACAAAGAGCAAATCACTAAAACTAGGTATGTAGATGTTAAATCAAACCAAATGTTTATTAGAGTGGATACATTGGATAAGGTGAAATCTGCATTTGACATTAATAGAGTAAATTGGGATGTTGATGCTGTGGTGGTATCAGATTACGATAAAGGATTCTTAACCGAAAGTGATATACACTCAATAAGTGGAAGGCATCCTCTTACATTTATTGATACAAAAAAGCCGATAAACCTACAAACCTTTTCAGATTACACTTATATAAAAATGAATGAATTTGAATGGGAGTTGTGTGAAAAGAAAGGAGCTAAGTATGTTGATTGGGCAGATAAACTTATTATAACAATGAGTGAGAGAGGTTGCCTTTATCAAAATGAAGTGTTTCCGGTAAATAGAGATATAGAGGTAAGAGATTTAAGTGGTGCGGGTGATACATTTATGGCATCATTAGTATTCAAATATGTGGAAACAAAGGATTTAAAGGAATCAATTAAATTCGCTAATGAGTGTGCAACGAAAGTTGTTCAAAAAAGAGGTGTCACCACAATATGAAACAAATAGATTTTTTTGGTTGTAGTTTCACCGAAGCACCAATGTGGGAAATGAATCCCAAATTAGGTGAGTTGGATATACTACTATATTCAATGCATACTCAATCTACAAAGCCGGTAAGTAATTTTTTAGAATTTGATTTGGCTTATAATAATCAAAGTGGATACAAAGTAAATAATTTTGGGGGAGGTAGTTTTGGAAATCATGTTATAAAAGAGATTCTTAAAAATAGAATTAAAAACTCCAATACAAAGGAAGGGGTAGCTATTGTTCAATTAAGTGCTTTATTAAGAAATACACAAAGTTATGAAAATATATTTACCTCACCATACTCCTCTTTGACCAAATCCCAAAAGTATGGCATTACTGAATTTAATATAATAGGAGGAAATGTCCGAAATGATTATTTTGTTGAAACTGATAATTTAGAAGATTACTATAATTTACATATAAAAAATATAGAAGAAATTGTAGATTTATTAAAAACAAATTATTCAAATTATTTTATACATTTTGGTTGGGATGTTTCAACAAAAGAATTTGAAAGGTTATGGGGAAAATCTGATATAAAAAATTATGTTCAAACTTATGAATATGAATACCCTATTAATCATCTAGCATATTTTGAAAATCAATCAAAATACAGCATAGTTACGAAAAAATGTAAAGGTAATATGGGGGGGATGTTAGATTATTCCGCAAACCATTTGGAAGAATCTTTAAGATATGTCCATCTGACATTAGACCATCATCCATCATACTTTTCTAATAAAATCTTTTATAAAGGTGTTATAAAACCATTTTTATCAAAACTAATAAATTTAGAAAAGGATTATTTTGAAGAAGATAATTTATTAAAATTTGAAGAATTCTTAAAAGTTTTATTGCCTACAAAAGAAAGCACCGATGGTAAGATTTATGGAGAGATGCAGGTAAAAATAGTAAATTACATTAAAAATTCTATCACAAATAAGTAATATGAAAAATTTGGTATTTTACAAATATGCACCTAATCATAATGAAAATTTAGAATTTGATGATTTTCATTTAGATTCCATCCATCAACCAGAGAGAGAATTTTTTAAAGCAAGAAAAGATTATTTTTATTCTTTTTTATCTGATTACAATATTATAGAAAATGAAAAAGAAATAAATGGGTTAGATAAATTCTATTTAATTATAGGCTTTGATGATTCATTTAGGCAATTATTTTCATTACCAAATAGAAAAGATTTTACTGATTTAGTTTCAAATAATATAACCAAAATAAAAAAGGTAATATTTTGGGAAATGGATACTGATTGGACAAATTATACTTTAATGGAGTATAAAGAAAATTTTGTTAAATTTAATAGTTATTTTTCAGAATTAAAATTACCATATAAATTATTTTCAACTGTTTTTAAATTTAAATATGATAGTGATGTGGGTTATTTTGCAGCTCAGAATGCTATGACAATTGAAAAATTAGATAATGAGTTATTGAAAAATGATTACTTTGATGCTAACTATAATAAAGAAAAAACAAAGTATTTCTATTCTGCGGCTAATAGTATAAACACCGATAGAATGCATTACTATAAATTTGTAGATGATAATAATCTATGGGATAAAAATAATTTGGCATTCTTTTCAACTTATAGAAATAATGAATTAGGGCAAGGATTTAACTACTCACAAATTGTATATGATTACAATAGAGGTAAGGGTGGATTGGTGGAAATCGATGATTCATATATCTTTAAGCCAAAACCATTTGATGATGAAGAGTTTAAAACGATGGAGTATTCGTTATTAACCAATCTAAATAGATATAGTGATTCTCTTTTTGAAATGGTTTTTGAAACTATGTATGAATCATGTGAAGGGCAAATTATACAAACATCGGAAAAAACTTTAAAACCATTTATTCAAAAAAAACCATTTCTTACATTCTCATATACTAATATGTTAAGTGAATTAAAAAAGTTAGGTTTTAAAACTTTTGATTTTATTTTTGATGAGAGCTATGATGAATTGGCAGACCATACAAATCGTCTTTATTACATATTAGACGAATATAAAACTATTTGTGATAGAGATATAAAAGAATTACATAATATAGTGAAGGAGAACTATGATGTTTTAGACCATAATTATAATAATATGATTACGATTTTAAATAAATTCAAATCAGATTTCATAAACGAAATAGAAAATGGGTAAAATACTTTTTTTAGGTGATAGTTTTACTTGGGGACAGGGTTTGTATTTTTACAAATGGAAAGAGGAGGGTAGAGAACTACCAACTAATATAGGAGGTATGTATCCTAGTCATTCCGATTTAATTAGAGAGCAGGATTTAGTATATAAAGATAAATTATCCTTTACAGGTTTAGTATCCGATTACTATAATTTAGAACCAATAAAAAGAAATAAAAATGGCGGTAGTAATACCGATATATTATTAGATACTATCCCTTTAATAGATACTTATAATAATTCTATACAAAAATTAGTATTTCAATTTACAACTATAAGTAGATACCAATTTAGAGATTTAAACATCGTTGATGATGATTCAATAAACCCATCGTTTAATGATATGTTTGAGCAAAGGGCATTTAACTTTTATAAATTTATCGATGGGATACTAAAATACTATTCAGAGCTATATAAATTTCAATACTGTTTTATGGATTGGTTGGGTGATTTTTACAAATTCCAACCACATAAATTTGTTAAGTATTTATATAATGAAAAAAATCATTATTGTTTCAATCCATTATTAAATGAGTATAAAATAGATATCGATATTAATAATCATAAAATTATTGATTTACATTTAAATAAAGATGCACAACATATATTATCAACTTCAATTATCAAACACTTCGGATAACTCAAAAGAAATAGTCTTTATAGGAGATAGTTTCACTTGGGGACAGGGCCTATATTTAGACTATTGGAAAGAAAATAGACCAGAACTATTTGAAAAGTTTTATGCTAATACAATAGAAAATGAAACACACTTACAGTGGATTGATCAGCAAGAATTTATTGGAAAAGAAGAAATGATTATTAAAGATAATTTATCATTTACCAATAAAGTAGGTGAATCGTTGGGTAGAAAAGTATATAAGAAAAAATATAATGGTGGGAGTATAACATCGAATAGACAGCTTTTAGAAAACTTTTATAAATTAGAATCTGAAAAAAGAGATGTTATTTTAATTTTCCAATTTACATCTTTGGGGAGAGAGGATTTTGGTATAATTACTGATGAAGAATTCAGTAGGTATAATTTACTAATACATCGGCCTGATTCTGTTGTAAGAGAAATATTAAAAGATAGAATATACTCAATTTATAAATCCATAGATTCAATTATTGATAATTTAGAAACTGAATTGGGTTGGAGATGCTACTATTTGGATTGGTTAGGAGATTTCTCTGAATTTGATGAAAAAAATAGATTTATTAAAATAAATGATAATACATCCTTTTTTAATTTGGTTTTAAACAATCCAATAAAAATTGAATACAAAGATAAAATTTTCTATGATTATCATTTAAATAGAAAAGGAAATATAATACTCGCGGAATCTATCTTAAAAAAAATAAATTTGGAAAATTCATAATTATTTTGTATATTTGAATAAATGTTTTTTATTATGAAAGAATGGATAAGTAAATACCAAAAGGCGATAGTTGGAACTGGTGCAGTATCAGTTTTATTAATTTGTTATTTTCAACAACAACAAATGGCCAAATTACGAAGTGAATTAAAAGAGCTACGATATCTTAATGGGGGTGATATAGTAAAGGGAAGATATATCGATTCATTGCAGAATGTAACTGATAGTTTAAGTGGTGATAATTTCCATTTAAACACTATAATTTTTAGATATGAATTGACTTTGGAGAATCTTAAAGAGGAGAACCCAAATGCCGCCAAAGAATTTGAAAACTTTTTTAACACACAAACAGAATAGAACAATGAAAAATTTATTAAAAAAGATTGAAAAATGGTATGATTTAAATGTTGTTTATTTCTTATTTAATGGAAATAAAACTTACCGTTATCATGCATACCTAAAAAATAAATACGGAAACGATTTATGAAAAAAGAAAAAATATATCTTTATCTAGATGATGTAAGGATACCAACTGAATTGAGTTGGGAAGTGGTTAGGAATTATGATGAGTTCGTTGCTCATATTCGTCTAAATGGTTTAGAGAATTATGAAGTTATTTCCCTAGATCATGATTTAGGTGAAGGTGCTATGCAGGAATACTATACTAATGTAAAACCAAACTACGAATTGGATTACAAAAGGATTGAAGAAAAGACAGGTATGGATTGTGCACGATTTTTAGTGGCGGAAAGCATTACTAGAGGCATACCATTACCACAAATTTATGTTCATTCTGCTAATCCAATTGGAACTCACAATATATTAGGATATGTAAACAATTATTTGAGAAATCAAAGATTGCCAGAAACTTGTATAAAGGCAAAAATCGAACATACATATACTGAATTCCTTACCGAAGAAGAGAGAGTAAGAAGGTATAAAATAATGAAAGGAGAATAAATGGCTACTAAACCTAAACCAATACCCGGTATATTCCATTTAGGAGATGGAGCACATCTAACCGTAAAAAGTTCGACTGTGGTAGAAATGCGTGACCATTTAAAACTTATGGTTGCGGATAATAAAAGTGTGGATTTAGATGTGGTTATAAGAGCAGATTTTGAAAAGATACCACCAAACTATCACCACCTATTTATGCAGATGATGTCGGTAAGATATGGTGGGATTGTAAATATTTGGGATAACTCACATCCATTTTCTAAACCGGTTGAAAAAAAGAAATGGTGGCAGTTTTGGAAATGATAGTAGTATATATTTAATAGTAAATAAACTTTATGAAACATTTGCTATTAATTTCGTTATTATCCTTCTTTACAACTGTTGGTTATTCACAAGATGTAAGGATTAAAAATAATGTGTTTGAAACACTTTATTCTCAATCATTAGAACAACCATTATGGATTAGGTATCGTTCTATAAATCGACCTACAAATGTGAATAGGGGAACTATGGATTTCTATAAAGAACCTAATGTTAAAACATCGGATGCGGAAGATTATGTGAAGAACATTTATGATAAGGGACATGGAGCACCAGCCGCATCGTTCTCCGATAATATGGAGAACTTAAAGCAAACATTCTCTTATTTGAATTGTATATTACAGGATCAATATCTTAATAGAGGAGAGTGGAGATTGTTAGAGGAGCAAGAAAGAAAGTGGGATGATGTTGAAAATCTGACGGTGTTAATAACATTACACTTTGATAATCCTGTTAGAAGAATCGCAACAAACGCTGCAATTCCAGCTTATTTAGAAAAACACATATATTTTGAAAAATCAGGTAAATGGAGATGTTTTGTGTTTTTGAATGAAAGGCCTAAATATAAGTGGGAACAATTGGAAAAACTTTGCGAAACAAAAGAACATAATAAATAATGGCGTATAGTCAAAAAGTGCTTGGGCACTATGAAAACCCAAAGAATGTAGGAACGTTAGATAAGAGTAAATCAAATGTTGGAACGGGATTGGTTGGAGCACCGGAATGTGGTGATGTAATGAGATTGCAGATTGAAGTAAATGATGGTGTAATAACTGATGCTAAGTTTAAAACTTTTGGATGTGGTTCGGCGATTGCAGCTTCATCATTAGCCACCGAATGGTTAAAAGGTAAATCAATTGATGAGGCACTTACAATTGATAATATGGATTTAGTTGAAGAATTGGCCTTACCACCTGTAAAAATCCATTGCAGTGTTTTGGCGGAGGATGCAATTAAATCTGCGATAAATGATTATAGAGTTAAACAAGGATTAGAACAATTAAATTTTGAATAATGATTACGGTTACAGAAAACGCTTCTAAAAAAGTTAAATCACTTATTGAAGAAAGTGGTAATACGACACCTTATTTAAGAGTTGCTGTAAAAGGTGGTGGATGTAGTGGATTATCATATGACCTTTCGTTTGATGATGATGTTAAACCATCGGATATGCAGTTTGAGGATAAAGATGTAAAAATTTTAGTAGATGGTAAATCGTTTATGTATTTGTTTGGAACTGAATTAGATTTTTCTGATGGATTAAATGGAAAAGGATTTGAATTTAAGAATCCAAATGCAAGTAGAACCTGTGGATGTGGTGAATCATTCTCTTTGTAATGAATAAATACACTCAATTATATATTAATGGAAGTAGTCTAAGCTGTGGAGGGGCATTGGGATACCAATCGGCAGCGTGGAGGTATTATACAACTGAATTAGATATAGAAAATTGGGCTACTCAAAAAGAACTATCCTATGGAAACATATTAGGTTCGATGATGAATTTAGAAGTTATTAACGAAGCAAAAGAGGGTGGTGGGTTAGATAGATTGATAAGAAAAACATATGATTTCATCAGCACTAAAACATTAGAAGAGCTATCTAAAATCCTTTTCATATTTGATATACCATTACAACCTGCCAGATTTGAGGTCTATTCCCGAAAACATAGCGATTATTTTGCCGTTTCCATTTCTTACAAAGGAGGTAGTGATGTAAATCAATATGATGAAATTGAAATTAGTAGAGATTGGCATGATTCCTGGTTTTCAAAAGTATCATTCAGTAGAGATTTTTCTAGCCTACATTCAACCATAACATTTGAGGAACTAAAAGAGAATGATGAATTACTAAATAAGATTGTTGATTTCTATATTGATTATGATGTAGAGACGAAAAGATTATTAAGACAATTAACAATGTTTTATTCATTTTTAGATAAATTAAAAATCTCATACATTAGAGACCCAAATGAAACTATTTTTGCAAGTTCTATTAATTTTGGGGATAGAAACAATACGGCTGAGCTAATTAAAAAACTAAAACTATTTGATTCCACAAATGAAAATGTAATTAATTTACCTACCATATGGAATTTAGCAGAAAAGAAAAAGTGGAGAATATTGGATGAAACGCCAGTTTATGATGCCCATTTAGGTTATTTTGGTAATAAAAAATATGCTGAGTATTTATATGAAAAATTAAAATAATGGCACAAACAAAAAGACAAAAGGTAAATGCAAATCGTAAAAGGATTGCTAAAAAGACCCGTAGAGAACAACAAAGAAAAGGAATCTTTAAAAAGAAAACTTAATAATCAACCCCTTAATTATATAGGGGTTTTTTATTTGGAATTTACACTTTTTTTTCGTATATTTGTAATTACTTAAAAGTATTAGTATGAGTAGATGGCCTGAAAAATCAACTGAAAAACCTCGTAAGTTTCAGCATATCTATAAAGATGATGATGGGGTAGAATCAATATGGAAATACGATTTAGATAAGTTTCCAAATGGGCCTATTTCGGTAGAAAATAAATTCCCCCCTCACTATGAAAAGGCTTTCCAAAAGAGGCAAAAGGAAGCTAAGTTGGAAAAAACTAAATCAACATTAGAATTGGCGAAAGAGGGTAAGTTAGGAGTTAATAAAAAGTTTTGGTAAAATCAAATATTTTTCGTATATTTGATAAATTATTTGGCATGAAGGGATTTATTTTTGTGTTTATTTTGTTATGGATTTGGATAGCATACGAAATGTGGAGAGCACCCCATATGGATGAACAAACGGGAAAAATAATAAAAAAGGCCAAAAGATTTAAAGATTTATTAAAAAAACAATAATGGATATAAAAATTACTGATTCGTTTACACATTCATTGAGAAGATTAATGTGGCATGAACATTGGTTATATCGTTTTTATGCAACTTTTAGATATGATATACCACTATTCTTTAAGAATGTATGGAGATTTCGTAGGGAGTTATATAATCACCAATGGTGGGATTATCGATACACTCTAAATATGTTAGAAAAATCACTTTCAATTTTAGAAAAGGGGATTAGGGAAAAGGGTATTGAGGCCCATCAGAGTAGAGAATCAAAGTTGGTAGCTATGCAAAGGGCATTAGAGCTACTTCGTAATAATAGAGAAGATAATTATTTGGATAGAGCACAGGCTGAATTGGGAAATTTAAGTGAGTGGGAGTGGGAAGTTGATGAAAATGGATTACTGATTGATAAGGATACTCCGGAACAAAAGGAACATAACAAAGCGGTTTTCAAAAGAGCAAATGAAATTCAGGAAAAAGAATGGAAAGAGCTTTGGGAAATAATTAAAGGAACTAAAAATTCAAAGAAATTTGGATGGGCATACGATGGAACTGATATGAGGGGTTGGTGGGATTAAAACAAATAAAAAATGAAAAACTATAAAACAAAATTCTTAGCACTTACAGCAGCAATACTATTTTGGGTATTGTGTTATTCTTGCACAGTTTAAATTTAATTAAATGAATGTAAAAATTAAAAGATTAGATAAAGATGCAGTAATCCCAAAATACTCTAAAATAGGAGATGCGGGTTTAGATTTGGTAGCAACGAACATTAAAGAAAATACTACATTTCAAATTACTTATGGATTGGGTATTGCTTTGGAAATACCCGAAGGGTTTGTTGGACTAGTATTCCCTCGTTCTTCAATACGAAATACAGAACTCACATTAAGTAATTGTGTGGGGGTAATTGATAGTGGATATAGAGGAGAACTGCAAGCAACTTTTAATAAATCAAATGGTCTTGATTCTATTTCTTATAATATAGGTGATAGAGTTTGCCAAATTCTTATTATCCCATATCCTCCTATTGAATTCGTTGAAGTTGATGAATTATCGAATACTGAAAGAGGTGAGGGTGGTTTCGGTTCAACAGGAAAATAACTTATATCAAAAATGGAATACTTACCGGCTTTCGCAATTATTTTAACTATTGTAGCAATAATCTCTTGGAGATGGGTTAAGGCAATAGATTATATGAAAGAAAACCATCCTGATTATAAAGGTGAAGATTTCTTAAATTGGGGAGAAAACAAAGATGAAAACGAAAATGATAAAAATCAAATAATGTAATATGGAAAAATCAATTATTATCGACTACATCGAATACAAATGTAGTGATGCTGAAATTACTCTTAACGATGAGGAAGTAATCTTTGAAATCCTCGATAGACATGGTAGAATAAATTATGCAATTGCATCACCTACTGATTTATTAGGAGATTGTATTCAAAAAGTTTGGAAGATTGAATCAGTAGAAGACCTTTCCGAAAGTTTATTTGTGGAAGATGTAGTATATGATGATGAATACTATAAATCAACTTATTTCCCAACAGCGGAAGAGGAAGAAGAAGCTAGAAAATTATTTAACGAAAACATAGATTAAATGGAAGAAAACAATTTTTACCCATTAGAGGTGTTGCAAAAAGCGGAAAGTGTTTTAATGCAAAGAATACGAAAAATGAAAGATGGAGAACCTAAATGGGCTGCATCACAAAGATTAAGAGAGGTTAGAGATGTAATGGTATCGGTGAAAAAACAATTCATTAAACCCATCGAAGAATAATCCTTTCTTTTTTATATTATATTTATAGAAAAGATAATAAATGGAATTACTTAAAGAGTTTAAGAATATTGTAGATGAAGTGGCTTTATTAGAGGCTGAACTTTTAGAGCAGTTAGTATTGGAGGGAGTTGATGATCCTGGTATACTTAAATGTATCTTTATGGCAGGTGGACCTGGTAGTGGTAAATCATTTGTAGCACAAGAAATTTTTGGAATAGATAAAAATCTTCGAACATCAGTTGCGGCATCCGGTCTTAAAGTAGTCAATTCAGACCCTGCATTTGAAGCCCAACTTAAAAAGCATGGAATTAATCCAAAAGATTTAGCAAAAATAGAAAAGGAAGAACCCGAATTATGGGATTTTATTACAAAGAATCCACAAGGGCCAAGAGAAACCGCTAAAAAACAAGTAGCTAAATTTAAGGAATTTTATGAAGCCGGTAGATTGGGTATGATTATCGATGGAACTGGTGACAACTATGATAAAGTTGCAAGACAAAAGAAAGAAGCAGAAGCATTAGGATATGATACCTATATGGTATTCGTAAATACATCATTAGAAGTAGCTCTTATTAGAAATTCAGAAAGAGGTAGAACTTTGGGTGAGGAATTAGTAACTCAAAGTTGGAAAGAGTGCCAGGAAAATTTAGGTAAGTTTCAACAATTATTCGGAGGTGGTAATAAATTTATGATTGTTGATAATACTGAATATAAAAAAGGTAACTACACTTTCAAACATAAGAAAACTGGAAAAACAGTAGCAGCGGCTAAACCATTACAACCAGAGGTTAGAAAGGCTATTGATACATTTTTAAGATTACCAATTTACAATCCCATCGGAAAAAAATGGATAGAGGGAGCAAGATTAATAAAGAAATATTTTTAATGTATAAACTAAAATCTCTCATAGAATCATTACACTTTCCCTTATGGATTATAAAGGATTTTGCTTGGTTTTTGGGGTTTGGTTGGATTAGTCTCTTATTCGCCATTCCAACAATTCTTATTTCCCTAATTTTGGTAGGATATACATCGGGAATTAAGAAGATAGAAAACATCATATTAGGGTGTTGGTTGAGTGGGAATACATTTTGGATGGCTTCTGAGTTATTCGAAACTAATACCAGATGGTTAGCTATCCTATTGTTTATTATTGGATTAGGGCTTTGTTTTAAAATCATACCATCAGTTATAAAAAAATACATAAGTAACTGATAATCAATTATTTAATTTTTTAAAATAATTACAAAAAGACTTGGAATTTCCAAGTCTTTTTTTTATCTTTACTATGTAATAAAAAATGAGAGATATGACTATTAGAGAATTTTATTTGAACAACTACCCAACTGATGAATTGGGTGTAGAAATTAATGAAAACGCTACTTTTGCTGGTTTAGTTACCGAATTATTTGGTGGACATGATGTTTACGAATATATTGGTGTTAGTGATAGTGTTATCAGAGAAAGATGTTTTGAAGAATTAGCAACTCAACTAAACAAACCTTATGATTTTGTTTACGATATGTGGTTAAACTCTTAAAATCCGAAAATATGGAAAATTTAATTGGTCAAATGGTTCACGTGGTAGTTTCCAAAGATGGTAAAAAGGGAACTAAAATCCTTAAAGTTTGTAAGGTTAAGGCACGCTCGGTATTGTTTATTGAGGTAGATAGAGAGAACCGCAAAAACATCTTCCGTAAGGTTTCTAATAAAGATATAACCACAACAGGAATGATTGGGGATTCACCCTTTGTTTACATCAAAGAAGGGGTATTACCTGAGAAATGGGAGAGTTATTGGGATAGTATGGGTAACCCATCCCCAATGAGTATAAACAATAGAATTAAACCCTATTTCAGTAATCACTCCAAAGGATGGGCTCCTGTAATCAAAGCACCTATGGGGGCATCTATGGATGCATTAGCAGTTTCGGTATCAAATCGTTCAACCACTAATTCAGCCGCTGGATTTCCAATGGTCTAACTCATTGATAATCAATAAAAAATTTTCAAAGAATTATTCAAAAAGGCTTGGAAAATCCAAATTTATTTACTACCTTTATTATGTAATCAAAAGAGATAGAAACTATGAGTTTACCGTTCAACCTTAATTCAGTATTAGCATCGGCTTCGTTAATCGAAGGATTCGATGTAGTTAGAAACGCTTTTCCCGTTGAGGGACAGTTTACAAAGAGAGTAATTACTTACTCCGATGCAGTGTATGAGGCCCTTAATGATGTGGCTGAAGATTATTCGGATTGGCCAGAGGATCAAGGGTTTGGTTCATCAGATATGACATATGTTCGTAAATCGTTCATTGATTCAATGATTAGTTTCGCTAACCTTAGAGGTTATTATGAAACTAAATTTCAACCTTACCTTAAAGTGGTAGAGTATTCGGAAATCGAAAAGGAAGAATATGATTTGCGTAGAGAGCAAGGATTGTAATAAATAAATTTTTTAAAATATAAAATATAAAAGTTATGGGATGTTTCAGTTTTATTTGTAAAGAGAGTGGTTTGCCAGTTGCTTCATCTTCGTTTGATGGTGATGCGGTTCGCATGTACTTACTGAAAAATGGTAAGGTATTGGAAGAAATGCGAGGCCATTATGATTCGTATGGTAGAGTGTTCACCGCTGATAAAGAAGATTCATTTGAGTGGAAAATGGATTGGAATGAAGTATGTGATTTAATGTTCACCAAAAATGAAGGTGATGGAATCGCGGTGATTTTAGAAAAGTATTTCACCGGCAATATACCAACGACTCGAAGTGAAGGAGACCCTGATCAAGGTTGGGGGAAACGAAATGGTGGGCGCAAGAAGATTAAAGAACCAATTCATATTATTTACTAAAATATAAAAGTTATGTTATACGATTCTTATGATGTTGAAGTTTTGGCAGATAGGTTAGAGGAAGAAATGGAAGTAATAAACGAAATGAATAAAATTATGGATATAAGAGAACAATGTAGAGAGCGAGCAATTGAATTTGCTAAAGAGTGGGGATATGAGGAAGTTAGTTCCCACATTTTAGATATAATGGTATCGATTATGTGTACCAGAGATAAATCCTCTTACGCCGGTGGTGGTTTTGTGGAGGCAGTTGTGGCTAACAATTTGTATTTGGCAATGAATAGAGCCGATACCCAATGTAGAAACCACATCTTTTTATTAACTATGTGTAAGGCAAATTGCTACCTTAACCAATTTTAAAAAAATAATTATGGCAAGTATTGACATTGACATTGATGACATCCTATGTGGGATGATGAGTTATGAAAAGCAACAACTCGCAGATGAACTTTATCAAGAGGGGTATGTAGCTAAAAAAGATAGTGAAGCTAGAAATACCGATGATGAGTGGAATGAGCAAGTGAATAAGCTGTTCAATAACAAATGGAGATTATCCAAAGAAGATGAAGAAACAATTTTAAAAATAACAAATAAATTAGTTTAAGATGGGACTAGACATGTATCTGTATAAAAAGAACTACATTTGGAGTGGTGATTGGGTAAAGCCCGAACATAAACAAGAAGTTATTGTAAAGAAGGGCGGTGAAGTAGATAGTTCAGTAAAGCCTGAAAAGATTAGGTATGTAATTGAAGAGGCGGGTTATTGGCGTAAAGCGAATCAGATTCACCAATGGTTTGTTGATACGGTACAACAAGGTGAAGATGATTGTGGCAACTATTATGTAAGTAGAGAGCAGTTATCATCATTATTAGAGATTTGTAAAAAAATCAAAGCTGATAATTCTTTGGCCGAATCATTATTACCTACTCAAAGTGGTTTCTTCTTTGGAGGAACTGAATATGATGAATACTATTATCAGGATATAGATAATACTATTGAAATTTTGGAAGATTGCCTTTCAGATGAATCAGCAGATGATTTTGAATACCATTCTAGTTGGTAGTAAATGAAAAAGCTACTAATACCATTATCACTACTTTTATTTAGTTGTGAGAAAAGTGATGTTTTACCAATACAACCTCCTTTAATTAATTCAGTTAAACCAAAGGAATTCCGATACGATACTCTTACATCAAACGAAGTTAGATTAACATCGACTAGATGGGATAATTTTAATGGTAAGGGATTGATTGGTTATGCGGATTTGAATAATGATGGTGAGGATGATGTAATTTATATTGATGGAGATGTATTCATTAGGATATACAAAAAAGGCATATATGAATCATACAAAATACCAAATGTTTCATTCATCTTTGCCCGTTCAATTATACCTTTCGATATTAATGGTGATAATCTTTTAGATTTCGTTGTATTGGCCCACAACGATGAGCGATTACAATTTAATCCTGGTGAAGTTCCCTATGTTTTTATCAATAGAGGGAATAATCAATTTGAAACTAAAAAACTAAATACTAAGCAAGATTTCTGGCATTTAGGAACTGCTGGTGATTTAGATGGAGATGGTGATAATGATTTAATTATTTGCACAGCGGGTTCAGTATCTTATTTTAAAAATGTTGGAGGAGAGTTAATAGAAACTCCAAATGTAATTCCTTCTTCATATAAAGATTCACATTATGTAGGTGCATTGATTGATGATTTCAATAGTGATGGTATAAATGATGTAATCTTCTTTGGACATGAATACGCTATATTAAAAGATAAATCACAAATTGCATTGACAAGGATTATGTATGGTAGCAAAAGTGGAATCTTTACCGAAGAAAACTCTATTACTTTAAATGAAGATAAAATTGGATTCGGTGTAATCATAGATGCATTGTGTTATGATTTAAATAACGATGGGAAAGAAGAGTTAATACTAATTAGAACCGGAGACCCAATTAATTTTTCATTCTACAAAGGTTACCGCGTTCAAATACTAAATCAAACAACCGATGTAACATCTCAATTTATAGATAATCCGTATTCATATACCGAAGGTTGGATTTGTATGATTAAATTAGTAGATGTAAATAAAGATGGGAAAAGGGATATAGTGGAATTGGATAAAAGGCGGGAAAAACATTTTATTCAAAAGTAAAAAAAATAACGTTTTATAAAAAAAACTTATATATATGTATATAAGGTTTTAAAAAGATGTTTGAAAAATTGAGTGTATCAATGTTATTATTTTTTAATAGTATTGGAATTGGGTTAGACCCTTCGATAATGAATGAAACCAAATCAATTGAATTATTTAAAAATGAAATAAAAGTTTTAAATAGAAAAATTGAATGGGTAGAAGTAATTGAAGATGACCCGGCTTCTAAGCATTTATTAGTTGAAAAGTATAACAAAAAAATTGAAAAGTTGAATAATAAAATTATTGCTTTCAAAAAGGTTTCAGATTTAAAATTAAAGTGGGCAAAAGAGGATTCTTTGGGTTCACCTATCAAATGAAAAAATTATTAGTAGTGGCTTTGGTACTCGGAATAAGTATCAATGCGAAAGCGCAGGAGGTATTTGCTTCTGCAACAAACAAAGCGGTAGATGGTTACCTAACTTTGGGTTACATTAAAAATGGTTGGGGAGTTTTTATCGGAAGTAAATACAACGATAATAACCTTATATCACCAAAAAGTGGAACGATTTCCAACCAAATGAAATACGGTGTGATTAAAACTATCGCACAAGATAAATGGATGGCGGGAGCAGGTGTTCAACCGACATCAGATGGGCATAAGGTAAATGCCTTCATAGGGTATAACCCACTAAAATCTAAAGACCTAAAACTTTGGATGATAGGAAACATTGTAGGAGATACTTTTACACCTGGTTTAGGTTTATCTTACAAATTAAAATAAAAAAGCTTGGAAGTTTGGAAAAACTTTCTTATATTTGAAGAATAATAAAATAAGTTCTTTAAAATAGCAGGCGGGAGGTGAGGTATCTCGTTGGTCTCATAAGCCAAATTAACTAGGTTCGATTCCTAGGCGTTGCAACAAATCTACACTACTAGATTTTTGTGAGAGTAGTATTCAGACGGTATCCTTAACAGGGCTTGGATGAGGTTCACAAAAAAAATTACAAAAATGCTTGAAACTTTGAAAAAACTTCCGTATATTTGTAATAACAAAATGAGATAGTGGTTGAAGCCAACATCTAATAAAACCGAATGTGTAACTACCCGGCGCGTGGTAGGATAAAGCCGGACACCACTACTTCATTTTGTTAAAAAAGATTTGGAAATACGAAAAAAGTTTCGTATATTTGTTAAAGTTTGAAACTTATAGGTGATGAAAGATACTCGGTTTCAAATGGAAAAAAAAGTTGTTAAAATGCTTGGAAATTAAAAAAAACTTCCGTATATTTGTAACAACAAAGAAAAGTTCTTTAAATTATTGAAACTAATTTCTATATAGTAACTTTGTGTTACATAATAGAGTGGCCGCATATGGTCGTTAAATAAACTTCGAAAGAAGGATAAAGTGAATCGGTTTGGTTTAATCGATTTGCGGCTCCTCCCCCGTAAGGGAGATGAGCTCGAGTATGCAAGTGAGGTATCACAAATGCTTAGTATCTGAGGGTAACACTTTAGGAGAGGAGTAGAGGTGACTGGGCAAGTGTAGATTGTTCAGTTGAGGTAGGAATACCAATAAGAATAACTCATAGAATTAATGCAAGAAGTAAAGACTTAATCTCTCTTTATCATTGCGTGATTCAATACCAAAGTTATCTTAAAATCAAATTAGGGAAACCTTTTGAGATAAGATAGTGTACAGGTGGTGCTGTTACCATCCTTTTATAGAGTGTACCAACACCTATAAATGAAGATGACTTAAAGTATGACGATAGGGATATCGTATCGGGTAGTAAAGTATTCCGTTGTTCAAAAGATAACGGAGCTTAAGGCAAACCACTACCTGAAACCATCTACAAACCAAACTCATTTTTACTTCGGTGTAAAAACTATAAATAAAAATAAGAAAAAGAGTTTGCCAGTTACATCCGAAAGGTGTCTACATAGTAGTGAGTTGTTCACTGCCACAGACCTCCTCAAGGGGAATGTGATTCATTTGAAAGGTTTCTAACACCGCAAGTGTGAATCTGCTCGGCAGAGTAGAAGAAAATGAGTATGATGAGAGTAAGATGTAACTCTAAGATTGGTTGGCTATACCAACCGACATTGAATTGGTACTTCTCAAAAGGAAGTGGAAACGAAAGGAAACAAATAATCTTTCAAAAGCTGGTTCACAATATGGAGTATTCTCATCCTTATTTTATTATCATAATGGTTAATGTTGGTTCGATTCCAATGATGATAGCTTCGTAGTGGTTTCCGGCAGAAAGTTAGATGTATCTTCTAGACAACTGAAAGTTCCACTTTAATAAAAAATGAAAAAATGTATGATGGTATGGTTTTCCGTAGGGGATTTTCGCCTTAAACAATCTCAACAAAGCGAATTTAATTGATGGTAAAAACGGCTGTAGCTAGGCCTTTTGAAAGAACCACCCTACAAATCTTTCATTTTTATGAGTAACTTGTCGAGGCGGGTATTAACCAGAGCATGACTTGGATGGAGTATTTTGAAGACCGGTTACTTATTTTTTAGCTAAATTGATTTAAAAAGAAATAGTGTTATACTTATATTAGAAGAAAATGAAAACTCTTAACTTACATACAGATTATCAACTGCCTACACAGAGATGTGAATGGACGGGGATTAGTATGTTTAGTGCGATAGAGAATCCGTCATTCTTGAATTTAGGCAAGGTGGATTATATTAGCACGAATAAGTTAGAGGATACCGATGTGGGATAAAATATAGATTTTTGAACAATATTAGAAGAACCCTCTAACTGAAAAAGTTAGGGGGTTTTTTAGTTTATGTTGGTGTGGCGCAGTGGTAGCGCAGTAGACTGTTAATCTATTGGTCGTAGGTTCGAATCCTACCATCAACGCAAGAAAGGTTCTTTGACATTGTGGGAAAATAGAAGATTAGCTCAGTTGGTTAGAGCATTTGGTTTACATCCAAAGGGTCATAGGTTCGAATCCTATATCTTCTACAATTTATGCCTGTATCGCATAGTGGCAATTGCTGGAGACTGTAAATCTCCTCTCTTCGGAGTTCGGTGGTTCGAGTCCATCTGCAGGCACAATTGGAGCTTTCGTATAGCTGGTGCGTACGTCCGCCTGAAGAGCGGAAGGATGCGGTTCGATTCCTCAAGGCTCCACACAATGAACTCGTAGCTCAGTTGGTTAGAGCTTCTCACTTTTAATGAGAAAGTCAATGGTTCGAGTCCATTCGGGTTCACAAAATAGTTTACTTCGGCAACGTTCTATACAAAAATCGGAGCCGGCCATATAGATGTAGAGGAGGCAGGTTTATCTCGCCACTTTTGGGAAGTGGAACACGTTGGTTCGAATCCAACCATCTATACAAAATTGGAATATAACTCAATTGGTTAGAGTGTCATCCTGATACGGTGAAAGTTGAAAGTTCGAGTCTTTCTATTCCAACAAATAAGGTAATCGTTCCCAGAGTTGGTGTGGCCACATCCGGACTCAAAAAAAGTAAAGTTACAGATGGATGCGTAACGCCTTATTAACTATCTCCTTGGTGCAATGGCTAGCATACCGGTCTCCAAAACCGTTGATAAAAGTTCGAATCTTTTAGGGGGTGCTAAATGAATAAAACTATGAAAATAAACTTTGATTTAAAAAACAATTATCCAAGTATAGAATTTTGCTACAACAATAAATGTGTTATTATAAGGTATTGGGGTGGATTAAAATTTGATAAAGTTGTTATTTACGGCGGTGAATAATATAAATGTAAAACTATGAAACAATTATTTGACAAGCATTAGTTAAACCTAATGCAAAATGAAAGAAGAAAGAGTAAAACAAATGAATCAAATCTACAACTATTGTATGATTTGTAACAAACGAAATGGAAGTTGGTATTATGATTGTCATCCATCATCGTTCAGAGCAAAAAGACATGGTAGTGGTAAGGTTGTAAGAGTAAGAGAGTGTAGAAGTTGGAAACACAGCCGAAAGACTCAATGGAAATAACGATGGCTCTTTGGTGTAACGGATAGCACACAACACTACGGATGTTGGAGTAAGGGTTCGAATCCTTTAGGGGCTACAATAGGGTGGATTGTCCGAGAGGCGAGGAGGTGGTCTGCAAAACCATTCACATTGGTTCAAATCCAATATCCACCTCAAACTGCGTGGCTTAGTGGAAAAGAGTTATCTCTCATAAGGATGACCAATTGAGTTCAAACCTCAAACACGCAACTTAATATGGTGTTTATTGTGTAAGGGTAGCACGACAGATTGTGGTTCTGTTAGTATGGGTTCGAATCCCATTATTCACCCCCAACCCCGAGTTCTGGAGCTGGTATCTCCTCTTACCCGAATTGAGATTAAAAACTACCAAAATAGAGAGTTACCCAAGTTGGTGAAGGGGCCTGTTTGCTAAACAGGTAGGATGTAAAAGTCGCAAGAGTTCGAACCTCTTACTCTCTACTCAAAATGCCCGTATGGCGGAATTGGCATACGCAATGGTCTTAGAAGCCATCCAATTGAAGGTTCGAATCCTTCTATGGGCACAAAACTAAAAAAGTAATAATATGGAATACAAACGGCTATACGATGGAGAAAAAGTTAGTTTGATTGATTATCTAAATGATTATCTTCAAACGAATAATGATGTAGATATACTTATCGGATGTGATTCACAAAACTATGTTGATAAGACAATATATGCCATTGTAGTTGCCTTATATCATAGAGGTAAAGGTGCGCATGTTCTTTATAGAAGATGGAATACACAAAGAGAAAGAGTAAGGGCAACCAGATTATTAAATGAAGTTTGGTATGCTATTGAAGTTGCTGAAAGTATTAAAAATGCAGGATTACCGAAGGTTAAATGGATTGATATTGATTTGAATCCTGATCCTCGATATAAATCAAACGAAGTGTTCAGACAAGCAGTTGGTATGGTGGAAGGAATGGGGTATGCGGTTAGATATAAAACATTAGGCCCAATTGCTACATACGCTGCTGACCATATCGTAAAGGGTTAAACTTTTTTTGGATATATCAGATATTTTTCGTATATTTGTAAACGATGAAGATAATCAATTGGGATAAGTTAAGGTATAAGTTTATTATATTAGCAGGTATGGATTTGGCTATTGATACAACATATACCACCGAAGATGAATTGGGTAAAACTACCTATTGCTTTACTATGTGTGATAGTGATTCGGTTGGGGAAACTTTTATAGAAGTGTTTCTTAAAGAAGGTGAGTTTGATGAATTTTTAATGAGTGTTAATTTACCTCAACAACAAATCACTCCGAATATAAAAAGAGTATTTAGAAGAAAAGACCTTTTAGATATAAATGAATTTATGAAACAAATGGGAAGCGAATTAGTTAAAAATAGTATGGTAAATAGTTATTTAAATTTTTTAAGTGGTCTTAAACAAACTAAATTAAAAGCATCTAATAATACATTTGCATCCCATTCAATAAATTTACCATTTTAATGCTCGGTTGGACTAGGGGTTAGGTCACATCCCTTTCACGGATGTAGCACGGGTTCGAATCCCGTACCGAGTACATAATAGGCCTCCGTAGCTCAGTTGGCCAGAGCTCCTGATTTGTAATCAGGTTGTCGTTGGTTCGAATCCGACCGGAGGCTCAAAAGGTCTATTAGTGAAGTAGTTATCATATCACACTGTCACTGTGAAGTAAAGGGAGCGTAACCCTTATAGACCGCAATGGTTCGGTAGCTCAGTTGGATAGAGCAACTGCCTTCTAAGCAGTAGGTCATAGGTTCGAATCCTATCCGAATCACAAACAAATAAAATATGAAAATAACAATTACGAAATTATTGATTTTGTTTATCATAACAATTGCCTTTATTCCACATAATAATGAAGTGGTAAAAAGTGAAGAGCAAATTGTAGATGACATAATTGAAAGGAAAAGACCAGATTATCATTTGGTAACGGCGACGACATATTCAATTACCGAAGAAGAAACTGATTCAACTCCATTAATTACCGCAAGTGGTTACAAATTGGATAGTATAAATCCAAAGAAACAAAAGGTAATAGCAGTTAGTAGAGACCTTAAACGAAAGTTAAAATTTGGGGAAAAAGTAAGAATTAAAGGAGCAGGTAATTTAGATGGTATTTACTATGTAAGGGATTTGATGAATAAACGATTCCGAAATAAGATAGATATACTTATTAATCCTGATGAAGATGGGAATAAGTTTACGAAAGTAAAATTGTATGCTGTAAATAAAATTTTAAAATAGCTTGTTTTCTTTCAATCGTTTTCGTACATTTGATTTAAATAATGCCGGAGTGTTGGAATGGTAGACAAGATTGACTTAAAATCAATTGAGCTGAAAGCTCGTGTGGGTTCGAGTCCCACCTCTGGTACGTGAATTTTAAGGGGGATTAGCTCAGTTGGCTAGAGCGTTTGATTTGCATTCAAAAGGCCACAGGTTCGACTCCTGTATTCTCCACCAAAATAAAACAATATGAAAAGATTTACAATTACAGGCGTAAGAACAATCGATGAGTATGTTACTTACACCGTTGAAGCAGAAACCGAAGATGATGCAATTGAATTGGTAGAGAGTGGTGAGATTGAAGATAATGGTGATTTCTGGCAAAAGGAAACATCAGGTGGTGAGGATTTCACTATAACTGAAGTAGAAGATATTGATTAAAGATATATGCCGGTGTGGCGGAATGAATGGGTTTGAATTCGAATAGAAACCATTAGACGTCCTGAATTCTAGATAGGGGGTGTATCCGAAATGGACATCGTATAGGTAACCAATCCTTTCACCGGCACCTTTATTTATCGTTGAAAGAAAAGATAATTCATTTTATCATCAGATTAAACGATGTTAGGGCTTGTAGCTCATTCGGTTAGAGCAACGCACTCATAATGCGGAGGTAATAGGTTCGATTCCTATCTGGCCCACCAAACAAACAAAAGCGGATGTCGTATAATGGTTATTACTCCATCCTTCCAAGTTGGAGACGTAGGTTCGATTCCTATCATCCGCTCAAGTGGGCCATTGTGGATAGGCCAGAAGAAAAATAGATGTTTTTCGTTCACAGAAACTCAAGTACCCATACCGCTAACGATGGGCTAAGTAAGATACAATTCCGTACTGCGGGGAGTAGAATGCTTGAGATTATTGCCCGATGGTGTAGCGGTAGCACAAATGTTTTTGGTGCATTTAGGGTTGGTTCGAATCCAGCTCGGGTAACATTTTTATAAACGATTGATTTCCAATGGCTTATTTTCTCCCTTTTTCTTGGAAAATTCAACAATTTTTACTATCTTTATTATGTAATAAAAACAAAAGATATGAATAATTGGATTACCCCTAATGAAATTTTAAGTGAAATTAAGGAGATTGGTTCTTATGTAGGTCATTTAGATTCTCGAAGTGGAACTTTGGAATGGTATGATAAGGAAAGAGAAATCTCCATTTACGCCACACCAAATTGGGAAACCGATGGTGAAGTTCCATTTGATGTGAATAGAGATGATGAGAATGGTTATCATCATATTTGTACTATTAAAATGGTAAAAGGTGAAAAATCTACACAACTTACCCATTACCTTAATGTTTTAATGATGGTTATGAATCATTATTCTGAATTTGGAAAATATGAGGTAACTGATGTGTATTCATTTAAAACTTTGAACCTACCTTCTTTTGGAAATGGTGTTGTTAATGAAACAATTAAAAATTCAAAAGGTATTACACAATCAATTTTAGATTTTGTTGAAAAAAATGGAAATGCTAGTTTTACCAAAATGAATGAATTTTATAAGAAATCATTTGGTTCAAATAGCTTTGTTCATATTTTAAAATCTCTTCAAATACCATACAAAAATCGATTAACTAAAAGATACTTAATTAAAGTAGGTAGGAACTATGAAGTGAGATTGGCTAATCCTTCAAATTGGATTGTAAAAGAGTATTAAAACATAAGATAAGTTTAAACTAAAAGTTATGAAAAATTATCAAATTATATTAACTTCAATTCTTTCCATTTCGATTGGAGTTGCAATTCTAAATGGTTCAATCCCACAGCGTTATTTTGCCGGTGAGTTAAATGAATTAGGTTGTGCAGTAATCGCATTATCTATGGGAACATTATCTCTATTTGCATTAGATTGGAAAGGATTAGTAAATTGGTTAGTAAAATAAAATATGAAAGTAATTTTTTTAGACCACGATGGTGTGATATGTTTATCAACTGAATGGGGTAGTAGGCATAAAAAACAAAGAGAGTTTGGCCGTAAGATGAGCCAGGGTATTAAAGAGATGCCCGTTGAAATGCGGTTTGATAATTTTAACAAGAAAGCGGTTAAGATACTAAATGAAATTTTAGAAGAAACTGATGCTGAAATTGTTATATCATCTGATTGGAAAAGATGGGCAAATGTTGAGGAGATGGGTGAGTATTATGAATCAAAGGGAATCAAAAAGAAACCGATTGCCTTTACTCCTAATTTGGGTAATTGTACTTGGTATATTGATGCTTATCCAGCGGGATTCATTTGGAGTAGAGCTTGGGAATTGGAACAAACTAGAACTATTGAAATTAAACAATACCTAAACGATCATCCTGAAATTACACATTGGGTTTCAGTTGATGATTTGAGAATGGGGAAGAGTGGAATGGATTATTCAGTTCCATATGAGCATGAATGGGGGTTGGATAACTTTGTAGAAACACCGCGTAGCACCGAAGGTATTAAACAAACTGGAATTAAAGAAAAGATACTAAACTTTTTAAAATGAGAATAGCATTAAATAAAGGGCAAAGATTATGGTTTACAAGTGATACCCATTATAACCACGCTAATATATGTAGTGCAACAACAAAATGGAAAGACCCGGTAACTTTAAGGGAATTCAAAACATTAGAACATATGAATTCACATTTAGTTGGGAACATTAATGAAGTTGTAAGACAAGATGATATATTAATCCATTTGGGCGATTGGAGTTTTGGTGGATTTGAACAAATACAAAAGTTTAGAGAACAAATTGTATGTAATAACATTCATATCATTACAGGTAATCACGACCATCATATTGAAAACAATAGAGATAATTGTCAAACATTATTTAATTCGGTAAACAAATATGTTGAATTAAATGTGAAGTGGAATGTTGGAACTCCTCTAATGGGTGAACAAAACTTTGTATTAATGCACTTCCCAATTGCCAGTTGGAACAATATGGCAAGAGGGGCAATTCATTTGCATGGGCATGTTCATTTCAATCCTAATTTGAGATTGCAAGTGGGTAAGATGATGGATGTTGGCTGTGATGGTAATATGTTATATCCTATTCAAATGCAAGAAGTATTGAGGATAATGGAGAACAGGCCGGTCAAATCTATATTCAATTTTGACCATCACGAGATTGTAGAAAATTATAAATAAAAATTATGAAAACAATTTATAAATACACATTAGATTCACAGGATTGTACTTTACAATTACCTAAAGGTTCAGAACTTCTAACGGTGAAATTACAAAATCAAATGCCAACTCTTTGGGCTTTGGTAAATCCTAATACATCCGAATCGGAAGAAAGGCATATTTGTATTGTAGGTACTGGGTGGCAGGTTGAAGATAATATGAAATATATCACAACCTATATGGATGGATATTTTGTATGGCATGTATTTGAATTAATAAAATAAATTATGATACCAAAAACATTAGTGTTATTAAGAGGATTACCAGGAAGTGGTAAAAGTACATTTGCTAATTTTGTATGGAATGACTATGCAATATGTGAAGCTGATAAATTCTTCTATGATAAAGAAGGTAATTACAACTTTGATGGTAGTAAGATAAAGCAAGCACATCAATGGTGTAGAGAGCAAGTGGAAATTCGTATGAAAGATAACGAAGCAAAACCACAATACTATCCTGAAATTGTAGTATCAAATACATTTACACAAGAGTGGGAAATGGATGAATACTTTAAGTTAGCAGAAAAGTATGGGTATAAGGTATTCACTTTGATTATGGAAAATAGACATGGTGGAGTAAATCAGCACGGAGTTCCTACTGATAAGTTAGAACAAATGAAAAATCGATTTGAAGTAAAATTATAAAGATATGGAAAATAATAATTCAGTTTGCTACATTGCAGCAATCAATGAGATTAACCCAATCGAAGGAGCTGATAACATTGAATTAGCAGTAGTTGGTGGTTGGAATTGTATCACTAAAAAAGGTGAGCAAAAAATAGGAGACTTAGTAATGGTTGCTACAACCGATGCTATTGTTCCATTTGAATTATCTGAAAAGATGGGTGTTACTAACTACTTACGAAAAGGTGGTAGAGTTAGAACCGTTAAATTAAGAGGTGTTTATTCAGAATGTTTAATCATTCCAATCCAACATATTCCTTTTATGGAAAATTACTATGAAGGTAAGGATATGATGAAGGTAATGGATATTTACAAATATGAACCACCTGTAAAGATGGTACAATTAGCAGGGGGTAAGAAAATTCGTTATCAAGACAATCCAAACTTCCATGTCTATTACAAATTCCCTAATTTAAAGAATGTGCCTAATATGTTCACCGAAGAGGATACAGTTGAAATCACTCGTAAGATTCACGGAACTAATGCCCGTTATGGTATTGTTAAGAAAGCTAAATTAACTATTTGGGATAGATTAAAAATCTCATTGGCTAAAAAGGTTAAGCCGGAATGGAAATGGGCTGAATACGAATTCGTAGTGGGTTCTCATAACGTAGAGAAAGGCTCAGATTCTAATGGATTCTATGATACTAATGTTTGGTATGAAATCGAAAAGAAATATAACATCAAACAAAAGTTGTGGGATTATGTAAAATCATCCGATTATGATATAATTGGAGATGGTATTACCTTATACGGTGAGATTTATGGAGCCGGAATCCAAAAGGGATATGATTATGGGTTGAAAGAAATTGAGTTCGTAGGATTCGATGTAAAGGAGGAAGGTGAGTATTTAGACCCAATTAATTCAAAATTATTAATCGAACATATTTTAGAATTACCTTATGTTGAACAATTATACTATGGTAGATGGTCACAAGAAGTGCAAGATAAGTATGTATTCAATAATTACATCAAAGGTACTAAAGTGCCAGAGGAGGGTATTGTAATCAAACATCAATCTAAAGGTAGAGAGAAGATAGCAAAGGTAATCAACCCTGACTATTTAATTTTCGCTGAAAAACATAATGTAGGTGATTCACATTAAAATAAATTTGGAAAATTAAAATAATAGCGGTATATTTGTAAAAATAAATTCATAAAAGATGAACGTAAAACAGGCATTAAAACAAAAAAACAAATTGGTTACCGAAATGAAGGTTGCTTATGGCATTCTTCAAAAGTTTAACTCAATCGAAGAAGGTAATCCTCGTAGATACTCTATGGCGAATACTTTGGAAAAAATCAAAACTCTACAAGCAGAGTTAGTAGAATTGAAAACCAAAATCCACAAAGCAAATCAACCGGTGTATGATAAAATCTTTGCATTGGCAGAATTGAAGGGGATGATTAAGGAGTTGAAGAAAGTTTCAACCGAAGAAGGTAAAGTAAATGAAAGATACGGAAGTATCATTTCAGTAAAAGAAGTAGAATTAAATGTAACCGATATTGATTCAGCGGTTTCGATATTGGAAACTCAAATTGAGGGATTGCAAAATGAATTAGATGTGCATAATGCAACAACTCAAATCTAAAAATATTGAGTGAGTGGGGAATAGAAACTAATTTACTAGTATATTCTTACAAAGCAACTATGATGCCAAATAGCGGATAAACGAATAAGATAATGAATACTTAACAAACTTCAACTATATTAGGGTCTCTTGTCGGCGATTTCAAAACAATCAAAACTCTATGAACCTGGATATCCTCTAAATTGGAATCTTTCCTCACAAACTCAACCTTTAAAACAAACAAATAATTATGAAACATTTTTTAACATTCCTTTTTGTTGTATCTCTTTCCGCAACTACAAAGGCTCAAATGATTTCGATTACAGGTGGTAATCTTAATCTACATGGAAAGGATAAAGGGTTTATTGAAGTTGAGGCAATGCAACATATTACAAAGAATGTAGCAACTCACATTTCTTACACAAAAACTATTGGTGGGTATGATATCGCTATGGTCGGTGGAAGATATGGATTTAAACAAAACCGATTGGGAGTTATGTTATCAGCCTGTTATATGGTTAATCACAAAACTATGGCTATGGTTGGAGTAGATGTAAAACCATTTAAACATAGTCCAGTTCTTTTAACTTATAACATATCTAGCGATAAAGAACTTAAAACATTTGGAGTTAAGTTTCCAATATTTGATAATCACAAAAAACATCATTAATTATGTTTTTAACTTATTATGTAATTTGTTTCATCTATTGTGTTATAATGTCAATTCGTAAATGGAATAGAGATGTAAGAGCTGGTGGATTGGGTATATCACCTGGCTTAGATTCTATTGCATTGTTAATTATGTGTTGGATACTAGCTCCAATAGATATATTCTTAACTTGGATAAGGGTATATAAGGAGGCTGAAGAAGCTAGAAGAAACCAAACTACATTAGATACAAAAGATTGGAAGAAAGAAGAAATTCTTTAAATTTAGGAGAGATGGCAGAGTTGGTCTATCGCACTTGACTTGAAATCAAGAGAACGGGAAACTGTTCCGTGGGTTCGAATCCTACTCTCTCCGCATATTGTAGTGTGTTGAAATTGGCAGACAAGCCTTCCTGTCTCGGAGGTGAGGAGCATCTGATAAACGTAGAATAATGGGTTGACCACAATGCCGGCAATGTTCTATGGCTAAAGACCTCGTATGGTGTTCGAATCCCATCACTACAGCCAAATAAAAAGAGTGTTATGACATATAAGATTGAAAAAACTAAAATCAAAGATTGTCTAATCATTAAGCCTGATGTGTTTAAGGATGAGAGGGGGTATTTTTCTACACCATTCGTTAAGGAGGTTTTAGAAGAAGCAATTAAGATTACCACCGGACAAAGTATAGAGTTTGTACAAGATAATGAATCGTTTTCAACTCAAAAAGTGGTTAGGGGTATTCATTTTCAGCAAGGAGAATGGGCACAATCGAAATTAGTAAGATGTTCTTATGGATTAGTGAGAGATGTAATTGTGGATTTGAGACATGATTCGGAAACCTATGGTAAGCATATTACAATAGATTTGAGTGATAAGAATGGTAGAATGGTATTTGTTCCGAAAGGATGTGGACATGGATTTTCAGTTTTATCAGCGGAAGCGGTTTTTAATTACAAAGTTGATAATTATTATAACAAGGATTCGGAAGGTGGAATTGTTTACAACGACCCTACACTCAATATAGATTGGGGATTCGATAATCGATTGGCAAAGGTTTCCGATAAAGACAAAAAGCTACCAAACTTCAAATTATAATGGATTACAAAGAATACATTAGAGATGTAAGTGATTTTCCAAAAAAGGATATCATTTTCAAAGACATCACACCACTATTAGCATCACAAAAAGCATTTTCATCAGTAATAGATGACCTTTCAGTTTTGATAGATGATAAATTTGGAATCGTAAATATAGCAGGTATTGAAAGTAGGGGTTTTATATTCGGTTCAGCAATTGCAGCTTTGAATGGAGAAGGATTCATTCCCATTCGTAAAGAAGGTAAACTCCCGCCACCAAAAGTTGCAACATTCTCCACCAAAGAATATGGAACTGAAATGCTAGAAGTAAAAGAATGTGAGGATAAATTCAATAAAGTAATTATTGTAGATGATGTGTTGGCAACAGGGGGTACATTAATAGCAGCTGAAAAGTTATTAAATAATGCAGGATATAAAGTAATTGGGGCAGTTACCTTAATAGATTTAACTTACTTACATTCTGAAATCAAAATTGGTGGCAAGCTCGTATATAGTTTAATTCAATATTAATATGGCAGAATTTAGTAAACAATGGGCAGAAATTTATGATTCGGGATTTCCGTGGGATTTTGATATAGTAGCTGAAGCAGAAAGTATTCCGAGAGGTTATTATAAACCAATTATATGTGAAGGATTTGGATTCTCAGCAATTGAAGTTGGTTTAGATGGTAAAATCTATTTACTATTTAATGATTTTGATGGGGGATTAGATAAAGTTCAATATGAATCATTTATACAAAATCAAAAGCTAAAATCAACTGGTATATAATGGGCAAATTTTATGAGGATTTGGATACTCTAAATGAGTTAGTAAAAAAATTAGATAAGAAGAGTAAGATAAGTGAATTCATCATTAGGGCATTAAGAAATATGAAAGAAGAACCAACTAAATCAGTATCAGATGTCATCAAAGAAACAAAAAAAGAATTCGGAAATTAATGATGGCCATTATTTAGAGTTAATGGATAGAATTCATATTGTAATGATGAATGTGCAAGACCATTTATTAGACCATCCTTTAACCATATACCATTCTGATATAGTGAAGAAATTAGAAAAGGCACAGCATAATCTATGGAAGGCCTATCAATTAGTCGGTGAAAAGGAATATGGAAAAACGAAGTAGAGAGGTTCAGATGGAGTTATTACTTCATCACTTTAAACATAATATAAAAACTGAAATACGCCATTCTCCTATTGATGGAATTGGTGTTTTTGCTATTAGAGATATATTAGCAGGAGAAGAAGTTTTTCCACAATGGGAACACCCAACGGGACTTTACATAATAGAAAATAAAAGATTTAGAGAACTGCCGGAAGAGGTTCAATCCCAAATAGATAAACATTATATTAGTAGAGTAGATGGGTTTAAGATAGTTAGATTATTTAATGGACTGAATTTTTTCTACAATTCATTTTGTTTTTGTAATAGTGCATATCCTAACTTTGGTGATACAAACATTTCAAATGATGGAATCGCTTTAAGAGACATCAAAAAGGGTGAGGAGATACTAGAAGCATATACTGAAAATATTCCTTTGTAATTTCATATTTTTTTCGTATATTTGTATTCACATTTCAAAACAGCTGACAATTTGTCAATAATATGTTGATGGTATGACAGTTGTAATATAAAGTAAAACTAAAAAATAAAATAAATTATGAGCGTAAATGTAAAACCATTACACGACAGGGTTATTGTAAAACCTGAGGAAAAGGCGGAGAAAACCGCAGGAGGTATTATCATTCCCGATACCGCACAAGAAAAACCACAAAGGGGTGAAGTAGTTGCAATTGGTAATGGGAAAGTAGATGAACCATTAACCGTTAAAGTAGGTGATACAGTTCTATTCGGAAAATATGGTGGAACTGAAATTGAAATTGAAGGTGAGAAATACCTTCTATTAAAAGAATCCGATATTTTTGTAATCCTTTAAAATTAAAAGAAAAAGTTTATGAGTAAAATTATTAAGTTCGATACCGAAGCTAGAAATGAATTAAAAGCCGGTGTTGATAAGTTAGCAAACGCAGTTAAAACTACATTAGGCCCGAAGGGTAGAAATGTAATTATCCAAAAACAATTTGGAGCACCTCACATTACAAAAGATGGTGTGACGGTAGCAAAAGAAATTGAGTTAGAAAATCCTATTGAAAATATGGGTGCTCAATTAGTAAAAGAAGTGGCATCTAAAACTGCTGACCAGGCCGGTGATGGAACTACAACCGCTACCGTATTGGCACAAGAAATCTACAACTTAGGATATAAGAATGTGGCAGCCGGTGCTAACCCTATGGATTTGAAAAGGGGTATTGATAAGGCAGTATCGGTAGTTGTGGGTGAATTACAAACTATCTCAAAGAAGATTTCAACTAATACCGAAATTGAGCAAGTAGCAACCGTATCCGCTAATAACGATTCGGAAATTGGTAAGATGATTGCAACTGCTATGGAAGTAGTAGGTAAAGATGGTGTAATCACAGTCGAAGAGGCAAAGGGAACTGAAACCGAAGTGAAGACCGTAGAAGGTATGCAGTTTGATAGAGGATACCTTTCTCCTTTCTTTGTAACTAATCAGGAAAGTATGGAAGCGGAATTACAAACACCATACATTCTCCTATATGATAAGAAGATTTCAACTCTTAAAGAAATCCTTCCCCTATTAGAACAATCAGCACAAACTAATAAACCACTATTGATTATTTCAGAAGATGTTGATGGTGAGGCATTAGCGGCATTGGTTGTAAATAAGCTGAGAGGTTCATTAAAGATTGCGGCCGTAAAGGCACCTGGATTTGGTGATAGAAGAAAAGAGATGTTGGAAGACATTGCAGTATTGACAGGAGGAACTGTTATTTCCGATGAGAAAGGTTTAAGTTTGGAAAAAACTACATTGGATATGTTGGGTAGTGCTGAAAAGATTAACATCGATAAAGAAACTACAACTATCATCAATGGGAAAGGTAGTGGTGATGATATAAAAGCCCGAATTCAACTCATTAAAAACCAAATTGAGAAAACAACTTCTGATTATGATAAAGAGAAGTTGCAGGAAAGATTGGCTAAGTTAAGTGGAGGTGTTGCAATCCTTTACATCGGTGCAACTACCGAAGTAGAAATGAAGGAAAAGAAGGATAGAGTAGATGATGCATTACACGCAACAAGAGCAGCCGTAGCAGAAGGTATTGTACCTGGTGGTGGTGTGGCATTAATCAGAGCTATCGATGCACTACAAACTCCATCAAAAATTGAATTGGTTGGTAAAGATACCGATTATGTTACTGGTGTTCAGATTGTTAAGAAAGCATTGGAAGCACCATTAAGGGCAATCGTTCAGAATGGTGGTGGAAGTGCTGAGGTTGTAATCAATGAGGTTAAGAATGGTAGTGGTAATTTTGGATATAATGCTAGAACCGAACAATTTGAGGATTTGGTAGGTGCGGGTATTATTGACCCAACAAAGGTTACCCGATTAGCATTAGAGAACGCTGCTTCAATTGCTTCCCTTCTCCTTACCACCGAATGTGTGATAGGGGTAAAGAAGGAAGAAAAGGATTCAGCCCCTCAAATGCCCCCTCAAATGGGGTTCTAAACCTTAAAAATAGGTAAAATAATAGGGAAAAGGCTTGGTAATTCAAGCCTTTTTTCGTATATTTGTAATAACTAAAAATTATTAAATGAAACCATATTTTGATTATTGGTATAAAAGAACCCTTAAAGATGGGTTAAAGGCCATAAGATTAGTAATAGGATTAGGATTAGCGGTATCGTTTGGATACTCGGTAAATCTACCCATTGGTATTATGGTGTTTGGGTATGTATTAGTTGATGCACTTATTGATAAAAATTAAACAAAAATGAAAAACTTTAAAACATCGGAGCTATTAATCTTAGCAATCTCAATCGTATTAATCTTCGTATCGGAGTATTACTACCTCATTGAAAATAATGTAAACAAAGCAATCTTTATTGGATTGTGGCCACCTACTATTATAGGCTTGTTAAATTATGTAACCAACAAAACAAAAAAGTAAGATGGAAAATTTAGATATATACATTCTAACATCTATTGTAGCAACCCTATTCATTGTATTTGGCGTTACAATGTATAGAGAGTTTAGCCGAATGGGTAGAGAGGGGTATAATCCAGACCCAAATGAAAAAAAATATGGTAGAGAAGCCCTATTCGTTTTGATGGCACGATTATTTGATGACCAGAAAGTTCCGAAGAAAGATAAGGAGGTTATTTATAAGGCAATGCATAGAACTATCGCTGATATGGAAAGTGATGGTATATACTTTTCCGAAGATGCGAAAGAAGAACTTAAAAGACATAGAGATGAAGCATTTTGTGAATATAGTGGGCTACCGTCGGTAAAGGCCTATGATACAAATTATATAGTAAAAAATGAAAAACTTAATCGTAGTATCCCATCCCGATAAAGGTAGTTTTTGTTACAATGGTATTATGAAAACCATTGAAAAGACTTTAAGGGAAAACAAAGAGGACATACACATATTAGACCTTTACAAACAAAATGTAACTTTTAAATTCGAAGCACAAAAGGTTGAAGAATATAAGAGATTAGTAAGTTGGGCAGATAGGATATATTTTATTTCACCTGTTTGGTGGTTTAGATGTACTCCTGCTTTGGAATCATTTTTTGACCAGGTCTTTACACCTGGTTTTGCCTATAAGTTTAAACCCATAACAAAGAAATATGGTGTTCCGATTCCACTGTTGAAAGATAAAAAGGTAAGAACATATCTAACGCATGGAGCACCTGCACTACCTGTATTAACGATGTATCTTAATTCAGTTAAGTTACGATTGGTAATGGGTGTATATTCATTTGTATTCGGTTGGTTTAAAACAAAAACTCGTCAATTTTGGAGTGTTCCATTTGTTTCACATAATGAAAGATTAGTTTATTTGGAAAAGGTTAAAGAGGATGTGAAATCAGACCTAAATTCCAAATAAGATTTGTTAAATCCATTCTTTTTTCGTATATTTGTATTATGAGAGAAAACAAACCAAATTTAGGATATGCCTGTATCAATATGAGTATGGGTAAAAAGGTTACTACCAATCGTGCAATGATTAAGAGAACTTTTGAGGCGAGGGGGTTAGATTATGTATCCGATTTGGCATTGGCTAACTCAAAGGATATAATAAAGATTTTAGAGTGGAATAGATTAAATGGAATTATGTTATTCCGTCTATCATCCACTATCATTCCGTGGGGTGACCATATTGATATAACACAACTTAAAGATTACAAAGAGATTAAGAGTGAGTTAAAGAAGGCAGGTGATTTTGCTAAGTTTTGGGGTATGAGAATCAACTCCCATCCAGGCCCATTTGTTGTTCTTACTTCACCTAATGAAACCGTAGTGAGTAATGCGATTAGAGATTTAGAATTGCATGCTACTATATTTGATATGATGGGTTTATCTAAAACTCACTACAACAACATCAACATACATTGTAATGGTGTATATGGCGATAAGCAAAGTGCAATGGATAGATTCATAGAAAACTTTAAGAGATGTTCCCCATCAGTTAGGAAAAGATTGACAGTGGAGAACGATGATAAGGCTTCAATGTATTCAGTTAAAGACCTAATGTATATCCATCAAAATACCGGCATTCCTATTGTATTTGATTATCATCATCACCAATTTTGTACCGGAGACCTTTCGGAAGAACAGGCTCTTCGATTAGCTGCAACCACATGGCCTAATGGAATTCGACAAGAGGTTCATTATTCTGAATCAAAGGCATTGCACGAAAACAACCAAAAAGAAAAACCACAAGCCCATTCCGATTATATTAACCAATTACCTAATACTTATGGATTGGATATAGATATAATGGTGGAGGCCAAAGCAAAAGAATTAGCTATATTACCATTCTTAAATTAAGTGAATGAGATTCGTTTATCTACCGACGTTAAATGTTTTAATCATATTTTTTAATAAATCTGGTAGCACATTATATTGTGGGTGGATTGAAAATGTAATAACATTTTTAGGAGTTCCTTATGAATTAAAATTACATAACGAAATAGATTATATTGATTTTATAGAAAAGGTATATGATAAAAAACCAAAGATATATTTCTTTGTTCGTAATCCTTTGGAGAGAGTTGTAACTTCGTTCTATTGGTTAAATACATTCGATATAAAATCAAAGGATAGCCAATTTCCATTAGATGAATTCATTACCTATGCGGATAATTTAGAGCAATCAATAGAAAAAAGTGATGATATGCATCTCCTACCACAGAGTTGGGAATTGATTAAATGGAATAACTACATAAATGGTAGAGAAAACTCAATGTTTGAATTTAAAAATTTTAGATACGATAAGAGGTTTTTTAAGGGTTGTGAGATTGTTATTGTTCAAATTGAAAAATTCCAAAAGAATTTCGATGCACTAATTCAATCGCTATTTGCTGATAATTATATTCCATCCTATAATAAGTTGGAAGAGGTAGGTAATCATCATTACTACAAAAACTCATTTGGAATTATAGAAGAACTCCATCAACAAAAAACTAATTTTGAAATGATGTTCTCTTTACTTTCCTATAACTTTGTTGAATCAAATTTAAAAAAGCAAACCCACCACAATAATTTGTATGGGGGGTTGATAATTCGATTGGAAAAAATTAAAGAAGGAGTTCTCTCCCTAAATAAAATAAATGAAATTCTGGCTAATGAAAGCAAGTGGTTAGGATACGATAATTCCCTTATTTTAAATATGAATAGATTTATATGATGAAAGCATTAACTTACGATGACATCCAATTAGTTCCCGCTTATTCGGAAATCACATCAAGACAAAACATCAGCCTCAATACCCTATTAAGTAGAAGATATGGTTTGTTGAATCCAATTGTTGCATCACCTATGGATACTATATGTGGTGAAGAGATGGCCTATAAAATGATGTTATTGGGAGGAGTTGGTTGTGTGCATCGATTTATGACGATTGAAGAGCAAGTTGAAATAATTAGGAATTTGAGATACCGAATCTATGGAGATGGCTTTGGTGGCCCATTTGAAGATTGGGGGGTAATGTATGATGATTGGCATGCCGAAGAACCTTATGTTCCAATTATGGCGGCCATAGGAGTTCAAAGTGAAGATAAGGATAGAGCAAAAATGATTACTGATGCGGGTGTGAATGTTCTCCTAATTGATGTAGCACATGGTCATCATAAGAATGTTATTCAGATGATTAAGTGGTGTAAGGATAATCTGAATGATAAAGTTGATGTAATAGCTGGAAATATAGCAACTGCGGATGCGGCTATTGATTTAGAAAGGGCAGGGGCTGATGGATTAAGAGTTGGTATTGGTGGAGGTTCTCTTTGCACTACAAGAGTTAAAACAGGCTTTGGTATTCCAAATGTTACTTCTCTTCAACAAGTTTTAGAAGTTTCAACTGTGCCGGTTATGGCAGATGGTGGGATAAGAAGTAGCGGTGATATAGCAAAGGCATTGGCAATAGGAGCATCTAATGTTATGTTAGGCTCATTATTGGCGGGAACTGACGAAGCACCTGGTCAAATTATAGAAAAGGCAAATGGTTTATATAAAAGATATAGAGGTGCAGCATCTTTGGAAACTAAACTAACACACAACCAACAGGCGAGAAATGTTGAGGGAGAGAGTACAGTAGTTCCATATAAAGGAGGGGTTAAGTTCATCGTTAATGGTATATTAGATGGAGTAAAATCTGCTTTAAGTTATGCGGGAGCAAATAATCTAAAAGAATTTAAACCAGATTATGTTGAGGTTACGAATGCAGGAATGATAGAAGCAAAACCACATTTAATATGAGAAAGGATGCAGAAGAGCAAAAAAAGTTATATTGTAAACAAATGAAAGAAATGGCATTAGAAGATAGATTGTTTCTTAAAATTGATTCATCGATAATCAAAGATGAGAGTAATGATATGGAATTGGGAAAGAAGATTAGAGCTATGTGGAATAAAAAAGATAAACAAATCGAAGATAGATTGAAATGGTTAGAAAGTAGAATGAATGATAATGAATAAGAAAAAATTGATTTTGCTTAATGATAATGTAAACTCCTTCGATGGTGTTATATTGGCATTGATGGAAGTGTGTGGGTATAACATTTATCAGGCAGAACAATGTGCTCTTATAGTTCATAATACCGGAAAGTGTATAATCAAAGAGGGATTTATTGAAGAGTTGGATAAGTGGAGGGGTGAGTTGAAACGAATGGGATTAAAAATTAAAATTGAATAATATGAATTTAGAAAAAAATTATCGATTACAATTGCAAGAGGCCTTATCACAAGAACCTGTAAATGGTATGGGTAAGTGGGCAAAGCAAACAAAGATTGATTCAATTAAAGAAAAGATTGATTGGATTGAAAATGTTAAGGATGTAGCATTAGGTGATTTTGATTTTGGAAGTGGATTAGATAAGGATAGTTGGATTGCAGGTTATATTGTTGGATTTGCAGTTGCTGCAGATGGATTGAGGATGAAAGATGAAGAGGAAAGGGGTGAAGTGGGTGATGAATCAATAGAAAACGAAATAAACGAAGAATAAATGAAAAATTTAAAAGCATTATCGGTAATACTGATTACAATAGTAGGAACTTTGGCAGTTGTATTTGGTGAGGTGGATGACTCACCAGGTTTAGGAGGAATAGGTTTAATTCTTATAGGTGGTGCTTCATATCTAAATTTAAAGTTAATAAAAGAAAAACAAAAATAAAATGACAAATACAAAATCACACGCCGAAGTTGAATTTGAGATTTTGAGTAAGGTAGTACCTGATGCAATAGCATTAGATTTTAAAGATGAAATACTGGCTATATGCAAAAAGTTTAGTCAAAGTGGGCAAAGTGGCGGTTCTGCCCCATATACCTCCGCAATAATTTCATCGGTAATCAATAAATTATGCACATTTCAAACCATTTCCCCATTAACGGGTGAAGACGATGAATGGTCTGAAGGATCAAGTGATCCCGATGGTATATTATATCAAAATAAAAGAAACTCCGCTGTGTTTAAAGATGATAGTGGTGTATGGTATTTAGATGCAATTATATGGAGAGGGGATACGGTCGGTGAAAGTGGAAACAATTGGGACAACTTCAGCGGAACTGTTGAGGGGATTAGGAGTAGACAATACATTAAAGAGTTTCCATTCGAACCAAAAACATTTTATGTTGATGTAACAAGAGAGATGCTTCCAGCTGATTGGGAAGAAGAACCATTCTTTCAAGATAAGGATTACTATATCACATCTGAATATGAAGCAACCGGTGTAAAAAATTGGATTGCGGGTGATAAGTACCGATATGTGATTAAAGACCGTAAACAATTAGAAGAAGTTTGGAAATACTATAAGAAATAAAATTATGACAAAAGAAGAATTAGTAGAAAGTTTGAAAGAGGGTGAAGTGGTAGTAACCTTTAAGAAAAAAGATGGTAGTGATAGAGTAATGAGATGCACTAAATCATTCGATGTAATACCAGAAGAAAAACATCCAAAGACGACTTCGGATACAATAGCTAAATCAACTACAACAAATACCGACCTGATTATGGTGTGGGATTTGGATAAAGAAGGTTGGAGAAGTTTTGATTATAAATCACTTTTGAAGATTGGTGAGTAATGCTACTAATTCAAAATATAGAGACTATAATAGATAGAGTTGTATTAAGAGAGTGGTGGGTTGAGAACTATGAATTGATAGGTGATAATCAATACCAATTTTTAGTATCAAACATTAAAACTCTCAAAAAGTTTACAATTCAGGTCGAAAGGCTGCCAATAGGTGATAAAAAGTTGATATATGAAGTATGGGCGTGGAAAGAAGATGGGAATATAGTAAGGAGAATGGTAGATTTAAAACACTTTAAGCAAGTAGATGATTTTGAAAAAGTTTTAGAAAAAATAATAATTAACTACTCAAATGAATAAAATGCAAAACATATCGAAAAATCAAATCGAATTCCTCACAAAGTTAAAGGAAGAAAGGGGTAATATAGATTCAATATTACTATCATTAACAAAGTGGTCATTAGTAGAATATACCGAACATTATGGAAACTATGAAGGTAGTGATTTTAATTTGGAAGTGGATACCAATTGGAAATGGGTGAGGTTAGGATATGATGTGGATGATTTGGATTCCTTAATACAAACATTAGAGAATCTACCATTAGGGGAAATCGGCTCTATGGATTTAACTCAGCATTTTATATGTGAGGATATGAGTGATGGTGATACTGAAATTATAGCAAGTGATTTCACACCAGAATTATCAGAAGAGTTGGCGGAAGAGATAGACCTATATGAATTATATTGGGATAGTGAAATCAATAATAGTGAATACCATTTTGATAAGGGTAGTATCTTTCAAATAGAGATTACTTTAAAAGAAGGAGAACCGATTATATTTGAAGAGGGTTTAGGATAACTCACAACAATAGCCGTTGAGCGGGGCGGGGGTTGGGGGTATCGTTCTCCCTTTGTCCTTCGGGTCCGAAAAATTTCGGAGGATAAGATTTATTGATAGTATTTAAGTTTATGAAAGCAATACATTTAGTAGATAGGGATAAAACAATTATCACTTTTAACAAAGGTGGTAGTACCCTTTTCACCTATACACTCAAACTATTCCTTAATTGGAAAGGGATTGAGGTAACGGGTGAGTATATAGGAGGTAGAGAAAGTATTGCGGTGACCCGTAATCCTATTAACCGATTTTTTAGTGGATTCTTACATTCACATACGGTACCGAGAGGTGGAGATTGGGATTTTGTAGAGAGGGGTGATATAATCCGAAAAATGGAAAGGTGGATAGAGAAATCAAAAAATGGGGATATAAGAGATGATTGGCATTACGAAAGGCAAGGTGTGATACTAAACGAAATGGGATTTAGTGGTAAAACCTACCGAATAGAAGATATAGGTGATGAGATAAACCGAATGGCGAATTGGCCTGCCCCCAACGCAAATCCGGATTGGAGTTCTACCGAACCCTTAGTTCGAAAGGGTGGATTGGGGTTATTAGATGATTTGGGTATCGAAATGAGTGAATGGGATTGGCAAATCTTTATTGGTTTTTGGAAAACGGTTGAGAACAATTTAGAAAACATTCATCATAGGAGTAATGAAACCCGCTTAATCCGATTCATCATTCAAAGTGAAAGACCGGGTTTGTACGATGTCATTACTAATTGGTTTGCGGAAGATATAAAAAGATTTGGATATGGGGGGATTATATAAAACATACGATTGCCATCGAAAGAGCCACACCGAAGTGATGGAGGAGTTAGAGAATTGGATACTACTAAACCAATACGATACTCCATTAGAAATCATTACCGGAAATTCGGAAGCGGTGAAGAGTATAGTGAAGGAAATATGTAAGGGTATGTGGATAGAGGTAAGAGAGGGTTGGATTAATAAAGGAACAATGATAATAGATTCTATATGATAATAGAAATCCGAGATGGAGAGGAAGCGTTCATACCCGTAAAGAGGGTTGGAGCGGGTGAGAGACAACCTTACCTTATAAGTGGCTCATTGGATATGTATGGGGATATAACCCTAACGGGTAACCTTATCGTTCAACAATCCCAATGGGTGTACCTAAGAGGACCGGTAACTTCATCGGCAGCCCTAATCAATGGAGGGGTTACGGCATCTAACCTCCTCATACGAAAGAGTAGGGGGGATGGAGAAACGAATTCCGAATGGGGTAATGTAGAGGTAGAGGGGAATATGGTAGTGGGAGGAGTGAACCTATTAGATAAGATAGCCGTTTTAGAAGAGAAGGTAACCCAATTAGAAAAATTGGCGGAAACTAAAAATAATTCAGCATAAGAGTATAGCCATAGTATAGAGTATGAATAAGATAAGTATAGATAAGAGAAGAAGAGAAGGTTTACAAAGATTAATCGAAACACTCATAAAGATAGAAGAGTACGAACTATGCCATCAGATACACCACATACTGAATAGAAAGGAGAACCAAACCCTATGCCATAAGTGTTCACTACCATTAGGAGAGGAGGGGATATGTTGGAGATGCCTAACAAAATAAAAAGTAATAAAAAGAGAGTAGGGATAGAGGTAATCAAACTGCTGATAATCCTAATCCCCATATGGTTGGTATTAAGAGGGGGGATAATCCTTCTATTCACCCTATTAAAGGAATTTTATTAGATAGGGTATATGGGTATAGGGAGTGTGGAGATGTGGTGGCAAAATGGAGATATGGGGGTTTAAAAGGAGTGATTAGCGATTAAGTACTAAACCTTTTCACTATGTGGTGTAGTAAGGTGGGGTGAGGGTGAAAGCATCCGTATTATACTCTTTAATGTTAATTTCTTAATATTATGAACGGTGTGAAAAAGTGGGGGAAAGTGGGAGGAAGTGGCATATACACATCCATACATAGAACGATTTTTTCCTGGCACGCAAAGGTACAACAAAAAATTCACATATCCAAGCGTTTATACCAAAATTTTTTCTATATTTTATCCCCTTTTGTTAGAAATTATTCGGTGCACAGCCGACGAGAGCAGAATTTTATTCGGTTACAATTGTAAATAGTATGTAACAAATGTAAATTCGGTGTTACATATTAATCTACCCAACCACCACCTCTGACCTTCACTTTTATTTTTGGGTCATTGTATAGAGGGTCTCCACCTTTACCAATCGCGGCATCCTTAAGGGATTCAGAATAGGCTTCATCACCGGCTCTACCCAACTCTTTTGCTTTTTTTAGCTCATCGGTAGTTAAGGCTTCACCTTTAGTAAATGCTGCGAAATGTTTTGTGTGATAAGAACCTAATGGTTTGATGATGTTGTTGTTACGAAGATGTGCGGCCTTTCGGTCTAAGTAATCGAAAAGCTGGTCATCACTCAGCCCTTTTAGTTCCTCATCGGATAATTCTTTAAAGTTCGACATAACCTTCAACGATTAATTGTTCTCTAATGGCCATATTCTCTTCGGATTCTTCTTTAGAGGTCTTACTAGCTAATCGGTCAGAAGTAATGAGGGTAATGGCGGCAACGGCTTTATTATATGTTACATACCTTTTCCCAAAGAGTTCAGAACCAAATGAAGGCCCTTTAGTTATAGTTACCATATCACCAAATACATGATGAGGGGTTGGTTCTACTCGGAAGTTTGAGACCTTAGTGAATTCTTTTCCGGACTTCTTGTCCAATTTCCATTCAATACTCATAGTTTTATGTTTTAAGGTTTATTATTTGTGAAATAGGTTTCCAATCTCCGCCGGTCTCCAACCACAATTTAATGCATCGTTTAGATTTGCGATGTTCTCATAAGTGAGGTGAGTCCAATAGGATAGGGTATTTAATTCATCCATAAGGTATTTACCAACATTAGGATAGTTTGCACAATAAGAGTGGAGGCGATTTACGTTTTCCTCATTCATTCTCTCAATTAGGGTTTCTACTTTCATATCTATTATCATTTATTACATAACAAACATAGGGAAAAGCAGTGATATATCCAAGCGTTTTCCGATATTTATTTTCCCATTTTCGAAAAAAAAGTTGGGGTTTTGCTTGGATTTGTGGAGGAAAAGCCGTACCTTAGTAGGGCGGGCGGGAGGATAGTATATCCCTATAAGGGGGCGTAACTCGTTGATAATGAGGGAGTCATGGAAGCGCAAGGATTCTGTCTCCATGGTCGGAAAAACTAATGCTGTTTAATCCAGTCCCTATCTGTACTAAACCAGCCCTTCGGATTGGGGGACTGTATATACAGATTGATATCGTCTATACAGCATTGATTACCAACGACTTACGAAAATCCAAAAAATAATTGAGGAAATGCTTGGATTATTCAATCTTTTTTAGTAGATTTACTATGTAATAAATGAGAGAGATATGAAAAACAAATTGAAATTCAGTTATGTAGGTATGGAGTTTGAAGTTCCATCTACCTGCCTTCGTACTACCGATTATTGGGGAAAACCTTTAGAAACCCCTTACATCTCTATCGGTCGTAAAGAAGTGGCTTCGATGAGTAAGGCCTTTGTTAAGAAAAACTATCCTAACCTATTAGTGTGGGCTAGTTCAGAGGTGTTCGCTAATGGTAATTCAGTTTCGGTTAATGTGTGTAACTCCGATGGTTCAGATTTGGATTATGATTCTACTGAATGGAAAACAATCAATGGGTTTACCAATTCGTTAGCCGGTGGTAAGTATGATGGTATGCATGACATCTATGAGTATAGTGAGCCAGGTAAAACTGATAATGGTACTAAGTTAGACATCTACGCTAAGTATGTTCATTGTAGTAATCAGGCTCCGCATGGGAGTTGGCCATCAGCCGTTAAGTGTTTGAAAGGGTTAATTGCCGGTGAGTATGTGTTCGGTCCCCTTACTTTGGAAAACGCAATTGCGAAGGCCAAAGGGTATGGTTATTCAGAATCTAACATTGAGAAAGCATTAAACTTAATTTAATATGAGAGCATCAGTTAAGAGAGAGAAATTGTTAAAGAACTCAAAAGGTCAATACCGATACCAATTCAATTGGATAGGTGGTGGGTTCAATGATATTTGGGCTAAGAACATCATAGAGTTTATGGCTGAGGTGAAACGCCAGTTTGGAAACTCTAACCTAAAGGTGGATTATACTACCGTTCACAAAGCAACTGAAAGTAGTGCTAAGGAATGGGATAGAGCAGGTAATATGATGTGTTGGTAAAATAAATGGGGAAA
>Ga0315906_10000286_pt1 | contig 85625 bp, 82 predicted proteins | sample LakEriMetagenome_4_FD_203526 | JGI IMG/M metagenome (GOLD analysis project Ga0315906, IMG submission 203526) | Freshwater fungal communities from buoy surface, Lake Erie, Ohio, United States - Buoy 2 MA122 | ecosystem: Environmental > Aquatic > Freshwater > Lake > Lake biofilm | place: USA...
TCGCCTTTTTCGACCTGATCAACCACCGAGCGTTTAAAAGCCAGCGTGTAATCGCGTTGCGTTCGCTTTTCCCCAGCACCCATTCGACACCTCCACAGAAGTGTCAACCTATTCCAGGACGGGTCAGGCAAAACAAAAAAGGCGCTGTTCAGGCGCCTTTTTTTTACGCCGGAACGGCGCCTGTTCCCGTTTGCCGGGACTGTGGCTAGAAGGAGAAGTTGACCTTCGGTTTGACCGTGATGTCGGAGCTGAACGTCACCTTGGGCTGGGGCGCTGTTTCACGCACAAAAATATCGTAGAGCAGCAGCCAGCGTTTGGTGCCGGGGTCTCCGACCGGCTCGACGCCGTGGAAAGAGTTGTTGGTCTTGAAGAAGGCAAACATCGAGTTCGGCATGAACGGATTGGTGTGCAGGCGCGAGAACTGTTCCCGCGGGTAATGCGGCCCGCCGGGACAGGTGAAATTCGGATCATTGGGCAGGTAAAGCGAGGTGCCCATGTGCTTCTGGGATTCATCCGCCGGCAGGTATAACAGCATGGTCACGACCTTGCGCGGCGCATCCGTGTGCGGTCCGAGCTTGTAGTTGGTGATGTCCTGCACCAGCAGCGCCTCCGAGTAAAACTCGATGTCGGAGCGACCGGCAAAACGCTGTTCGATGAACGGCTTGAATTTCTGGAATATCAGCGTGCCGAAGTTGCCCTTGATGACCAGCCATTCATGAACGGCGCGCCAGAATGCGAGCTTGTCTGCCGGCAGGCCGGCGTTGTCGATATTGCCGATATCGAGCACGAAGCGTTCATCGTAGCCTTTGAGCCCGCGCGCTTTTTCGATGGGAATCATCGCCTGCGGGTCAGGCAGGTTCTTCTGGATCTGCTGATAGAAATCCGCCGGAAATATATCCCGCTCGTAGAAATGCGGGTACGGAAACATCTTTAATGGTGAATTTGCGGCCTTGTAGGCCAAATGCAGTTCAGCGTCTAAATACATGCTCTGCGACTCCCTTGAATGGTCCCTGCTTGCGTTCGGCTCGCTGCACCTGCGCGGGATCGTGCTTGAAGCCCATGGCATTCAACTCCCGCACCATGTCCATGTGATCCGCGAGGTTCTGGTTGGTCTCGATCAGCAAGGATCGCATTTCCGGCCGCGCGAGCGTCCTGCGCGCGCCCGCAGTCACCTTGGGCTCGAAACCGTCAACGTCAATCTTGATATGGTTCGGCACGGGAATTGCGCCGCTGTCGACCAGTTCATCCAGCGCACTCGCCGAACAACCCTGTACAAACACGGTGTTCAGCGGTTCGTGCTGGAAATCCAGCGCCTCCCCGACGGAATGGCAGGAGCCGCCGACGCGCATGTCAGCCATATGCAGGTCGAACAGCCCGGACTTGTCCGACAGCCCCATGCAATAGGCCTTGACCAGTCCCTGCAGGCCGTTGAGCTGGATATTGCGGTTGAGCAGCGCGTAATTCTGTGATTCGGGCTCGAAGGCATAAACGCGGGCTTTGCGCGTCGCCGCCGCCCAGATGGTGTACATGCCGACGTTGGCGCCGCAGTCCACCAGCACCTCGCCCGGCTGGAAGGTGGCCACCCACTCCAGGGTCCACGGCTCTTTGGTGTAAATCGATTCAACGCGCCAGCGCGTCATCTGGCTGGGTGTCGCGAAGGTCATGGAGACCCCCTCATGCACCACCTCACAGCGCGGATTGAGGTTCTCGTATTCTTCCAGGGTCAGGCTCATGGTCGGATTGGGCTGTCGCCGGTTTGTGCAGGTCAGGAACTTCTGCCGCGGATTTTATACCAAGCTCCGGCGCCAGCCTTCGGCAGACTGGCCGTCAGCGGTCAATCTTGTACAATCCGCGGCAGTCCAAAGGGAGCATGCGCTTGACTCAACCACTCGATAACGTACGCATCATCGATCTCAGTTCGGTCGTGATGGGACCTTTTGCCACCCAGCTGCTGGGCGACCTCGGCGCCGACATCGTCAAGGTCGAAGCGCCGGACGGCGACATCCTGCGCCATATCGCGCCGATGCGGCATACGGCGATGGGCCATATCTTCCTGCACCACAACCGCAACAAGCGCTCGATCGTGCTCGACCTGAAAAAGCCCGAAGGGCTTGCGGCGCTGCACAAGCTGCTCAAGACCGCGGACGTGCTGTTTTACAACGTGCGTCCGCAGGCGATGAAACGGCTGAAGCTGTCATACGAGGAAGTCGCGGCGATCAATCCGCAGATCATTTACGTCGGCGCCTATGGTTTCAGCCAGCGCGGACCCTACGCCGCGCAACCGGCGTACGACGACCTGATCCAGGGCATGTCGGCGATGCCGGCGCTGTTCCACGAAGCCGGCGCGTCGTCGCCGCGATATGCACCGCTGGCGATCGCCGACCGCATCACCGGCCTTGCTGCGGTCAACGCCATCACCACCGCGCTGTTCGCGCGCAGCCGCACCGGCAAGGGCCAGTCGGTCGAAGTGCCGATGTTCGAAACCGTCACGCAGATGGTGCTGGCCGACCACATGGGCGGCTTCACCTTCGACCCGCCTGAAGGACCATACGGCTATGCGCGCATGCTGGCGCCGAATCGCGCCCCTTATGCGACCAAGGACGGCTATATGTGCGTGCTGATCTACAACGACAAGCACTGGCGCGCCTTTTTCAAGCTGATTAGCCAGGAAGCAATGTTTGAATCCGATCCGCGTTTCGGCAGCCATGAGGCGCGTTCGCGCAACATCGCCGAGGTTTACGCATTTGCCGCCGAGCAGCTGAAACTGCGCACCAACGCGGAATGGGAAAAACTGCTGCGTGAAGCCGACATCCCTTCTGCACCGATGAAAACCGTTGGCGACGTGCTCAACGATCCGCATCTGGCGGCAACCGGATTCTTCAAGGAATCCGAACACCCCAGTGAAGGCCGGCTGCGTGAAATGACACTCGCCAGTCACTGGTCGGGGGCTGACGAGATGCCCCATCGCCCGGCGCCGCGTCTCGGCGAACACAGCGCGGAAATCCTGCGCGAGGCCGGCTACAGCGACGCGGAAATCAAGGCGCTTGCCGCAGGCGGAGCCACCAAACTCGCCTGAACCAAAACCGCGGTGAATCAGGGTCCGGGCACCGGACCCTGATCAGGTCAATGGATTGATTTAATTGGTAAAAAATAATTCAATTAATTCAATGACTTAAAATTATTCCGGCAAGGGCGGCCTCACCGCAGTCACACGCTCAGCTCGACCGCTGCATCACCTTGAACATCGCCCAGTCGAAATCCTCGCCGCCCTCGGCAAGACGCGAGGGCATCAACAGATAGGGTTTGCTGTTGACCATCATGTCGAGGCTGTCGCGCGAATTGTAGATACCCTCGCGCAACACGAGGCCGACTTCACCATTTTTGTCCGGCGTTGTTGCCAGCAGCAATGCCGAATCCGTGGGCTCAGCCGGCGCCGAGGCAAATGCGCCGCCGGACTTGCCGATGCGAACGGGAATGGCGATCTTTGACAGCGACTGGATGCCGACGCGGCGCTGCTGGTGTTCATCGCGCGTCACGCGCCGGATGATGCCGATGCCCCAGTGCTTTGAGGTTTCGGTCTTCACCCCGATCAGTGCACCAACCCGCACCCAGTCGCTTTTGGCCGCCGGAATGATCGCGCCGTAACCACCGTCGCTGACATTTTCGACAATCCAGCTTTCAGCGGAATGTTCTGCCGCTGCCGGATCACTGAAATCGAGTTCGTCGCTGTTCGAGGGATCCAGCGTACCCAGGATTTCAGCCATGCCGTGCAGCACGGTCATCCGTGTCGCGGTGTGCCGCCGCTGGGTGTTGCGGGCGGGCGCGTCATCAGACCAGTATGAGATGAGGTGGCGCAACACCGGCAGCACCGCGTCCTTGCCGTAAACGCCGCCGAGGTGCACTTCCGAAGGAATCGCACCGGTTTCCGTGACGATGGATTCGACACGCTTCAGTTGCGCGAAGGCATCACCCGCGCCGAAGTAACGCGCGGTGGGCGATTCCGGCGTCATGCCGTCAATCACGCGAAACGGCGGTTTGCCGCCGGCGATGTCAAAACAATAGCGGCAGCCGGGCGCGGGCTCGCGTGCCAGGCGGAATCCCGCGGAAAAATGCGCCACGGCGCGCTCCGCCAGTTCCTGGCGCATGGGGCTCAGTCCATCGGTGGATGACACGCAAAGCATTACCGCTTTGAGAAACTCCTGCTGCACCGAGCCGCCGCCATGGGTGCCGGGATAAATCGCCACGGTATTACCGGCAAAACCCATCGACTCGGCAAACTGGTAGAGCCGCCCGATGTCGGACCACACGCGCGGGTCCACCGGACCGTAGCGGACCAGCGCCCATTTCAATTGCAGCGTCAAAGCCCGCAGCGTACGCGTGACAATGACCAGCAGGTTGCGCCGGAATGCGGTGCCGCCGGTTTGCGTGCTTTCATAGCGCGCCACACATTCAAGATAAGCCTCGCTCAACGCCTTCCAGAACGTGAAGCTGCTGCTCCACAGGCGGTTTTCCTGGAATTTCTGCTGCCGCGATGTCGCGAAATAATCCTGCGCCAGTTTGCGCTGGTGGTTTTTGGCCGCGCCGTCGAGCAGATCAATGTTGTCGAACAGCCGGTCCACCTTGAACGCCTTGGTGTCGCGCAGGCTTTCCAGCCATTGCGTGATCTCCGCCAGCGCCTTCAGCGAATCAGCGGGCAGTTCGGCAATGATCTCCCTGGCCTTTTTTGCATCGGCCATCGGATGGTCAACCTTTGACCCGGTCAGAAAATTGAGCATGACTCTCCCCTGTATCGAAGCACCGGCCCTGAGAACAGCCAGTCCGTTTTTGTTGCCATTTTCGCAGACAACTTCATCAAACGCCGCCGCGGGCGCCCTGCAGGGCGGCACCGCGCCCGCGTTGCGCATCAATGCCCGTCAGCAACACCAGGCCTGCGACAAAATAAGCACCGGTCAGCAGGATCGCAAGACGGTGATCACCCCCTGACAGCCATGACACGACGCCATAGGTCAGCGGACCGAGGATCGATGAACATTTGACCGCAAGTCCCCACAGCCCGAAAAACTCCGCCTGCCGGCCGGCCGGGCTGAGATACGCAACCAGCGCGCGACCCGCCGACTGGCTGGACCCCAGACACAATCCGACGCAGTTGGCGGCCACCCAGAATACCGCGGCATCGACAGCCCGCCATGCAATCAACACAGTAACAATCCAGCACACCAGAATAATCCCGATCGCCCTGACGTGTCCCGCACGATCCTGCAGGTAACCAAACAGGAAGGCGCCGATCGCTGCCGTCACATTGACCACGAGGATCAGCAGCAGCGTATCGCGGGTCGTGAACCCCATGGCCTGCTGCGCATAGATCGCCGCCAGCGCAATCACGGCCTGTATGCCGGCCTGATAAAACACCAGACAGAACAGAAAACGGCGCAGGTCGCGATATTGATGCGCGGTACGTATTGTTTCGCGAAGATCGGCAAACACTTCACGCACAGCCACACGTGCAACGGATTGCGGCTGCGCGCGTTCGCGCAGGAACAGAAACGTCGGCACGCTGGCCAGTGCAAAAATCACGGCCGTCAGCACCATGGTCACCGGCACAAACGCAGTCGCCGGGTCACCCTGTGCCTGTGCGTGGCTGACATACGCAAGACAGATGCCCAGCGACACCAGTCCGCCGAAATAACCCAGCGCCCATCCCCAGCCCGAGATCCGCCCCAGCGCTTCGCCCCGCGCGATCTCCGGCAGAAATGCCGCGATGAGGTTCTCGCCGGAGCCAAAGAAAAAATTCGACAACACGATCAACACGATCGCGCCTGCCACATCGCCACGCCCGATCGACGCCTGTGCGGCAGTAAAAGCGACACAACCCAGTGTGGTCATGAACAGCAGCCGCTTTTTTGCGGCATGCGCATCGGCCCAGGCGCCCAACAACGGCGCGGTCAGCATGATCAGCGCGTACGAAACCGCCAAAGCAGCGGTCCAGGCCAAAGTCGCCCACGGCGCATTGCCGGCAACCTCGGCAACAAAATAGGCGCTGAACACGGCGGTGATGACCACGGTCGTGTAACCCGAATTGGCGAAGTCGTACATCGCCCATGACCAGACCTCGCGCGGCCGAACGCCGGAAGCCAGTCCACTCGGCCGTTGGTCAGTCACTGACAGTGCGGCCCGTGATCAAAAGCCGTGAAGCGCGCCGGCCTGCAGCAGCAGCCTGCAGCAACCGGTACAGCCGCGCGCTGGTCCAGCAGACCACTGCGCCAAAAAAAACCGCCAGCAACATCAACAGCAGTTCCATGATCGTTCTCCAGAAATGCGCCTGCAGGATTAACAGCAACTCTTGTACCGGGCTCGACAGGCGATCAACGCGGCGGCCCGCCGGATAAACGGTCGGTTCCGGCTGCACGTCGTCGGAAATCAGACACTGTCGACGATTATCCGGCGTGATCCATTGCACAGCCAGCAGCAACAATTCCGTCTCCAGCCGGAGACAAAAATAATGATGTGGATCAGGGGGTTGGTAACGAGTCGCCAGGCTTTGTCTGGGAATGGCGATAACCCCTTTTGCCGGAATTCAGCAAGTAATTGTTTTTATTGACTAATTATTCTGGCACGCGATCTGCTCAATGAATGGCAGACGAATCCTTTCTCGAGGAGCCGATATGCAGCGATATCCGGGGATTTTACTGGTCGGGGCGATGTTGTCGCTGACCGCTTGTTCGACCACACCGACCAACAAGCAGGTGGGTGCGACCGCAGGCGCCGTGGTCGGCGGCGTGGTCGGCTCTGCGTTGACCGGCGGCAGCACCGCAGGCACGGTCGCCGGTGCAGGCGCCGGTGCTGCAGTGGGCTACGAAATCGGTAAACGGATCAAGTAACAGCGCGGATCAAGCAACAACGCCAGACTCCTCCGAGCAGGGCGCAACAGCAAAGAACCCCTGTTTTACCCCGGCGCACCCCCAAGGAAGTTCCCTTGGGGAACAAGCCGGGGTTTTTTTTGCCTGAGTGACCCCGCTTGCACGCTCAAGACGCGGCAGGCACCTTGCGCACCACGACCCGGTCACGACCGCTGGTTTTGGCTTCGTACATCGCCGTATCCGCTTCGCGCACCAGCAGTTCGCCGGATTGCGAAGCATCGGCACTGACGGCAACACCGATCGATACGGTGACCGCACCCAGAGACTGTCCCTGGTAAGTCAGGGACATTTCGGCAATGCGTACACGCAACTCGCGCGCACGCAGCAAGGCAACCTCCTCGCTGGCCTCCGGCATGACCACCACAAACTCCTCACCGCCATGACGTGCGACGATGTCGGTGCCGCGAACCACACGCCGCACCACCTGCGCAATGCCCTGCAGAACCATGTCTCCGGCTTCATGACCCCACCGGTCGTTCAGGGCCTTGAAATGATCGATATCGAACAGCATTAACGCCATCGGCATGCGCTTGCGCCGCGCCCGCACAAGCTCGGCCTCCAGCGCGTTCCACAGATGGCGCCGGTTAAACAGTCCGGTCAGTTCGTCGGTAATGGCCTGGGAACGCAGCCGCTCCAGCGCATCCTGCAACAGCTTGTCCCGGCTCTGCAATTCGTTCGCCATCTCGTCGAAGGCAACACCCAGCTGATTCAACTCCTCGCGCCCTTCGCCAAAACCGCTGCGCGCGCTGAAATCGCCGGCGCGCACGCGCGCCATCATGCCAAGCAGAACACGAAAACGGCGGGCGAAAAAAAACTCGGCGCCATACCAGGCCAGCAGCAGCAACAGCACCGACATGATGAACACAATCATCACCGTTTTATGCAGTGTCTGATTGGCCTCGCCGTAAATCGCGTTGATCGGTGTGCTCACCAGCACATGGATCTGCGGTTTTCCGTCGGGATTCACGCCAACACTCTCAAAGGCATACAGGCGCTCTTGCCCATCAAGATCAGGCGCACCGAACACAGCGTGGCGCTGTTCCAGCAAATTCTGCAGAACCTGCGGATTCGGGATTTTCTGCCCGACCCTGCCATGACGCAGCGGAAACTGTGCGAGCACGACGCCGTTGTGATCCGCAATGGTCACCACCCGCCCCCTGCCCTGCGAGGAGAAGCCGTTTCGGAGTTCGGACTGCTCGTCAAAAACGCCGAGGTTCAGCGCCGCATAGGCAATCGCAATCACTTTCCCGGTGCCATCCAGCACCGGCTGTGCCAGGTTGATGGCCGGCAGTCCGGTAAACCGCCCGATCTGGTAGCCACCGACCGAGAACTTGCCGCTGCTCATCGCAAGCTGGAAATAATCCCTGTCTTTTACATTGACATTGAGTTCAACGGGCGCAGTGGTGGCATTACAGTAAATATCGCCGTTGGGCAGAATAATGCCCACGGTTCGATAAAGACCATGCACCTGCGAAGCTATTTTCCGGACCTGCAGGGCGCAGCTCGCCTTGTCCTTTAACAGGTTGTTGATGTCCGCAGTCGCCGCAAACAGCAGTTGTCTGGCACCTTCGATCATCTGCTCCGGACGCCTTGCAAGCAGCCCGGCAATCAGCTGAAGATGCTGCCGCTCCGTCAATTCAGCGGCTGCGCGCTGCTGAAAACCGTTGTAAACGGCGAGCACCAGGATCGGCAACGCCGAAAGGATCACAAGCAGGACAATGCGGGAGCGGGCGCTGAGATAATTCAAGATAGAAGTTGCAAATGAGGATGGAAAAATGCCGGCTCCTCGACCGGCGCGTCCAAGATTAGCAATCAGCCCGGGTATAGTCCAGCAACAGCACCCCGGCGGTTGACATAAATCAAGGCAGACGCGGCTCCAGCGGAGTCAGCCGGGACAGTCCCAGCAACTGCTCAATCCATGCGCCGTACGAAAACAGGGCCGCCTCCCTCTGCGGCCGACCGATCACCTGCAAGCCCAGCGGCAGGCCGGATGGCGTAAAGCCTCCGGGCACGGCCAGTACCGGACAGGCCGTCATGGTCACCGCATACGTCAGCACCAGCCAGCCCATATAACCTGCCAAGGCGACACCGTCCCAGCTTTCGGGATAACGCAGTTCCACATCGAAAGGCGGGCACAGGGTCGCGGGGCAGATCAAGGCATCGTAATCCTCGAAAAACGCGGCTGCGCGACGGATGATTTCGCCTTGCGCGATTTCTGCGGCCACCACGTCGGTCAGTTTCAGACCCAGTCCGAATTCGATATTCTCGACCACTTCGGGTTTGAGCACATCGCGATATTGCGCAAGCAGCGGCGCGACACGGGCGATATAAACAGCGCCGCGCAATTTCAGAAAATTTTCACCAGCGTCACCAAGATCGGGATGCGCCTCCACCACATCGACGCCCTGCGCCGCCAGTTTTTCAGCAACATCCGTGATGCACGCGCGCACATTCCGATCAACCACCGGCGCAACACCCAGGTCGGCGCTGACGGCGACACGGCGCGGGCGTTCAGGCCGGGCCGCGCATTGCGCAAACGACGGCAAAGGCTCATGCGGTGACAAGGGATCACGGGGATCAAAACCGGCTTCGGCATCAAACATCAGCGCCACGTCGGCCACGGTGCGTGCCATCGGGCCTTCCACAGACAGCGGATTGAAAGGCTGTTTCTGCAGCCGCGCCACGCGCCCCGGACTGGGGCGCAGTCCGCTCACCGAACAGAAGGCCGCCGGCGTGCGGATGCTGCCGCCGAAATCATTGCCGGTGGCCAACCATATTTGCCCCGCCGCCAGTGCCGCGGCGCTGCCGCCGGAAGAACCGCTGGCGCTCATCCGCGTGTCCCAGGGATTGCGCGTCGCGCCGAATACATCATTGAAGGTGTTGCCGCCGGCAGCGAACTCCGGAAGATTGGTTTTGCCGACAACAATGGCGCCGTGGGCTTCCAGACGCTGCACCACCGGATCGGAACCCGGCGCAACGCGGTGTTCGTAAACGCGCGAACCGGATGTGCAACGTACGCCCTCAACATCGGTGTTGTCCTTCACCGCAATCGGCAGGCCGTGCAGGAAACCGGCAGGCCGTCCGGCGCGCGGTTCGTTCATCAGGCGTTTGGCGTGTTCACGCGCACGGTCAAAACACAGCGTGACCATCGCATTGATCTGCGGATTGGTTTCGGCAATGCGCGCCTCGGCAGCGTCGAGCAGTTGCAACGGCGACACCTCGCCACGCGACAGTTTCGCGACGGCCTCCGTGGCAGTCCATTTTATGAATTCATGCATCGCCGCATTCCTGTTGTTGTGCTTGATTGCCCGGCAGTATAACGGCCGGAAGCGGCGTGAACGTGATAGGCTTTCGCTCCCCGCATTTCCTACAAAAACAGTCCAGGAAGCTCCTCATGACGGCCAAATCCGCCACCCGCCCGCTGATGCAGACCGGCGCACAAATTCTTGTCGATTCACTGATCACCCACGGCGCCGATCTCGGCTTCGGCGTGCCCGGTGAATCCTATCTGGCGGTGCTCGACGCCATCCACGAGCGTGAAGACGAATTCAAATTCATCATCTGCCGCCAGGAAGGCGGCGTCACCAACATGGCCGATGCCTACGGCAAAATGACCGGGCAGCCGGGCATCGCTTTTGTAACACGCGGACCGGGCGCCACCAACGCATCGATCGGCGTGCACACCGCGTTCCAGGATTCGACGCCGATGATCCTGTTCATCGGCCAGGTCGGCAACGACGTCGTTGAACGCGAAGCCTTCCAGGAAATCGATTTCCGCCGCATGTTCGGACCGATGTGCAAATGGGTCGCACAGATCGACCGCGCCGACCGCGTTGCCGAATACATCAGCCATGCCTTCCATGTCGCGACCTCGGGCCGCCCCGGCCCCGTCGTGCTGGCATTGCCCGAAGACATGCAGACCGACATGGCGCCGACCTCAAAAGCCGCGCGTTACCAGCGCGTCGCCGCCAACCCCGGCGAATTCGACATGCACAAGCTGCGCGACCTTCTGGGCAAAGCGAAGAAACCCCTGATGATGGTCGGCGGCGGCGGCTGGAACAAACAGGCCAGCGAAGACATCCTCGCCTTTGCGCGCGCCTTCAACCTGCCGGTGTGCGCTTCCTTCCGCTGCCAGGACCTGATCGACAACCGCGACCCGCATTACGTCGGTGATGTTGCGGTCGGCCTCAATCCTAAACTGGCCGAACGCATCAAGGCCTGCGACCTGATGCTGGTGGTCGGCGCACGGCTCGGCGAATGGACCACCGCCAATTACACGCTGTTCGACATCCCCTGCCCCGCACAGAAACTGGTGCATGTGCATGCCGGCGCCGAAGAACTCGGCCGCGTTTATCAGGGCACTTTGCTGATCAACAGCGGTATGCCGGAGTTTGCCGCTGCCGCGAAAAAACTGGCGCCGGTCAAACCGGCCTGGGATGCGTGGACCAAAGAAGCGCGCGCCGAGCTCGAAGCGTGGCAACAGCCGGTGAAGGTACCGGGCAAACTCAATATGAGTGAAGTGATTGCCTTTCTGCGCAAGCGCCTGCCAACGGAAACCATTGTCACCAACGGCGCCGGCAACTTCGCGATCTGGGTACATCGTTTCTACCCCTACCCCGGCTTCCGCACCCAGCTCGCGCCGACCAGCGGCGCGATGGGTTACGGCGTGCCGTCTGGTGTCGCCGCAAAGATCGTTTACCCCAAACGTCCGGTGATATCGTTCTCCGGCGACGGCTGCTTCCTGATGAACGGCCAGGAACTCGCCACTGCCGCGCAATACGACGCCAAGGTGATCTTCATTGTCGTCAACAACGGCATGTTCGGCACCATCCGCATGCACCAGGAACGCAACTACCCCGGCAATGTCAGCGGCACGCAGCTGAAAAACCCGGACTTCGCAGCACTCGCCCGCGCCTACGGCCTGCACGGTGAGATCGTTGAAAAAACCGAGGACTTCGAAGCCGCATTCGAACGTGCGTGGTCGGCCAAGACCGCCGCGCTGCTGGAATTGCGCGTCGATCCCGATGCGATCACGCCGCGCACGACGCTGTCGGCGATTCGCGCTGAAGCGCAGAAGAACAAGAAAAAATAAGGGGAAACCGACATGGTGCTGTTTCTGAACGAAGACAACGTCAAAGAACTGATCACCATGCCGCTCGCGCTGGAGCAGGTCGAGCGTGCGCTGAAGGACCGCGCACTGGGCAAGGCCACCGACCTGCCGCGCGCGCGCATCCAGACGCCTTTCGGCATCCAGCATGTGCTGCAGGCCTCTGCGCCGGAACTGAACACCATCGGCTTCAAGTATTACTACACCGCCGGCAGCGGCCGGAAATCGTTTTACATTCACCTGCTCAACATGAAGACCGGCCTTCTTGAGGCCATTGTCGAAGCGGTATGGCTGGGCATGGTGCGCACCGGTGCAGCCAGTGGTGTCGCATCGAAAGCCCTGGCCAATCCCGGCGCTTCCGTGCTGGCGCAGATCGGCGCCGGGTTTCAGGGCATGGGTCAACTGGAAGCGGTGGTTACGGCGCTGAACATCCGTGAAGCACGCGTCTATGCGCGCACCCGCGACAAACTCGAAGCCTGGTGCAAGAAAATGAGCGACAAGCTCGGCATCCCGGTGATCCCTGCGGCATCCGGCCCGAATGCCATCAACGGTGCGCATGTCGTCAATGTCATGACCAAATCCTCGACACCGGTGATTGACGGCGACTGGCTGCAGCCGGGCCAGCATGTCAATGCCGCGGGCTCCAATGCATTGTCGCGGCGCGAGATCGACGGCAAGACCGTCGCGCGCAGCAAACTGATCACCGTCGATTCGCGCGGTACGGCGCGCAATGAATGCGGCGACCTGCTGCCGGCGGTTGAGAACGGATTGCTCAGCTGGGATGTGCTGACTGAAATCGGCGACGTGCTGACCGGCAAGGCGCCGAGCCGCGCGGCGAAGGATGACATCACGCTGTATGAATCCCATGGCATGGGCATTCAGGACATTTACACCGCAGTGAAGCTTGTTGAATTGGCGCGGGCGCGCAAAGTCGGCGTTGAACTGCCGATGTAAATTCAACGTAACTAATTGTTTTTATTGGTAATTTATGAAAACCTCAAATGAAGTGATCGGATTTGTCGGCATCGGTGCGATGGGCACGCCGATGGCGGGCAACCTCGCACGCGCCGGCTACCGGGTGGTGGTATTCGATCTGGATACCGCGCGCGCCGAGAAATTGTCGGGCGAACATGGCATCACCATGGCCATGGATCTTGCCGACCTCGGCGCAGCCTCCAATATCGTCATCACGATGCTGCCCGACGGCAAAGCCGTACGCACGGCGCTGTGCGGCGACAACGACAGCTTCAAGAACTGCGTACTCGAACGCGCAAAGCCCAGCACGCTGGTCATCGACATGAGTTCGTCGTCGCCGATGGGCACGCGTGAACTCGGCGAAGTACTGGCCAAACGCGGTTTGCAGTTCATCGATGCGCCGGTGTCGAACGGCGTTAAGGGCGCAATCGCCGCGACGCTGTCGATCATGGTCGGCGGCGACAAGGCCATCTTTGAACGCGTGAAGCCCATGCTCGAAAAAATGGGCAACCAGATTTATTTCGCCGGCCCGCTGGGCGCCGGCCACGCGATCAAAGCACTGAACAACTACGTTTCCGCGGCGGGACTGATCGCCGCCTGTGAAGCCATGCATGCCGGCCAGGCCTTCGGCATCGATCCGAATGTGATCGTCGACATCATCAACACCTCCAGCGGCATGAACAACACCACCAAGAACAAGTGTAAGCAATACATGCTCTCCGGCGCCTACAACGCGGGATTCTCCGCCGGCCTGATGGCCAAGGACGTACGCACCGCGCTGGAAATCGCCGAGGCCATGCAGACTTCAACGGCTTTCGCCAAACCAACCGCTGATGTCTGGAACGCGATGGAAAAAAAGCTCGGCTTCATCGCCGACCACACTGAAATGCACCGCTTTCTGTCAAAGACAGATCGCTAAGCGCCAGCGCCCGGTCTCATGGAACTCTGGCACGGCAATCATGACGCCGCTTGGGAAGCCATTCAGCAGGAACTCGCTGCGGCCTATCTGAGCGACGGCCTGCCACTGGTGCCGCCGACCGCGGAACGCGTCAATGCGATGCTCGCCACCAACGGTTACAACGTGGACGAAGAAATCGCAATGGTCGCACCGAGTTTTGCGATGGCCACTGCCGGCGACATTGCCATTTGCGCGGTGATGGCAGGCTGCAAGCCGGAATACTTTCCGGTGCTCGTCGCCGCTGTCGATGCACTGGCCGACCCGCAGTTCAACCTGCTCGGCGTCGCTACGACCACCGGGTCGGCGACACCCGTTTATATCGTCAGCGGTCCGCTCGCGGCACAGCTCGGTATCAACGGCACCGCGAATGCGCTCGGTTCCGGTCATCGTGCCAACGCCACCATCGGCCGCGCAATGGCGCTGATCCTGCAGAACGTCTGCGGCGCCAAACCCGGTGAACTTGACATGGCGACGCTGGGCCAGCCCGCCAAATACGCCTGCTGCTTCGCCGAAAACAGCGCGGACAGCCCGTGGCCGCCGCTGCATGTCGAACGCGGTTTCGCCGCAGACGCCAGCGTGGTCACCGTCGTCGGCATTGCCGGCACCGTGGAGGTCAACGACTCCGACAGCCAGACCGCTGCCGACATGGCGCAGACCTTTGCACAGTCGATGCTGATCGCCGGCGTGGCCGGCGGCTCGGGGCTCCTCGGCGGCGGCGAACCCTTATGCATCCTGCCGCCGGAATGGGTCGAACTGTTCAACCGCGAAGGCATGGATAAACAGAAAACCAAGGCTGCGATCTGGGCGCGTGCCTGGCTGCCCGTTGAAAAGCTGGCGCCCGCAATGCGCACCCGGCGCATGGCCGCCGGCGGCGATCCCGCAGCAGACGTCATCCGTGTCGCCGAAAAAGCTGATGACATCATGATTGTTGTTGCCGGCGGCGTCGGCCGCAAAGCCGCGTACGCCCCGACCTGGGGCGGCACCACCAAGGCCATCAGCCGCGAAATCAAAGTCCGCAAAACATGAACTCAGCCCCCGCAAAAATATCCGAAAAACCGCTCGCCGGCCTGCGCGTACTCGATATGAGCCGCATCCTCGCCGGGCCGTGGTGCGGCCAGGTGTTTGCCGATCTTGGCGCCGAAGTGATCAAGATTGAGCGTCCCGGCAAAGGTGACGACACCCGCGCCTGGGGCCCGCCCTTCCTGAAGGACCACGACGGCAAGGACACTTCGGAGTCCGCGTATTACCTGTGTGCCAACCGCGGCAAACAGTCGGTCACGCTGGACATCGCCAAGCCCGAAGGCCAGAAGATCGCGCGCGAACTGGCGCAGCACGCCGACATCCTGCTCGAGAACTACAAGGTCGGCGACCTCAAACGTTACGGCCTTGATTACGAAACACTGTCGGCGCTGAACCCGCGTCTCGTGTACTGCTCGATCACCGGCTTCGGTCAGGACGGCCCGTTCAAGGACCGTGCCGGCTACGACTTCATGGTGCAGGGCATGGGCGGCCTGATGAGCATCACCGGTGAACGCGATGAACTGCCGGGCGGCGGTCCGCAGAAGGCCGGCGTCGCCATCGCAGACCTGATGACCGGCATGTATTCGACAGTGGCCATCCTCGCCGCCATTGAAGAGCGCCACCGCAGCGGCCGTGGTCAGCACATCGACATGGCCCTGCTCGATACGCAGGTCGCATGGCTGGCCAACCAGAACACGAATTACCTGATCGGCGGCGAAGTGCCGATACGCATGGGCAATGCGCACCCCAACGTCGTGCCCTACCAGACCTTCCCGACCCAAGACGGTGACGTCATCATCGCGATCGGCAACGACAGCCAGTTCAAAAAGTTCTGCGAGGCCGCAGGCATTCCGGAAAACGGCAATGATCCACGCTACGCCAGCAATGCGCTGCGTATTGCCAACCGCGACAGCTGCATTGCCGTGATTGCGCCGGCGGTCAGACTGAAAACCACCGCGGAATGGATTGCCGTGCTCGAACCGCTGGGTGTGCCCTGCGGCCCGATCCACCGGCTGGATGATGTATTCGCCAATCCGCAGATCAAGCATCGCGGCATGCAGGTCGATGTGCCGCATCCGCTGTCCGGTGAAGTGCCGCTGGTCGCCAATCCGATCAAGTATTCGCGCACGCCCTTGAGCTACGACACGCCGCCGCCGCTGCTGTCACAGCATACCGATCAGGTATTGCAGAAATTGCTGGGGAAAAGTGAGGCCGAGATTGCCGCGTTGCGCGCTGCCGGAATTATCTGAAGAGTCACCCCGGACTCAGTCGAGTCCGGCCAGCGCGGATACGTATCGCACTGACGCCTCATCGGCGGATGTCGCACTGAATTCAAGATCGCGCACCATCCCGTCACTCAGTCCATAGACCCAGCCGTGCACGGTCAGGTCCTGTCCGCGGTCCCACGCATCCTGCACCATGGTGGTCTGACAGACGTTGGCGACCTGCTCAACGACATTGAGTTCGCACAAGCGGTCGCCGCGCCCAGCGGCATCCGTCAGCGCCGAAAGGCGCGCTTCGTGTTTCTGGCGCACGTCCTGCACATGGCGCAGCCAGTTGTCGCTCAGTCCGATGCGGTCTCCACGCAGTGCAGCGCCGACGCCGCTGCAGCCGTAGTGACCGACAACAATGATGTGTTTGACCTTGAGCACATCCACCGCGAACTGGATCACCGACAGGCAATTCAGATCCGTGTGAGTCACCACGTTGGCGAGGTTGCGGTGAACAAAAAGTTCACCCGGCAACAGGTCAACGATCTCGTTGGCCGGCACCCAGCTGTCGGAACAGCCGATCCACAGATACTCCGGAGACTGCTGGCGTGCGAGCTTGCTGAAAAACTCCGGGTCCTCGTGGCGTATCCGCTCCGACCAGATGCGGTTGCTGTCAAACAGGTGCTGGAGTTTTTTCAAGGGAAACCACGCGGAAACTGCAGGTTGCAGATCCGCATTTCCCCGCTCAAGGAGCCCCTTCTCATTCCACCCGTACTCCCGAATCCTTGACCACCTTCGCCCACTTGGTGAATTCGGCGCGCAAGTACTGCGCAAACTCTTCCGGCGTATTGCCACGGATTTCGAAAGCATCCTGGGCGAAACGCTGGCGCAGATCAGGTTGTTTCAGCGCGATCAGGGTATCGGCATTGATCTTGCGGATCAGCGCGACCGGCGTCGCTTTCGGCGCGAGCAGACCGTACATGTTGTCGACTTCAAAGCCAGGATAACTTTCGGCCACCGTCGGCACATTGGGCAGCACATCAAGGCGTTTCAGGCTGGTCACTGCGATCGGCACCAGCTTTCCGCTGCGCGCCAGCGCCACCACTGGCGGCACCGCAGTGAAGCCCAAGCGCACCTCACCACCCAGCAGCGCGGTCATTGCCGGACCTGCGCCCTTGTACGGCACCGCCTGGATGTTGGCCTTGGTGATGTTGCGGAACAATTCGCCTGACAGATGACCCGCGGTACCGATGCCGGGCGATGCAAAGGAAATCGGCGCGATCTTCGATTGCTGGAGAATGTCTTGCATCGAATTGACCGCGGTATAAGACGGATGGCGCGACACCACCGTCGCCGAGACGCCGGCGAGGATGATCGGCGCAAATTCCTTGAAGGGATCGTAGCCGGCGTTCTTGTAAAGGCTGGGGTTGGAGATGAATACGGAGGTGGTCAGCAGCAGCGTGTAGCCGTCGGGCAGTGCCTGCCCGACGAGTGCAGTGCCGATATTGCCGCCGGCGCCGCCGCGGTTGTCAACCACCACCGGCTGCTTCCACTGTTCGGAGAGTTTCTGCGCAATCAGCCGTGCCGATAGATCAGCAGGCCCGCCGGCCGCAAAAGGTACCACCACACGCACCGGTTTCTCCGGATATGCCGCCTGTGCGGGTGCAAGTGCTGCAAAAAGCATGCCGCCAGCGATCAGCCGGGCGGTCTTTGTTGCGAATCGCATTTCCTTCTCCCTTGATTGATATTTTTTTCAGCCGCCGATTTCCGGCGCAAGCTGGCGCATCACTGCAAACAGCGCGTTCTGTGCTTCAAACCCGATGCCCGGACGATCCGGAAGTTTCAGGTAACCGTCTTCGACCTGTGCATCATCGGCAAAACCGGCGAACATGCCGAACACGCCGGGATAGGCTTCGCAGCCGCCGAGGCCGAAGCCGCCGACAATATGCAATGTCATCTGGTTGCCGCCGTGCGGAAACACGGATTGCGGCGACCAGCCGCGCTCCTTGAGCATCGCCAGCGTGCGCGCAAACTGCGCAATGCCGTAGGACTGCGGCACGTCGATCTGGATGATGTCGCGGTCGGCACGCATGCCGCCGAAGGTGATCAGGTTGCGCACGTCCTGCGTCGAAAACAGATTCTCGCCGGTACCGATGGGTGATTCGTAGATCGCCGCGACTTCGGCGAGCAGTGAAAAATCCAGCGGATCGGTCGGCTCTTCAAACCAGCGCAGCTTGTACGGCGCCAGCGCTTTGGCGTAGGCGAGCGCACGTACGCGGTCGAAACCGGCATTGGCATCAACGGCGAGCCGCGAGCTGTCGCCGATCAGTTTGAGCGCAGCCTCCAGTCGCGCGATGTCCTCGGGAATCGACATGCCGCCGACCTTGATCTTCATCGTGCGATAGCCCTGCGCGAACTTGTCGCTGATCTCCGCGAGCAGTTCGGGAATGCCTTTGCCCGGCGCATACCAGCCGCCGCCGACGTAACAGGGGACTTTATCTATCTTATTGTTTTTATTGTATTTTTCGGAAATTGTCCGGTGCAGCGGCTGACCGGCGATCTTGGCGATGGCATCCCAGCAGGCCACCTCGATGGTGCCGATGGCGACCGAGCGTTCGGTATGACCGCCGGGTTTTTCCCGGCGCATCATTACCGCGAGAATTTTCTCGGCGTCGAAATTGTCGCCCGCAGTATCGAGCAGCGCTTCCGGCGGCTCCTTGAGGATGCGCGGGATGAAGCGCGCGCGCATCTGCGCGCCGCAGGCATAACGGCCGGTGGAATTGAAGGCGAAGCCCACTACCGGTTTGCCGTCGCGGATGACGTCGGTGACGACGGCGACGACGGAAGTGGTCATCTCGCTGAAATCAAACACTGCGTTGCGCAGGTCCGATTTCAGCGCGATGGCGGTTTCGCGGATGTCAGTGATGCGCATCAGGACTGCCGCTGTTCAGCAACAGGAATCAATTGACCTTGATGCCGGCCGCCTTCACCACCTTGGTCCATTTTTCGACCTCGACCTTGACCTGTGCCGTGAACTCGGCCGGTGAGCTGGCGATGATGTCAAAGCCGAGCCCCTCGACCCGCGACTTCACGTCGGGCAGTGCCATCATTTTCACAACCAGCCCGTGCAGGCGATCGACAATCGGCTTCGGCGTACCCGCCGGCACCAGCAGGCCTTGCAGCGTATCGGCCTCCTGCCCCTTGAAGCCGACCTCGGCCATCGTCGGCACATCGGCGATCGCATTGCTGCGCTTCGCACCGGTCATTGCAATTCCGCGCAGACGACCCGCCTGGATATGCGAAGTGGTCGGCGGCAGTGCCGTGCAACCGATCGGCGTCTGGTTCGCAACCACCGAGGCCACCGCGGGACCGGCGCCGCCGAAGGGCACCGTGACAAAGTCGAGCTTGGTGGTGAGCTTGAGCAACTGCGCCGACAGATCCGGCGTGGTGCCGACGCCCGGGGTGGCCACCGAGAATTTCTTCGGGTCGGCGGAAACGAGTGTCAGCAGTTCCTTCATGTTGCGTGCGGCGATACCCGGATGCACGGTGAACACGTTGGGCGAGGCCGCCATGTTCGACACCGGAATGAAGCTCTTGTACGGATCGTAGGGAATGCTCGAATAGAGCCCCGGATTCACGACAAAGCTGGAGCTGACGACGATCAGCGTGTGTCCGTCGGCCGGCGCTGTCGCGGCGAGGCCCATGCCGAGGTTGCCGCCCGCGCCGGCGCGGTTGTCGACCACCACCTGCTGGCCCAGGCCTTCGGTCAATTTCTGTGCGACCACGCGTGCGATGACGTCTGTCGGGCCGCCGGCCGCAAACGGCACGATCATGCGCACCGGACGGGTCGGATATTCCTGGGCTGTCGCGCCCAGGCTGGCGACTGCAGTCAGCGCGCCAATGAAGAGTTTGAAGCGGGTCATCAGCATCTCCTTGAAAACAGTCATTCAGCCGTGGCGCCGGAAGCACGCACGACCTTGCCCCAACGATCCGCTTCGCTGCGGATGAACCTGGCGAACTCTTCGGGCGTGCTGGTCAGCGGATCGGTGCCGCGTTGCGACAGCATCTTCTTCGTCGCCGGATCGTTGAGCACCTTGCCCAGTTCGGCATTGAGGCGGTTGATGATCTCGCGCGGCGTTGCAGCCGGGGCGAGGATGCCGTACCAGGTGTCGACCTTGAACCAGGGCATGCCGGCTTCGGCCACGGTCGGAACTTCAGGAACGGCGCTGTCGCGCTTGTCGCTGAGCGCAGCCAGGGCGCGCAGCTTGCCGGCCTTGACGAAGGGCGCTGCCGCCGCAGTGCCGATCACCAGCACGTCCACTTCGCCTGACAGCAGCGCGGTCTGCGCCTGATTCGCGCCCTTGTGCGGAATCATTGCGATATCGAGTTTGTTCTCGGCAATGAAATAACGCGCACCGAGATCGTTGGTGGTGCCCGCACCGCCCGAGCCAAAATTCAGCTTGCCCGGATTCTTGCGCGCCAGCGCGACAAAATCCTTGAGGGATTTCGCCGGCACCGAAGGATGCACCACCAGCAGGTTGGGGATCGAGGCCACCAGTGAAATCGGCGCCAGATCCTTCAGCGGGTCGTAGTTGAGTTTCTTGTACAGGCTCGGGCTGATCGAGATCGACGGCGAGCACAGCACGATGGTGTATCCATCCGGCGCCTGGCGGGCGGTGAACTCCGCGCCGACATTGCCGCCGGCGCCTGGCCGGTTTTCGGCAATCACATTCTGGCCGATGCTTTCGCCGAGTTTCTGTGCGATCACGCGACCGAGAATATCGGTGCCGCCGCCGGGCGGGAACGGCAGCACGAGCCGGATCGGCTTCGAAGGATAAACCTGGGCATGTGCCTGCCGAACTCCTGAAATTGCAAGCAGTGAGACGGCGCAAAAGGCCAAAGCAAAGGCTTTTTTCATGCATTCCTCCCCGGGAACTTATTGGTCTGTAGAAAGCTGTTCTGTACGCCGCCACGGGCGTGGCGCGATGGCCGGATTGTCCGCTTCGCGCCTTGTTTGGTCAACGCACCCGGACAAAACAGGTAAAATGACCAGCTGATTTTCACCTCCGAATTTTCACCCTTCATGACCGCACCGCGCATCGCTCTGATACATGCCACGCCGCTCGCCATCGAGCCCATCGGCAACGCCTTTCAACGGCTGTGGCCGCAGGCGCGCACAACCAATCTGCTGGAAGACTCTCTGGCGCCGGACCTTGCCGCTGACGGCCAACTGACCGACCGCATGATCGAGCGTTTCCTGGAACTGAGCCGTTACGTGCATGGCTGCGGTGCCGACGCCATCCTGTTTACCTGCTCCGCATTCGGCCCGGCGATTGAAGCCTGTGCCGCAGCCATGGCCATCCCTGTACTCAAACCCAACGAGGCCATGCTTGACGAAGCGCTTGCCGCCGGCAGCCACATCGGACTGATTGCATCGTTTGGCCCGAGCATTCCAGCGCTCAATACCGAGCTTGAGGATATGGCGCGTGCGAACGGAAAAAAGATCACCGTTGCTTCCCGCACCGTCGCCCCGGCGTGGACTGCACTGCAGAAAGGCGACGCCGAAACCCACGACCGCCTGGTCGCAGCAGCCGCAGCTGAACTGATGCCCTGTGACGCGCTGGTTCTTGGGCAATTCTCGATGGCCAGTGCCGCGCGCATGATTCCGCCGCATGCCGGCTGCAAAGTACTCACCAGCCCTGATTCCGCAGTAGAGCGCCTGAAGCAGGTGTTGCAAGCCTGAGCCAGGTGCTCCTCTATAACAACAAAGGAGGAGCATGCAATGAAACCAGTTCCGGTTCTTTTTGCGGTCGCATCGGTTTTTTGCGCCTTGCCGGCAACGGCGCAAACCTACCCTTCGAAACCGGTGCGCTTTGTCGTGCCTTTCGTCGCCGGCGGTCCCACTGACATCCAGGGCCGCATGCTGGGCGAGAAACTGGCGCAACGTCTCGGGCAGCCGGTATTGATCGACAATCGCGGCGGCGCCGGCGGCAACATCGGCATGGAGCTCACGGTAAAAGCTCCGGCCGACGGTTACACCATCGTCATCGCCACCGTCGGTACCTGGGCAGTCAATCCGCACCTGTACAAGCTGTCGTTCGACGTGGTGAAGGACTTCGCGCCGATCATCCAGATTTCAACCTCGCCCGGCGTGCTGGTGGTGCACCCGTCAGTACCGGCCAAATCGGTCAAGGAACTGGTTGCTCTTGCCCGTGCGCGCCCCAATGAACTGAACTACGGTTCATCCGGCGTCGGTGGTTTTGGCCATATCAGCGGTGAGTTGTTCACGCTGATGACGAATACCAAAATGACCCATGTGCCATACAAAAGTTCGGCACCTTCAATGACCGACGTCATGGCCGGCCAGATCCAGGTGCTGTTCAACAACGCGATTGCCACCGTGCCCTTCGTGCAGGCCAAACGCGTGCGTGCGCTGGCCACCACCGGCGCCAAACGGTTGGCCGTCCTGTCTGATCTGCCGACCATCGCTGAAGCGGGTGTTCCGGGTTACGAGAATTCATCCTGGTCCGCGGTAGCGGCACCGGCCGGTACGCCGGCGCCGATTCTCGGCCGCCTGCACAAGGAATTCGCAGGCATTTTGGCCGACCCCGACATCCAGAAACGCCATAACGACGTCGGCGCGCAGATCATCGGCGGCACGCCGGAACAATTCCATGCTTACCTGAAAGCGGAAGTCGATAAATTCGGCAAGCTGGTGAAGTCCGCCGGCATCAAGGCCGCTTCAGGCGGCTGAAATTGCCGGCAATAAAAAAGCGCAGCCGAAGCTGCGCTTTTTTTACGTCTGTATCCGCCAGGCATCAGCGGAATTTTTCAGCACACCGATGAATCGCCTGATTGCTGTCATGCTTCAGGCACTCCCGTGCATCCAGTTTGGAACGTGCAGTCAACGCCCGCAGACCGGCCTCAACTGCCGGCGCTTCGGCCGGAGCAACCGTTGCCACCTGCATCCTGGGCTAAGCAGGCACTGGAACCGCCGCTTTGGCCGCGACCGGTTTTGACGACGGCGCCGGATCAGTCGCCGGCTTTGCTGCCGCAACGGTTTCAGCAGCAGGTTTACCCGCAGCGTCGGCCGGCGTTTTTGGGTCAGCAGTCACTACACCCTTTTTCTCGCCTTCAGCCGGCTTGTCTGTCGCAGCGGTTACCGGTGGTTTTGGGGCGGGCGGTTTGACTGCAACCGGCGGGGGCGGCGGCGGCTCAGCCATGAACATGTCCCATCCAAACCAGCCGACTACGGCCAGCAGTACTGCACCGCCGGCAATACCGGCTTTTTTCTTGTCGAATTCCAGTTTAGGCAAACTCAATTTGGCCATCACCGTCTCCCTTACCGACTATTGAATTAATTCGCAGGATACGCCAAAACTCCAGCAAAACGATTCAGTGCTCGCCCAGCAGCGATTTCGCCGTGCGTTCACAAACCCATTCACGCTGCTCTGCCGTCAAACCGGGAATGCCCTCCACCGCGGCCGGCACATCCAGCGGCGCCATATCGAAGGGGTGATCGGTACCGATCACCACACGGTCAGCGCCGACCTGATCAATCAGGTATTTCGCTGCCTGCGGATCATGGGTCAGACAGTCAAAGTAAAAGCGTTTGAACAGTTCGCGCGGCGGGGTGGCGTTGTTGACCTTGGGTTCGTTGCGCACCTGATGGCCATGACGGAAACGACCGATCTGGTACGGGATAAAGCCGCCGCCATGGGCCAGCATGACTTTGAGTTCCGGCATTTCGTCCATCGCGCCGCTGAACATCAGGTGTGCGACCATCAAGGTGGTGTCGAGCGGAAAGCCGACGAAGTTCGACAGGTAATAATCCTCCATGCCGCCTTTGGCCAGACATTGGTACGGATGGGCGAAGATGAAGCAGCCGAGTTGCTCGATGGTCTTCAATACCTTGCGGAATTTCTGCGCGGCGAGCGGCGTGCCTTCAATCGAAGTCGCCAGTTCCACCGCTTTGAAACCGTACTCCTTGACCACGCGCTCCAGCTCGGCAATTGCAGCGTCCGGATCCTGCATCGGCAGGTGCGCCATGCCGCGCAGCCGCGACGGGTGTTTCGCCACCATTTGCGCGATGCCGTCGTTGGCGAGTTTCGCCGCAGCAAGACCGGCGTCGGCCGACAGCCAGTAGAAATAGATCGGCGGGCCGACCGAAATCACAGACACGTCGAGCTTGTTTTTGTTCATCCACTCGACCTTGACGTCGGCGTCGTAGAACTCCGGGCTCAGTATTGCCGGACGGCCATGCACGTCGAAATATTTCTTGCCATCCTTCTCGGTGATGCTGGTTTCGAAGCGCTTGGGGTCCTTTTCCATCGCCGCAATGATGGTCGGCGGGATGACGTGGCTGTGCAGGTCGTAGCGCATGGTTCCGGTTTCCTGTGGATTTGAATAGAAAAGAAAAAACGATCAGTAAAAAGGACGGATTCTACCGCTGCCCGCCACGCAGCAAAGGACGCAATGCACGGATATCGCGCACCTGTTCGATCTGCCAGACGATGTCGATCAGCCGCTCGGCGCGGCGATTGCCCAGCAGCGGCTGCAGCAGGTCGCGGGCCTTGGCAGCGACCTCGGTACGAGGCATCGGATTGGCTGCGGTGCCGCGCACGGCTTTGGTGTGATGGCGCACGCAGCGGCCATCGCGGGTGTTGATCTCGACGATGGCCTGCGTGGTCTTGGCACGACCCAGCGCGGCACTGCCCTGCAGCGTGATGCGCTCCTTCAGCTTCAGCACGCGCGGATCGCGCACGCGGCGGTCGTCATGGGCCGACGCGAAAGTGATGTCGCCATCGAGCAGCATCACCGCCACCAGATGCTGGATGTTGATGCTGGCCATCGTGCGCTGGTTGACGGTGCGCGCGCCCTGATCGTCGATGGTGATGGTCACACGATCGACATCGCCTGCGGTGATGCGGTGCTTTTCGATCAGGTTCAGCACCGCATCCAGCGGTGCCTGGATCGGGTAACCCACCGCCCAGCGCTTGATCGAGGTGTTCATGATTTCGTAGGTTTTGCCCAGCCCCTGAATCAGCTTTTTCGGATCGGCGGTCAGTCCGTGGGCATGGAAAAAACTGCGGTCGCCGTCGAACACGTCTTCGACGCCGGTAAATCGCATCGAGGTCATCAGTGCCGCCGTCACGCCGTTGCGGGCCGGCATGCCGCCGAAATCGAATGCCTTCTCGATGTGCTCGATGTCGCGCGCCCAGCATGACAGGCCCGACGCCTGCTGCGCGGTATAGGACAGCAGGTAACGCGTCTGGTCGACATCGAGTTTCATGATCGCCGCTGATGCCGCCGCAGCGCCAAACATGTGGCCGAAGCTGTGCGTGGAATGACCGCGCTCGCGAAACCGTTCGATGCCCAGGGCAATCGACATGCGCGCACAGACATCGTAACCGAGCACCATCGCCCGCAGCAGTTCTGTGCCGCTTGCGCGTTCCCGTTCGGCCAGCGCCAGCGCCGCAGGCACCACGCCGCAGCCGGGATGGACCAGTGCGAGGTAATAGGTGTCATCTGTTTCGTCAGCATGGGCATGCATGCCGTTGGCCAGCGCGGCGTTGATCGCGCTGGTGACAATATTGCTGCCAATCACCGTGGCTTCGGGCACGCCGCCCTGCGTTGAAATGAATTCAATCGCGCGACGTCCCGGCAGCAGTTGCGCGCCGGACAGCATCGCCGCGAGGGTATCGAGCAGATGGTGTTTGGCACGCTCGGTGACGGCGGCGGGCAAGGCGCGGCGTGGCGCGTTGGCGATGTAAGTCGCCAGCTTGTGCATCAGCGGTGAAATTTTCGGCGGTGCTTTTTTTGTTTTTGCGGACATTACGGTCTACTCGCGGCTTTCAGTGTTGTTTTCGGTTTATTCCGGCTTGATGCCGGCGGCCTGCACGACTTTGGCCCACTTCGTGGTTTCAGCGCGCAGATAGTTTGCAAATTCTTCCGGGCTGTTGCCCACCGGCTCGGCGCCGTCATTGAGCAGACGCTGCCGTATATCCGGATTCTGCAGAGCACGCACCACGCCGGCATGCAGTCTGGTGATGATGTCGCGCGACGTTCCCGCCGGCGCCAGCAGGCCGTACCACTGCACCGCTTCGTAACCGGGCACACCGGCTTCGGCGATGGTCGGAATGTCATCCGCGCCTGGCGCGCGTTTGCTGCCGGTCACGCCCAGCGCACGCAGGCGACCGGACTTGATATGCGGTTGTGCCGACAGCATGTTGGGCATCATCGCCGGAACATGACCGGCAACCAGATCGGTAACGCCCGGGCCCGAGCCTTTGTAGGGCACGTGGAGCATTTTCAATCCGGCCATCACCAGAAACAGTTCCATCGACAGATGCGGACTGGTGCCGACACCGGCCGAGGCGAAGTTGACCTGACCGGGCCGCGGCTTCACCAGCGCAATGAATTCCTTCACGCTGCGTACCGGCAGGGACGGATGAACCACCAGTACGTTCGACAATGAAACGGCCAACGATACCGGAGCAAAATCCTTCAGCGCGTCGTAGGGCACTTTTTTGTACATTGCCGGGTTGATCGCCAGCGTGCTGATGCCCATCAGCAGCGTGTAGCCGTCAGGCGCGGCGCGCGCCACGGCTTCACCGCCGATCATCGTGCCGGCACCAGCACGGTTTTCGACAATCACCTGCTGGCCGAGAAACTGCGTCAGTTGCGGCGCGATGATGCGTGCCGAGATGTCGGTGCCGCCACCCGGCGCCGACGGCACGATCACGCGCACGGCGCGCGTCGGATAGGTGGTCTGCGCATACGCGAGCGCACTCGCAGCCGTAAAAAATATAATTAATAAGTATTTGATTATATTCATGTTTTTTAAACCATTACAGATGCGAGAACAGCACCTTGCCGGCGACCGGCATTGGGGCCGTGAGAATTTCACCGCGATACGAGTCACAGACGTACAGCGTTTTCCGGTCAGCACCGCCATAAGCCATGTTGGTCATCCGATTGCCGGGCTTGCGGCTTTGCACGCGGGCCAGCGGTTCGCCCATGGGACTGAACAGCCAGACAATGCCGGGTCGTGCATGGGCCGCCGACAGATTGCCGGCTTCATCCATCGCGAGGCCGTCGGGGCCGTGAATTCCGGGCAAAACCGCAAATACGCCGGCTTTGGAAATGCCGCCGCCCTTCAGCGGGCAATGCCACATGCAGTTGGCGCGTGTCATTGCCACATACATCACCTTGTCCTGCGGATCGAGCACGATGCCGTTGGGGCTGGGACCGTTGGTGATCAGGCAGTCGAGCCGGCCGTCAGTGCCGTATCGGTAAACGCGGCCGGTCGGATCATGGATGCCGGTCTGCCCCTGATCGGTGAAATAAAGATCGCCGTTGCGCGCAAACGTCAGATCGTTGACGCCCTTGAAGCCTTCCGAATGGTTGTGCGTCAGGAAATCCTCGACGCGGCCGGTCTTCAGGTCGCAGCGCAGGATGCCGCGACGGTAATCGGTAATGAAAATCGAACCGTCCTGGTGGATCGCAATGCCGTTGGGCCAGCCGTCGTATTCAGCAGCGACATCGAACTCGCCCTTGGGCGACATGCGCAGGATGCGGCCGTAGGGGATGTCGACCATATAGAGATTGCCGTCGCGGTCGAATGCCGGGCCCTCGAGAAAACAGTCGAGCTTCGACCCCGGATGGTTGGCGTCAATCCAGCTCGACGGCGCACCGCCCTTGCGCAGGCGATCGGGTACGGCAGCAAACACATCGGCTTCGATCAGCTTTGGTGGTTCAAAAAAAGACATCTCGGAAGCTCCGTTAATCCATTACAAAACAGCAGCGTCATTCAGGGGTAATCTTTGCCGACTTGATGATGCCGGCATAGAGCGGGATTTCATCACGCACGATTTTAGCCAAACCTTCGGGGCCACCCACGACAACATCGGCGCCGCGCTTGGCGAAACGCTCGCGGTAATCCGGACTCTGCACGGCCGCGGCGATATCGCGATGCAGCTTGGCGATGATGTCCTGCGGCGTGCCGGCGCGGACGAACAGGCCCATCCAGCCGTCGAGATCAAAAGCCGGCAGCGTTGCAGAGACACCGGGCACATCCGGCAGCACCGAAGCGCCGCGCGACGCCGAAATCGCGATGGCGCGCACGCGCTTGTTTTCGACATGCGGCAGCACGCCGACGATGTTGGCGAACTGCAGGTCGATGCGACCGCTGAGCGTGTCGATGAAGGCCGGTGCCGCGCCCTTGTACGGCACATGGTTCATCTTGACCTTCGCCAGCGCCTGCAGATGCTCCATGCCGAGGTGCTGGAGGTTACCGACGCCGGCGGAAGCGTAGTTGAGTTTTCCGGGATGCGCACGTGCCAGCGCAACCAATTCCTTCACCGACTTCACCGGCATCGAAGGATGCACCACCAGCACCATCGGCCCGCTGATGATCTGCGTGACCGGCGCAAGATCCTTCTGCGGATCGTAGGGCAGATCCTTGCGCAACGACACGTTGATCGTCATCGGCCCGGAATTGGCCAGCACCATCGTGTAACCGTCGGGCGGCGACTTCGCCACCACATCGGCGCCGATGCTGCCGCCGGCGCCGCTGCGGTTGTCAACCAGCACCTGCTGCCCCCACACCGGCGACAGTTTCTGACCCAGGGCGCGCGCGACATCGTCGAGCGGACCGCCCGGCGGGTAAGGCACGACAATTCTTACCGGTTTGGCCGGAAACGGTTGTGCCTGTACTGCGGGAATTGCACAAGCGATCAGCCCAAGCGCGGCAAGCCCCGCACACCAAATGCAATTGCGATCAGCCATGATGCCCTCCTCCGGGAATTCGCGGGCAAACAACACCCGCGTTACAGGTTTTCGGCGATCCAGTCAGCCACGTACGTCGCACCGAGGAAACGGTTGTCGCCCTGGCAATGTTCTGCGCCGCCTTCTTCAGCAGTGAAGATCTTCAGCGTCTTCTTTTTCGAACTGACTGCATCGTACAGCAGCTGTGCATTGGCCACCGGTGAAATGGAATCTTCCTCACCATGGGTCACCAGGAAGGGACAGGTGATCTTGTTGGCCACGCCTTCAAGCTTGTAAGACTCGCATTTTTTCATCGCCGAATCCATGTCCGGCATGCCCATCACCCAGGCCAGCTGGAAATGCGGCGCGGAAACCTTGGTGCCGCCGGATTCGAGAATCTTGCGGCGGGTGATCCAGGTCGCGTGATAGTCGTAATGACCGCCCCAGGCAATACACGCCGCATAACGTTTTTCAAATGCGGCAACGCGGGGGGCGTAATACCCGCCCATGCTGTAGGCCATGATGGCCACGCGTTTGGGATCAACGTCCTTACGCGACGCTACGAAGTCATAGGCCGCAGCACCCGGCACTTCGTAATCCGGACGGCTGGGAATGTTCTGCAGGCGCAGCGCTTCACCCTGCCCCGGTCCGTCAATGGCCATGGTATTGATGCCGCGCAGCGCCAGTTCCACGCCGCCGAACAGGATCGACAGCTCCTTGGTGCTGTCCAGCCCGTCAAAAAAGACGACCGTCGGTTTGGGACCGTCACCCGGCGCCTTCATGAACCATGCGGGCAAAGTCGTCGCCTTGCCTTCATGCTGATAGGGCACCTCGACGCGCTCGATATTCGGAAAACGGTCCTTGATGCCGGCACGGAAACAGCGCAGGCAGTTCTCGTAGAGTTCGATCTTTTTCGGCCCGAGCCCGACAAAACGCTCGCCGATGAAATAGTAGGTGGCCGCACGCATATAGTGGCCTGCCGCTGAAAGTTTCCAGCCTGCGGCTTTGGCGCCATCGCCCATCGCTTCAATGCGCTGCGCTTCCTTTTCCCACTCCGCACCCCAAGCCTCGTTGTCGCCGACCTTGTCCTTGAGGCGCCGGCCGACGCGGTCCACCTCGCTCATCGCCGCCCCGCCCCAACGCGCCATCTCGATGGCAATCATCATGCCCTGTGACCACATGAAATTTTCAGGGAAATAGAGGAATCCAGAACGCATGCGCTTCTCCGTTAGTTGAAAGTTTTATTTGTTACGGGGTTATTGCACGGCGCTGCCAGCCAAGCCGATTTTCTTTAATAAATCCGATTGCCGCGCAATGTCGGCTTTCAGCATCGCGGCAAATTCTGAAGGGGTGCCGCCCACAGGATCAGCGCCCTGAGTTGCCATGCGCTCACGGACTCCATCTGACTGCAACACCACGTTGATCTCGGCATTAACCCGTTGAACAATGGCCGGTGGCACCCCCTTCGGCATCAATATGCCGTGCCATATACTGCTCTCATACCCTTTCAGCGTTTCGCCAATTGCAGGGATATCAGGCAGACCTTGCGCACGCTTTGCGGTTGTAACGGCAATGGCGCGGACTTTGCCCGATTTCACATGTGGCATGGCGCCGATCATCGGGCCGGACATCATCTGCACCTGACCGGAGATAAGGTCGGTTATCGCCGGTGCGCCACCCTTGTACGGCACATGTACCATTTTCAAACCAGCCATGACATTGAAAAGCGCCATGGCCAGATGTGCTGCGCTGCCATTGCCTGATGATGCGTAATTCAGCTGCTCCGGCCGCGCTTTCGCGAGCGCAATGAGTTCCGGCACCGATTTCACGGGCAACGCGTTGTTGACTACCAGCAACAGCGCTGTTGCATTGAGCTGAATTACCGGCGCAAAGTCCCGCGCCGGATCGTATGGCAGGTTGCGATACAGCGTCGGATTGACCGATACACTGGCCGGCAGGCAATAGACCCATGTGTAGCCGTCTGGAGGCGCCTTTGCACCAAGATCGGTACCGATGATGGCGTTTGCACCGCCGCGATTGTCGATGATGACCTGCTGTTTAAGACGCTCTGCCAGAGGCTGCGCGATCAGGCGCGCCACGGTATCAGTACCACCACCCGGCGGAAAGGGAACGATAAAGCGGATCGGTCGGACCGGGTAGTCCTGCGCCGTCGCGAATGCGGAAAGGGCCATCATCACCGCCGTAATGATCGGCAACAGCAGTCTGCAACTCGTCACGACACCTCCTCTTGTTCGTACACGCCTGCTTATTCCGCGGGAATACCCGCGTCCTTGATCACTTTGGCCCACTTGATGATTTCTGATTTGATGTAAGCGGCGAACTCGGCGGGCGTACCACCATCAGGCTCAAAACCCTGCGCCTCCAGACGTTGTCGTGTCGGACCCGCGAGAATCTTCACCGTATCACCATGCAGGCGCGTGACGATCGACTGCGGCGTGCGCGCCGGCGCAAGAAGCCCGTACCAGGTTGATGCGTCATATCCCTTCACGCCTGACTCGGCTATGGTCGGCAGCTCAGGCATTGCCTGCGAACGTTTCGCCGTGGTCACCGCCACCGGTTTCACTTTCCCCGATTTAACATGCGGCATTGCCGCCGGCATGGTCGCAAACATGACCTGCACTTCGCCGGCAATCACCGCAACCAGCGCCGGACCGCCGCCCTTGAACGGAATGTGCACCATGCTGATGCCGGCCAGCGACTTCAGCAGTTCGCCGGCAAGATGGGAGGAGCTGCCGACGCCGGCTGACGGAAAATTCAGCGTGCCCGGTTTTGCCTTGGCAAAAGCGATCAATTCCTTGATGGTCTTCACCGGAATCGACGGATGCGCAACCAGGATATTCGGCGTGATCGCGACCAGACTCACCGGTGAAAAATCCTTCACCGGATCAAATGGAAGCTTCTTGAACAGGCTGACGTTGACGGCATTGGGCGCAACATTGCCCATCAGCAACGTGTAACCGTCAGGCAAGGCGCGCGAGGCGAGTTCGGTACCGATGTTGCCGGTTGCCCCGCCGCGATTATCCACCACGACGTTCTGACCCAGGGTGACGGTCAACTGCTCGGCCATCACGCGGCCCACCTGATCAGTGCCTCCGCCCGGCGGATAAGCCACGATCATGCGAATGGGACGCGAAGGATAGGGATCGGCGGCGTGGACAGCCCCCGCCATGGCGCATAACACCGACAGCACTGCGAAACCCTTGTTCATCTTGTTTCCTTGCTGATTTTATTGTGCGAGGGGCAGTGTCACTGCGCGCCCGGTGGCCATCGAATGTTCGATCGCCAGAGTCACTTCGAGATTAAGGCGGGCTTCGCGCGGGGTTGCCAGTGAACAGGGCTTGCCCATCGACAGGTGATCGAGCCAGGCGCGGGTCTCATTGGCAATCGGGCCCCAGAATTCACCCAGCGCCCAGTCACCCGGCGTGCCGCTCTGCAGGAATACCATGTTGACGAAATGATCGGGCAAGTAGACATGAGGAATGCCCTTCTCGGTGTACATCAGCTGGTCTGTATGGTCGTCGTCGAGAATCATCACGCCTTCGGTGCCGACCAGTTCAACGCGCGCGGCATGGCCCAGCGCCGGATATTTTTCGGGCAGCGCATAACTGATGCCGAGGTTCATCACTGCGCCGTCGGCATAGGTCAGGATCGCGTAGCTGATGTCTTCGACATGGTCGTAGCCCGCAGCCTTCAGCACGCCCTTCTGGCCGCGCGCATACACCTCCACCAGCTTGTTGCCCTCATGAAACCAGTTCATCAGATCGACGTAATAGGTCAGCGCATCCACCACCGGTGTCGCATGCGAATTGCGCTGGAGCATGCCCAGCGCCTGCGACCGCGAGTTGAACACCCGCGCCGCGCCGCCGGTCAGCGTACCGAGGCGCCCCTGAACAAGTTGCTCCTTGGCAATCAGGTAACGTTCCTTGTAGCGGCGGCTGTAACCGACATGTACGCCGACGCCGGATTTTTCGATGGTGCGGATCACCTGGTCTGCATCGGCCACCGACAACGCGATGGGTTTTTCCACCAGCACCGGTTTACCCAGTTCCAGCGCCTTGAGGATCGGCGCGAGGTGTTCACCTTCGCTGGTTGATACGATGACGGCATTGACTTCGGGATGCGCGATCATCGCCGTATTGTCGGATGAATGAACCGCTGCACCGACCTTCTTCGCCAGCGCTTCGGCTTTTTTCGGATCCTGGTCTGCGGTAGCGATAAAACGCACCGCCGGATGTCCCGCGGCCAGTTGTGCGCGCAGGCTGCCGATACGGCCGGAGCCGATCATGGCCAGACCCAGTGTCTTGCGTTCGATGATGTTCTCCCCTTGAGATTGCGCTGCGACATGGCAGGCAATCTGCATGATTTGGCGCATCCTGCCTTTATCTGACCGGGAATGCACCAGAGCTTCCGAGTCTAGCCAAGGGGGCGGAGGCTTACAAGCGACCAGCCCCGCCTGCACCGCTCATTTCTTCGGCGGCGCGAGGTCAACAGCTCGCGACCGCAACGCAACATCCCCGCGCAAAACGGCCTTGGCAATCTTGTGCGTCGGCGTGTGTGGCAGTTCGTCCACAAAGGCGACAAAGCGCGGCACCTTTTGCGGCGCCAGACGCGCGCGGCACCAGTCGGCAATTTCCTGCGCCGTAACTTTGGCACCCGGTTTGACCGCGCAGACCACAAAAATCTCGTCTTCCCCCATCTCGGACGGCACGGCGATGGTCCCGGCTTCAGCGACTGCGGGATGTTCACCGACGACGCGATCCAGTTCCGCTGCGGCAATATTCTCGCCACGGCGGCGGATGATGTCGCGAATGCGCGAGATGAAATAAAAATAGCCGTCGCTGTCGCGCTTGACCATGTCGCCGGTCTTGAACCAGCCATCCTGAAACGTATTGGCAGTCTGCTCGGGATCGCGGAAATAACCCTGCATGATGATCGGCGTCTTTACCCACAGCTCACCGGGCTCGCCGTCCGGCAGATCACGGCCTTCCTCATCCACCACGCGGCACTGTGCCCAAGGGCGCGCCGGATCGGGATGCCGGCCGATCGGTCCCATGCTGCCCAGTTTCTGCGGTCCCTCGAAGGGATTGCAGGTCACGCCGGGAATTTCCGTCATGCCGTAGCCGCCGATGCGATGCGGGATCCTGAAATCATTCTTGAAGGTTTCATCCATGCTGGCGCGCACGCCGTAGACCTTGGCAATTTTGTGTTCGGGGCGGAACTCGCTGCGCGGACGGGTGCGCAGGATGCTTCCGATGGCTTCGATGATATTGACCGTGGTGGCACCGGTGTCGACGGCCGTTTGCCAGAAGGTTGTCGCCGAAAATTTCGGGATGATCACCATGCTCGCGCCTGCGGCCAATGTGCCGGCTACCGAATAAAACATCGCATTGATATGGAACAGCGGCAGCACCACCATCAGACGGTCTTCATCCTGCAGATACATGCGCTGGACGAAAGCTTCGCCGCCGGTGACGAAGCTTCTCTGGCTATGCATCGCCCCTTTCGGAAAGCCGGTGGTACCCGAGGTGTAGACAATCAGGCAGGTCAGGTCAGCGCTGACATCGCCGGGCAATGCGCTTTGCGGCGCGGTCTTGATCAGATCATCGAGCAGCGGCACGTCACTGGCTGAACTGTCGAGCATCACAAACCACGCTGGCGTTTTCAGGCCGGCGGCAGCTTTCTGCGCGACATCAAAGGTATCCTGCGTTGCCGCCACTGCGCTGACTTCGGCATGATGCAGCACGTACTTCGCTTCCTCGACACCGTAATCCGGGTTGACAGGCACCATGATCGCGCCCAATCGGGCCAGCGCCAGCAGCAATACAACATGGCCGTCGCAGTTGCGCGCGATGACGCCCATGCGATCGCCCTTGCCGATGCCGCGTGAAGCAAGAACACGGGCTGCTGCATCAACAGTTTGCGCAAATTCGCCCCAGGTCCAAGTGCGGTCGCGGTAAAAAATGAACGGACGTTGCGGATCTGTGCCGGCGCGGCTCGCCAGCGTGCCGTTGAGGGTGTAATCGTGTTCAGGATAAAGGCGCAGGACTTCGAGTGGCTTTTTCATGGCTGTACGCAGAATGGGATTCGCCGGATTCTGGCATACAATTCCCGCACTATCCGTTCACCAGTCCATATAGAGAGACCATGAGCTTCTTTGCCCCGCCCGAGCGTATTACCGCCGACGTTTTCGCCGAACTGCCAAAAAAATTCCGCCGCACCAAAGTATCCGCCGAGCGCCTCGCCGCCGGACGTCCCGCGCCGCACGGCGGCTGCTTTCTTGAAGGCCCCTCATTCGACCGCAAGGGCAATCTCTATGTCACCGACATTCCCTTCGGGCGCATTTTCCGCATCTCTCCAACCGGCAGCTGGGACCTCGTGGTCGAATACGATGGCGAACCGAACGGTCTCAAGATCCACAAGGACGGGCGCATTTTTGTCACCGATCACAAGCGCGGGCTGATGCTGCTCGACGCCAAGCGTGGCAGCATCGAAACGCTGATCAACCGCTACAACCTTGAAACCTTCAAGGGCCTCAATGATCTGGTGTTCGCATCCAACGGTGACCTCTACTTCACCGATCAGGGCCAGAGCGGCCTGCAGAATCCGACCGGGGCGGTCTACCGGCTGCGCGCCAACGGCAAACTCGAACGCATCGCCGACAACATTCCCAGCCCCAACGGCCTGGTGCTGGATAAGGCAGAGAGCACGCTGTTCGTCGCGGTCACCCGCGCCAATGCGGTGTGGCGCCTGCCGCTGCTGCCGGACGGTACGGTATCGCGCATGGGGGTGTTCATTCAGATGAGCGGCGGACGCGGCCCGGACGGCATGGCGATTGATGACAATGACGGTCTGGCAGTTGCGCATCCCGACATGGGCGCGGTATGGATTTTCAACCATCGCGGCGAACCGCTGTACCGCATTGACTCGCCCGGAACGGATGTCGTCACCAACTGCGCCTTCGGGGTGCGCAATCCGCACCGGCTATACATCGTCGACTCGGAAGGCGGCGCCATCCTCAGCGCGGAACTGCCGACGCCGGGACGGAAAATGTACGGCTTGTCCTGATACGACCGTTACCCCGGCCTACCTCGAACGAAACTTCCTTCGGGGCGCACCGGGGTAACCATGAGCGCTAATCCCGCAGTTCAAACTCGCCGTTGATTTCCACCGCCTGCCCGCGCGGCAGGCCGGCCATGCCGACTGCCGAACGCGCATGACAGCCGGCTTCGGCACCTAACAGCTGGTAGAACAGGTCCGACGCGCCATCGATCACCTTCGGATGATCCGGAAAATCCGGCGCGCTGTTGACCATGCCGAACAGGCGGATCACGCGTTTGACGCGGTCGAGGTCGCCCACTTCAGCCTTGACCGTCGCGAGGATCGCCAGCGCGGACGCCTGCGCCGCCTTGTAGCCCTCTTCCACGGTCATGTCCTGACCGAGCTTGCCATGCTCGCGGATCTGCATGCCCGGATGATGCGGGCCGTGGCCCGACACAAACAGGACATTGCCGACGCGCACGCAGCCGCAACGGTTGGGATTGGGAAACTTGCGCGGCTGCGGCAGGCTGTGGCCCATCGCCGCAAGTTTCGCCTCGATCGTCCCCATCAGCGCAGCAGCAGATCAACGAACTCGTTGACCGCCATCGCTTCGAGTTTTTTCGCATCGGTGCAGGCCGCAACAATCGCCGCCTTTTGTTTCGGTGCAAACACCATCGCAGTGTTTTCATTGAATTTTTTCATCACGGCCGGAACACCTTCCTTGCGGCGTTTGCGATGACCCAGCGGATAGTTCACTTCGGACAGCGGGGTCTTGCTGCCGTCCTTGAAGAACACCTGGATCGAGTTGGCATTGGTGCGCTTGGCGGGATCGTGGTACTCGCGCTCGTAGCGTTCGTATTCGGTCAGGCGGATTTTCTCGCGCAGCTTGTCGATGCGCGGGTCGGCGGCAATCTCGTCCTCGTAATGTTTGGCCGTCATGTCGCCGAAGATCAGGCCGATGGCCATCATGTACTGCATGCAATGGTCGCGGTCGGCAAAGTTCGCCAGCGGACCGGTCTTGTCGAGGATCACCATCGTCGAATTGTGGCCTCGCGCTTCGATGTACTTGATGTCGTCGAGCCGGTCTTTCACCAGCGGATGCAGCTTGATCGCCGCTTCCACGCCGGTCTGGCCGTGGAACGCCGTCGGATAGGGAATCTTGAACAGCGTGTTTTCAATCACGTAACTACCCAGCGGCCGCTGGAACTTGAAAGGCTTGCCGTCGAACAGCACATCGTAGAAACCCCACTTGGGTGCAGTCAGCGCGGACGGATAACCCATCTCCCCCTTTTTCGCCATCAACGAAAGCCATACGCCGCGCGCAGAGGCGTCGCCGGCCGCCCATGATTTGCGCGCACCGGTGTTCGGCTTGCGCCGATACGTGGCCAGCGCATGGCCATCAACCCAGGCATTCGACAGTGCGTTGACCACCTCTTCATGGGTGCAGCCGATCAACTGCGACACGGCTGCAGTCGTCGCGATCTTGACCAGGATGGTGTGATCAAGGCCGGCCGCAGTAAAGCCGTTCTCCAATGCCAATCCGCCCTGCACTTCATAAGCCTTGATGATCGCGGACAGCACGTCACGCATTTTCAGGGGGGGCTTGCCTGCTGCCTGACGCGTCCGCGAAAGCCAGTCCGCAGTCATCAGGATTGCGCCGATGTTGTCGGAAGGATGAATCACCGTACGGCCGTAGAACGCGTCATTGAAGTCCAGCCAGCGAATCAGCGCGCCGGCATTGAAGGCGGCAGTGACCGGATCGAGCACATGGCTGGTGCCGGGTACGCGCGCGCCGTTGGGTACGATGGTGCCGGGAACAATTGGGCCCAGCAGTTTGGTGCAGTCGGGATAGGCCAGCGCTTCGAAGGCGCAGGCCAGGCTGTCGATCAGCGTCAGCCGCGCGGTTTCGAACGCGAGTTTGCTGGCCGGCTTGTAGCCATGGGCATAGTTCGCGAGATCAACAATGACTTTGTCGAACGGCGGACGCTTGTTGGTGACTGCTGCCATATTTCATAACTCCTTGATTTTAAAATTATTTCTTATGAATCTTATTCAGCCTTGATGCCCGCCGATTTGACCAGCTTGCCCCACTTCGCCGCTTCGTCCTTGAGGTATTGGGCAAACTCGGCCGGACTGTCGCCGACCGGTTCCAGCCCGGCACGTGCCATACGTTCGGCAATTACCGGCTCCTTGAGGGTTGCGACAATCTCCTTGTGCAAAAGCTGGATCGCCGTACGCGGGGTGCCCGCGGGTGCCACCAGGCCATTCCAGTTGTTGGCTTCATAACCCTTCACGCCAGCCTCGGCGATGGTCGGCATTTCCGGGAACAACGGCGAGCGTTTCGCCTTGCCCACACCGAGCCCACGCAGTTTGCCGGCGCGGATATGCAGTTGTGCCGTGGTCAGGTTGGCCATCATCATGCTCAGACGGCCCGCCACCAGGTCAGCCACTGCAGGAGCACCGCCCTTGTACGGCACATGCAGTGCTTCCACCTCGGCCATGCTGGTGAACAGCGCCATCGCAAGATGACCGGCGCCGCCGACACCGCTGGACCCGTAATTGAATTTGCCGGGATTGGCCTTCAGCAGCGCGATCAGTTCCTTGACCGAAGATGCAGCGATTGACGGATGTACCACCAGCAGGTTGCTGGAGGCGGCGATATTGGTGATCGCCACAAAATCACGATCGAGTACATACGGCACGCTGGCACGCAGCGACGGATTCACCGCCAGGGGTGGCGTCGCCATCAGCAGAATGTGCCCATCCGGTGTCGCGTCCTTGACGATCTGGGTTCCGATGATGGTACCGGCACCGGTACGGTTATCAATGACCACAGGCTGACCAAGGCGCTCGGACAGCCGCGCCCCGGTGATACGGGCGACGGTGTCGGTCGAGCCGCCGGCTGAATACGGCACCACCAGGCGGACGGGGCGCTGCGGATAGTCGGCAGCTGATGCGACAGCAGCAGACAGCATCAATACTGCGGAAAAAACACGGCAGAAAATCATCATGCCACTCCTTGCGGAAAAAACATTGTCCTCCGAGGATGCAGCATTATTGTTTTTATGGAGATGCCGGATGCTGCTCATTCCGTGGCCGGCGCACCCTCGAGCGGAATGCGCGGCATTTCAAAGCGGTCAGTCACGCGACAATAACCGCCCTTGCCGGCCAGACGTCCGATCGGATTCACGGCGCCCACATCCACGTGATAACGGTCATTGACGATGCCGTCGTGATAGTGGAAATAGACAATCTCGCCAAACACCACGTGATAGGGCTTGCGTCCCAGTTCAACAATCTGCATCAACCGGCATTCCAGTGCGACCGGCGCTTCGGCTATGCGCGGCACGCGCACCTTGCGCGAAGGCACCGCAGTAAATCCGGCCTTCTCCAGCTCATTGACGCCGTAAGGATAATCGACGGCACAAACATTCATTTTGTCCTTGATCGCATCATTGACGATATGCACGACGAACTCCGGCGTCTCGCGGATGTTGCGCACGGTATCTTTGGCCTTGCCGGAACGGTCGCCTACCGAAAACATCAGCATCGCCGGATCGGAACCAACGGCATTGAAAAAACTGAACGGCGCTGCGTTGGGACCGTCGCGGCCGAGGGTGGTTACCAGTGCGATCGGCCGCGGCGTCACGGTGCCGACCATCAGTTTGTACTGGTCTTGCCAGGAGATCTGGCTTGCGTCGAGTTCAGTCATGGCCCTGTATCCTGATTTGCGAATTGCCCCGGATTCTAGCAGGGAGTGCCGACGCCCTGCGCATTCCATATGCTGCACTCGCCGCTGCTGTTACTGCAGACGCAACTCCCCGCTGCGCATCTGTGCGGAGTAGCGGTCAAAATCTTTTTTGAGCATCGCGGCAAAAGTTTCCGGTGTGCTTTCCGCAATCGAGAGTCCATGCGCAGAAATAAATGAACGGACTTTTTCTTCGGCCAGTGCGGCGCGCAGCCCGGCGTCTAACCGCAGAATCACGGATTGCGGCGTCTGTGCCGGCGCCAGGACTCCATAACGATTTTCAAAAACGAGGCCGGGATAAAAGTGCTGCAACACCGGCACGCCTTCAAACAAGGAAAGCGGCTCTTTTGACGCAAGCGCCAGAAGGCGAATGCGTTTTGCAGCATGCAAGGGTACGGCCACCGGCGCAGCGATGAACAACGCATCGACCTCACCGGCGAGCAATGCCTTTGCCGCAGCGCCACCGCCATTGAACAATGCAGGCTCATGAATGAAACCGGATGCCCGGCTGAATGTGGACAGCGCGACATGGCCGAGGCTGCCTGGTGCGTTAGCGCCAAACTTCAGCACCGGTCGCCCGCGCTTGGCCAGCGCGACCAGTTCCGGCACCGATCTGGCCGGCACGGCAGGATGCGCCGCCAACACCATTGGCGCTGATGACAACAAGCGGACCGGCGCAAGATCCGCCCCAATACTGAATGACAATTGCGTACCCAGCCACGCCGTATTGATGGCCAGGCTGGTCGTTGTAAACAGCAGGGTATGGCCATCCGCCGGCGAACGCGCTACGACTTCGCTGGCGATCAGTCCGCCTGCCCCGGCCCAATGCTGCACCAGCACCTGCTGGCCGAATTGACGGCTCAGTGGTTCTGCCAGTTGGCGCGCCTGCATGCCGACGCCGCCGTCCGCGCTGAAAGGCACAACCATGCGCAGTGGTTTGGCAGGAAATTCAGCAGCATGGCTGGCCGATATTCCGCTCAGTACCAGCAAGCTCATCACCAGCAAGATCACCGGCCTGGGTTTTGAAAGGGCGATCATAAACAAACGTTAACTATAAGTTATTGATTATAAATATATTTTTAAGGTCTCTGTTGCAACTGCAACTCACCCACGTCGTCGACTGGCAAGGCCTGCAAATAAAAACGCCCGCAACTGGCGGGCGTTTTTACCAACAACGGCTGGCGCTGCGCTGCGCGCAGCAGCATCATGCTTTACTCACCAACTACGTTGGCAGCCTTGATCACCTTCGCGTATTTGATGTTCTCACGCTTGAAATAGGCTGCCAGTTCTTCCGGCGTGCTGCCCACCGGCTCGCCACCTTCCTTGCGAATGAAATCGTTAACGTCAGGCGCCTTCAAAGCCTTTATGATTTCGGCATTCAGCTTGGCAACGATGTCCCTTGGTGTTCCTTTGGGGAAAAACATCGCGTACCAATTGTCCGCCTCGAAATCGGGATACATCGATTTCATGGTGGGCAATTCCGGGAAAGCCGCTGCTGTTTTCGCCGTAGTCACCGCGATCGGACGCACCTTGTTGCTCTTGATGAAAGGCTGCGCCGCCAGTGCCGTCGCGAACGTAAAGTCGGTTTCACCGCTGATTTGCCCGACCATTGCCGGTCCGCCGCCCTTGTAGGGAATCGGGGTGACTTTGGTACCCGCAAACAGGTTAAGCATTTCTATTGAAAGATGGCTGGTTGTACCCGCGCCGTTATGCGCCGCGTTCAGCTTGCCAGCAGATCTTTTTGCCAAAGCAACGAATTCCTTGAGATTCTTTGCCGGCACGCTGGGATGCAGTACCAGCACCAGCGGCACCGATGACACCCAGCTCACCGGCAACAGGTCGTTGTTGGGATCGAACTTGAGCTGTTTGGCATTGAGGGTCACGCTGACCGCAAGCGAAGCCGTGGTGAACAGGATGTTATAACCATCACCAGGGGAACGCGCCACAAATTCGGCGCCGATCAGGCCTGATGCGCCTGATCGATTCTCGACCAGGAAGTTCTGACCCATGCTGGCCTGGAACTTCTGTGCCAGAAGCCTGCCCTGAATGTCGGTACCACCACCGGCGCCGAACGGCACAACGATGCGCACGGGCTTGACCGGGTAAGCCTGAGCCAAAACCGGTCCGGCAGCTACAGCCAGCGCCAGCGCCGAAGCAAGGCCGGCCAGGCCCATTTGAAGTTGTTTCATCTTGAATCTCCTCGTCAGTATTGACTCATTTTGTGCGACTCCATCAAGGGTGACGCTGCGGAAGTGTAGCAGCCCGGCAGGCGCTGCTACAGCCCTTGCGTTAGCCACGGTAAATCGGTTCCGGTTGGGTAAAAAACGAGTGCAGGATGTGATAAACCGTGTAGTAATTGATCTGCTGGAAGCTCGCGTGCGAAATTCCGGCCATCACCGCAAAAGACTTGTCGGGATTGGGCAGGCGATTGAAGAAATCAAGCAGGTCTTCCATGCTGGCGATACCGTCCCATTGACCGCGCATGATTACCGTAGCCGCTTTGATTTTTGCGGGGTCAACCACCGGCAGCTTTGCGCACATGTCGAGATAGGTACCTGTCGGCACTGAGTCGTCGAGCTTGAGCACTTCATCGGCAAAAACTTCCACAACGCTCTGCTCGGCGCAACCGGGATGGTCGCGATTGAAAATCGAATGCATGAAAGCGCGATCGATCGGGCGCCGCTTGTTGGCTTTCCATTGATCGAGTTTCTTTGCGCGTTCTTCAAGTGTCGGGCTGCCTTTGCCGGTCCAGACAAAAGCGTCCAGCGCAAGGCGGGATACGCGCTCCGGATGACGTTCGGCGAACATGGCTGCGCGCAGCGCGCCGGATGAAATTCCGTATACGAGGAACTGTCTGGCACCCGTGGCCTTCATGATGTAATCGCTCGCCGCCTCAAGATCATCGGCGCCGTTGGCAATATCAAAATAGATGTCACGCGACTTGTCGGAACGACCGTAACCTTCCATGTCCACGCACCAGGTATTGAAACCACGCTGCGCAAACCAGTCCATCACCGAAGAGTCAGGACGTCCGGGAACATGCAGATCAAAGGTCGGCTGTGACGCCATTGATGATCCGTGGACAAACAGAACGGTGCCGTTCGCGCCCTTGCCGTCAATTGCGGGCTTCTCCCACATGAAGAGTTTGACATCTCCCTTGCGGGTCCAGTGCTCCTTGCCGGCAACTGCGGCGCTGTTTGCGTTTTGGCTCATGAATTTCCGAATGAAAAGTTGGGTCCGTAAAGCGGGACGGCAAGTCTAGGATACGGAACCGGCCCAGTCAAACAGTAGGAGCCGCATATATAATTCCGCACCAGATTGGATCGCCTCAGCCCCACTTCCCGCGTCAAATTTCCCGCACTGTACTGGACACGCCTGTGACCACAAATTACTCCACGCAGTTCCGCAGCATCAAGGACGAAGTCAGCCCCGAGGAGTGGGAAACCCGCCTGAATCTCGCCGCGTGCTACCGGCTGACCGATGTCTACGACATGACGGACCTGATCTACAACCACATCACCGCGCGCATTCCCGGTGATGACGATCACCTGCTGATCAATCTCTACGGACTGCTTTACAAGGAAATCACCGCCTCCAGCCTGGTCAAGATCGATCTTGAAGGCAACATCCTTTGGAAGCCCGATACGGACTATGGCATCAACAAATCAGGCTACGTGATTCACGGCGCGATCCACCGCGCGCGACCCGACGTGCAATGCGTAATGCACACGCACACCCGCGCCGGCATGGCCGTGTGCTCGATGAAGCGCGGCCTGTTGCCGATGACGCAGACCTCCATGCGTTTTGTCGGTCACCTCGGCTACCATGACTATGAGGGTCCCGCAATTGACCTCGCCGAACGGGAGCGGCTGGTCAGGGATCTGGGAACCCACGATGCAATGATGCTGCGCAATCACGGTCTGCTCACTTGCGGCGCCACTGTCCAGCAGGCTTTCAACACCATGTATCAACTCGAACTTTCCTGCCGCGCACAAGTCGATGCACTGGCCGGTGGAGAGGACATCGTGCTGCCGCCGGAAGAAGTCATCGCGCACACCGCCAACCTCTACCAGCCGGGGACGCGTCGTCCCTACGGCGTACTCGAATGGCATGCCTTGCTGCGGCGACTCGACGCCGAGTCGAAAAGCTCCGGTTATCCGCCGTACTGGCACTGACCCGGTAAGCCATCCATAAACAACCAACACCTACGATTGTGAACTGATCATGGACTTCAGGATTTCCGAAGAGCAACGCGCGTTTGTGGATACCGTACGCCGGGTCTGCCAGGAAGAATTTGCGCCGCGCGCGATCAAATACCTCGACGGCACCTGGCCGGCGGAGAACATGAAACGCCTCGGGGAAATTGGCGTGCTCGGCATGGCTGTTCCCGAGGAATACGGCGGCTCCGGCCTGTCGATCCTCGATACAGTGCTGGTGCTCGAGGAAATAGGCAAAGTCTGCTACGTGACCTCGATGGCGGCACTCGGGGAAGTCGGCACCCAGACGCGCATCATTGCCACGTTCGCGCCCGAAGAAATCAAACGCAAGATCCTGCCGCGTGTCGCCACCGGCGAGGCCATCCTCGCCATCTGCATGACCGAACCCGATGCCGGCACAGACGTGCCAAGTTACAAGACCAACTGCATCATCAAGGGTGACAAGATCGTGCTGCGCGGCTCCAAGACACTGATCTCCCGTGCCGACATTGCCGAAATGTTCATCGTCTTTACCCGCGTCGACAACAAACCCGGCGCCGAGGGCATCGGCTGCGTGCTGGTCCCCGGCGGAACCAAGGGTCTGATCGCAAAAGCGAGTTATCACACGATGGGCGGCGAGTTTCTGTCAGACGTCGTGTTCGACGACATCGAACTGCCGATCGAGCACCTGGTCATTCGCGACAATGGCATGAAAAAACTGCTGTCCGCATTCAACACCCAGCGTTGCCTGAATCCGGCGATCTGCCTGGGTCTCGCTGAAGGTGCGCTGGAAGAAGCGGTGAAATACATGCGCCAGCGTTCGGCGTTCGGCAAGAAAATCGGCGACTTCCAGGGCCTGCGCTGGAAGGTGGCCGACATGTACATCCAGATCGAGGCCGCGCGCGGCCTGCTCTACCGCGCCGCCGTATCCGGAGATAAATTTCCCGATCCGACACTCGCGGCAATGGCCAAGATCTACACCAACGAAATGTCGATCCGCGTAACCAGCGAAGCGATCCAGATTCACGGTGGTTACGGTTTTACCGACGAATTCCCGGTTTCGCGCTTTTTCCGCGGCACACGCTACGGCAGCCTCGGCGGCGGCACGACCGAAACGCTGCGCAACATGGTCGGCCGCAAGTTGGTCGAGCAGATGGATCTGGCCTCAGGCTGCCTCGGAATGGATTACTTCTAGCCAGCGGCAGCCCGCGATCAAAGTCCGCCGGAATTGCCCGAAGCAACAATACGGCGCCGGTCTCAATAGACGGGCTTTGACCGGAAATGCCCTTCGCGGGCCATTGATTTAACCTTGATCGGCTCGATCTTGTTGCCTTTGAGCACATCCAGCGTCACCTCGACGCCGGCATCGCCGCTTTTCCAGAGCCGAGTGTAAAAATCCGCCTGACCAGTCAAAGGCTGACCGCCGAGACCGACAATGATGTCGCCAGCCCGCAACCCGGCTTCTTCCGCCGGTCCTTCTGCGGATACGCGGGTCACGATAACCTTGCCCTGGATTTCCTGGGAGGTGATCCCCAGCCAGGGGCGCGGCTTGGTTGTGACACGGCCATTGGCAATAAAATCCCCCAATACCGGCTTCAAAGTATCGATCGGCACGAACATGTTGCCGGGCACGGCGCTCTTGCCAACGGCATCGCCAACCGCAAGCGAACCGATGCCCAGCAGTTTGCCCTCGCGCGACAGCAGTGCCGCGCCCTGCCAGTTAACCGTTGCCGGAGCCGTATAAATGGCTTCATCCAGCAGATATTCCCAATACCCCACAAACGGCCGTTTGGACACGATGTAGGCTGGTGCCACACCATCGAATCCGACAATCAGCACGATATCGCGCAGATTGGCAGCTGAAGATTGGCCAAAATCAACGGGCTTGATCGGCAACGGCTTCATTGATTTGACGAGTCCGAGGCCGGTCGTATTGTCAAAGCCGATGACATTTGCCGGAAACTTTCGGCCATCTGCTGTCGTCAGCTCAATGGTGTCAGCTTCGGTAACCAGATAGCCGATGGTCAGCACCAGACCGCTGGAATCGATGACCACGCCGGTACCCTCCCGCTGCGGGCCCAGGGTATTGCTGCTGCGCGCGCCCGGCACGGCCGTGACCGTCAGCTTGACGACGGAAAACTCGTCGACGGTAAGCTCCCTCTCCGCGGCCAACGCGGGTGCATTGAAAAAGAGCATCACTGCGGCCACTGCAACAGCATTCAGGACCAACTGCAATTTGGGGATAAGACTGCTGGCAGGCGCCATTTGAATCTCCAGAAAGGCCACCAGCGCAGCCGTCACGGAACGGGACCGGTGAGTTTGAATATGCTACGACGAATACCGGAGGGGCAAAAGGCCCCGCGCAGGATTGGCGCTACAATGCCCGCTCATTTTCAAGATTGTGGAGGACAAAAGCATGGAACTCGGACTCAGGGGCAAGGTTGCGATCGTTACCGGCGGTACAGAAGGCATAGGCAAAGCCACAGCGCTGACGCTGGCACGGGAAGGCGCAAAAGTCGCGATTTGTGCCCGTGGCCAGGAATTGCTGGATGCCACGGCGGCAGAAATCACCAAGGCCGGCGGCGAAGTGCTGGCTATTTCAGCGGACATGAGCAAAGCGGCGGACTGCAAGCGGTTCATCGAAGAAGTCGCACAAAAATTCGGCCGCATCGACATTCTGGTCAACAACGCAGGCACCTCCAAACGCGGCAAATTCCTCGAACTGCAGGATGAAGAGTGGGCTGCCGATCTTGAACTCAAGGTATTCGGTGCCATCCGCTGCACCCGGCTGGCGATTCCGCATATGAAAAAACAGGGCGGCGGTCGCGTCATCAACATCACTATTTCCGGCGCAAAGCAACCTGGCGCCGAGTCCTACCCCACCTCGGTATCCCGGGCAGCAGGGCTGGCCATCACCAAAGCCCTGTCCAAGGAGTTCGCGCCCGACAACATCCTTGTCAACACCATCTGCATCGGCAAGATCAAATCGGGGCAGCACGAGCGCCGCTTCACCAAGGACGGAATCAACGCCGACGATTACTACGGCAAGATGAGCAAGGACATTCCGATGAAACGGGTCGGCGAGGCTCAGGAAGTCGCCAACGTCATCACCTTCCTCGCGTCCAACGCCGCCAGCTATGTCACCGGCACCAGCATCAACCTAGATGGCGGCATCTCCGGCGTTCTTTAATACCCAATAAAAACAAATAGTTACGATGCCGATGCTTAGCCGCATCTGGAATCCCGCAACGTCCCGAAAATGCAAACGGCCCCGATCATTCGGGGCCGTTTTTTTGGTGCCGGAAATAGGAGTCGAACCTACGACCTTCGCATTACGAATGCGCTGCTCTACCAACTGAGCTATTCCGGCGAAACTGGAAACCTGACTGCGGAAAGGGCGGTATTCTACCCCACCGATGCAGTGCTGGCGCGCACGCGAACGATGATATCGACCCCTTCGGTAATCATGCCGGACGGCAAATCGGGAATGCCGCTGACTGTCAGCGTAGTCGCAGGGATATCAGTAATTTCACCGGTATCCACGTTATACATGTGATGGTGCGGCTCGGTATTAGGGTCATAAAACACACGCTTCGGATCAACGATGACTTCACGGATCAACCCTCGATCCCGGAACAGGTTCAGCGTGTTGTAAACCGTGGCCTTCGAGGTTTCAGCATGTTGCTCGTTAACCTTGGCTAGAACCTGGTCCGCGGCAAGGTGATGGCAACGACCCAGCAGGACTTGAGCGATCTCCAAGCGCTGGTGGGTAGGGGCGATTCCGTGCCTGCGCAGTAGCGCAATCACGGCGGTTCGATCGTAAGATGTTGCTTCCATTGGATTTTATTTTAGTTCAATGATTGGACTTTGTCTAATTTAAAACTTCTCTTATCACTTCTACCCTCCATTCCTTCTTATTCCTCTTGTCGTCGTACTTACGGTAAAAAAACCAATACCAAACTGGCAAAAATCCAGAATGCCATCGAAACTCAGTGATTATTATCACAATCCGGCGTTGCCTAAGACCGTTCGTAATCGACTCCTGACCACTCATCGGTAACAGATGGGAGCGGCGTAAAATCTGGAATACTCTTAAAAAAAGGGAATGGAGCCACCATGAAATACAAAAACTATGGATTCTCACTGATTGAACTACTGGTGACCGTTGTGATCATCGGCATTTTGGCAGCGATAGCCATCCCTTCCTACAACAGTCAAATGGCAAAATCCCGTCGCGCTGATGCACAGCAATTCATGATGCAAATGGACACGCGGCAAAAGCAAATTTTGATTGAGCAACGCGCCTACGCGACGGCACCCAACGCGCTAAACGTTTCCAGCGAAGGATTTACATGCGACGCATCAAGTTGTGTAAATCGTTTCTACACCATCACGTTTAACCCCGCGGTGGACAATTCGGCTACACCTCCCTCATACAGTATTTGTGCGATCCCTATGGGTGGACAAGCCAGCGACGGCGTTCTAACCCTCAGCAGCGCCGGCGCGAAACAACGGCTTACCGGAACAACCACCTGCAGCGGCGGAACCGCAAACACGTGGTAATCATGCTAAAAAAAACCGCAGGATTCACACTGATCGAACTGCTGATAGTTGTCACGATCTTGGGCATTCTTGCTGCGGTAGGCACACCAAGCTTGCAGTTTCTTATTTCCAGCTACAGGCTAAAAACGGCCTCGTCAGATCTTCACACAACGTTGGTGCTGACACGCAGCGAGGCCGTCAAGCGAAACGAAACTGTGACAATCACGCCCACCAGCACATCTGATTGGTCACAAGGTTGGACAGTAGCGCTTGGCAGCAATGTCATCTCCATTCAAGACCCCTACCCCAGCTTGAGCTTTAGTCCGCGAAATGCTGCATTCGGATCGAAAACTGTTAACAGCGTTACCTTCAATGGCACTGGCCGTGAAAACAGCACCGACGGCGTGGCCTTTGTAATCACTTCCTCGGCACTCTCTACGCTTCCTGCACGCTGCGTCATTCTAGACCCCAGCGGCAGGCCATCAGTTCGCGTAGACAAAGACAATGACACATCGGATGGATGCAACTGATGGCGATCAACAACGCAAAATATCAAACGGGACTTTCGATGCTGGAGGTCCTTATTTCTCTTCTGATACTGGTATTCGGTCTGCTGGGCATGATCGGCCTGCAGGCGAGGGCCCAACTTGGCACCTTTGAATCCTACCAGCGAGGGCAAGCATTGATCCTTGTTCAGGACATGGCCGAGAGAATTCAAATCAATCGCGATGCAGCCAGCTGTTATGTCTTTACAACCGACACGACCAGTGGCACTCCCCACTTGGGAACCGGTTACACCGGAACAGCAGCTTGTGCTACTACCGCGGGTACCGCGGACATGCAAACTCGCGCCGCGACAGACATGGCCGCTTGGGATGCCGCCCTCAAAGGCGCCTCGGAAACACTAGCAGGAGCGCAAGTTGGTGGGCTTCTCGGTGCAAGGGGCTGCATCAGTTTTGATGCCACAAGCAATCGATACCGGGTTTCGATCGCTTGGCAAGGTATGGCAGCAACAGTCGCACCTACAGCAGGAGATACCGCTGCAACCTGCGCCAAAGACCTTTATGGTGCCGAATCTCAGAGACGTGAAGTGAGCATTACCCTGATGATTGCAACCCTGTCTTGATAATGAAAACACCATTTAAACACAATGTTCGTATCCAGGAGTCTGGCGCCTCCTTGGTAGAAATCATGGTTTCCATGGCTATCGCCATGTTTCTGCTTTTGGGGCTGGCTGCCGTTTTTGGAAGCTCGACGCGCACGAGTGCTGATCTGAATCGGTCACTACAACAAATCGAGAACGGCCGTTTCGCGGTTCAGGTGTTAACCGACGACATCGCACTTGCGGGATTCTATGACCGCCTACCTGCCATGCTCGCAGCGCCCAGTACGCTGCCTGATCCCTGCGAACTGACAGACATGACCATTATTCGGGCTTCCACAGCCTTCCCAGTGCAGGGCTACAATTCACCGGCATCGTCACCTCTATCCTGCATACCAACTGCCAATCATGTCGCCAATACTGACATTCTGGTTGTACGACGGGCCGATACAGGAACAACTGCAAGTGGTTCCCTGACAGCCAATGAAGTCTACCTCCAAACAAATGCTGACCCAGCAAACTCCGCAAACCCAATCATTGCGCTTGGAAACGCATCGAACTTCACATTACGCAACAAGGACGGAACAACCGTCGCGCCAATCCGCAAATATCACGTCCACATCTACTTCATCGCCCCCTGCAGCATACCGAATGGTGGAGGCACAACCTGCACAGGCAGCAATGACGACAAAGGATCACCAATCCCGACCTTGAAGCGCATTGAATTACGCGCCGGTTCTTCAGGAACAGTGATGACCATGGTGTCACTTGTGGAAGGCATCGAAAATTTACAAGTCGATTATGGCGTCGACACCGACAACAACGGTATACCCAACGGAAACTATCTCACGACAACTGCCACGATTGCAGACTGGGCAAATGTGGTCGCCGTTCGCATCAACGTTCTTGCGCGCAATCTTGAGTCAACGCCAGGCTTTACTGATGCAAAAACTTACGATATGGGAGTTGGTGGTGCTTCGACCCCGGGCGGCGCGTTTAAACGCCACGTTTACAATGCAGTAATAAGGCTAGTAAATCCGGAATCAAGGAAGGTGCTGTGATGACGCGATGCGCCGCAACGCAAAGAGGCATGACACTGGTGATAGCGCTGGTTATGCTGGTAGTAATCACCATACTTGGAATTTCGGCAATTCGGATGAACAACTCCAGCCTGCTTGTTGTAGGCAACATGCAATGGCGAAAATCGGCTGAAAATCTAGCCTTGGTCGCCATTGAGCAGACCATGAATAGTGCGACGCCTTTCTCTTCCCCAACCGCAACAGTCGCATTTACCGCACCGGCAGGATATACCGTAACCATTGGCAACCGAACCTGCATTAGATCAACCCCCGCCTCCGGCTACAGCGCTTTATCCGCTGTCGCACCCGAAGAAAATTTTTGGGAATTTAACGTTGCTGTGAACGACACCATTACCGGAGCGCGAACCTCGATGACGCAAGGCGTCAAAGTGCGGCAGCTTGCAGGCAGTTGTTCGTAGTTATCGCTTTCGAACCAGGACAAAATTATGATTACCCGGCTCATCCAAATCGTAACATCAATTCTGCTGGTCACGGCTTCTCCGATGGCATGGCCAGTGTTTGATCCGGTTAACGACGATACGGATATTTTTCTGGCCAATCCGGCGTACTCGTCGGCCCGTCCGAACGTGCTGATTTTTGTCGACAATTCGGCAAACTGGAGTTCCACCTCTAGCGGAACCACCAAATACGCGGCTGTGAAGGCGGCCTTGACGGCGTCCCTTACCAATATCGTTACCGACGCATACAACGTAGGGCTTGGATTATTCGTCGAGACGGGCAACCCGAACTCCAACGTCGACGGCGCCTACATCCGTTACGGTGTCAGACAGATGACTGGCAGACCAACAGACGTAACCTCCAACAAAGGCGCACTGCTGTCGGTCATCGACAATCTGAATGAAAACCGGGACAAGGGTAATGGCGCGAAATACTCCATCTCCTTCAGCGAGATTTTCAAGTATTTCGCCGGCCTGACATCAAGGTCGGGGCACGGAAAAGAAAAGGCGGATGCCGGCGGCAGTGTTTACCTGTCCACAGGCCGGCAAACACTCGCCGGCAGCCCGCTACCCGCCTCTGCTCTGCCGACGACGAGGTTGGCATCTGCCTACAACAGCCCGATCGTCGATGGCTGTCAGAAGAACTTCGTCATTTTCATATCGAATGGCGAGGCAAACGATGCCACCGCCGACATCAGCACCGCGGAAACGCTGTACACCACGGACATCGGCCAGAAGCCAGTGACAATCCCGCTTACGCCCAGCGGTTCATCAGGCATTCTGGCGGACGAATATGCCAAATACATGGCGTCGGGTGACTGTAACCGTAATATCGACGGCACCCAGAACGTATTTACCTACACCATTGACATCCTCCCCAGAACTGTCGGACAGGGCCCTGCACATACGGCACTGCTTAAAAGTATGGCCGCTAACGGCAAAGGTAAATACTTTGCGGTCAATAGCATCAGAAGCACCGCTGAAATTGAAGCCATCCTTGAAGACATTTTCAAGGAAGTGCAGGCCGTGAACAGCGTGTTTGCATCAACCACACTTCCGGTCAGTGTTAACGTTCGCGGCACAAACCTCAATCAGGTCTACATCGGCGTATTCCGTCCGGATGAAAACAAGAATCCCCGGTGGTTCGGCAACCTGAAACTTTACAAGCTGGGGGAAAATACAGCGACAAACACACTGTTCTTGGCCGATGCCAACGGCAACGTGGCTGAGAATGCCAGTACCGGATTCATCAGCAATTCGGCGCAGAGCTTCTGGACGACCACGCAAACGCCCAACTTCTGGACCTTCAACCCCCAAGGTAATGGTGGGGCATCAGATTTGCCGGACGGTGACCTTGTCGAAAAAGGAGGTGCCGCGCAACAACTGCGCATTGCCTATGCCGCAAGCCAAGCCACCAGGAACGTATTTACCTGTGTCAACGGTTCGGGCGGATTGTGCTCGAACAATTCGCTGCTCAGCGCAACGCCTTTCAACAACTCCAACGTCAGCGCCACTGATCTCGGTGTCGCCACCACCACAGATCGAGATAATCTGATCGACTGGTCACGCGGTGCCGACAACAAGGTTAACGAGAACAACGGGGATGCCACTGTCACCACCGATATCAGGGCATCGATTCACGGCGACGTGCTTCATTCAAGACCCGCCATCATCAACTACAACCGTTACGGCGACGATAACGACATCTACGCCTTTTACGGATCAAATGACGGGCTGTTCCGCGCCGTCAAAGGCGGCATATCACGACATACCACGGGACCGGACGCGGCATTGATTCCCGGTTCCGAACGCTGGTCGTTCATTCCGAAGGAGTTTTTCCCCAAACTGAACCGCCTGCGCGAGCAGTCCCCGACCATTAGCCGGGCCACACCCAAAGACTACTTTTTCGATGGCTCGATCGGCGTATACCAGAAAGATGCAAACAACGACGGCATCGTAAGAAGTGCCGACGGTGACAAGGTGTATCTGTATGCCTCGCTGCGCCGCGGCGGCAATTTCATCTACGCGCTTGATGTAACCGATCCGGCCGCGCCCCGCCTGCTCTGGCGCAAGGGATTCGGAGACACGGGTTGGGAGCAGGTTGGACAAACGTGGTCTGAACCCAAAGTTGCCCGCGTCTCGGCCAGTTTGGGAAATTCGAGCAACCCGGACAATATCGTTCTCATTTTCGGTGCCGGCTACGATCCGGAGGTGGAAGATATCAACCCCTGCCTCGTCCACCAGATGTCTCGGACAAATACGGTCGTTAAAGCCATAGGCACCGGCACCGTAACCTACACCGATGCAGGCAGTTGCACGATCACAGACCCCACCGGCAGCACCACGACGGTCTCCCGGACTAAAGGCCGGGCCATTCTGGTTGTCGATGCGTTCAATGGGAATGTGATCTGGCAGGCCGGCGGCGGTCTGACGACCTCGGCGGCCGCAGGCGCGAAAAAATTGAACGTCCCCCGGATGACCTGTGCAATTTCATCGGACATCAGCGTCATTGATATCAACCGGGACGGACTGGCCGACCGCCTGTATGTCGGCGATACCTGCGGGCAGATGTGGCGGGTCAATCTTTTCGGCACCGACATGGACGAATGGAGCGTCACGCGCATCGCCAGGATCTCATCCATCGATGTTAATGACATTCCGAACAAGCGGAAATTCATGTTCCCGCCGGATCTGGTTTTCGGCACCGACAGTTCCGGCACCTACACTGCCGTACTGGTCGGCTCGGGAGACCGCGAACATGCGTTCGATACGAACATTACAAACGAGTATTACATGTTCAAAGACCGCGACGACTCAACCGAGGTGCTTCGCGGAAAAGCCAACAGCACTTCAGTAAAGATCTCGGGTTACGCCACCACACCAACCGGGAGCTTTTACACGACCGATACCCTGTTCAATGCAACCAGCGCTGTTGTTGATAACTCAAACTCGCTGAGCCTTAACGGGTGGCGCCTCACATTGCTTGCGGGAGAAAAGGTGATTTCCAGTGCAACGACCGTGGGCGGCTCAACGTTCTTCAATACCAATCAGCCGAGCGCAACGGCTGCGGCAGGCATCTGCACCTCCAACTTGGGAGTCGCGAGGGAATACATCGTCGGATTTGCCGATGCCGCCCCAACGCAGGACCTTAATGCCCTGGGCAACCTCAGTCTTGCCAACCGCTCTTCTGTACGTGCCGGCGGCGGCTTCCTTCCATCCCCGGTTCCCGTCGTCGTCGATATTGGCGGACATAAGCACGAAGCCGTCATTTCCGGTACGTCGGTACGGCAGCCGCCTTCGCTGACTCTGGACAAGCGGATTCGCGTTTATTGGTACAAAAACGTCGATTGAAGTGCATACGAGTGAACCCGCCACCCCGGTAACCAGGAGCGCAGTCATTGCGTTCTTGTGTTCGGTGGCGGCACATTTCGGCGCGATTGTCCTGATCGGCCAGGACAGTCATCAAGCACTTCGAGCAACAACGGCCGTTCTGAATATCCTGCTCACCGCCACGATGACCAGGGCCTCGGATAACGACAGTGCATTCAGCATGGACGCAGAGCGAGCATTGCCCGAACCCGAGTCGGCAACAACGGCCGCTGAAGGAGAACAACGTAGATCCGATACGCGAATACCGCCTGAAGCCCCACAATACTTTCCAAGCAGCGAGGTCGATGTGCCGGCTGAACCCATCAGCCGTCCCAACATCGTTTACCCGGAGCACGCGATGCTATCCAGGCTTTCAGGAACTGTACGAGCACGGATATTCATTGACCTAGATGGGCGTGTTAATTCAATTGAGATACTGGAGCTGCGCCCACCGTACGTCCCCTTTGAGGAAATCGCGATAAATGCGCTGATTGAAACCCGATTTGCACCGGCGAAACGATTTGGCAAAACCGTCAACAGCCAGAAGGTTGTCGAGGTCCATTTCAACCCCTACGAGGACACCGTGGATCGCCGGCAATAAAAAGCGTACCTGCGGGCTACCTCAGCCAAACTCACCCGGGATCGGGTGGAACAGTCGAGCGGCAAGCAACAGACCGCTGACCAATCAGTTGAGACCCTTAGGCAACGGAAAAGTCACCCGCTCGGAAATGCCGTCGAGCGTTTCGACGCGGTCGGCACCGAGACTGCGCAGGCGATCAACCACTTCCTGCACGAGCACTTCCGGCGCCGAGGCGCCGGCAGTCACGCCGACAACATTCTTCCCCGCAACCCAAGCCGGCTGCAGTTCGGTGGCGTTATCAACCATGTAAGCGGGAACGCCCAGCTGCTCGGCCACTTCTCGCAAGCGGTTCGAGTTGGAGCTGTTCGGGGAACCAACCACGATCACCACATCACAGCGCTGCGCCAGGGTCTTGATCGCGTCCTGGCGGTTTTGAGTTGCGTAACAGATGTCGTCTTTTTTCGGGCCGACTATTTTCGGGAAGCGTTTTTTCAGCGAGCTTACAGTACGCGCCGCGTCATCCATCGACAGCGTTGTCTGGGTAACGTAGGCCAGGTTGTTTTCATCAGCCACCTTGAGACCCGGCACATCATCCGGACCTTCGACCAGATGCATTCCCCCCTCACTCTGGCCCATCGTGCCTTCAACTTCCGGATGTCCGCGATGACCGATCATCACGATCTCGCGGCCCTGTTCGCGCATCTTGGCCACCTCAACATGAACCTTGGTCACCAGCGGACAGGTGGCATCAAAAACCTTGAGGCCGCGTGCATCAGCTTCGCGGCGCACGTCCTGAGACACGCCATGCGCGCTGAAAATCACCGTGCTGCCTGCAGGCACTTCGGCCAGTTCTTCGACGAACACCGCGCCCTTGTTGCGCAGATCGTTAACGACAAATTTGTTGTGCACCACTTCGTGGCGGACGTAGATCGGCGCGCCGTGCAACACCAGCGCACGTTCGACGATTTCGATCGCGCGATCGACGCCGGCACAGAAACCTCGGGGATTGGCGAGCAGTACTTGCATGGCGAAGATTATACCCTTGCGCCGGCTACATGGCGCCAGCGGTTCAATTATTTATTAATAAATACAATTACTTAGCGTCAACCTTGTTCTGCGAATCACCGAAAATGCCGTCCCAGATCAGCAGGGCCGCTCCACAGGTAATCGCCGAATCGGCAACGTTAAAGGCCGGCCAGTGCCAGCCAAAGGCATGGAAGTCGAGAAAATCGACAACCGCACCGATCATCAAGCGATCAATGACATTGCCGATCGCGCCGCCGAGCACCAGCGCCAGCGCCAGACTGAACAGGCGCTGCTGCGGATACCGGTACAGCAGCCAGATGATCCACGCTGAAGCGATCAACGCGATGGTGGTAAAAAATTCCCGCTGCCAGCCGCCGGCCCCCGCAAGAAAACTGAAGGCGGCGCCGCGGTTATAAACCAGCACCAGGTTGAAGAACGACGTGACTTCCACCGGCGGAAGGTTGGCCAGTTTCTCCACGACAACATATTTGCTTAACTGATCCAGCACCACCACGACGCTGGACAGCAACAGCCAGCGTCGCATCAGGCGTACGTGCGCGGTTCACCCGCACCGGTCAGGTTGGATGTGCAGCGGCCGCACAGATCAGGATGATTCACGTCATGACCGACGTCGGCGCGGTAATGCCAGCAGCGTTCGCATTTTTTATGCGCGCTCGCTTTGACGTCAATGCTCAGCCCCGAACTCGTCTGCTGCAAGACTTTTGCGCTCGAAGTAATCAGCACGAAGCGCAGATCGTCGCCGAGGCGTTGCAACGACTTGAACGATTTCTCGTCCGCCACCTTGATTTCGAGTTCAGCCTGCAGCGGCGAACCAACCACACCCTGTGCGCGCTGCTCTTCGATGCGCTTGTTGGCGACATCGCGCACCTCGCGGACATCTTTCCAGGCATCCAGCAGCGCAGCATCAAAATCCTGCGCCGGAATGTCATGCCACAGCTCTTCAAAAATGCTGCCTTCCGGCCCGCCCTTGAACACCTGCCACGCCTCCTCGGCGGTGAAGCTCAGCACCGGGGCCATCAGCTTCACCAGCGAATTCGTGATATGCCACAGCGCGTTCTGCGCGGCACGGCGCGGCCGCGAATCAGCGCCGGTGGTGTACAACCGGTCTTTCAGGATATCGAGGTAAAAAGCGCCGAGGTCTTCGGAGCAGAAGGCCGTCAGGCTTTTGACGACGGCATGAAACTCGTACCGCTCGTATCCCGCGATCACATCTTTCTGGAATTTGCGCGTCAGCTCCAGCGCGTAACGGTCGATCTCCAGCCACTGCTCCGGCGGCAGCGCATGTTTGCTGACATCGAAGTCCGCCAGATTGGCCAGCAGGAAACGCAGCGTGTTGCGGATGCGGCGGTAGGACTCAACCACGCGCTTGAGAATCTCCTTGGAGATCGACAGCTCGCCCGAATAATCCGTGCTCGCCACCCACAAGCGCAGGATGTCGGCACCGAGTTCGTCCATCACCTGCTGCGGTACGATGACATTGCCCTTGGACTTGCTCATCTTCTTGCCGGCACCGTCAACCACAAAACCATGGGTCAGCAGCGCCTTGTACGGCGCACGACCGTCCATCATGCTCGCGGTCAGCAGCGAGGAATGGAACCAGCCGCGATGCTGGTCCGAGCCTTCGAGATAAAGGTCTGCCGGGAATGCGCCGGTATCGGCATGCGAACCGCGCAGCACCGTGCTGTGCGTGGTGCCGGAATCAAACCACACGTCCAGCGTGTCCTTTATTTTTTCATACTGCGCGGTATCGGCGCCGAGCAGTTCTTCCGCATTCAGCGCCTGCCACGCTTCGATCCCCTCGCGCTCGACGCGCTGTGCGACCTGCTCCAGCAGTTCCGGCGTGCGCGGATGCAGGGTAGCGGTTTCCTTGTGCACGAAGAAAGGCATCGGCACGCCCCACTGCCGCTGCCGCGACAGCGTCCAGTCCGGACGGTTGGCGATCATGCCGTGCAGACGCGCCTTGCCCCAGTCGGGATAAAACTGCGTCGCATCAACCGCGCGCAGCGCCGTGGCACGCAGCGTTTCTTTCGGCTTCACGCCGTTATAACCCGGGACATCCTCCATCCCGGCAAACCACTGCGTGGTCGCGCGCAGGATGATCGGCGTCTTGTGTCGCCAGCAATGCATATAGCTGTGCAGGTCGGTCTTGCTCGAGAACAGCACGCCCTTTTCTTCCATGTGCGCGATGATCTGCGGATTGGCTTTCCAGATCATCAGCCCACCGAACAACGGCAGCGACGCGATGTATTTGCCGTCGCCCATCACCGGGGTGAGGATCTCGTCATCCTTCAAGCCGTGTTTGCGGCAGGAGTGGAAGTCTTCGACGCCGTAAGCGGGTGCGGCATGTACCATGCCGGTGCCGGTTTCCAGCGTGACATAGTCGGCCAGATACACCGGTGATTGGCGGTCGTAGAACGGATGCTTGAATTTGATGAGTTCCAACGCCGCGCCCTGGCACGACGCCAGCGTCGTGCCGGTCAGGCCATAACGCACGAGGCAGGCTTCCTGCAAATCCGCTGCGAGAATCAGCAAACCTTTTTCGGTATCGACCAGATTGTAGCTGAACTCGGGATGTGCGTTCAGCGCCTGGTTCGCCGGCAGTGTCCACGGCGTTGTCGTCCAGATCACCGCAAAGCCCGGCTTGTCCGGCAACGCCTTCAGGCCGAAAGCCTTCGCCACCTTGTCCGCTTCCGCGAACGGGAAACCGACATCAACCGCCGGGTCCTTGCGATCTTCGTATTCGACTTCCGCTTCAGCCAGCGCCGAGCCGCAGTCAAAACACCAGTTGACCGGCTTCAGGCCGCGATAGACATAACCTTTTTCCAGCAGCTTGCCGAGTGCGCGAATCTCGTCGGCCTCGTTGCGGAAGGCCATCGTCAGATAGGGATGATCCCAATCGCCGAGCACGCCGAGCCGGCGGAAATCTTTTTTCTGGCGCTCGACCTGTTCCGAGGCATAGGCGCGGCACAGCCGCTGCGTTTCCGCGGTGGGCAGGTGTTTGCCGTGCTGTTTCTCGATCTGCACTTCAATGGGCATGCCGTGGCAGTCCCAGCCCGGCACATAGGGCGCGTCGAACCCGTCCAGGGTCTTCGACTTGACGATGATGTCTTTCAGGATCTTGTTGACCGCATGACCGATGTGAATGTCGCCGTTGGCATAGGGCGGGCCGTCATGCAGCACAAAACGTTTGTTGCGGCCTCTGCTGACTTCACGGATGCGCTGATAGAAGCGACGCTCCTCCCATTCGGCGAGCATTTTCGGTTCGCGTTTTGCCAGATCGCCGCGCATCGGGAACGGCGTGTCGGGCAAATTCAGTGTGCTTTTGTAATCAGCCATGTCTGCTCGGTTTCAACAATCTTTTCAAAAACTTTTTCAATAATGCGGATTCAATTCCCGGCCCGCGCTCAAGCGGCACGCCGCGAAAAATAGACTCGCGTGTCAGCAACGTCACGCGCGATCTGCTTCTTCAGCGTTTCGAGATCAACGTACTTTGCTTCATCGCGGAACTTGTGCAGAAAATCCACGCGCACCAGTTCACCGTAAATTTCTTCTTTAAAATCAAATATATAGACTTCCAACACAGGAGCGGCGCCGCGCGCCTTCACCGTCGGCCGCACGCCCAGACTGGCCACGCCCTGCAGTCGCTTGCCGTCAGCGCGGATCAGCTCCACCGCAAAGATGCCGGTCAGCGGCGGTCGATTGTGCTTCATCTGCACGTTCGCCGTCGGGAAACCAAGTTCGCGTCCGAGACGGTCGCCACTCACAATGCGCCCGCTGATGCTGTACGGCCTGCCAAGCAGACGGCCTGCCCGCTCGACATCGCCGCCGGCGAGGGTCTCGCGCACCGCAGTACTCGATACCCGGACGCCGTCATGTTCAACGGTCGCCATGCCTTCGACTTCATAACCGTGCTGTGCCGCCTGCGCACGCAGCATCGCCAGATCACCGGCACGCCGTGCGCCGAAACGGAAATCATCACCGACCTGCAGCCAGCGCACGCCAAGGCCGCGCACCAGAATGCGTTCGATGAAATCCTGCGCCGTCACCTGCGCCAATCCGAAATTGAAACGCAACACATAAGCCCGGTCGACGCCGTGCTGGCGCAGCATATGCAGTTTTTCGCGCAGCGTGGTCAGGCGCACGGGCGCCTTGTCCGGCGCAAAAAATTCACGGGGATGCGGCTCAAACGTCATCACACAGGCCGGCAGTCCGCGTACGGAAGCGGCCGCCCGCAGCTTGGCGAGCATGGCCTGATGACCGAGATGAACCCCGTCGAAATTACCGATGGTCAGCGCGACGGGGCTGGAGGCAGCGTCCGGAACGCTGCGCAGGATTTGCATGAACCCGCCTTATTCCCAGAGAAGCGCGCTAAAAGGCTGAATTTTAGCGTGTTTTCAGAGGGCAGGGCTAGGCGATGCGACTCCGTGCAAGGGGTTCGAGAGCGGCTTCGCTCGACTGCACCTGGGCGTAGACCTCGCCAAGCAGAATCACCGCCGGTCCGGTAATCATTTGCGCCGCGGCCGTGCCGAGATCGGCCAGGCGGACGGCAATGCGGCGTTCACCGGGCAGCGTCGCACTCTCCACGATGACCGCAGGCAGGTCGGGACTCGCGCCCCGTGCCATCAGCGTCGCGGCGATCTGCTCGGCCTCTCCCACCCCCATATAGATCGCGCAGGTATCAGCAGCCAGGATGCCGGGTGCCCAGTCATGCCCCTCTTCACCAGCGCCGCGGCGCGGCGTGACAAAGGTGACGTTTCGGGAGAGCCCGCGCCGGGTCATCGATACACCCACCGCGGCACTCGCCGCCAGCGCCGCAGTGATACCGGGAACGACGTGGTAGTTGATACCGTGCTGCTCGAGTTCGTCGATTTCTTCCTGCGCGCGGCCGAACAACATCGGGTCTCCGCCCTTGAGCCGCACAACTACCGCGTGTTTCTGAGCGGCATCGACCAGCCGCTTGTTGATGAAGCGCTGCGCAGTCGAATGACGACCGCAGCGTTTGCCGACAGCGATTTTTTCCGCCTTGTCAGCGAGCGCAATCGTGTCGGGATGCACCAGCGCATCGTAAAACACGATATCGGCACGGCGCAGCAGGTCAGCCGCGCGCAGCGTCAGCAGGTCAGGCGCACCCGGCCCTGCACCGACGAGATAAACCGTGCCGATGACCGACATCGCTTCAGGCCGCTTCCGGTTCACGCCGGCGGAACAAGGGCACCGGACGCTCCACCGAGGTTTGATAGGCCTCGCTGAAATCGTTGAAAGCCGTCAGCGCTTCCTTGGCATCCAGTCCGTCATTAAGCAGGAAGGAATCAAAGCCGCAGCGCGACAGGTAATACAGCTGATCGCGCTGGATGTCGCCGATCGCACGCAGTTCGCCCTTCCAACCGTAACGTTCACGCAGCAGCCGTGCCGTCGAATAACCACGGCCGTCGGTGAACTGCGGGAAGTTGACGGCAATCACGCTGAAGGCCTCAAGGCTGTCGGCGATCAGCACCGGATCTTCATCGCTTTCCAGCCACAGGCCAAGCTTGCCGGTGGTGCGGCCCAGAAGTTCATCAGCGAGGCCCTGCCACAGGCGCAGCGGAACCAGCACGTCACCGGTGGCCGGGACCGACGGCAGGCTGCCGTCGGCCGTCCAGTCAAGCCGCAGCCAGCTGTCGTTGATGATTTTCGCGTTTTTGATCAGGGTTGCCATACACATGCTCCTTGAAAGGGGTGACGCCGATGCGTCGCACGACATCGATGAATTTCTCAGATTCGCTGTCGCGGTATTTGAGATAGGTTTCAATCAGTTTTTTGATGACATCCGGCACTTCGTCCTGCGCGAACGACGGTCCGATGACCTTGCCCAGCGACGCCGCATTGCCCTGCGATCCGCCGATGGAGATCTGGTAGAACTCTGCGCCCTGCTTGTCGACGCCGAGGATGCCGATGTGGCCGACATGTTGGTGTCCGCAGGAATTCATGCAGCCGGAAATGTTCAGGTCGAGTTCACCGATGTCGTGCTGGTAATCCAGATCATCAAAGCGGCGCTGGATCGCTTCCGCGACCGGAATCGACTTGGCATTGGCCAGCGAGCAGAAATCGCCGCCGGGGCAGGCGATGATGTTGGTGATCAGACCGATATTCGGCGTTGCCAGACCCAGCAGCTTGGCTTCCAGCCACAGCGCATGCAGATCCGACTGACGCACATCGGACAGCACCAGATTCTGTTCATGCGACACGCGCAGTTCGCCGAAGCTGTAACGGTCGGCGAGATCGGACACGGCATCCATCTGGTCGGCCGTCGCATCGCCCGGCGGAATACCGGTCTTTTTCAGTGAAAGCGTGACCGCGGCATAACCCGGCACCTTGTGCGGATGCACGTTGCGGCTCGCCCAGTTGGCGAAGCCGCGTTCGCGCGCCAGTGCCTGCGTGTATTGCACCGACAGCGCATCAAGCTGCTTGTACTGCGGACGCGTGAAACGCGCTTCGATGCGGCTCACTTCCGCGGCGGTCAGTTTGCCCGGACCATCTTTCAGGTGCGCCCATTCGGCATCGACCTGCTTGCGGAATTCTTCCGGCGTCAGTTCCTTGACCAGAATCTTGATGCGCGCCTTGTATTTGTTGTCGCGACGGCCGAAGCGGTTGTAGACGCGCAGGATCGCATCGAGGTAGGTCAGCAGATGCGGCCACGGCAGGAATTCGCGGATCACGGTACCGATGATCGGCGTGCGGCCGAGACCGCCGCCGACGAGCACGCGGAAACCGATATCGCCGTTGGCGGCACGCACCGCCTGAAGGCCGATGTCATGCACCTGGATTGCCGCACGGTCCTGCTCGGCGCCCGACACCGCAATCTTGAACTTGCGCGGCAGGAAGGCAAACTCCGGATGGAAGGTCGACCACTGGCGGATCAGTTCGCACCACACCAAGGGATCAACGATCTCGTCCGGCGCGATGCCGGCGAAATGATCGCTGGTGGTGTTGCGGATGCAATTGCCGCTGGTCTGGATCGCGTGCATTTGCACCGACGCCAGGTGAGCGAGGATTTCGGGAACGTCTTCAAGTTTGGGCCAGTTGTACTGGATGTTCTGGCGGGTGCTGAAATGGCCGTAGCCGCGGTCCCATTTGCGGGCAATGTGAGCGAGTGCCCGCAACTGGCGGGAAGACAGCAGGCCATAGGGAATCGCCACACGGAGCATGGGTGCAAACCTTTGAATATAAAGTCCATTTTGCAGCCGCAGCGGACGGAAGTTGTCTTCGCTCAGTTCGCCCGCAAGGAAACGCCGGGTCTGGCCGCGAAACTGGGCCACCCGTTCGTCCACCAAGCGCTGATCGATTTCGTCATACAGGTACATGTCCGGCACCTCGCTCCTTGAGGCTGCCGATACTAGGCACCCCCTTATATATCGTCCAAGAATATGTTATTTATTATTAAGCTGTTTTTGTTATATAAGAACGCGATATCAAGGTAACTCATTGAATTTACAGCAATTACGCTATTTGCGCGAAATCGCCCGCAACGGACTGAAGGTTTCGGATGCCGCGGACTCGCTGTTCACCTCGCAACCGGGCATCAGCAAACAGATCCGTCTGCTTGAGGAAGAACTCGGCGTGACCATCCTTGTCCGCAACGGCAAACGCATCACCGCACTGACCGAACCCGGAAAGATCGTACTCGACATCGCCGAACGCATCCTGCGCGACACCGACAACCTGCGCGAGGTCGGCCGCGAATTCAATTCCGGCGGCAGCGGCACACTGGTCATCGCCACCACGCACACCCAGGCGCGATACGCATTGCCGCCGGTGGTGTCGCGGTTCACGCAGCGTTATCCGCAGGTGCGGCTGACCCTGCGCGAAGGGAGCCCGGCGCAGATCGCCGCGCTGCTGCGCGACGGGGTCGCCGATGTCGGCATCGCCACCGAGTCGGATGAGGAATTCGAAGAACTGGTCACCCTGCCCTGCGCACAATGGACACGCAGCGTGATCACGCCGCTGCGCCACCCACTACTCGGCGCTGGGCCGCTGACGCTGGAAAAAATCGCGCAGTATCCGCTGATCACTTACGACTTCGCATTCACGCCCAACTCGCCGATCAAGCGCGCCTTCGATTCGGCGAACATCAAGCCCAACGTCGTGCTCACCGCCGTCGCCGCTGACGTCATCAAAGCGTACGTCGAACAGGGCATGGGCATCGGCATCCTCGCCAAGATGGCCTTCGATCCGGCGCGCGACCACGGCGTACGACTGATCAACGCCGATCATCTGTTCGAACCGAGCACGACGCGCATCGCCCTTCGGCACAACGCCTGGCTGCGCGGTTACGTCTACGATTTCATTGAGCTGTTTGCACCAACATTGGACCGAGAAGTAGTCAATGCCGCACTGAGCGGGAGCAAGGTGAAGACCGGCGCACTGTAGAGGCGAAGCAGGCATCATTCATGCTTGAGGTGCAAGGATTGCAGTAGTAAATTGATCTCACACCAAGAACAACAATCACCGGAGCCTCGCCATGTCCCGATTTCTGACCGCAGCCATCTGCGCAACAGCCTTGTCCGCCTCTGTGATCCATTCCGCACAGGCGGCCGACAATTTTCCGAATCGCGCCGTGCGCATGATCATCCCCTTCCCGGTCGGCGGCGCCACGGACATCCTTGCCCGCGTTGTTGCACAGAAAAGTGCCGAGCTGTTTGGTCAGCAGGTTGTTGTGGACAACCGCCCGGGTGCCGGTGGCACACTGGGTTCGCGCATTGCGGTCACGGCAACTGCGGACGGCTACACACTGCTGATGGGCACCACCAGCACGCATGCCATCGGCCCGCATCTTTATGCCAAACCGCCTTACAACTCGCTGACCGATTTCTCGCACATCACCCAGATCGCCACTTCGCCGAATGTGCTGATGGTGGCCTCACAGGTGCCCGCCCAATCCATCAAGGATCTGGTCGCACTGGCCAAGACCCAGCCGGGCAAGCTGAACTTCGGTTCGTCCGGCACCGGCACACAATTCCACTTGTCCGGTGAATTGCTCAAGTTGCTCGCCGGCATCAACATCGTGCACGTACCGTATAAAGGCACGGCGCTGGTCTATCCGGAAATGTTCAGCGGATCAATCCAGATCCTGTTTGACGTTCCGGTCGTGGCACTGCCCTTCATCAAGCAAGGCCGGGTACGCGCGCTGGGCGTGTCCGGAAAAAAACGCATCAACGTGCTGCCTGATGTACCGACCATCGTTGAAGCCGGCATTGCCGGCTATGACGCGGACCTCTGGTTCGGACTGTTTGCGCCGACCAAGGTGCCTGCAGAACGGCTGACCCGCATTCAGGCCGAAGTGCTCAAGGCATTGGCATCGAATGAAGTGCGCGAGCGTTTCGCCGCCCTCGGCGCCGATGGCGTCGGCACCACGCCCGCAGCATTTACGGAATTCCTGAAAGCCGAAAACGAAAAGTGGGCCAAGGTTGTCAAGGCGTCGGGCGCCAAGATCGATTAATTGAAATTCCCGTCCTCGCAATAAGCCAACGACCAAGCTGTGGCATGGCCGTTGGCTGAATTACTTTTCCGTCAATAACAGCACTGCATATCTTTGCATTTACGGCGCTGCTGCGGTAGTTTGTGCGCTGCATCCGCGGCTGTAGCCGATGATGCAACAAACAACCCTTCCGAGGTATCAACCATGATCGATCTGAGCCCGTCCCGCACACGCCGCGTCGTGATCGGATATGCCGCCCAGCTCCACGCCAGCCAGGCCGGCACCGCAAATCCCCGTTCCATAGCCATTCGCTGAAAGGTAAAAAACATGAACCGCATCACCCTGCAACCACGCCCCGGCATTACAACGATCCTGCGCAACCTTGTTGCCGCCGCCAGTTTCGCAGTCCTTGCATCAGCGCCGGCATTCGCCCAGCAAACGCTTAAAGTCACCACAATCCCCGAAGAGGCTGCCACCGAACAGATCCGCAAGTTCGGGCCGCTGACCCGCTACCTCGAGCGCACCGTCGGCATGAAAGTGGAGTTCACGCCCGTCAATGACTACCCCGCAGCGGTCGAAGCGCTGGTCAACAAGCAGGTTGACCTGGTCTGGTTCGGCGGCTTCACCCATGTACAGGCGCAACTGCGTTCAGGCGGCAAGATTGTTCCAATCGCGCAGCGCGAGGAAGACACCCAGTTCCGTTCCGTTTTTATTTCCCAGACCGATTCCGGCATCAAGACGCTCGCCGACCTGAAAGGCAAGCAGGTCAGCTTCGGCTCGCAGTCGAGCACCTCTGGCCATCTGATGCCGCGCAGCTTCCTGCTGCAGGCCAAAATCGATCCGGACAAGGATTTCAAGCGCGTCGCCTACTCGGGCGCGCATGATGCCACCATAGCGTCTGTCGTTGGCGGCCGTGTTGATGCTGCCGCGCTCGACATCACGGTATGGCGCAAGTTCGTCGATGAGAAAAAGGTCGACACCACCAAAGTGAACGTGTTTTTCACGACGCCGCCGTATTTCAACTACAACTGGTCGGTGCATGCCGACATGCCTGTTGCCCTGCGTGAACGCATTACCAAGGCGCTGCTGGACCTGTCGATGGCAACGCCCGAGGGCAAGGAAATCCTGACCCTGAACCGCGCAACCAAATACATTGCGACCAAACCCGAGAACTACAAGGATCTCGAGAGCGCAGGCCGCAGCGCAGGTCTGATCAAGTAATCCATGCGTATTGCCATTGAAGGGCTTGCGGCGCGCCACCCGGCCGCCGCAAGCGGCAGCATTCCGGCGTTGAAACCGCTGACGCTCGCCATTGCGCCCGGTGAGCAACTGGCCATCATCGGCCCCTCCGGGGCGGGCAAGACCACGTTGCTGCACGCATTGGCATGCGCACTGAAACCAGCGGCAGGTCATTTGCTGCTCGATGGCGTCGATCCTTGGAAACTGCCGGTATCTCAATTGCAGAAACTTCGCGGCAAGCTGTTCCTAGGGCCGCAGGCGCCGCCGCTGCCGCCGCGGCAACGGGTCATCACCGCAGTGCTGGCCGGCCGCTTGCCGCAGCAATCGTTGTTTGCAAGCCTGCGGTCACTGTTCTACCCCACTCATATTCCTGAAGCACAGGCTGCGCTGGAACAATTCGACCTTGCCGGCAAACTGTGGGGGCGTGTCGACCGGCTGTCGGGCGGCGAACGCCAGCGCGTCGGCCTGGCGCGCGCCCTGGTTTCCAGCGCCTCGCTCTGGCTTGTTGACGAACCGCTGTCTTCGCTTGATCCGTCACGCGCGGCGCAAGCCATCGATACACTGACCCGGTCGGCACATGAACATGGCGCCACGCTGATCACCTCGCTGCACCAGGTCGATGTTGCAAAACGCTTTCAGCGGGTCATCGGCCTGCGTGACGGCGCACTGCAGTTTGACCTGCCGTCCGCGGAGGTCACGCGCGAACGGCTGGCCGCGCTTTACGCCCAGCATGAGGAAGAACTGCTCGGCGCCCCGGTGACGGGCGAAGAAAAATCCGCAGACAATCCGCTCACAGCGCCTTTTTATTGTCGCTAGCCGCACCACGCCCTTGAGCAATCCAGCATCAGCCACCATCAGTTCACCGCAACTGCGCGACCCCGCCTGGATCAAGCGCGTGTTCTGGCTGCTCGCCGCCGCCGTGCTGCTCGCGCCCGCCCTGGTCATTACAGAATTCAAGCCATGGACACTGTTCGAGCCTGAAACCATCAAGTCCACAAAACGTTTCATCGGCGATTTTTTCCCGCCAAAAATCGAAGCGGAATTCCTGCTGATGGTCTTGCGTGAGGCCTGGCGTACCGTCGCCATCGCCACGGCGGGCATGGCACTGGCCCTTCTCATCGCAATCCCGCTGACTTTCATTTCCACCAGTGCAATCTCGATTTCTGCGCTGTCGGGACGCATGCACGCATTGCCCCTGGTCGTGCGCCAGGCGACCCGCTGGCTGTTGATCGTGCTGCGCAGCGTGCCCGAACTGGTGTGGGCGCTGGTGTTTGTGCGGGTGGTCGGCCTGGGGCCGACTGCAGGCGTACTCGCCATCGCGCTGACTTATGGCGGCATGCTCGGCAAGGTCTATGGCGAAATCCTTGAGAGCGACGAAACACATGCCACAAACGCGCTTTTGCGCAATGGCGCCGGGCGCCTGCAGGCCTTTTTCTACGGCTTGCTTCCGCAAAGCGCGCCGGAACTGACGAGCTACACGGTTTACCGCTGGGAATGCGCCATCCGCTCCTCCGCAGTACTCGGCTTTGTCGGCGCCGGTGGACTGGGACAGCAGATGGACAACTCGATGAAAATGTTCCTGGGTGCGGAAGTCGCAACAATGCTCATCGCATTCATGCTGCTGGTGGCGCTCGCCGACCAGGCCAGTGCGTGGCTCAGAAAGATGCTGGCATGAGCAGCGTCTCCCCCAAGCCCCCCATCGATGCGGCGAACGACACCTACCGCTTGCCGTCAAAACTTTTTGATGCGCGTTGCGCCGCATGCTGGTTCATGCTCGGACTGTTTGCACTGACCATTGCAAGCTTCTGGTCACTGGATCTGCAATGGGCGAAATTCCTGTCCGCCGATGCAATGCGCAAAATGGGCCGTTTCATGGCCGAACTGCTGACGCCCTCAACAGATCCCGCTTTTCTGCTGAAGCTGGTGGTTGCAAGCCTCGAAACCATCGCAATGTCGGCACTGGGCACCCTGCTCGCCGCAATCGCGGGCCTCGCACTCGCACTGCCGGCAAGCAAGACTTACCCCGGCGACCCCGCTTACTGGCGCGCTCCGACTAGACTGCTGCTCAACGGATTGCGCGCGATTCCGGAACTGGTATGGGCTTCGCTGCTGATTATTTCAGCGGGATTGGGACCATTCGCCGGCACGCTCGCGCTGGCGCTGCACACCACAGGCGTCCTCGGACGGTTGTTCGCTGAGGCCATCGAAAACGCGCCGCAAGGCCCGGCATTCGCGCTGCGCGTGCGCGGCGTGCCGCCAACGGGAGTGTTCGTCTACTCCACCCTCGTGCAGGTGCTGCCTCAACTGTTGTCGTACACGCTGTATCGCTGGGAAAACAACATCCGGGCTGCAGCAGTGCTCGGCGTTGTCGGCGGCGGCGGACTCGGCCAGATGCTGGCCTTTCACATGGGACTCTTTCACATGAACGAAACCAGTGCGATTCTCATCGCGATGATCCTGCTGGTTGCGCTGGTGGATGTGCTGTCCTATGTTTCGCGCCGCCTCATGCAGCGCTGAATCCGCAACGCCTTAATCGCTGCCACGCCGGTTGAAGTCGCGCAAACGGAAACCGGTTAACCATAAAGTACCGAAATAAACCGCTGCACCGGCGACGACCAGCAAGGACAGCCTTGCAATACGCTCCAGCGCCCCTGCCGTCAGCCAGCTTGCTGAATCGCCGGTCATGACCCACAACATCGTGCCCATCACGTACACCGCCAGCGCCAGTTTGAGCACGAACTCCCACCATCCGGGTTGCGGCTGGTAAATCGAGCGCTTGCGCAGACCGCGCAACAAAAGTCCGGCGTTAAGGCAGGCACCCAAGCTGATCGCCAGAGCCAGCCCGGCATGGCGCAGATGCCAGATGAACACCAGGTTGAGCAATTGCGTAAACACCAGCGTCACCACCGCAATCCTTACCGGCGTGCGGATGTCCTGTCTCGCGTAAAAACCCGGGGCCAGGACCTTCACCGCTATCAAGCCCACCAGTCCGATCGAATACGCAACGACAGCATGCTGCGTATTGATGACGTCTGTCGCCGTAAATGCGCCGTAATGAAACAGCGTTGTGACCAGCGGCACGGCCAGCACAGCCAGCGCGACCGCGCAGGGCACCGCCAGCATCAGCGTCAGGCGCAAACCCCAATCCAGCAACTGCGAGTACTCCTGCGTTGAACCTTCGGCGTGGCGCTTCGAAAGACTGGGCAGCAAAATCGTACCCAGCGCAACGCCGAGCAGCCCCATCGGAAACTCCATCAGCCGATCGGCAAAATAAAGCCAGGTGACGCTGCCGCTGATCAGGAACGAGGCAAAGATGTTGTTGATCAGCAGGCTCACCTGTCCCACCGACACGCCGAATACTGCGGGCGCCATCTGCCGCAACACGCGTCGCACGCCATCGTCGCGCAGGACGGGGCGCGGGCGCGGCAACATGCCGATGCGCGCCAGGAACGGCAACTGAAACGCCAGTTGCAGCACTCCGCCGACAAACACCGCCCACGCCAGCGCTTTGACCGGCGGATCAAACCACGGCGCGGCAAACAGCGCGAAGCCGATGAACGACAGGTTGAGCAGCACCGGTGTGAACGCCGGCACCGCGAAGCGGCTCCAGGTGTTGAGGATGCCGCCGGCCAGCGCGGTGAGGGCGATGAATACAATGTACGGAAACGTGATGCGCAGCAGGTCGACCGTCAATTCAAACTTTTCCGGCGTGGATGCAAAGCCGGGCGCACTGACCGCGATGATCCACGGCGCCGCCAGCACACCGACAGCAGTCACCAGCAACAGCACGATGACCAGCACCCCGCTGACACGATCCACCAGCGCACGCGTGGCCTCTTCGCCACGGCGGTTTTTGTACTCGGCGAGGATGGGCACAAACGCCTGGGAGAAGGCGCCTTCGGCAAAAAGCCGACGCAAAAGGTTGGGAATCTTGAAGGCGACGAAGAACGCATCGGTGGCCAGACCGGCCCCGAAAACCCGCGCAATCAGTGCATCGCGCACAAAACCCAGCACGCGGGACACCAGGGTCATGCTGCTGACCGTAGCCAAAGCCTTAATTAGATTCATATTTCCTGAAACCGGGCAGCAGGAAGGCCGCCAAGGCATAACTTGCGGTTAAGGCGTATTTTCTTTATGATTACGCCCTTTTTCCGAACGAAATCCGGAGTTTACATGGCCAATATCGCTTCAGCCAAAAAAGCCGCACGCCAAGCCGTCAAGCGTCGTGCTCTCAATGGTGCCCAACGCTCTGAACTGCGCACTGCGATCAAGGAAGTACGCAAGGCGATCGCAGCCGGTGACAAAGCCGCAGCCAAAACCGTATTCCAGAAATCGGTCAGCACCATCGACTCGATCGCCGACAAGAAAATCATGCACAAGAACACGGCTGCACGTCACAAGAGCCGCCTGTCCGCCGCCGTCAAGGCGATGGCCTAAGCAATTGTTCGCCGCCTGCCGGATTCCGGCGGGCAAAGGATGGCAGGCGTCTGCCTAGCTGTCCGAACGGGGAGTGACCCCGCCTTCAGCCACAGCAGTCCCGGTCGCCGGATCATCCGGGCGTTTGGCTTTGCGGCCAGGCCGCATCTTCAGCTGATTGTCAAGGGCAAACTGCAGCAGGAAGGCATAAGCTGCGGGATCCCGGCGTTCCAATTCCCGATCTATGGCGACACAGCGCACACTGGCTGACATGATCGGCTTCAGGAAAGGCGAATAAGCCAGATAGCCGTCATCGCTGAACACGGACAGCATGCCGCTGAGGCGTTCGGCCCAGTCGCTCGGACGAAACGTTTCCCCGCTTTCGGTAATGCCCTGGATGACAATTTCGGGCGCGTCTTTGAACACGCTGCCCTCCCTGAGTTTTGCAGCCCGGAAGTCTAGCAGACAGCGCCCCGTTTCCCTCGTGAAACAGAGGGAAATTAAGCTTGCAAATGAATTCGTGGTTGAACGAAAATAGCCGTCCCGGCGGCAACAGGCCGCCGTGTTTTTTTGTGGAGGTCGAAGGACCATGTCACACGTCATGAACACCTACGGCCGCCTGCCCGTCGCCTTCGAGCGCGGCGAAGGCGTCTGGCTGTGGGACACGCAGGGTAAACGTTATCTGGACGCGCTCGCCGGGGTGGCCGTGAACGCGGTCGGCCACAGCCACCCGAAGCTGGTCGCGGCGCTGCGCGAGCAGATCGGCAAGCTGATCCACACCTCCAATATTTACCAGATCGCCGCCCAGGAAAAACTCGCCGACCGCATTGCCGCGGCCTCCGGCATGGACTCGGTGTTTTTCTGCAATTCCGGCGCGGAAGCCAACGAAGCGGCGATCAAGCTCGCCCGCTACTACGGCCACAAAAAAGGCATCGAGACGCCCTCAGTGGTCGTGCTCGAAAAATCATTCCACGGTCGCACCATGGCGACGCTGTCCGCCACCGGCAGCCGCAAGGTGCAGGCCGGCTTCGAACCGCTGATGACCGGATTCGTGCGTGTGCCCTTCAATGATCTTGAAGCCGTGCGCCGCATCGCCGCGTCCAACCGCAACGTGGTCGCCGTGCTGGCCGAGCTCGTGCAGGGCGAAGGCGGCGTCAGCGTCTGCGGCGATGATTACCTGAAGGGCCTGCGTGAAATCTGCGATGCGAACGGCTGGCTGCTGATGCTTGACGAAGTGCAGACCGGCATGGGCCGCACCGGCAAGATGTTCGCCTTCCAGCATTACGGCGTGATGCCGGACGTCGTGAGCCTCGCCAAGGGCCTCGGCGGCGGTGTGCCGATCGGCGCCTGCGTGGCCCGCGGCGAAGCGGCCACGCTGTTCAAGCCGGGCAGCCACGGCTCGACCTTCGGCGGCAACCCGCTGGCCTGCACGGCGGCGCTGACCACCATCGACATCATCGAATCCGAAGACCTCTGCAGGAACGCCGACGAAATCGGCGCGCGCATCCGGAACAATCTGCAACGCGCGCTGGCCGAGACCGAAGGCGTCCGCGATGTCCGCGGCAAGGGCATGATGATCGGCATCGAACTCGACCGGCCCTGCGGCGACCTGGTGAAAACCGCGCTCGAAGCCGGCCTGCTGATCAATGTCACCGCCGACAACGTCGTGCGCCTGGTGCCGCCGCTGGTGATGTCCGCCGCGGAAGCCGACGAGCTGACCGGCGCGCTGGCGCCGATGATCCGTTCATTCCTGATGAAAACCGCACCGGCGACCGCCTGAACCCCGGGGCCGTCGTACCGCGAGACACCATGCAACTGCGCCACTACCTCCAGTTCAGGGACTTCACCGCCGCCGAATACGACCACGTATTCGCGCGTGCGCTGTGGATCAAGAAGCGCTTCAAGCGCTACGAACCTTATCTGCCGCTGCACGACCGCACGCTGGCGATGATTTTCGAAAAGAATTCGACACGCACCCGCGTCTCCTTCGAGGCCGGCATGCTGCAGATGGGCGGCACGGTGATCAACCTCACCTCCAGCCAGACCCAGTTGAGCCGCGGCGAGCCGATCGAGGACGTCGCACGCGTGATCACGCGCATGGTCGACATCGTGATGATCCGCACCTTCGAACAGTCGATCATCGAACGCTTCTCGGCGTACTCGCGTGTGCCGGTGATCAACGGGCTGACCAACGAATACCATCCCTGCCAGATCCTCGCGGATATCTTCACCTTCATCGAACACCGCGGCTCGATCCGCGGCAAGACGGTGGCATGGATCGGCGACTCCAACAATGTCTGCAACACCTGGCTGCAGGCCGCTGAAGTACTCGGCTTCAACGTGCACGTGTCGACGCCGCCGGGTTATGAAGTCGAACCCGAACGCGCCGGCCTCTACGGCACTGACCATTACGAAGAATTCAAGGACCCGATGGACGCCGTACGCGGCGCCGATCTGGTCACCACCGACGTGTGGACCAGCATGGGCTTTGAAGCCGAGAACGAAGAACGCAAACGCGACTTCGAAGACTGGTGCGTCGATGCCGACATGATGCGCGCCGCCGGCAAGGACTCGCTGTTCATGCATTGCCTGCCCGCGCACCGCGGCGAGGAAGTCACCGCCGAAGTCATTGACGGTCCGCACAGCGTGGTGTGGGATGAGGCGGAAAACCGCCTCCACGCGCAGAAGGCGCTGATGGAATATCTATTGCTCGGCAAAGTCGAGAACACTTAATTACTGCAACTCTGAAAACCATGAAAAAAGTCAATAAAATCAATAAGGTAGTGCTTGCCTACTCGGGTGGCCTCGACACCTCGGTCATCCTCAAATGGCTGCAGGACGTCTACGGCTGTGAAGTGATCACCTTCACCGCCGATATCGGCCAGGGTGAAGAAGTCGAACCGGCGCGCAAAAAAGCCAAACTGTGCGGCGTCAAACAGATTTTCATCGAAGACCTGCGCGAAGAATTCGTGCGCGACTTCGTGTTCCCGATGTTCCGCGCCAATGCGGTTTATGAAGGCGAGTACCTGCTCGGCACGTCGATTGCGCGTCCGCTGATCGCCAAGCGCATGGTCGAGATCGCGCGCAAGACCGGCGCTGATGCGGTTTCGCACGGCGCCACCGGCAAAGGCAATGACCAGGTGCGTTTCGAACTCGGCGCCTATGCGCTGATGCCCAACGTCAAGATCATCGCGCCGTGGCGCGAATGGGACCTGCTGTCGCGCGAGAAGCTGCTCGCCTACGCCGACAAACACGGCATCCCCGTCGACTACAAAAAACGCAAAGGCGGCGCGCCCTACTCGATGGACGCCAACCTGCTGCACATCTCCTACGAAGGCGGCATCCTCGAAGATCCGTCCTTCGAGCCGGAAGATTCGATGTGGCGCATCACCGTCTCGCCGGAGAAGGCGCCGAACAAGCCGGAATATGTCGAACTGACCTATGCCAAGGGCGACATCGTCGCCATCAACTGCAAGAAAATGTCTGCGGCAACCGTGCTGACGCAGTTGAACAAGCTCGGCGGCAAACACGGCATCGGCCGCCTCGACCTCGTCGAGAACCGTTATGTCGGCATGAAGTCGCGCGGCTGCTACGAAACCCCCGGCGGCACCATCATGCTGCGCGCCCACCGTGCGATGGAGTCGATCACGCTGGACCGCGAAGTACTGGCACTGAAGGATGACCTGATGCCGCGCTACGCCCGCCTGATCTACAACGGCTACTGGTTCAGCCCGGAACGCCTGCTGCTGCAACAACTGATCGACGAATCGCAGAAGTGCGTCAACGGCACAGTGAAGGTCAAGCTCTACAAGGGCACCGTCACCACCGTCGGCCGCGCCTCGAAAACCGACTCGCTGTTTGATCCGGCAATCTCCACCTTCGAGGACGACAAGGGCGCCTACGACCAGGCCGATGCCGGCGGCTTCATCAAGCTCAACGCACTGCGCATGCGCATCGCCGCCAACCTGCGCAAGAAGCGCAAGTAATAAAGCAAACAGGCAACGCCAAAACACGGCCAACCACCTTTTCCGGAGTTCTGCATGTCCCAGTTCGACAACGTATCCGTCATCAAAAAAGCCAACGTCTATTTCGATGGCAAATGCATCAGCCACACCGTGATTCTCGCCGGCGGCGTACGCAAATCGGTTGGCGTCATCCTGCCCTCGACGCTGACCTTCAACACCGATGCCCCCGAGCGCATGGAAATCGTCGCCGGCAGCTGCCGCTACAAGCTGGCCGGCGCCGCCGACTGGAAAACCGTCAAGGCCGGCGAGAGTTTTGATGTACCGGGCAAATCCAGCTTCGAGATCGAGCAAAGCGAGCCGCTGCACTACGTCTGCCATTTTGGTTAAGCGCGCATGACCACCATTGCGGTGGTGCGCAAGGGTCGCGATATCGCGATCGCCGCGGACACCATGACCAAATGGGGCTCGGGCAAGGAAACCGCCGACTACGTCGTCAACCACGGCAAACTGCTGCAGGTCGGCGATACCTGGCTCGGGCTCACCGGCAACGCCACCTTCAAGACCATCCTGCGCGACTATTTCTTGCGCCCGAAAGTGCGTGCGCGCTTTGACACGCCGCTGGAAATCTTCCGCACCTGGCAGGCCCTGCATGTCGCGCTGAAAGCCGATTACCAGCTGATCGCCACCGGACACGACGACGAACCGCTGGAATCGACACGTTTCGACGCACTCGTCGCCAACCGTCACGGCATCTTCGGCGTCGTCGCGCACCGTACCGTGCAGGAGTTCTCGCGTTACTACGCCTTCGGCAGCGGCAGCAACTATGCGATGGGGGCACTGCATGCGCTGTACGGTGAGCGCGGCATCAATGCCGAAGCGCTGGCCCGCCGCGCGGTTGAAACCGCCGCTGAATTCGACGATGCGACCGGGCTGCCGGTCGACTCGCAGAAGATCCTGCAGTCTGCAACGCGCAAAAGCACACGCTGAACCCGGCCCGCATCCACAGGATGCCGGGGCGTATAATACACACCTGATCCAAGAACAGCGAGGAAGCCATGCCCTCTTTTGACATTGTTTCCGAAGTCAATCAGGTCGAAGTGCGCAATGCCGTCGACCAGACCAACAAGGAAGTTTCCACCCGTTTCGATTTCAAGGGCTCCGATGCCCGCGTCGAAATGAACGAGAAGGAAAAGACCCTCACCGTCTTCGCCGACGATGACTTCAAACTCAGCCAGGTGCGTGACGTACTGACCGCCAAGCTGGCCAAACGCGGCGTCGATACCCGTTGCCTCAAAATCGGCGACGGCGAAACCATCAGCGGCAACAAGATGAAACAGCCGGTCACGGTGCGCGAAGGCATCGAACAGGAACTGGCGAAAAAAATCGTCAAGCTGATCAAGGACAGCAAGATGAAAGTCCAGGGCAGCATCCAGGGCGACGTGGTGCGCGTTTCCGGTGCCAAGAAAGACCTGCTGCAGGACGCCATCGCGCTGATCCGCAAATCCATCACCGACTTTCCGCTGCAGTTCAAGAACTTCCGCGACTGACCGCAGCGCTGTATTGACAGTGCCGGCACTGCCCAGCAGAATCAGACCGCCTCAAACGGGGACGTTGGCAGACTCCCCGCACCCAGACGCTCCGCGTCCAAGTGCTGCCTTCGTGTGATTTCGCCACCGCGAAGGAGACTGTATGGATGCGAGCATTCCCAGTATTTCCCCTGAAGAACTGATCAAAGTCCGCAACGGGCCGGATGCGCCATTGCTGATCGACGTGCGCCGGGAGCCTGCATTCCGCTCCGCGAAAGACATGGCCAACGGTGCGCTGCGCCGCGATCCGGCTGCTGTGGACGTCTGGGCCGTCGAACTGCCGGCCGCAGCGAGCATTGCGGTGTATTGCGTGCACGGCCATGAGGTCAGCCAGAACGTCGCCAAGGCGCTGTACGCCCGCGGCTTCAACGCTACTTTTGTCAAAGACGGTATCGAGGAAGGCCTGCGTGCTGCCGGCCATGCCCTGATAACCAAGCCGGCTGACACCGCCGCAACACGCTGGATCACCCGCGAACGGCCGAAAGTCGACCGCATCGCCTGCCCGTGGCTGATCAAACGTCTCATCGACCCCGCCGCCGAGTTTCTCTACGTACCCGCCGCCGAGGTCAAAGCCCGCGCTGCATCGGACAATGCCATCGCCTACAACGTTGCCGATGGCGCATTCACGCATGACGGACCTGCCTGCAGTTTCGACGCCTTCATCAAAACTTACCAGCTGACCGACCCGGCCCTGCTGCAACTCGCCGACATCGTGCGCGGCGCCGATACCGGTCACCCGGAACTCACGCCGCAGTCCGCTGGCCTGGTCGCGCTGTCGCTGGGCCTGTCGCGGCTGATTGCCGATGACCACGAACAGCTGCAACAGGGCATGGTGATGTACGATGCGCTCTATCTGTGGTGCAAGGAGGGGAAGGATAAGCGCCACAGCTGGAACCCTGTCATTGATCGCTGAACGGCAATAACAACAACTCCATGACTGATAAAAACACCGCCGCACCGAACGAAGCACCCCCCGCAATCCCCTTCGCCGAAGCCTTCCGCTTCTGGCTCAAACTCGGCTTCATCAGCTTCGGCGGGCCCGCCGGACAGATTTCGATCATGCATCAGGAATTGGTCGAGCGCCGGCGCTGGATCTCGGAGCGCCGCTTCCTGCATGCGCTGAACTACTGCATGGTGCTGCCGGGCCCGGAAGCGCAACAGCTCGCGACCTATATCGGCTGGCTGATGCACCGCAGCTGGGGCGGCATCGTCGCCGGCGGCCTGTTCGTGCTGCCGTCGCTGTTCATCCTGATTGCACTGACCTGGATTTACCTGGTCTTTGGCGACGTACCCGCGATTGCCGGCATCCTCTACGGCATCAAACCCGCAGTCACCGCGATCGTGGTCTTCGCCGCAATCCGCATCGGTTCACGCGCCCTGAAAAACGGCGTGTTGTGGGCGATTGCCGCGGCGGCGTTTGTCGCGCTGTTTGCACTGAACCTCCCCTTCCCGCTGATCGTCATCGGCGCGGGCATCATCGGCTGGATCGGCGGAAGGGTCAGACCCAAGCTGTTCGCCACCGGCGGCGGGCATGGTGCCGGCGGCAAGAGTTACGGCCCTGCGGTGATCGATGATGAAACACCGACACCGGAACACGCGCGTTTCAACTGGCCGCATTTTTTCAAGGTGCTTACCGCAGGACTGCTGCTATGGGGTTCCGGCATGGCAGTGATCATTGCCGTGTTCGGCTGGGGCAGCACGCTGGCGCAGATGGGCTGGTTTTTCACCAAGGCCGCGCTGCTGACCTTCGGCGGCGCCTATGCGGTGCTGCCTTATGTCTATCAGGCCGCGGTTGAACATTACCAATGGGTCACGCCGCTGCAGATGATCGACGGCCTCGCGCTCGGCGAAACCACGCCGGGTCCGCTGATCATGGTGGTAGCTTTCGTCGCCTTCGTCGGTGGCTGGACCACGCAGTTCCTCGGCGCCGACCATGTGTTTGCCGCCGCTGCATTGGCCGCCGTTGTCGTCACCTACTTCACCTTCCTGCCGAGTTTCATTTTCATCCTGCTCGGCGGCCCGCTGGTCGAAACCACGCACGGCGAACTGCACTTCACTGCACCGCTGACCGGCATCACTGCTGCTGTCGTCGGTGTGATCCTCAATCTGGCGGTGTTTTTTGCGTACCACGTGTTATGGCCGGATGGCCTCGCCGGTCGCTTTGACTGGCCCTCGGCGGTGATCGGTATCGCCGCCTTCCTCGCGCTGTGGCGTTACAAGATCGGCATCATGCCGGTGATCGGCGCCTGCGCGCTGGCGGGCGGCCTGTGGACACTGCTGACTTGAATCTTGTAGCGCATTCAATCAAACACCGTTCGGGCTGAGCTTGTCGAAGCCCGGTCAGACGTCGATCAGGTCCGTCGGTCCTTCGACAGGCTCAGGACGAACGGCAATTAATTCACGAGCCCGCTGACCCAGCGGTCGTAGATACGGTCGGCGACCGCGTTCAGCGCGCGCACCTTGTCGTCGATGCCGGCCTCCATCTCGGCCGGTGTCTGCACCGAAGGCACCCGCCCGGCGAGTGCTTCCACTTCCTTCGCCCAATCGCGGCACCAGGTGCGGATCATCTCCTGCGTCATCTCGACATGGCACTGCATGCCGAAGTGTTTGCCCAGTGCATAGGCCTGATTCACGCACCAGGGGCTCTGCATCAGCCGCACAGCGCCTTCGGGGATCGCAAAGGTCTCGCCATGCCAGTGAAAGGACAGGAACTCATGCAGGTCGTCCCCGAGCCAGCGTCGCGCCTCGGGGTCATCCAGCACCTGTACCGCGCCCCAGCCGATCTCCTTGACCGGATTGCGGGTCACTGGCGCACCCAGCGCCTTCGCCATCAGCTGCCCGCCGAGGCAATGGCCCAGCACCGGCACATCGCGCGCCACCGCATCACGGATCAGGCTGCACACCGGCGCGATCCACGGCAGGTCATCGTTGACGCTCATCGGCCCGCCCATGAAACACAGCCCGGCAAATGACGAAGAGTCCGCCGGCACCGCTTCGCCGGCATCAATCTTGAACACGCGGTACGGGATGCCGCGGCGTTCAAGGTACGTGGCAAAATAAGCCGGACCTTCGGTCGGGGTGTGGCGAAATATGGCGATCGGTTTCATGCGGAGGCGGTGAATGCGGTTACCGGAGTTTAAAGCCTGTGTTGCGGTCCTGCTGCTCCTTTCAGCAAGCATGGCCCATGCCAACGACATCACCGTGGCGGCGCTGTTCACCGGCAAGGCCGTACTGGTGATCAAGGGTGGTGCACCACGCACCATCTCGGTGGGACAAAGCACGCCGGAAGGCATCCGCCTGATCAGCGCCGACAGCAGTTCAGCGGTCATCGAATTCCAGGGCAAGCGCCAGACCCTCACCCCCGGCGGCAGCGGCCGCTTCGGCGGCGGTGCTCCGACCGGCAGCAGCTCAGGTTCGGTCACGCTGACCGCCGACAGCCGCGGCCACTATGTCACGCTGGGCCAGATCAACGGCAGTACGATCCAGTTTCTGGTCGATACAGGCGCCACGCTGATTGCGCTGCCGAGCAGCGACGCACGCCGGCTCGGCATCAACTACCTCAACGGCCAGCGCGGCTATACCGAAACCGCCAACGGCAAGGCCACCGCCTACCGCATCTCGCTCGACACCGTGAGGGTCGGCGACATCACGCTGCACAACGTCGATGCGGTCGTAATGGAAGGTGAAGGATTGAAGATCGCACTGCTGGGGATGAGTTTTCTGAACCGGACTGAGATGAAGCGGGATGGGCAGAGTCTGACGCTGGTGAAGCGGTTTTGAGATAACTTTCTCACAAAATTAAATAATAAAAACAATTACTTATATTGACTCTCTCCTTCACCAGTAATTCTGATACCCAAACTTGGAATTGACGATGGCGGACCATCCGGATATCTTATAGATATCTCACTGGAGCACACCCCATGGCCACCCGTTTGACCGCCGAACAAATTGCTTTCCGCTATCGGGTCACCGACAGCCCGAGCGGCGTCACGCGCGAAACCGCGAAACGCATCGCCGAACATCTGGGGGTTGATGAAACGCAGGCGATACACCGCGCCCTGCATGAACTGGCAGCAAGGATCCTGCCGCAGTACGAATCCGACGACGGCCCGTTGAGCGCAGCGCAAATGCGGCAGATCAGAAAGCACGCGCCGCAGGGCAAGAAAAGCTCGCTGCGCTCCAGCCTGTTCGACAGCGAACCGGCGAAAAAATGAAACCCTGGGGAGAGCCCACCGCCGGCGAGATCGTGTGGTGCCACTTTCCCGACAACATCAACCCGCGACCCAAACCGCGGCCCGCGCTGATCGTCGCGGTATTCGATGATGACGCGCCGCCGTTCACGGTGCGCGTCGCGTACGGCACCAGCCAGAAAATCACCCAACTGTATCGCGGCGAGTTCGCCATCCTGCAAAACAAGAACCCTGCGGCCTATGCTGCTGCAGGACTCAGTTACGACACCAAGTTCAACCTGCGGCAGCTGGTTGCCCTGCCCTACACTGCGGAATGGTTTTCAGTGCCGCCCGCTGCACCACATGGGCAGACACCTTTGTTGGGCACCTTGCACCCGTCCATGGTGAGGGCGGTACAGGCAGCGTATCGTGAGGCCGGCAAATGATGTGGCAAGCGCTCTCAAATCGACTCCGTTACTTTTAATGCCTTAAGGCCGGAGCATGACGCCAGTGAAACGGTATTAGAAAGTGGCGCGCATTCAAGTCAATTTTGACCAATTACGTTGAAGCGCTCCAACAGTCGCGTCAATTCGTGCCTTTCGCCCCGTCGACAACACCAAACACACCGACCCTTCAGGCAAGCCGTAATCACTTTCGATTCGCCGATTGATTGATCCGATTCGGAGCATCACAACGCGCTGCTTTGAAGCGAACAGGTTTAAGAATCTTCTTTGCTTTTCTTGTTCCATAGTGCATTCCTTTTTGAAAATTGTTAATCAATGGGTAACGTTTTAATAAAATCTGCGAGTCTGATTGCTTCACGACCATTCAAGTCACGGGGAAGATCAAATTGAATCTCACAGCCATCCCGCAAGTGATAGCGATGCCTGACATGGTCTGGTACTACGGGGGTAGAAGCCTCTAAAGGACTTGCGGGAGGTTCATTCAGGTGCGAACTAACCACTTTCACTAGTGCGTCCCCAGGTGTGAACGGTGAGATTTGATCCCCCTCTCCGCGCGCAGCTTTAGCAAGACTGATTGCATCAACTTTCCACTCGATTCGCGTCTTAAGCGATTTACGCCCGAGACGTAAATCGCCACAACCGAGCTCCGTAAGATCTTTCATCACGTCTAGCAATTGCTTACGGGACCACTTTGATTGCGAAATTTCCTCAAGAGAATCTACAGTCGTCTCTTTAGGCTTTCTTTTCCTCTCCGCCAATCCATCCAAAATCCATCTAGCACAAGAGCCATCTTTATAAAGCTCCCTAATCTTAAAGACGTCCACAAAAATTCTCCTTTATCCGTTACGCGAATAAGGATGCCCTAATTTCACCGCTAAGGTAATAGGGTGTCGCTTAAAATCGAAGGAGTCCAGAATAATCTTTTAAGAACAAAGGCTTATGAAATTAACTCTTACCGCTATGGATTAGGTTACGTCTTTGGGGTTTTGGGCGTATTGCCCACCATCGCCAGCAAATGCCCGAACTTGCTGCGCTTGGTGTCGAGGTATTTCCGGTTGGCATCGCGCGGCGGCACTTCAACCGCAACACGTTCCACCACCGTCAGGCCGTAATCCTGCAGGGCGGCGACCTTGTCCGGATTGTTGGTCATGAGGCGCACCTGGTGCGCGCCGAGGTCTGACAGGATCTGCACGCCGGCGCGGTAGTCGCGCATGTCGGCGGCGAAACCCAGCGCGTGGTTGGCTTCGACGGTGTCGTGGCCTTGGTCCTGCAGCGCGTAGGCGCGAATCTTGTTGAGCAGGCCGATGCCGCGGCCTTCGTCGAACATATAGACCAGCACGCCGCGCCCGGCCTCTTCGATCTTGTGCATCGCGGCTTCGAGCTGTTCGCCGCAGTCGCAACGCTCGGAGCCGAAGACGTCGCCGGTCAGGCACTGTGAATGCAGGCGCACCAGCACCGGTTCATCGGGCTTGATCTCGCCTTTCACCAGCGCGACAAACAGATTGGTTTCGAGGTTGTCCGCGTAAACAATCATGCGGAATTCGCCGGCCTTGCTGGTCGGCAGCACGGTCTCGGCCTTGCGGCGGATTTGGCGTTCGTTCTCGCGATAGGCGACGAGGTCGCTGATGCGGACGATGCGGATGTTGTGTTTCTGCGCGAAGGCTTCGAGGTCGGGCATGCGCGCCATCGTGCCGTCGGCCTTCATGATTTCACAGATCACGCCGGCGGGTTTGAGGCCGGCCAGCCGCGCGAGGTCAACGGCCGCTTCGGTATGACCGCGCCGTGAGATCACGCCGCCGTCCACCGCGCGCAGCGTCTGCAGGCGGCCGGGACGGATCAGGTCGGTGGGCTTGGCATTGTCGGCAATCGCGACGGCAATGGTGCGCGCGCGGTCGTGTGCCGACATGCCGGAGCCCACGCCTTCGCGCGCATCAATCGGCGTTGCGAATGCGGTGCCGAATTTGGTCTGGTTGCCGCGATCATCGGTGATCAATGACAGGCCCAGCGTACGCAGGCGGTCTTCGGTCAGCGCCAGCGACACCAGGCCGCGGCCTTCGGTGGCCATGAAGTTGATTGCGTCCGGCGTGGCGCGTTCGGCAGCCACATACAGATCGCCTTCGTTCTCGCGGTCTTCGCTGTCGACCAGGATCACCATGTCGCCGCGACGCACCGCCGGCAGGATCTGCTCAACGAGGTAGTCGCCGCGTTTGGTTTTGCTGCTCATACCGGGGGAATTACGTAAGTATTTGTTTTTATTGTTATTTTCATGATTTTGCAGCAATCAGCCGCAGGAACTCGGAACGCGTGACGTCCTTGTTGAACTCGCCGGTAAAGGCCGACGTCGTTGCCACCGAGTGCTGCTTCTGGATGCCGCGCATGATCATGCACATGTGCTGCGCTTCGATCACCACCGCAACACCGGCGGGGTCGAGCGTGTCCTGGATGCAATCGCGGATCTGCACGGTCAGGCGTTCCTGCACCTGCAACCGGCGCGCAAACGCATCGACCACACGCGGCAGTTTCGACAGACCGACGATGCGGCCTTTCGGAATGTAGGCGACATGCGCCTTGCCGAAGAAGGGCAGCATGTGATGCTCGCACAGCGAATACACCTCGATATCGCGCACGATCACCATCTGCTGGTATTCCTCGGTGAATATCGCGGACTTGAGTATCTGCGCGGGATCGAGGTCATAGCCGTGGGTCAGGTACTGCAGCGCCTTTGCAACGCGCTCCGGGGTTTTGACGAGGCCTTCGCGTTGCGGGTCTTCGCCGATGTCTTCCAGAATGCCGGTGTACTTCTTGGCGATGCTGCGGATTTTTTTCGGGTTGTACTGGTCGATCTTGGCGTAGCCGTCCATCACGTTCTCTTTGCGCATCATCAGCTCTTCTGCGCGGCTTTGCGCGTGACTTCGGTTTCGATGCGACGGCGGATCGACAACGCGATGCCTTCGGCATCGAGTCCGACACTGGCGAGCTGTACGGCCGGGTCGCCCTGTTCAATGAAACGGTCGGGCAATCCCAGTTGCAGCACCGGCACCGTGCAGCCGTGCTGCTCCAGCGCTTCGAGTACGGCGCTGCCGGCGCCACCCATGATGACGTTTTCTTCCACGGTGACCAGCAGGCTGTGGCTGACGGCAAGTTCGCGCACCAGTTCGGCATCCAGCGGTTTGACGAAGCGCATGTTGGCGACCGTGGCATCAAACTCTTCCACAACCGCAAGCGCCGGCGCGAGCATCGAACCGAAGGCGAGGATGGCCACACCGCCCTTGCCCTTGCGCCGCACTTCACCGCGACCGACCGGCAACGCGGTCATTTCCTTCTGCACCGCGACGCCCGGGCCGCTGCCGCGCGGATAACGCACCGCCACCGGCGTATTCATCTGGAATGCGGTGTAGAGCATCTGCCGGCATTCGTTTTCATCGGCGGGCGTCATCACCGTCATGTTCGGCAGGCAGCGCAGATAACTCAGATCGAAGCTGCCGTTGTGGGTGGCGCCGTCAGCGCCGACCAGACCACCGCGGTCCAGCGCAAAAATCACCGGCAGATTCTGGATCTGCACGTCGTGGATCAGCTGGTCGTAACCGCGCTGCAGGAAGGTCGAATAAATCGCCACCACCGGTTTGTAACCTTCGCAGGCCACACCTGCAGCAAAGGTCACCGCATGCTGTTCGGCAATGCCGACGTCGAAATAACGCTTCGGATATTGCGCGGCGAACTTCACCATGCCCGAGCCTTCGCGCATTGCCGGCGTGATCGCCACCAGTCGCGGGTCGCGCTCGGCCATTTCGCACAGCCAGTCGCCGAACACCTGGGTATAGGTGGGTTTGCCGCCGGACTTGCCGCTGGCAATGCCGGCCTTGTGATCGAACTTGGACACGCCGTGATACAGGATCGGATCGGCCTCGGCGAGCTTGTAGCCCTGGCCCTTGCGCGTGACCACGTGCAGGAACTGCGGACCCTTGAGGCGCTTGATGTTGTGCAGCGTCGGGATCAGCGCATCGAGGTCGTGGCCGTCGATCGGACCGATGTAGTTGAAACCGAACTCCTCGAACATCGTGCCCGGCGTGACCATGCCCTTGAAGTGCTCTTCGGCGCGGCGCGCAAGGTCACCCAGCACCTTGGTGCCGAGATCCTTGGCTGTTGCATAGAAACGCCCCGACATCAGTTTCGCCAGATACTTGTTCAGCGCA
>Ga0315906_10000288_pt1 | contig 85271 bp, 74 predicted proteins | sample LakEriMetagenome_4_FD_203526 | JGI IMG/M metagenome (GOLD analysis project Ga0315906, IMG submission 203526) | Freshwater fungal communities from buoy surface, Lake Erie, Ohio, United States - Buoy 2 MA122 | ecosystem: Environmental > Aquatic > Freshwater > Lake > Lake biofilm | place: USA...
AGATTGTATCTGTTCCCGGATTGATTTCCGGACCATATCCACATCCATTGCAGGATCACGGAAATGTCGATATTGGGATCAATGTGTCGGGTCAAGTGAGCGTAAAGATGCGAAATGCATTCAATCCAATGGAAACAGTCAATATCCATGATGGATTTATGATGTCGGGTTCATATACTATTTCATTCTCAACGGAAAATATGCCATCAGGACTTTGGTCAATGGAAATCATCATGCCTGAGTTAATGAGAACCATTCCAATACTGATTACAAAATAAATTCTTGATATTTGTAGAAATGCTGATGCTTGAAGGGGCATCACTAGCATATGGGTGTTTATCTATTTGAGGTGTGTATGAGACTATATTACGCATTGTGTTTCTTGTGTGTATTTTCTATTTCCGCTTGTCGGGAAGCAAAGACTACAAATGAAGAAACCATAAATTTACAGGAATATGAATCCACGCTTGAACGATCAGAAGAACTTTCTGATAAAGAACAAGAGCTTCGACAATTAGAATTGGATTTGCAACAAAAAGAAGAAGAATTATCACGACAAAAAACATCTATTCCCGAACCACAAATCATCGATCAAGAACCACCTCGTACAACATATTCAGGAGTTCAAGGTGATTATCCTGAAGCATCCAAACAATTATTGACTGCGAATGAATTGCGTTATACTTCAAAAGAAGTTCTTGTCATCATGCGCAATGAAATCTTTGCAAGACATGGCTATATCTTCAAGCGTGCGGATTTACATAATCACTTTGTAAAAAAGCCCTGGTATAATCCGCAACACAATGATGTATCACATCTACTCACACAAGTTGAAAAAGATAATATTCGCTTGATAAAAGCATTTGAAGATCTGTGAGGCGAGATTCCACTTGTTCGTCGAGCGAAGCCAAGGGGCTGTTACTATGATGTCGCCCCGATGGGGCCTTTGGGATTGTACCCCGAGCGAAGCCGAGGGTTGTTACTATGATGTCGCCCCGATGGGGCTTTTAGGATTGTACCCCGAGCGAAGCCGAGGGGTTGTTACTATGATGTCGCCCCGATGGGGCTTTTAGGATTGTACCCCGAGCGAAGCCGAGGGGTGGATACTATGATGTCGGCCCGATGGGGCTATTGTGATTGCACCCCGAGCGGAGCCGAGGGGTGGTTACTATGATGTCGCCCCGATGGGGCTTTGAGGATTGCACCCCGAGCGAAGCCGAGGGTTGTACCCCGAGCGAAGCCGAGGGGGTGAATTTTTTATCTCTTTTGTCATTTCAAGATTATGATATCACTCATTTTTCTTATTGCAATAAGCACATCTCTTCACGCACAGATTCCTGAACCTGTGCGTATACTCATGAAATACTATCCGCAGATTGTGAAGTATGAGAATAATCGAGTGTATTGTAAAAATGGAGAATCCTTTTTGTATGATGATGGTAAGAAGAGAAGTCCTCAAGAATTGTTGGACAATCCGGATATAGAAGACATGTTCACCTACAAATATCAGCGCGGTGCATTATCTGCCCAGATTGAAAGGTATTATAATCCCGGGAGAATAAGACATGAAGGGCTCTTCAAAGCAATTTACGGAAAATCAAAAAGTGAGGTTTCGAAGCATTTAACCACAGTGGTATGGTGTCCGAAAACAGCCCGACAAATGATTCGTATTTCCACTGTGAACGACATACACAAACGCGTGATGGACATTTCAAAAGAATTGGATGAAAATCCGGATTGGAAAAAATATGTGTCGAATATTGGTGGAACATTCAATTGGCGCAATATCGCAGGCACCAATCGAATCAGCTTTCATAGTTTCGGAATCACGATGGATATCAATACAAAGCACTCACATTATTGGCAATGGATATGCAAATGCACCGATGAAAATACAATCCTCACTTATCGCAATGCAATCCCACAAGGCATCGTTGACATCTTCGAAAAGCATGGTTTTATATGGGGTGGAAAATGGTATCACTATGATACCATGCATTTTGAATTCAGACCGGAATTGGTGTGGGGATGATCAGCACCGTCAGGTGCGACATCATAATCATTATCAAGGCAGAGGCGGATAATTGATTTGCCCCCAGTCTTTTGTATTATTCTTTATCATAACATTAATAACCCTCAACAAGAATCCATACATAAAGGTATTACATACTTTCATTTGTTCTCTATTCATGCTACTTTCAAATGTTGCAGCACCATGTATTACTTGATTTCTTAGAACATACACTCTTTGCAGAATTGAATTACAATGGTTAAGTGTATTTTTTTGATCCCTGTCGATATGCATTCGTACATTACTCGTTTCATATTCTTCCATCCACCCTTCTTCTTGAATATGAATTGAAATCCAAAAATTTCTGAATAGATATAGATTATTCATCAATGCATCAATAAGTCCGACTTGTTCATCGAATATATATGAAGAAATAAGATTGGTACTATCTTCATCCAGTAATTCTTGCATGAATCTCCAAATGCGAGCATATTCCGTTTCTCCCATTTTTTCAGGTGGAATAGAATAGCAAGAATTGAATCCAATCCAACCGGATAGAAATGATAAATCATCATTTACATTCCCTTCACATGCATAAAGCCAAGAGATGGCTCTATGCATACGAATGGCATTATCAGAGTAATTTTCGGGTCCAAATATTCTCAATTTAGCATTATACAACTCTTTTGCATTACAGTACATTTTATAACCAGAAGACCGTTAATCAGTATTTTTAAAAGATAGTAATTATCATTTGAGTAATTCAGCATTAATTAATTTCTCTAGGTCATTCCATTTCATATATCCTCTTGTCAGCTCTCTGACAACCCCATCAATCCTTATTAGTACAGCAGGGTATGAATCCACTCCCAATGCTCCTGCTTCCTGAAAATCCTGCATTGCCAATTGCTTAAATGTATTTTCATTTAATTCATTTATAAATATTTTTTCATCGAATCCCATTTTTTTCGCCAATCGGGCATAATCGGTAGGAATAGCTGTTTTTAGACCTGAGATATAGATGTCTTTGTGTAATTCTGTCATGAAATCAAAAATGCGTTCAGGTTTTTCTGCTTTGCAAATTTGAACTGCAATCGATGGCTCCATTGAGCTTAGAAGCTGAGTTCCTTCCGTGAGAATTGTATCCAAGAAGAGTGTACTAAATTCCGCACCGGTTCTTTCAGTCACTCGTGCAGTTGCTCCCTTGAGGAATTCAGCAATCTTACCGATCGGTCCAATTTGATCTCCAATGATCATCCCGCCGGTGATAACCTTGAAATCGGCTTTGTCTTTATATGTATCATATGCTTGTTTGATAACTGGTGAGAAGCCATAGCACCAACCACATAGTGGATCAAACACATAGATGATTTCCGGTCTTTCTTGCGCAGACATCATGTGTGTTCCCAAAAGTATAAGACATGCAATGAGGTATTTCATAATGTATCCTTTTATCATTTTAAGTTCAAAATTGGCTAAATTGGAGATATGGACAAACAAACATATAAACAAAAGATTCAGTTGTTTTTTAAACATCCTGAAACTCGATTCATACTCCCATCGACATTACTCTATGTGGGAATAATGATATTTGTTGGTTCCCTCATCATGTTTGGCTTCGGGGTTGCACCGGTATTATTCAAAGTCATGCCCACAAAAGATTTGGCCTGCATGGCAAATCAAGCAATTCTCTCAAGGATGGTCATATTGCAAGGTATTGCTCTGTTGATCATGGCGGGTTCATTGATTCTTCTGAGGAATTGGTCAGGGGTGATAGTTCGTAAGTCAATGTGGTTCACAATAGGCTGTATTTCCATCTTATATATCCTCTATGGAATAGTCATTCAGCAATCCATGCTCTCACTAAACAGCAGTATAGGATCATTCGACAATCCCTTGGAATCAGGAAAACAAGCACTTGTTCAATTCAGACAATTACATAAATTATATTCGTTCCTATCGTCATTCGCAGCATTACTTTCAATTGCATTGATGATACTTCACATGTATGCGAATAGAAATGTAAACAATTCGGGAGATCGCTCAGCGTAATTCGTTGGGGTTTTATCTATAAAAGTATAGGGTGTATCATGAAAACAATCATGAGGGTATTTTGCTTGATCATATTCATGCAATTGTCTGTTCTTAATTTTTCTTGTCAAGATTCTTCAGATCCAATTGATGTTCCAATTTCGGATAATCATGAGAGTATTACATTATGCAACAAAACTGTCATGAAGATGAATCTGAATACGGATAAGTATAGGGATGGATCTTCGATTAGACATGCTTCAACAAATGAGGAATGGATTGATGCAAATAGGAAGAAAGAAGGGGCATGGTGTTATTATTCCGGCAATACTCAGAATGGATCACAATTTGGAAAACTGTATAATTGGTATGCAGTGACAAGTCCCAAAGGATTAGCTCCGAATGGTTGGAGAATTCCCACAGATGAAGAATTTGACATCATCTTTGATTGTTCAGATTTTCCCAATCAATTCGGTACTCTATTGGGTGGAGGAAGATATCCTGATGGTATGTATTTGAATCTTGGACAAATTGGCGCTTGGTGGACTTCATCACAAGTTTCTGAAGAACAAGCAAAGGCTAAAGGTATCATGGGAAGTCTGGGTATTAGATTGAATTATACAGAGATCAAAGGAAGAGGTTTTTCTGTCATCTGTTTTAAGAATTGATAGATTATTAAAACTACACCTCGGCTCCGCGGGGGTAATGCACCTCGGCTTCGCTCGGTGTGCAATCGGCTTCGCTCGGTGTACAATCGGCTGTTTTTCGAGCGTAGTCGAGAAACGCTCACCTCGGCTTCGCTCGGTGTGCAATCGGCTTCGCTCGGTGTACAATTGGCTTCGCTCGGTGAAAAAAAAAGGATTGACCATAAAGTCAATCCTTTCTCATAAATCTCTAAACGCTCTAATTATGAAGCAGCGTTTTTCGCTATCAAGTTCAATGCACTGCCTGCCTTGAACCAACCGATTTGTTGTTCATTCATGCTTTGTTTTACTGTGATTGAATCACTTGTGCCATCAGCATGTGTGATTGTCATTTCAAGATTCTTTCCGGGTGACAATTGCTCAATATCGATTGCAATCATGTCATCTTCACGGAATACATCATAATCAGCGGGATTGATGAATGTAAGTGGCAACATGCCCTGCTTCTTCAAATTTGTTTCATGAATGCGGGCAAATGATTTCACAAGAATGATCTTTCCACCAAGGAAGCGTGGTTCCATTGCTGCATGCTCGCGTGATGAACCTTCGCCATAATTTTCTTCACCAACAACAACCCAATATGCACCCCGCGCTTTATAATCGCGTGCCACTTTTGGCACTTCGTCATATTCACCGGTGAACATATTCCTGATTGTATTCGCTTTATCATTCACATAATTGATTGCACCAATCAACATATTATTGGAAATATTGTCGAGATGACCACGGAAGCGAAGCCAAGGACCAGCCATACTGATATGATCTGTCGTACATTTGCCCTTCACTTTGATAAGCAAAGGCATATGTAAGTAATCTTCAGCTTTCGGAGCTTTGAATGGTGAAAGCGCCTGCAATCTTTGTGATTCGGATGCAATTGATACATTCAATGAAGATCCATCTTCAGCAGGAGCTACAAAACCATGCTCATCAGGAACAAAGCCACCTGCAGGTAATTCTTTACCAACCGGCGGATTGAGAATGATTCCATTGACAGGCTCTTTCGTGAAGTCAATCGTTAAATCTCCCGTCAAAGCAAATCCAATAACTGTCTCAGGAGATGCCACGAAAGCATGTGTATCGGGATTACCATCATTTCTGGCTGTGAAATTTCTATTAAATGAAGTGATGATCGAATTCTTATCACCTTTGTTCACATCATGACGCTTCCATTGTCCAATACAAGGTCCACAAGCATTCGCAAGCACTTTTCCTCCGACAGATTCCATTGCAGTGAGCAAACCATCTCTTTCGATAGTAGCGCGCACTTGCTCAGAACCCGGTGTTATCGTGAATTCACTCTTTGTTTTGAGTCCTTGAGATGCTGCATATGCAGAAATCTCAGCCACGCGACTCATGTCTTCATAGCTTGAATTCGTGCAAGAGCCAATGAGTGCAACTCGTAATTCTGAAGGCCAATTATTTTCTTTCACTGCTTTGGTGAATTCACTGATTGGCATCGCACGATCTGGAGTGAATGGTCCATTCACATGCGGCTCAAGGGCATCCAAATCAATATGAATCACTTGGTCATAATAGTGTTCAGGATTCAATGCAACTTCATCATCTGCACGCAAATGCTCCATCACATTTGAAGCCAAATCTGCAATATCAGCTCTATCAGTTGAACGCAAATAGCGCATCATGGATTCATCGCATGGGAAGATTGATGTGGTTGCTCCAATCTCAGCACCCATATTACAAATGGTGCCTTTTCCTGTTGCACTAAATGATGCACATCCATCACCGAAATATTCAACGATTGCACCTGTACCACCTTTCACGGTCAAGATACCGGCAAGCTTCAAAATCACATCTTTTGCTGAGGTCCAACCACTCATCTTTCCTGTCAATTTCACACCGATGAGTTTTGGCATTTGCAATTCCCATGGCATGCCTGCCATCACATCAACGGCATCTGCACCACCAACTCCGATTGCAATCATTCCGAGTCCACCAGCATTCGGTGTGTGAGAATCTGTACCGATCATCATGCCACCGGGGAATGCATAATTTTCCAAGACAACTTGATGAATGATTCCCGCACCCGGCTTCCAAAAACCAATACCGTATTTCTGCGATACAGATCCAAGGAAAGCAAATACTTCATCATTTTCAATCAATGATTGCTTCAAGTCATTGTCCGCACCATGCTCTGCACGAATCAAATGATCGCAATGCACGGTTGAAGGCACTGCTACTTGTGGAATACCTGCACTCATGAATTGAAGAAGCGCCATCTGTGCGGTAGCATCTTGCATGGCCACGCGATCAGGATTGAAATCCACATATGATGCGCCACGCTGATAAGGAGCTGAAGGCATATCAGACATATGTGCATAGAGAATCTTCTCAGCAAGAGTTAATGGTCTGCCAAGAAGTGTTCTTGCCTGCTGTACTTTCCCGGGAAGTGCGGCATATACCTTCCGTATCATCTCAAGATCGAATGCCATAATATCTAAAACCAATTGGTGAAAAAATCAAAGTCACACCTCGGCTTCGCTCGGTGTGCATCGGCTTCGCTCGGTGTGCATCGGCTTCGCTCGGTGTAAAGGCTCCGGCGGGGCAAATCGCACCCCGGCCTAAAGGCCACCCCTCGTCCGAGGGGAATGACAAGCCCCGTAGGGGCGACATCACAATAACAAACATCGTCGGAGATCGCACCCCGGCCTAAAGGCCACCCCTCGTCCGAGGGGAATGACAAGCCCCGTAGGGGCGACATCATAATAACAAACAACATCTCCGGAGATCGCACCCCGGCCTGAAGGCCACCCCTCATCCGAGGGGAATCACATCATTTCGAAAGCGCAATAGTCACCTTATTCGCAGCATCTTCGAGTGTTGTTGCCACGAGGAATTCCATTCCGGAATTCTTCAAAATTTCGCCTGCTTCGATTGCATTTGTCCCTTCGAGACGAACAATCACAGGTGTGGAAACAGAGACTTGTTTGAGTGCTTGAACAATACCATTTGCAACACGATCACAACGAACAATACCACCAAAAATATTGATGAGCACGCATTCCACTGCAGGATCATTTGTCATGATGCGGAAAGCATTCGCAATACGCTCAACATTTGCTCCACCTCCAACATCCAAGAAATTGGCCGGCGCTCCGCCTGCAAGTTGAATAATGTCCATCGTGGCCATTGCCAAGCCTGCACCATTCACCATGCAACCAACATTTCCATCAAGTTTGATATAATTCAAATTGAATTTTGATGCTTCCACTTCGAGTGGATCTTCTTCTGATTCATCACGCAATTCCACGAAATCAGGATGACGATACAATGCATTGTCATCAAAATTCACTTTGGCATCGAGTGCTATAAATTCACCATCTTCAGTCACAACGAGTGGATTCACCTCAAGCATACTGCAATCCATGTCTTCATAAGCATGATAGAGCTTTTCAATGAATGTGAGGAAACTCTTATATGCCTGACCACTCAATCCCAAACCGAATGCCATACGGCGTGCTTGGAATTGTTGGAATCCGATTGATGGATCAACGAATTCTTTCAAGATTTTTTCAGGTGTATGCTCGGCAACTTCCTCGATATCCATACCGCCTTCGGTAGAAACCATGATAATATTGCGTGCAGTATCACGATCAAGAAGAATACTGCAATAATATTCATGAGCAATCTTACAACCTTCTTCGATGAACATGCGACGAACAACTTTGCCGGCTTCACCGGTTTGAATTGTCACGAGCGTATTATCAAAAGTTGCTTCAGCATATTGCTTTGCCTTTTCAGCAATATCACCATCATAAATCACGGTGACACCACGAACCGGCTTACCATATAATTCCAAAGGCTGCTTGGTTTGTGTGTCATGCATGACACCTTTGCCTCTTCCTCCGGCATGAATTTGTGATTTGAGAACAATTACATTAATTCCATTGTCAACAAATTCGCTCTTGGCTACTGAGCCGGCTTCATCTGCTGAAAAAACCGCTTTCCCTTTGAGCACAGGGACATTATAGCGACGCAAAATTTCTTTGGCTTGATACTCGTGGATATTCATGGTGGTTGACCAAGTATTGAAAATTGTTTTCGCGATTCCTCTCTGAACCGCTAAATTGTTGGATATTCGTACAAAAACAGATTCAAAACTACCAAATCGGCATGGGATAGCCAAAACCATGCGAATACCATGAAAATAGGATCAATCTATCTATCCCTCATAGCCGTGATTTTGCTCTATCTGAGCATCAGACCCATGATGGAATCCACTGAAATCGGAAGCGAAGGTAATCCCATTCGCATTTTGCTCACTCCCTCAGTGGATGCTCAGAAATTGAGTAATAGCGCCGATAGTCTTGTGGCATATCTAGAAGCAAAAACGGGATACCATTTCGTGGCTACATTTCCAACGAGTTTCATTGCAGTAGTGGAATCTTTTGGAAGCGGGAAAGCTGACATTGCCGCAATGAATACATTCAGTTATATTCTCGCACATCAAAAATATGGCGTCAAAGCCGCATTGAAAGTCATTCGCAGAGATGGAGAAACCACCTATCGCGGACAATTCATAGCAAAAGCAAATAGCGGAATCAATTCCATCGATGATCTTCGAGGGAAAAAAGTCGCATTTGTCGATGCAGCATCAACTTCAGGCTATATTCTCCCCAAAGCCTTGCTCGACAAAAAAGGCATCAAACCCGCTGAAGAAGTCTTTGCGATGAGACATGATAATGTGGTTACAATGGTCTATCAAGATCAAGTTGAAGCTGGCGCAACGTATTATTCTCCACCGGATAAAAAGACAGGAGAAATCCTTGATGCAAGAGCTCGCGTAAGCAAACAGTATCCTGATATTTTTTCAGCGGTCAAAATCATTGGATTCACGGAGAGCATACCGAATGATCCATTCGTGTTTCGTGCAGATTTTCCGGATGACATGAAAAAAGAATTGATTCAAGCATTGCTTGACTTTCAATCCACACCAGCAGGAAAAGAAACATTGTATGCCACATATAGCGTGGAAGGATTGGCACCGACTACAGACAAAGATTATGATGTATTGCGCAAAATGATCGCAACATTCGGTGGAGATCTCGAAAAAGCATTAAAGAAAAAATAATCAGCGTAAAATCATTAATGTGCCTGCTTGAATACTCCCCTGTTCAATTCCCCGCATGAGATATAATCCGGCGGAAAGTCCTGAAATGGAAATGAACCCATTCTCCACTCGACTCACCCATACACCTTCCATGGTATATATATCAAATTGTTGCAAACCTGAAATCACTCTGGCCAGCCCATCAGCGCTTGCATGCACGGGATTCGGTGCTACTTCTATCTTCCCTTCGCTTTGCACTCTCTCATTGATCACTGCAATAGCATCCAAATCAAAACCACATGTTGAAAATGGTGTAGGCCAAGGATCATTGATGATATTCCCATATGAATCATAAGAAGCAAAGCGCGGATCAATAGAACCAATCACATCAATCACACGAATATGCGTTATAGATTGGATATCAATTCCAGCACTATCTTTCAATTCAGACAAATCAAATGGAGTACCATATCCACCTCGATATTTTCCGGCGAGATTATTGAGCTTACGCACATCCGGAATACGATCGAATGGTCCGATTTGCTTTGCAGAAGATGTCAGTGAAGATGCAGGAAAACGCACAAAATGCATACCATCACTACTCACTTCAACAAAAGCAAGTTCCAAAAAGTAGTCTTCGAAGGAATTTTCAAATACGGCAAAATCAGGTCCGGGACCATCTGTAATCGGTTGCGCAAATATCATTGTCGCCACACCACCATCCCCCAAACTGATCACATTTTGATCCGCAAAACCGATCGCATTATTTACATCATCAATGCCAACTTTTTCTCCATTTTGATTAGCAATGGAAAGAAATCCCGGCATTACTTGACATGAAACACCCCATTTCAAACCCAATTGATCGGCTGGAATTGCATCACTGCCCAGCATACCCACTCTGTCTGGAAATTGTGCATATATGCTTGTCATACTAAAAAGCATGACAAGCATCTTCAGCATGCTTTTCATATTTGCTCTGTTTTGGCAATCGTAATATTCAATGTCTTGCCTGCCAATGCAAAACCACCGAATAATATACCAGAATACATCAAATCACCAACAAAACTGCCTTGCAAGAATGGCAAACCTGCGGCATAACTCATCATCAATCCCTCAAAAGATTGTGGATACATAGGATTTCCAATCCAAGCACCAAAATTCGTGATGATAAAGAATAGAGAAGTCGCAAGAATGCTGCTCGATACAATGCGTGCTATTGATACCGTATTCAAAAGAATATAGCCCATCATGATAATCAATGCATAACTACCATAAACCCAAGCAGAACCCGCATAAAACCAAGTAAATCCATCGAATAATTCAGCATAGATCACATTGTTGATGAAGAGATCGCTGAACCAAGTGGCTAGGAATGGAATCAATAAAGCCATCCATTTTCGAGAAAAATACGCAGAACCCAATAAGCCCATAGCGGCAATTGGTGACATATTATATGGATGTGGAATGATTCTGCCGAATGCGGCAATAAGAATGAGTGCAGAAAGTAGAATGAGTTTGCTATTCATCTGTGACTTCATGGTATCAACACCTTAGAATAAATGGAAAGTGTGGCCATGGTCATATACTGAACCGCAGATGCCCGCACCTTCTCGTGAGTGCTATGCATTGACTCTCAAGGGAAGTATCCGGCTGATCCGATTGGATTCACGGTTGCACGACAGCTCAGGATTTACACCTGATTCCTTCTTGTCAATTACTGACAAAACTTGAGGCCTATGTCAAATCAATGATGCAAATCTAATGAGTTTTTCTTACCAACAAAGTATTTCCCTGATTAACTCATGCAAGATTCTGCAATTCAGATACTAAATCCCTATCTGTGCCAATCTGCATCTTCTTTCGAATACTGAAACGATGATTCTCAACAGTCCTAACCTGAATTGCAAAAAGTTCTGCAATCTCCTTGGTGGTCATGCCGGACTTGAGAAGAGATGCAATGCGAATCTCCTGATGTGAAAGCGTAGGAAATTTTTTGCACAATGCCTCCATGAACGGTTCATTGTACATCCGCAATTGCGAGTGAAACAATTCCCAATCGCGCTTCTTCGGACCTTCCACCTGCAATGAACGCAATATCTCCTTCAACATGATCTTAAGATCAGCCCTGTCAATTTCCTTCTTCAATCCCGACAATGCTCTATGTGCATTTCCCATGACATCTTTTATTTGAATGAGCTCAAGTGTCTTGCTCATCAATTCAGACTGCATGGATGAAAATTTTGTGTCTGATTCGACGCGTTTCCTGTTTCCGCGACTCATCCTACCTCTTTTCTCAGTTCCCGATGACTGATTATTCCGCTTTGACATATAACCTCAATTGCTGTTGTATTCCCTTTTGGAGCAGTATTCATCATCATCTCCAAAGTATGAGCAAATTTATGAGGTCATTCTCCGTAGTCATTACTTAATTAGTACGGACTTTTTTTAAGTTTATTTCCCAAAAACAACAAAACTGCACTGCTAATCTAGCATTACAATCAAATCTGAAATTTTCAATTCATGGGAGGGGTTTTTGAAGGGAGATATTAGCGAAGAATCAGTATCGGTAGAACTTCAGAATCGATTATTAATGAATAATATCCTTGAGGTAAATGCTCAACTGATATCGAATGTTGATATGATTCTACCCTTTCTTGATATACCTGTATTCCAAGCATATTGAAGATGGAAATTTGAGGATTTTGATATGGATGAAGGATGCGCAATTCTTTGTCTATCGGATGACCAAGAATCTTGGATGCTTGCCTTTCTTCTTTTGGCAATGCAGTTACTCTGATGAAAGAGAATGGATCGGAAATGCTTGAACAATCCTCTACATTCCACACACGCACGCGATAAAGGCCTGTTGTATCAGGTTTGAACCATTGAGAGCGAGCATTCTGAATTTCTCCCTTTTCAGAATACCACTGATATGCAGTTGCGCTTGATGCAATGAGTGAATCTCCATTCACAGTGATTGTGGGCTTCACTGGAGGGGCATTGAATCGTATCGTGACGGAATCCGATCGTGAAATACAACCATTTCGATCTTCAATATCAGCCCAGAATATCCCGGAACGAGTCAATGTTTTTTTACCCTTGCTTCCATCCGACCAAGTATATTCACGAATATCACTTTCAATCGAAAGAAATACAGTATCACCTTCGCAAGATTCAGGATTTCCAATCACAGTGATTTTCCCTAATACTGCGGGAAAAACTCTCACAGAATCTCTTTGCGAGAAAGTGCAATTTCCTTGCTTTCTCTCAAGCTGAACAATACCTGATTTCTGCATGCGAATCTTCACAGAATCTGCTGTATTGATTCCAATGATATCACCATTTATTATAGACCATGTTTGCGTGAAATTCGGAGCGGGGTCGGCATATAAAGTGAGAATGTCATTCGCGCAATATTCTCCTAATCCTGATATCTTCATTTTCGGTGCATCAATCATGCGAATGATCATGGTGTCCGACATCATTGCACATCCATTTGCATTTTTACCTTCCACAAATACAGTATCTGTTTTACGAATGGTGATTGTTCTTTTATTCGAACCATCTTTCCAAAGATATGTTGCAAGATCTCCCATCGCTTCCAGCACAATACTGTCTCCGGCGCATAGAACTGCATTTCCTTTCACAATGCGAAGTGCAGGTTTTACGGGAAGTAATGCAGTGATTTGTACGGTGTCTTTCTTTATGCAACCAGCACCATCCGTGACTTGTAGGATATAATTGCGTGTTTGAGGATTGGTGATGATGGGATTCGCAATTGTTGTGGAAGATAGTCCGATTCCGGGAGACCATTGATATTGATATGGAGGAAGGCCACCACTTGCGGTTGGTTTACCTCCAATCGTATCTTGGACATTCATGCAAATTACTTTATCATTTCCGGCATTCACCGTTAATTCAGGATGCATGGAAATATTAACTGTATCATATTTGACGCAACCTCGAGCATCAGTTACGGTAACCACATAGATTTGATTCTGCCTGATCACAAATGTTGGATTGGCAATCACCGAAGAACTGAGTCCGACAGTAGGCGACCAAGCATATGTATATGGCATTGTACCTCCAACTGCAGTTGGATTTCCACCTAATGTGACCAAGGCACCCGAGCATTCAGTTCGATCGGCACCTGCACTGACTATCATCACGGGATTCGGATTCACAGTGTCTCGAACAGTTATGCTGCATCCTCTTTGATCGGTTATTGTAAGTGCATAGATTCTTTGATTCGTAAAATCAATCTGAAATGTTGGATTAAGAGTGAATGCATTGCTGAGTCCTGTTGAGGGAGACCATGAATATGTATAAGGAGGTAAGCCACCTGTGGGTGCAATCGTAGGACCCAATACTTGTTGTAAACCTTGACATGCAGAGAATGTTCCACGGCCAATCGCAGTCGGGGATTGATTCACCGTGATCATATTTGTCATTGTCGCACTATTCGTTCCACTACCACTTGTCACTGTCAATTTCACGGAATATGTTCCCGGAATGGAATATATATGTAGTGGATTTTGCGTGGTATAATCAGTCGTTCCATTATTGTCGATATCCCAAGCATAAGATGTGGGATTATTCTGACTCAAATCAGTGAATTGCACTTGTAGCGGTGAACAACCCAATGTGGGAGTTGCTGAGAATGCTGCAATCGGCGGAGCAAAGAGTTGACAATTATTCGTGTTCAGTGCAATCATTTCATCAGGACCACATGGTTTTGTGGCTGTTGAAAAAGAAACCACATCACTTCCACCCGCAATATCTGAAACGGGATTCAATGTACGCTTATCGGTATTGGGTCCTAAAGCATAATGCATCACATAATTTGTATTGATCACATGTCCGAGTTGATGCGCATGACCCAATTCATGCACAACGACTGTTTCAAAATCATATCTATTTCCCGTTGTTGGTCCCGGACCAAAATTCCAACCAACTCCGGGAGCCGGTGAAAAGATCATATCAAATTCATCATTGAAGTATTGATTGGCAGCACATGCTGCATACCAATTATAGGTCACTCCCAAAGCTCCTGCGGGCAAACTCGCATTGAATGAAATGACATTGACACCATCTTTCGCAGATTGATTGATGCTCGTGGTATTTGCACTCACGGCAAAATTCACGAATGTATTGCAACGCCAACTTTGCAATGCTCTTTTGGCGGCATCAGTAGGATTGGTTCCGAAGGAAGAATTAAACACGAATGTATGTCCGCCATTGCCATTTTGACCATTCAACCAAATACGATTAAGTGAAGTATTGAGCAGTGAATAGTCGATCGTGAGTGTCTGACCGGAAACAGCTGTTGAATTATCGGCTGCTGTCACACGAATTTGTCCAGTACCTGCCAAAGTAGGTATTTGAACTTGTATCTCAGCATCGGACCATGACACATATTGTGATGATGCGGGCAATGTCCATGTTGCTCCTCCATCATTTCCATTTTTGAATTCCACTTTTGCATTGCCTGTTCTGCTGGCACCAAAACCGGAACCTGAGATCGTCAGTATTGATCCTCTGCCCGCATTTGATGTAGTGGGTGAAATGGAAGAAATACTCGCAGCCAATGTCTTTTCGGATTTATCACTTTTTTGAATAATTGGTATATGTCGATAGGGTATTCCGGTAAGAGCAACGATGCGCTCAATAGCATCAAGCATATTCGGATAGATACGAAATGGCTCATGCGCTTTGCCATCTTCTTGCAATGCAATCATGCTTTGGGGTCCGGCAAAAGGCACATACAAAGCTCCTGATTTCTTCAGGAAGAATATCCCTCTTGAGCCGATGGTTGGAGTTAATGAAGGTCTTACGATCAATGCTCTGTCCTTCAATATGCCGCCTTCGGTGAGCAATTGAATTGTTTCTAATTCTACGCCTTTCAATGTACCCAATACTCGCAATTGATAGGCCGTATAAATCATGTTTTGTTCAGCAAATGCTGAGTCATGCACTATCTCTGCTTCAATGATCAAATCTGATGTTTCCACTCTGTCCGACAATGAAACCGGATAAAGCAAACAATTATCTGAAGCCAAAAGATCAGTTGCTAGAAGCAATACTATGAGTAGGTAGCGTATCATAATGAGCAAACATAACAAAAGATATTATTGAATCAATGCATCTTGATTAGCAAAGCAGGAAACATGCGTATCTTTGTCATACACTTTTCTAGAATGGTCGAGACATACATGCAAACACAGTTCTCAATCACCGAGTTCATCATAACCAGCATCTTTAATCTCTTCTATCTTGCGGGCTTTATTGTCAAAGACATCCTCTGGCTTCGCGTACTCATCATCATTGGTTTCAATATTGAATTGGTATATCATTTCAGGGACTTACATGCTCCCGAATGGGCGGAAATCGTATGGTGTGGGTTTTATATCCTCGTCAATGGCTATCAATTCACGATGCTTTATCGCGAAAGAAGAAATCTGAAATTTACTGATGAAGAATTGGCATTGCATGCAAAAGTATTCAAAGACATGCCGAAAAGTGCCTTTCGAAAACTATTGAATATTGCGGGTCAAGAGGATTTACCAACAGATTTCGTGATGGTGCATCAGAATACAACGATCGACAAATTGGCATTGATTTCTGATGGACTTGCCAAAATAGAAGTGGATGATGCAATCGTAAGTTATGTCAGGAATGGACAATTCGTGGGAGAGATGAGTTTTCTATCGGGTAATCTCACAACAGCAACAGTCACCACGATAGATGAAACGCGATGTCTACTTTGGGACAAAGAACAATTAAGGGAATTAATGAAAAAGGACATTGAGGTTGAGACCTCATTGCGAATGGTATTCAATAGTGATTTGCTATCAAAGCTATTGGGTGGAAAAGGGATTCAATCGAATATATAACGCATCCCTTTTTGGGCATACCCGTAGAATTCGCTCACATCATAATTGGCATGAGCATCTCCATAATGCACGAGAAACATTTTCTCTTTCATGTCAGCCGGCAGAGTGCGTAATTCTTCAAGTGATGCATGTACGGGATTAGGAAAGAATGATGCATCATGAAACATATAATCCGAACGATCCGCATATATGTCCAATAATTCTCTATCGAATTTTGTATCGCCAGAAACGAAAATGCGACCATCTATATGCAATCCATGTGTAATGAATGCACTCGATGCGCTGGATGCTTGTTCGGGCACATGATTCGTGCCGAAGAGTTCTATGTGAATTCCCTGAAAATCAATCTCCAATTTCAAACGCGGTTCGCGTTCAATCCACTGAGGTCTGATCAATTCAAAGAAATCCGACATTGCAAGTGGTTTACCCTCTGCAGAATATTCATTCTGTTCCATTCCACCACGCAAAGAATAATTCCATAGAATTTCTTCATATTCTTCGGAAATAATCATTGACAATTTCTTCTTGCCGAATTGCGGTATTGCCACATAGCGATTCCACAAAGCAAGTGATTCAATACCACCGATATGATCGCAATGACTATGTGTTGGGAGTATTGCATCAATGTCGGTTAATGTCAAACCGGTTGAAGCTGGCAGAGAAAACGGACCCGTTGTTCCAAAATCCACAAGAAGATGAGCATCTCCTTTGATGATCAGGAAATTAGTATTAAACAGCGTCTGAGAAAATGCTCCGCCTACTCCGAGAAAGACAATTTCCAATTCTCCGGAATTGCTGAGACGCAATGGTTTATCTACGGGAATAACCTTCAAGCTTCTGCTTCCTTGCTAAATCATACTGCAAATTGCGAAAAAAATGCATGACATAATACTTGCGGAGGGAAAACCATGCCAATGATTGAAGAATATGTACTTATTTCCTGATCACCATGCATTTTGCAATGCCTGATTGATCTTGATTGCCGGATTGTGCCACAATGAGATATACTCCGGAACCAACCAATTCTCCTTGATCATTTTTTCCATCCCAAATGATGCGACCACTTTGTGTGGTAATGGTGCGAATAGGCATGCCGGAAGGAGTGACGATGGATATTCCGCTTTGCTCGCCAAGACCTTCTATCGTAACATGTGAATGAATTCCCGGAATGAATGGCTGAGGGAAACATCTGATATTGGAATAGTCCACTGTTGGTGTAACAATGGTTGTGATACCACGATATAGTCCTTCATCAGTACCCACATATACCAGACCTTGTTGTTTGTCAATCGCAATTGTCTTGATGGCAGCGCTTTGAAAGATGGTATTGCGTACTGTGAATGTTGCAAGAATTTCCGATCCATCTTCACTCAAAACAAAGAGTCCATTATCCGTGGCAATCCATTTATTATTCACAGCATCGATTGCGATATCATTGACGACTTGTCCTTTGAGTCCTGCAATGGAAATAATATTGGGCTGTCTGCCGGACAAAATACTACCCGGTGAATACATCACATGTAAACCGGTACCTGTGCCAAACCACATGAAACCGGATGCATCTCTTCGAATTACGCGAATATCGGAGAGTGCAGTGAGAGGACCGCGAATATCATCTGTTTCATCATTTGGCGTATTTTTTTGATTGAAATAGTAAATATTTCCATCGCCTGTATTGGAAGTTGGCGCGCCGAGCCAAACGGTTTTATTATTGTCTATTTCAGCAATGGTGAATTTCTTTCCGGAGATGCTTCCTTGATATGGACTATATGTTCCATCGGGATTTTTCTTCACGATCAATGCTCCATCATTGCCTGTGGTGAGGCGTGGAATCCAAACCGATCCATCTCTTTCTTCGGTTACTTTTCCGGATACGGTATAGTCTCCGGCATTGATTGCTAAATTCTTTCGAGCATCATCATCCATCTGAGTGAATTTGACCTCATTACTTTCCACTGAACCAATGGCAAAGCCATTTCCGAAGCTTCCGATCCACATTGTACCATTGCTCATGGCTTGCAATGCATTGAAACGAGTATTGCCGATTGCTTTGGAACCGAACACTTGAGTTCTACTGAAATTCTTCCAATCATTTCTGTTGAGAACTCCTACATATCCTTCATCCATATTTACCCAAAGATTGGAGGCATTGTCCACCGCAAGAGCACCATATTTACTACCGGCCGGAGTATTTGGAAGAATTGCACTATAATTCCCATTGCTGAGATAACCGATTCCTCCTGTATTCTGAATCACTGCAATGGAGCCATTTTCCAAATGATGAAATCCATTATTTGTGATTGCAGGCAAGCCGGGTAGAATTGCATTTGAAGGAAATTGGAAGATTCCATTTGGATTGCCATAATAGATGATTCCATTATGCACAGAGATATCATTCAATTGAGATTTGAATCCAATATCAAGTGTATCAATTGTACCTGAACGGATTCTTTTCATAGCATCAAATTCAGCATACAAGATTGCATCACCATCAGTATTCATGGCATAGATAGTTTCAGTATTGAGTACTTTCCATGAAGTGATTTCCTGCAATGTTACATTGATGCTAGCTTTTGCCAGCCCTTTTGCCGTTCCAACCCAGATTGTGTCTTGAAGAATTACCAAACTACCTATCGATGTTCCACTTGGAATTGTTCCGATGAATTTGATCCAATCACCAGGAATGGTCCCTTGGAATTTCATGATGCCAAAATCACCGGCGCAATAGGTTATGCCTTTATGAAATGCGAAAGTACGAATCCGTTTTGAAGCAATACCTTGCGGTTGAGCTGTTAGAATTGCAGTGATGCTTGTCCAAGACTTATTTTGAATGTCAAATATGACAACAGCTCCATTCTCAGCACCTGCCCAGATTGTATGCATGGAAGAATCATAAGCGATTGCCGTTATGGTGGAAGTAAGTAGAGTTGAATCGCTTACGCGCCAATATTCATTGGTACCACTCTTTGTATCATAAGAGAAAATACCTCCCTTTGTGCCAGCATAAACAATGTCATTAGCGCTTGTGATTGCATTCACTGCATACATGGATGACATATTCTGCCATTGGCTGATCAGTTGAGCTGAAAGCGAGTATATATTACAAACAAATAATGCTAGGATGAAGACATTGCGAAAGATTGAATGAAGCATAAGTATCTGTGATGATATTGAAATAGGAAATCCCCGAACTCTTTTGGCAATATACCATGTGCCTAAAATTCCTCCAAGTGCAAAAAAAAAGCGACCACCGAAGTGGTCGCTTTAAGAGACTTATCAAATTCTGGATTAGTTAGAAGTTTGATACCATACACCGCTAATTCTTACAAAAGTAGAAACACTATTGATTTCAATATCGCATTCTACTGATTGTGCAGCATTAACACGAACAAAGATGATTTGTCCATCAGTACCACCAGCACCCCATGCTGTTGGATTCAAATCATCCAAACCTGAAGTGTAGTTAATGACAGAACCGCCATTGTTAATTGCATTTCCTACATCAACGTTACTTAAACAGGTTGCAACTGGGGAAACTAATCTATCGAATGTCAATTTTTCGCCTACAGTAAGATCGCCAGATATAGTAGCATCATCAGCAACGGTCAAGTCGTCATTTGATACGAGATCTCCAGTTCCAGTAGTTGAAATGTTACCGTTTGCAGTACTGATGTTACCTGAAGTTGATATGGTAATATTACCTGTGGAAGTAGTAAATCCATTATCTGCAGTGATAAGACCATCAGCAAAAACATTTCCTGTACCACCATCAACTTCAAATTTGAGATCAAGAGGATCTACAACAGCTCCAGAATACAATCTTACATCTGCACCGTTCATTTCAACCAATCCGCCGGTTGTGATTGTAACTTGAGCATTTGAAGTCATACCGGCTGTTGAAGTGATCAAACCTGTAACACCAAGAGTACCACCAACTGTTGTTCCACTTGTTCCACTACCAATTGTAGTTGCATTTGAACCTGAGGTATTGATACTTGTCACACCGGTGATTCCTGTTGTACCAGTCAATACTGTTTCGCCATTAACTGCCAATTCATTTGTACCGATAGTTGCACCACCGAGAGCAAGAGTTGAGGCTGTAGTTGCAGCGAGCGTTGTGGCACCACTTGCGCTCAAGGTTGTGAATGCACCAGTACTTGGTGCTGTACCACCAATTGGAGTATTATTGATTGATGTTGCACTTGTTGCACCAAGGGTTGTTGTTCCACTTGATGTCAATGTTGTGAATGCACCTGTACTTGTTGATGATACACCGATAGCTGTACCATCAATATTACCACCATTAATGTCAACTGAAGCGAGCGTTGAAAGACCAGAAACGCCGAGTGTTGTACCCAATGTTGTTGCACCACTTGCACTCAATGTTGTAAATGCACCTGTGCTTGCTGAAGCTGCACCGATTGGTGTACCATCAATTGCTCCACCATTAATATCAACACTTGAAGTGGTGAAGGTTCCTGCAGTTTGATTGATATTATTGGTAAATGTTGAAATACCATTTACTGTCAAAGCACCATCTACTACAGTTGTGCTTAAGCCATTACCTATAGTTGTTGTTGCAGCACCGCCTGTGTTAATATTTGTAGCACCTGTTACATCTAGTGTGCTTGTCAATGTTGTTGCACCATTTGCAGCCAATGTTGTGAATGCACCTGAGCTTCTTGTTGATGCACCGATTGGTGTATTGTTGATAGATGTTGCACTTGTTGCACCAAGGGTTGTTGTTCCACTTGATGTCAATGTTGTGAATGCACCTGTGCTTGCAGATGTTGCACCGATTGTTGTTCCATTGATTGCTGCACCATCAATTGTTCCACCATTGATGTCTGCTGTTGCTGCAGTTAATGATGTTGTGGCTTCCAAAGTAGTGAATCTACCAGTTGATGCTGTAGTTGCACCAATTGTTGTTCCATTGATTGCCGCACCATCGATTGTTCCGCCATTAATATCAGCTGTTGCTGCTACTAATGAAGTGTTTGCAGTAAGTGTTGTAAATGTACCAGCTGCTGGCGTTGCTCCACCAATTACAGTTGCATCAATTGTTCCGCCATCGATATCTGCAGTTGCTGCTACCAATGATGTTGTTGCTTCCAATGTAGTGAATCTACCTGTTGATGCTGTTGTTGCACCGATTGGCGTTGAATTAATTGATGTTGCACTTGTTGCACCAAGTGTTGTTGTACCACTTGATGTCAATGTTGTGAAAGCACCTGTGCTTGCTGTTGTTGCACCAATTGTTGTTCCATTGATTGCCGCACCATCGATTGTTCCACCATTAATGTCTGCATTAGAAGTAATGAAACCACCTGTAAGTGTAGACAAGCCTGTTACACCGAGTGTACCTTGTATAGTGGTAGCTGAACCTGCACCTGTTGAGTTACCAATCAATGTGGCAGAAGTACCTATTGTATTGATATTGGTTGTACCGCTGATGTCTGCACCACCTGCAGAAACTGTCAAACCACCTGATGTTGCTACCAATCCACTGCTTGCTGTGATTGTACCAGCTGTTGTTGACATATTACCAGTTGATACCACCAAGCCACCTGCGATGTCTGCACCACCATTTGCATCAAGTGCTCCGGTGAGTGTTGTAATTCCACCAACATTTAGATCTGTAGTTGCACCACTGAGAGTTACATCATTATTGAATTGTGATGTACCTGTTACGCCAAGTGTACCACCAATTGAAGTATTTCCTGCGGCTGTAACGTTTCCTGTTGATGTAACTGTGAAATTATTAGTAGTAGGTCCGGTTATACCAACCACAAAACTAGCATTACGAACTTCTGTTGCACCATTAGATGTCAATGATGAAACAGTTGTTGCACCAGCACCTAGAGTCCCGGATACTGAAGCATTGCCTGTAACAGACGTTGTACCAGTGATATTCGCACCACCAGTTGTAACTGTCAATCCATTACCTGCTGTGATACCTTGTGCAGCGCTTATAGAACCACTTGCACCATTTGCAGAAATTGAACCATTAGTTGTTGAGATATTTCCTGTTGAAACTGTCAATCCACCTGCAATATCTGCACCACCATTTGCATCAAGTGCACCGGTAAGTGTTGTTATGCCTGTTACACCGAGTGTACCAGCAACTGTAGTTGAACTTCCACCATTACCAATTGTGGTATTTGATGTACCTGAATTATTGATGAGTGTAGTACCCACTATTGTGGTTCCACCTGCAGACAATGTACCAGTTGTGGTACTACCTGTTACAGCGAGATCATTATTGACTGTCAATTCTGCACCTGCTGTTGCTACACCACCACCAATCACCGCTGAAGGGGCTGTCCATGGACCAGTTGTAAATGTACCGGTTACTGTGAGATTACCTGTGATATTGACATCATCTGATACATCAAGACCAATACCTGTTGCATTTGCTCCGATTGACAAACTTGGTGTTGCATTATCATTGACAATTGAAGTTTGACCATTGACTGTCAATTCTGCATTGGCTACTGCTAAACCACCACCAATTACTGTTCTGCTTGAAGAAGCACCAATTGTTGTTTGTGTAGCACCTGATGTATTGATATTGGTTGCACCAAGAACTGTTGTTGTGCTTGCTGCATTACCAATATTTGTACCTGTTGCACTTGCACCGGTATTGATATTGGTTGTGCCAGCAATTCCTGTTGTACCTGTGATGCTTGCACCACCAGTTGTAACTGTCAATCCATTACCTGCTGTGATACCTTGTGCAGCGCTTATAGAACCGCTTGCACCATTTGCAGAAATTGAACCATTGGTTGTTGACATATTACCAGTTGATACAGTCAAACCACCTGCTACATCTGCTCCACCATTTGCATCAAGTGCTCCTGTAAGTGTAGTAATGCCACCTACATTTAGGTCTGTAGTAGCACCACTCAGTGTTACATCATTTGAAAATGTGGATGTACCAGTAACGCCAAGTGTTCCAGCAACTGCTGTATTTCCTGTTGCACCATCAACAAAAAACACATTAGCAGATGCACCATTTTTCATGGTCAAGTCACCTTCATTTGTGACATCAATATTTGCAGGTGTTGTCAAACCACCTGTTAATGTTGAAAGACCTGTAACACCAAGAGTTGTTCCAACTGTTGCGCTAGTTGTCACTGAAGCAGAAGCCAATGTTGCTGCACCTGAATTCAAAGTACCTGTTGTAGTATTTGCTAGTACTGCTGTACCACCACTTTGATTCAAGTTTCCTACTATAGTTGTTGCACCTGCATTCAATGTACCATTGACAACTGCCTCACCATTTACGGTAAGTTCTGCAAGTCCAGAAGCTGCGCCACCACCAACAACTGTTCTGCTGGATGAGCTACCAATTGTTGTTTGTGTATTTCCAGTTGTATTGATATTGGTTGCACCAAGAACTGTTGTAGTGCTTGCAGCATTACCAATATTTGTTCCTGTTGCATTTGCACCGGTATTGATATTTGCAGTACCATTCAATGTTGATGTACCATCAACATTTACAGTGCCATTGAAGTCAGAATTGCCATTTGCTGTCAATACTGTTCCTGCTGTCAAAGAACCACCACCGATAACTGCAGTACCTAGAGCTGCTGCTCCAGTTACTGTAGAGCTACCTGTTGTCAATGCACCTGTTACTGTTGCAGATGACATTGTTGTAGCACCTGTTACACCGAGAGTACCAACAAGTGTAGTATTTCCATCAACATTTAGATCTGCATCAAGATCAGTATTGCCATTGACGTTTAAGGTACCACCAATAACAGTTGCGCTAGTACCAGAACCCATTCTTGTTGTAGCTGCACCAGTTCTATTGATGTCAGTAGGACCAAGGATTGTTGTAGTGCTTGCAGCATTACCGATATTTGTTCCTGTTGTATTAGCACCTGTATTGAGGTTTGTTGTTCCATTTGTAACGAGTGCTGCTACTGCTGTTGCAGGGTTACCATTCAATGTTGTTCCGTTTTGAACCAACAATCCTGTATTAAGTGTGGATGTACCATTAACGATGATATCGTCACCAATGATTGCATTTTCATCAACAACAAGAGTTTTTGTTCTTGTGTCAAGCCACACTCTCAAGCTTTGATCAGTTGTAATGTCACCACCGACTTGTAAGTCTTCAGCGATTTCAAGATCATGAATGAATGTTGGATTGTTTGCACTACCAATGAATGTTGAAGGCAATGTTACAGCTGAACCACTTGTATTGATGGTTAATTGACCTTCGATTGAAATTGAATTTCCATCTGCAGCAATTATTGAGACATTTCCACCATTTGCAGAGTTACCAATGATTGTATTACCGGCTCCGGTATTATTGATATTGGTATTACCTGTGATGGTATTGGCTGTTGATGCCAATGGGCTAGCAACAAGATTTGTACTACCGGCAACAGACAAACCATTTGTGATGGTTGTTGTACCAGCATTCAAAGTACCGGTTGTTGTATTGCCAAGTGTAGTTGTTCCTGCTGTTTGATTGATGTTTCCGGCAAACTGTGAAGCACCATTTACATCAAGAGCACGACCTGAACCTGTATTTGACATTGCAACTGTTGTTGCTGTACTATTATTGTTGAATGCTGCGGCTTGACCTGCTGCATTTGTGTTTTGTACTGTAAGTGTAGGTGCAGTATTGTTTGAGGAGTAAGAAATTTGTCCTGCAGACATAATTCCTGATACACTCAAATCACCTGTAATTGCTGTATTACCAACGATATCTGTATTACCATTGATATCTACTCCACCACCTACTCCACCACCGCCATTGATGGTTGTTACTGCATTGGTATTACCAAGTGTGGTTGCTGTATTATTTGCACCGGCATTGATGGTTGTTGTACCATTTGCTGTAAAGCCACCATTAATTGTACCACCACCATTGATTGTACCACCACCATTGATTGTACCGCCATTATTAACTGTTGCGCCACCATTCATGGTTGTCGCACCGGTCAATGTTGTTGCGCCATTTACACCAAGTGTGCCACCTACAGAAAGATCTGTACCTGCACCTGATAATGTAACATCATTGGAGAAGGTTGATGTACCTGTTACTCCAAGTGTGCCACCTACTGTTGTGTTACCTGTTACTCCAAGCGTGCCACCTACTGTTGTGTTACCTGTTACTCCAAGTGTGCCACCTACTGTTGTGTTACCTGTTACTCCAAGAGTGCCACCAAGTGTTGTGTTACCTGTTACTCCAAGTGTGCCACTAAGTGTAGTATTACCGGTTACACCAAGTGTGCCACCTACTGTAGTTGCACTTGTACCATTACCTATTGTTGTATTGCTTGCACCGGTTGTATTGATATTAGTAACGCCTGTAACTGTTGCACCATTTGCAATAGTAGCACCGCCATCAACATTCAAAGTACCATCGAGATCTGTATTACCTGTTGTGTTCAAAGTACCAGTGATGGTTGTTGAACGCAAACCTGCCGTACCTGCTGTTTGTGTGATACCCGAATTGAATGTTGATGCACCATCTACATTCAAAGTTGTATTGAGGTCAGTTGCACCATTTGCTGTCAATGTGCCTGTTGTGGTATTACCAAGTGTGGTTGTACCTGCAGTTTGTGTGATACCTGCATTGAATGTTGATGTACCATCTACATTCAATGTTGAATTGAGGTCAGTCGCACCATTTGCTGTCAATGTGCCTGTTGTGGTATTACCAAGTGTGGTTGTACCTGCAGTTTGATTGATGTTATTTGTAAAGGTAGAAACACCATTTGCTGTCAATGGACCATCTACAATTGTTGTGCTTATAGCATTACCAATTGTAGTTGTCGCATTACCGCTAGTGTTTACATTGGTTGCGCCTGTTACATTGGTTGCTGCTAGTGTTGATTGACCTGTTGCATTCAATGTACCGGTTGTTGTACCGGTTGTCGCATTCAATGTTGTTGTGGTTGTTCCACCATTCAAGATTGATGCACCTGTTACGGTAAGCGTTCCACCAACTGAAGCATTGTTTGTAACTGATGCAGAAGCAAGTGTTGCTGCACCTGAGTTTAATGTTCCTGTTGTTGTATTACCTACAGTTACTGTACCACCGCTTTGATTCAAATTACCATTGATAGTTGTTGATCCAGAGCTTAATGTACCAGTAGTAGTTGCACCAAGAGATGTAGTACCAGCGTTTAGTGTTCCTGTTGTTGTATTGCCAGTAACATTCAATGATGTCATTGTTGTTGCACCGGCTGTAATAGGTCCACTGATTGTGGTACCACCAACTGTATTACCAATATTGGTTGCAGCTGTACCTGTTGTATTGATATTTGTGGTACCAGTTACACCAAGTGTACCATTAATCGCAGTGTTACCAGCATTCAAAGTACCTGTTGTTGTACTTCCAGTAACCGTTGCATTACCATTAACAACTGCACTTGTTGTAGTCAATGAACCTGTATTGGTGTTGCCAGTAATTGTTGCACTTGCAGCTGATACATTATCACCGATGATCGCATCATCTGCTACAGTGATATCATTACCTGCACCTGCTACTGTCAAAGCACCGGTTTGTGTTGTACCAAGTACTGTAGTACCAGCATTCAATGTACCAGTTGTTGTATTACCTGTAACATTTGCAGATACTGAATTCAATGTTCCAGTAGTTGTGTTACCAAGTGTAGTTGTACCGGTTGTTTGAGTGATATTACCAGCAAAAGTAGTTGCACCAGAGACATCAAGAGCACGACCAGCTGCATTTTGATTTGTAATTGCAACTGCAGGATTTACAGCGCTATTATTATTAAATGATCCAGCCCCACCAATACCTGTATTTTGTACAGTCAAAGTTGGAGATGCTTGATTTGATGTATATGCAATCTGACCTGCAGAAAGAATTCCACTTACTGCCAAATTACCATTCAATGCAGTATTACCATTCACAGTTGTTGGTCCAACAAGTGTAGTTCCACCAGTTGTATTACCAATTGTTGTGACTGCACCACCGGTTGTGTTTACATTAGTTGTTCCGGTAACATTTGTCACACCATTGATAGTTGCACCATTATTGATGGTTGCACCATTATTGATGGTTGCACCACCGTTAACTGTTGCACCATTATTGGCTGTCAATGCACCTGCAACTGTTACTCCTGCACCGGCACCTGTTGCATTACCGATTGTAGTAACCGCATTACCGGAAGTATTAATATTAGTTGCACCAGTAACATTTGTTGCACCAAGTGTTGATTGACCTGTTACACCAAGTGTACCATTGACTTGCGCACTTCCTGCTGTTAAGGAACCTGTTGTTGTATTACCAGCAACATTAGCTGATGCCAATGTTGTAGCACCTGCATTCAATGTATTATTGATTGTTGTCGGTGCATTAGCTGTCAAAGCATTACCAGTAATTGTAACTGCGTTTCCGGTGTTACCGATGCTTGTTGCATTACCAACTGCAGTTGAACCTGTGTTGATACTTGCACCATTATTGATAACGGTTGTACCAGCATTTAATGTACCGGTTGTTGTATTACCTGTAACATTTGCTGATGACAAAGTTGAAGCACCTGCATTCAATGTACCGGCAACAACTGTATTACCTGCATTCAATGTACCGGTTGTGGTATTACCAAGTGCTGATGTACCTGAAGTTTGGCTGATATTACCGGAAACTGACATCGCTGGTGCGCCACTTGTTGACGCAATGCTTACAGCAGGCTGTGTACTTCCAGAAGAAACGCTAATTGCATTTCCATTGGAGTTTGGCGCCATTGTTACAGAGATACCAGGTGTTGTATTGTCAGCATTTCCACGAGTCTTATTAATAGCAAGACCTTCACCACGACCGCTTTGCGTAACTGCAATGGCAGGTGCGCTTGTTGAAGTACTATTTGATGGATTGCTATTAACAACGATTGAAGATCCAGTTGTTGACTGATTAACTGCAATACCTGTAGCACTTGCTGTTGCACCTGTATTTGCAGGAGAAACATTCAATGCTGTACCGGATGCTGCACCATGTGTGATATTTGCAGTTGCTGTTGTAGTATTTGTTGTTGTTGCATTGATAGCAGCACCAGTAACACTTGATGCATTCAATGCAGTACCTGTGCTGCTTTGAGCGCTGATACCTGTACCACTTCCTGTATTTACACCGGAAAGTGCTGTACCTGTATTTGAATTAATGAATTCACCTGTGTTACCGGAACCTTGATTTGTCAATCTGAACATTGTACCTGCGAGGTTCACTGTTTCATCAATTGGGAAATCAAGTGCATTGTTTGGTGACCACTGAAGTGAATTACTTGCTGCATTATAGCGAAGCACATTACGATTTGTGGTAGGAGCATTCAACCAGCCTTGTGTTCCACCGGAACCATTGTCTGTTGAAGTACCCATGAGCAAGCGATTCAAACCAACAGCACTTGTTGTATTTGCGCCTGCATTTGTTTCAGTTGCGAATGTTGAAGGTGTAAGTCTTCTCCAGCTTACTGAAGTACCATCCCAGTGCAATGACTGATGAGGAGCTGAAGGAGCATTTAACCATTCTTGTGAATTTGCGCCTGTTGCCATGAGCAATTTGTTGGCACCTGCTGTTGTTGAACCTGTATTGAGGTCAACAGGAGCGATTGTACCATCAGCAATTTTACCTGTCGTTACCGCGCCGTCTGCGAGATCTGCAGTTACGATTGTTCCATCAAGAATTGTTCTAGAGGATACTGCACCTGTTGCAAGTTTTTGCTCGATTACTTGTTGATCACCAATATGAACTGTCTTAACAGCACCAACCGCAATCTTAGGATTGGGGTAAAATGCTGTCAAATCTCCACCTGCAGGACCTGTCGGTGGAAATGTCAAATTAGCTGAGAAATGTCTTTGTTCGATTGCGCCATCAGCAATTTCTGCTGATCCAACCGCACCTGCTTTGATTTCAGGATTTGGGTATGTACCATCCAAATCTCCGCCTGCAGGGCCTGAAGGAGCAGCTGTACCTGCTGTTGTAGCAAAAGTCGCATTTGCTGCATTTGCCGAATTCGCTGCATTGTATGCAAAATCTGCTGAGAATGCATATGGTGTAGTTGTCATCTTCATACGAGGCATTTTCACGCCTTGATATTCAACTTCCAACCAATATCCTTCTTTGAAATCTGCAATTGATTTGTCTATAGAAAGCTTTTCACCAATCACTGTTGAGAATGCACCACCTACTGTGTTGACTGAAATAGGTTCAGCATGTACAGGTGCACCACCAGTTGCAGTGGTATAAAGTGAAACTTGAATTGAATGTGGTCCATCAGCTACAGGTGTATTATCTTGCTTAAGCAACATTCCCTGAAAACTCATAAACTTAGGTACTTGCGCCTCAATGTTACTTACAGGCAGAGCAAGTGCGCTCGTGGCGGCAAGGCCAACAAGAAAACTTTTTCTCATGCTAAAAACTCCGAAGAATTATATAAAATTTTAATCATCATAATTATTACTTAACAAGCATCATCGGCACACGTGCCTTTAATACTTGACCATTGAGTGTAAGTGACATTTCACATACATAATTACCTGCACCAACATCAGAACCCGCATCATCCTTTGCATCCCACTGAATCGAATGATTACCTGATTCCATGAACTCATTGTTTACAAGAGTTCTAATCTCACGACCAACCATGTCAACAATACGCATCATCATTGGTGCGCTTTGTGGAACAGTGTAATTGATCGTTGTTAACATTGTAAAAGGGTTCGGATAGTTCGAAATCAAACTAGTACCCGAAACAGAAGGAGTATTATCATCTACACCAGTAACACCAGGATTAACCGGACCCCAAAAACCGACATATAATTTATTGCCATTGGCTTCAACCATGCCTGCAACAAATTGACCAATGGTGGCATGCATTCTCATACCATTACCAACTTCAGCTGAAATCACTCCGCCACCACCAATTACCCATCTATTGCTTACAGATTGAGCATTGAGGCTTTGAGAAGTGAATCCAAATCCTGTGAGAAATAAAAACACAGACAAGGTGCCTAATAGTGTTTTCATGTTAACTCCTAATAAATAAATCATTAAAACTATGTATTTCAATTACTTACAAATTTTTGCATACGTATTATTTCAATATTCGCATGCGTACAGTATGAAGTCAACAGCAAAAATCATTCCAAAGTGTATTCCACCTGGGCGTTTTAAAATTTTTACAGTTATTCACAATTTCTCGCAACAAAAATGAATTCAGACGAGCTTTTTGGGATTTAACTCGTCAGATATTTCATCCAAATTGCGCAATATTATGCTAGTTTTCCACTTAATCTAACTTCTTCAAAATCAATCAGTTATGTCATATGCAGTGAGTATTTGAGACATAATCTTGACCTTCGTAGACTCCTAGCATTATACCAAAATACAAAATTCACAACAACTACAAAAGAATCAATGGTATTAATAAACCATAATGATGTCCATTGGAGCCGAATCGCTGTACGACCGGGATAAGAATTGCATAATGCAGATTGTCAGATTTATGACAAAGTGTGCAAGCTTTTCCACAGTATTCATTCACATTTGTATATAGTATTAGGCACATATATGGTTACACATTTCATGCCAAAAGTCATTTATTCACTTTTTTCTTCTCTTGATTTGGCTGTATATAACCACATTTACTAATCTTTTCTTTGGATGTTTTATCGATACCAGAATCTAAAAGGTGGTTTAGTATCTGAATATTCCTCTCTTTTGCCCTCGTTGAAATTTCATTGATCAGTCCATCAATAATTTTATTCTGTCTTTTTACGGGATTTTTCAAAATCAAATTGGCTATGTCCTTAGCCTTAATGCTCGTATCAGCATGAATGAGCAAGGAAACCAGCACATCTTTTGCTTTTTCCGGCGACTTACCTTCAAATATGGTTGTCAAAAGCCCAAGACTTACCTTACCCGATCCTCTCATCCCCATGATTGCACTATTTCTAATGATCTGAGCTTCCTCAAATAATGCGCTTTGTAATAGTTCAATCACATTAGACGGAAGAATTTTTCCGATTGAATATGCAGCTGAAGCCCTCACCATCGACTCTTCATCTTGTAATCTATGCGATAAGACCACTAATACAGAATCGGACAATTCTCCAATTTCCCCAATTTGCTTGGCGGCTATGGACCTGATGCGCCAATTTTCATGGTCTAGCAATGATACTATCATTGGTATTCCGGATTTGAGCTTCAATTTAGCCAACATGCTCAATCCTAAACCAATGACTTCGCTACTATCATCTTCACATGCCCGCAATAACGATGCTTCCACTTCCATGGGATATGCTGTATGTAATTGAGGAATTATTTGTTCAAGCGCCAATCGCTCGCGTGGCATTTGAGTACCATATTTTTCCTCACAATAGGATAATGCAGAAAGTCCAAGAGCAATCAACTCCTTTCTTGCCATTTCAACTCCCGATTGATATTTCTGGGGTGCAGCTGATGCGCGGATGAAGATGGAGTCAATTGATGACCAAACATATCCGAAATCAATTTCAGAAATAGTTGAATCCGCTCTTTCAGATGTCAAATTGACGGCCTTTTTGTCCATAAATCCAAATTCACCATCCAAGAATAAACCGAAAGTGGATCGTTTTTGCATGGAATTATTGCGACTCTGATTTCCGTAGATGTCATTTCCACCGGCATCTGCAAAGATTCCAATCATTCCATAATTTCTTCTGAAATCAGAATATCCCATTGTATTGTTTGAATTCCTCGCGATATATGAATCATCTCCCATGAGATCCGTGAATAAAGAAATTGCATTTGCATTACCTGCACCTAAAGATAAACTCTCAACTGTATAGGAATCATTTCCTTGTTCATCAATCAATAAACCAACTGCAATATCATGTCCACAACCCTGAGAAACTCCATGGGATGTATAGTTGTCATTTCCTGATGCATCCCATAATAATCCTTGAGCCAGATGCACCCCCGAACCTTGAGCATATTGATGGGCTTTGTACATGTCGGATCCTTGAAGATCTATCAAACCACCGAAGCCATACCAATAGCCGGTGCCCTGACCATAGATATCGGCTACATATACATCATTTCCCGAATGCTCAATCAATAATGCCAATCCACCCGAAGCGATGGGTCGATAACCCAATGCTGCACCTTGAGCAAATGATTCAAAATGATCATCATAACGCAGAAAATCCTGAAATGGACTCGCACAGATATAGGAATCATTGCCGGCATGATCTGTAAGAATTCCAATGCCACGAGTTCCGGCAAATGCTTGACCATGTGCATGAATTGAATAATGGTCATTTCCCTGTACATCTTGCAAAATTCCAATCCCGAAAAAACCCATTCCTTGTGTATTGGTTTTGGAAGAATACGAATCCATTCCCGATCTATCATGTATATATCCAATACCGAATACACCGGCACCGAGAGAGAAATTTCCGCCGGAGTAAACATCGTCACCGGACAAATCATGAAGTATGCCAATTCCGAAATATCCGGAACCGAATGCATAATCTCCGCCTCGATAGGTGTCATTACCAGACAAATCAACAATGCATTGAACAGGATGTAATAAAGCTTCCTTTTTACCGCCGGTGATAGCATACATATCATTTCCACCGGGATCAAGAATCAAAAGATAATTGCCTTCATATACATCATCACCATAAGTGCCAATGGCAATTTTACCATATGGCGTATTCAATCTTAGTGGCTTTAATTCTCTCTGATATTCATCAGATAATCGTTCCGCCAATGAAAAAAGATGAGGATATGATGCGATGAGTGATAATCCATATTCGATGATTTCTTTTGGTGATTCAGCACGACTAAAAAAGCGTTTTGCCAAATCAATACCTTCAATCTCGGATTGCTTGAGTGCATAGAGTGAGAGATTTGCTGATTCTTCAGAGAGCATCAATAATGAGTCAGCATGATGAAGAAGCAATGTATCTTTCAATAATCTTGAACGAGCACTTGCAGTATTTTTAATAACTGTAAGAATTGGTCCAAGATATTGTCTGATGATGATTGCATTGGCAAAACTCGTGACAGATTCCAATTGATGACCAATCATTTTGTCTATTTCACGAGCTGATATTTCATTGTGTAAATAACGAGGAGTGTATTCACCAAGATAACCATCCTTCATCAATTGCATAAACCATTGATCTGTGCTATCTCGCAATGCTTTGTTAATTCCTTGAATATGCAATTGTCCGATTGAACCCATTAATAATGGATTTTCGAATAGTGACATTTGCAATGGGGAACGATGTTTATCCGGTTTTACGATATCATGGGGCATGGATAAATCGATTCGCTTCATATCCAAGGAATGCATACTCGAATCAAGCAATTGCAGAAATGAAGGGGAGAATCCTTGTCCATAACTCATGCCGAATGTACAACAAAGCATGATAAGACAGAGAATGATGCGTGGTGAATTCATGATTGTGTTATTATTCTTTTGATGCAAGTTCCAACAATTGCTCCGGAGATAATCCATGCGTTTCGCATATTGCTCTAAGACTTTGCCATGTATAAATTCCTGTTGCATGTCCATCACCCCAAGTTGCTTGCAATCCATAATTTCCTACAGGAGTAAGTGCTGTAAGTTCATTCATTCCGGGTTTGAACATCTTGATCCCTACAAATACTTTCTGTCCCATGATTTCTTCACCTTGGCATCCCGCGCAAGGACATTGATCACGCAAAGTTTCAAGCAAGATCGTGGAAGCTGTTCTATCATTCCACTCGATATGTAATAGATATGGTTTGGGTCTGGAGATTGATGTGGGTGTCAACATTGTTATTCAAATATTATTGAAAAAAGATCATGACATATTCAATTAGCCAAAGTATCGGAAATACAAGTGCAAATAAGGTCATGGAACCGAGAAGTTTTTTGTATTGCGCATAACCGAGCATCATTGCAATCAATAGAAATGGAATCATCGGCTCATGATATCGAGGAGTTCCAAAAAATATTGCACAAGGAACTATCATTCCTATGATAATTGCAATATTTCTCATTCCCTGATTCTGTGGCAAAAGTTTTTTTCCATGCGATACACCTACAAACATCACAAATCCACCCGGTATCATAAGTAGATATGACCACCAAGGAAGATTCTGCATTCTCTCGCGATATGACTTTCCGTCAATCTGAAAACTTTGCAATGGGAGATAAGCATCTGATGCAAAGAGAAATGCAATTTTCTTTGGAATGAGAAGTAATGAATGTAATGGATCATTCACAATATATTGCATCGCCGATGTGAATGCAGATGCATTGGCTTCAACTTCTGATTGTCCATCAAAACGTTGCATTTCATCCACAAATTTATATGATCCATTTGCTTCGGGATTATGTCCGATGAATAAATTTATTCCTGTATTCGAAGCAATCATCGGTGATCCAAATACATATGTATTCCGAATCATCCAAGGAAGAATTGCAATGATGATTCCACTTGCAAAAGCAATAATGGTTCTCTTTTGATTGTCTTTCACAATATCATGAATCAAGATTGCAATCACGGAGAATACCATGATTGGTCTTGTCAAAACTGCGATGCCCCAAAACAATCCTTCGACGATTCGCGAGCGTGTGCCTTGAAAAGCGATGTGGATGAATACACTTATCAGCATGCACATGATTGAAAGTGGTTCAGACATGAATGTCATTGATTGCATCCATGTCATCGGCAAAAGAAGATACAGTATCGACCCCGCATATGATATTGCATTACCGGCATCATACTCTTTGAGAATCAGTGCAATCAGTAATGCTGAAATTGATACAAGCAATGATTGCAAGACATAACCGAATGTCGTGCTCGGCCATATCATATAAAAGAGCGAAAGTAATGCAGGAAAACCGATGGGTCGATATGCAGTTGGAAATCCATTTGCGGTATATGCATGAGTTTCTGCCAAACGTAAAGCATGCTCATGATAATCGAGTGCATCGGATTGAGGAATTGGTGAAACCACAATCGAAAGAATGACATGCGCGATGAATCCCAATGCACCAATGAGCATTAGATTTCTTATGAATTTGTGATCATATCGAGAAAACAAAAATTTCATGGGCATGAATGAGAAACAGGGAAATACCGCGAGGCATTTCCCTGTTGATGATCTACAAAGAATGATGCTTATGGAATATTACCAATCAGCGAGAAGCGCATGGTATTTCCTAGAGGATGATTTTCTTCTGTTGGAATCACGAAGCTGAAATCAAGATTGAATACATCATAGCGGATACCTGTACCAACCGTGAAGAATTTTCTGTTACCGATTGATGCCGGTTCAGAAAAGTATCCACCGCGCAATGCGACAACTTGTTCATACCAATATTCTACACCGAATGATGTTTCTATACCACCTCTTTCCCAAGCGGTGACAAAAGAAGTTGGAATTGGATCATTCACCAAACTATCGCGACGTACAAGCAATTTTGCCATATCGAAAGCAAATGTCAACTTATTGAATTCATCTTCGAGAACTGTAACTGCCGTTCCGATGCGAAGTGTTGTTGGGAGTGGATCCGATACATTGATATAGGTAACTTTCGGACCGATATTCGCGAGATTGAAACCGAGACCGAATTTATCGCCGAGGTCAAGTCCGAATAGATCGAGATTGGTAGGTCTCCAAAGCATGCCCAAATCAAATGCAAGACTTCGACCGATACCATCTCCTGTTCCTGTTCCTTGTGCATTTACGGGGGCACCAAGATTTGATTCAATATATTTTATCTGAAATCCCGCACCGATGTCATCTGCAATCAAAGTTCCATAACCTACACCAAGTGCATATTCAAAGGAACGAAATGTATTGAGCACTTTACCGCTGAAGTCCGTTCTTTTGAATTCACCTAAATTCATGAGCATGAAATTGGCATTGATCGTTCCTTCGAGTGAAGGCACATATTGACTATAAGCTGCATGTGCATAGAATAAGTCAGCATTGAATTGTGGCAACCATTTGGCATAAGCCAAAGCGACTTTTTTATCATTGGATTTTGTGGTTGCCGGAACTTGAAAACCAAGTCCACCGACATTCCAATGTGTTGCATAAATATTGTCCCCCAAACCTGTTCCGGTTTCCCCCATACCATTCGCCCTTGAATCAGGCGAAATTGTGATGAAAGGCACAGCCGCCTGCCCAAAGATCGATACTGTTCCGCTCATCAATGCCAATGCAATCACGATGCTTTTGGCCACAATTGAGTTCTTCATAACATATTCCATTCTATCAGTGATACTTTGTTTCTATTTGAGTTATTGCGTGACAATGACTTTTCCGTGCAATGTGGTGCCCGGTCCATTTTGTTCTTTTACATGCATGACGCAAAGATAGACTCCCATGGGAACCGGTGTTCTTTGCATATCCGTGCAATCCCAGCGATATGTCCAGGTATGCAATTCTTGTTTTTCAAGGGTTTCTTTTTTCATCAATCGACCATTCATGTCAAAAATACGAATTTCAGCTTCTGTGGGAAGTGATTGATTATGAATAAAGCCAATATTCGCAAATTGATTTGTAGGATTTGGATAGACAAATAATCCTTCGGTTATCAAGTTAGAGTCATTGTCTGCTAATCTGAAATATGTTTCGGTTTCAGAATAATTATTCCAAATGTCCCATGCTCTCACGCGCACGGAATTCGTTCCTGTCTTGAGATTAAAAATGCGCTTTTGCGCCGTGCCTCTCCGTGCATCGGAAAGATCTGCTTGATATTCCGCGGTGAGGTCCACCGGAATTCTGTCGGAATTAAACCAAGCTTCTATATTATGTCCGATACCCGCACCTGTTGCATTTATTGCCGTATTATCCGAAAGATCCACAATCAACAGTGGATTTCTTCTTACAAGATTACCCGGTTGAAATGTTCTATTGTCCAAATAAATTGCAATTGTTGGTCCATCAGTGTCAGGCTCTGATATTGATTCAATACCTCCTACTTTGAACCCTCTCGTGCTTCCTTTTGCTGTCACATCATCTTGTGTATAGGCAAAGCCGAGCATTCTACCGCGTTTATTGGTGAAGCCGATATCTTTCGGAACAATGAATGAACCTATAAATTGACCATTCTTGACAGCAAATGTACTTCTTGCCAAAACATTGCCTTGCTCATTGATTGTATGTGTCACATTATCGATTGGATCCTTCACTTTGAGTTCAATATCGCTGTCCTTTACAGTTACAAGAACTGTACCATCAAAGGTATCATCCACGGAATAATTGGAAGCAAGTCTGACTGAACCTGTAACCGTCACTTTTTGCAATGCTTTGATATTGATGATGGAAGAATCCGGAATCGTAGGATCTTCATCCACGAATCTCATATTGATGCTATCAAATGTTATGATATCATTCGGCATCTGCAAATGCAATGCTGGATCACCAAGAATCAGATATTTTTCATCATTGTCGCCAAAGAGTTCTTGTTTGGTTTTATACATGGCTTCGCCGATGGATATATATCGACCCATTGTATCGCGTGAGAACAGATAGCGATAAAATCTATCACATATCACTGCATTCTCTCCGGAATACACAAGCCTTGTCGCGGCAAAAACACCGATTGCTCCACCTCTTTCACTTCTCAATAAATCTTCGGCTCCTGATTCACGCTCTGCATCATCGAAGCGGGCAAAATCACAAGTGGCGGCAGTGAGAAAAAAGAGTTTGTCTTTATTCAGCATTTGCGGGATGGTGGTCTCTTTTTCAAAGATGCGCTCATGTGCCCAGAGTCTTGGACTTCCATGTCCGATCCAATTCAAAAGAACAGCACCATTATTGTTTATCTCAGAAAGTAGATCTTGTGTGACTGTTGGTTTTCTGCGACCATTCGACACAATTTCCGCGGGGTATTGAGCAAGATAAATTTTCTTCAAAATCATGTCTTCAGGAATTGCATCGCGGGCTAATCCTTCCGATTGACTCGTATGTTGCGTTCCTTCTGAACCAGATCCGACCGGCCCATCATCTGCAACCAGACATACTGTTTGTTGCCATGTGCCTTTCACCAATTCTTGTTCATAGTGTTTGATTTTTTCAACAAGATAATTTCCATTATCATTGGAGAGAACCGGCATGCGACCCATGATGATGTCGATCATTCTATCCTTACCTCGCAGACGAGCAAAATAGTCATCCACGCAAGCAGAAACTGTTTCTCTATAATATTGCGGGATATCATCTGTTTGATAAGTCGGGATATAATTTGGAATCGTGACTTGTATATTTTTATAGTCATAATGTCCATCACCCCAGAACATCATATACTTTGGTTTTTTTGTCCAAGAATTCACTGCATGTGCCGCATAATCTCTGATTGCTGTGATATCCTGCATGCCGCAAGCGAATTCAGTGTAAATGTCATTAGTAGTGACAATCTTCACTGAAACTCCTGTGGATTCTCTATACTCTTTATATTTCTTTGCTGATTGAATAAGATCCTGATGCGTGATCAATAACATGTCCGCACCTTCATTGTCAATGCGCAAGCCGGTGGGTGTGATCGATTTGATTGATGGATTTACAAATGTCCCGGAGATAAAATATCTGCGTGGTTGCAATGATGTTTCATTTACTCTAAACACATAAATACCACCTGTTGTGGACACATTTTCCAGTAATTGTGGATGGCGTGGATCCGTGATGTCAAAACCTAGAATTTCCTGAGAAGCAAATCTTGACACATTATATTCTGTTCCACCATTTCTCTTCACATCTGAAAATACTTCGAGTTGATTATTCGATGCAGTAAGTGTTCGAGGATAGAGTATTTCAAACCAATCAACAATTGCTGTTGAAGCAATGCCACCTTGTGGACTTTGATAGGAGAATCGTAATACGGAACGATTGTCTTGAGCTATTGCGCTTGAAGAGATACTTACTTCACGCAATGGCGTTCCGATTGCTTCGGTATAATTATAGTAATTATTGAATGGATTCGTGCCAGGGATAGTGACAGCATCGATTTGAATATTCTGCTCACTGACAGTGAGTTGTCCATCGGACTTTGTTTTGCTAACAACTTTGTATCGATATACTACTGAATCAATTCTCGCAAAATCCGTAAGCAAAGTCGTAAATGTTCTGGGAGAAATTGATTCAATCGACTTACCAAACCACACTCTTCCTGATGGTGCTGAGAATGCATTCATCAATTCTTCTTCATTGAATGTGCGAGACATGAATGTTGAAGGTCTGAATTTCACTGAATCATTTGTAATCGCGGGAATCGCTTGTGCGCGTAATCCGGCAGCACCACCAATGGTAATCAAGTAAGAAGATTCTTTGTCATAAGGATGTGTGAAATGTCTGAAATCAAGGTTCTTTCCTGCTTCATCTGTATCCAATCGAAAACCTTTTGCATGTTCGCCATAGAAATAAATGGCATCGAGTTCGCCATCATTATTTGTTTTGACAATGATTGGCTGTTCGGACATTGTATTTGCCAAAGCTGAGTCAATATTTTCGGGTAGCATTGTGCCACCGAGACCGAATACTTTTATTGTCGCGATCTGATCCTTTCCAACATTGATTCCTGCCGATGCGAGTGCTGATTTATCCAATTTGTAAATGCCCTGTTGATTGACATTCACCTTTGCCCATGGTCCATTGAGTTTCAATGTCTTTGGAATGATTTTGGCAAATGCAGACTGCTTATCAACTAACCAAGATCTTGTTTCATTATGGTTTGCGGATACATCTATATCATCAAAACCATCCGCGATTATCGAGGAATTCATATTGGTTGGATTGAAGATCACAGTGCATTCAATTGTCTTGGGGATTTCTAGTATTCCTGTGATGGCATTTACTCTCAGAGCTTTGATATTCAGATGTGCGATATGCCTATTACGAGCAATTCCTGAATAGGTGATTTCAGCCCAATTGGTTTTGTCTTCGATTGTATAAAGGGCTTCATCAATTCGATGAATGAAACCTGAGATATTCTCTGAATCTTTTACAAGTGTGGGAACCGGTGATATCAAACCTTGGATTTTTTGAATCATTCCGGTTTTACATGAGTACAATGAAAAATGCTGTTCACCCGGTACTGTGAGAGGAATTGAGTAGACAATTTCTGAGGGAGATCCTGGATTTCCCTTTCTGATTGCATGTTTTATTTGCGGGAATATCGTTGTTTGACCATCAACTGTTTGTATTGTGTCATATCCAATGATTTCGACTTTCAAACGAACAGTGAACTTTTTCAAATCTGATTGAATGATGGCGTTCTTTGGAAGTCCCTGATTGGCCTGCATTCCATTCGAGATGAAAATGCACAGCATGCAAACAATAATCCCCTTGATCATGGTCATTGTATGTATTGCTGACTGTGTCATTGATTCTCCTTACAAAATGTACATGGCATGGGATGAATGCTGTTCCAGTTGTCAGACCGATTAATATAGGATAAAGTTCCTCGGTCTTGGTGCTTTCATGTCCAACCAAGTGTTAAAAGACATGTATCGTAAGAAGAATAGGCAGTCGCAAATGATGTGGAACAGAATCGCATGCAAATTACCATGCAATGTTTTCACTCACAAAGGAAAAATTTATGCCAAACTCCTAAAAACGCCATTTCAATTGATAAGTAGCAATTATGAAATGTATAATCAACACTCTTTATCACATCACACTTTCGAAAGTGTGCAAGTTTTTCCTCACTTGTCCTGACACTTTTGGCAGGGCATGTCCAATTTTGTAAGTTTACATCACTAAATAAGCTACCTTCAGGGGTTAGCCCCATGTTTTACTGATGAGGCATGTGTTTCTGCCTATGATAATCTCTCTACTCATTGGCATTGCTGTCGGTTTTGTACTAGCCATTCCACCCGGTCCGGTGGGAGTGTCTGTCATACGCATTGCTTTGAATAATGACAAGAGAGGTGGCATACTCATCAGTATTGGTGCGTCTTTGATGGATGTTCTCTACTGTTTGTTGGCCATGCTGTTCACAACGGCAGTATTCGGTTCAGTTCAGTATTTTTTCGATGAATATCCTTTCGCGATGCTTTTGTTTCAGGGTTTTTGCGTAGCAGCAATGTTCATTTTTGGGCTATTGCAATTCAAAACTCCAAAATTTTCTTCTCAAAGCCCGGAAATGGCTAATAAAATAGCTGTTTCGCCATTAAAGCGGTTAATGGAGCGATTAAAGCATGGGGGTCCTTTTTTCCTTGGTATAGCAATTGCTCTAGCAAATATTGCCAATCCCACATTTCTGCCATCATTGGCTTATACCTGCATGTTTGTGCAGCATAGCAATATGATTGCGGTTTCTTCGTTGGACAGCGTCCTATATTCCATTGGATTTGGAATTGGCAACTTTGCATGGATGTATATTCTCCTGCGTGTACTCCTGCATTTCAAGGCCAAATTTTCCGTTGAATTCACGATGCGTATTCAGCGATTTGCTGGTCTCACCATGATTGGAGTGGGGACATATCTTGGCTATCGCGTGATTCTCTTCACAAAATGGCCTGAGATCCTCCGCTTCATATTCTGAAGTCTGTTACAGAATATATATATCGTATGTCGGTCAGATATTGGACCGAATCTCATGACATAGACTTTTTATATACATTTCAAGGATATAGTATGAATCACAGCCTGAACTCGGTGTTTATTGCGCTGTTATTCCTCATGTTTTCGGGCTTAAATGCACAAGTCCCGGGCTGGGATTTGGCCAGAAACGGTGGGAATACGCAATCAGACAAAGGGATGTCCATACATCGACATTCACCAAGCATCATTTATGCAGGCGGGTATTTTTCAGGTTCAATCACATTTGGACAATTGAATATTCCCGGAAGTGGAGGTGAGGATGGACTCATGATCCGCTTCAATTCCATTGGCGAAGCAGCATGGGTCAATCGCATTGCAGGTCCCGGAAATGAACGCGTTCTTGCAGTCACAAGCGATGCAGCAGGTAATTATTATGCCACGGGTTACTTCGAATCCAATGCCGGAATTAGCGGTGTATTTTTCGAAAGTAATGGCAATAAAGACTTATTTATCGCCAAATATTCACAAGGCGGGGTTCTTAGCTGGGTGAGAAATCTCGGAAGTGTCGGTGATGATATGGGAACCGGCGTGACATGTGATGCCTTGGGAAATGTGTATCTCACCGCAACATATTCTGATTCCTTGACCTTTGTCACGAAAACTTTGGATACACTCACTTATGCAAGTGCGGGTGGCAAGGACATCATACTCTTCAAATTTGATCAGCAAGGCAGGATCATTTCTCATGCTCGTGGAGGTGGTTCCGGAGATGATATATCAGCAGACATTCTGCTTCATCCCGCTGGACTTGCATTCACAGGTACATTCTCCGAAAAAGCAGGATTCCACAATGATACACTCACCTCAAATGGTGCGTCGGATATATTTCTAGCAAACTATTCATTGAATACATTTGAACCCCTATGGATCTCAAATATGGGTGGCACCGGTATTGATGCCGGCGATGATTTGTCAATTGACAATGCAGGTAATCTTTATCTCGCAGGAATGTCGACAGGCAATTTCAATGTAGGACAAATTGCACTTACATCACAAGGCGGTACAGATGGCTTTCTTGCAAAAGTATCACCTGCTGGAGTTGTTGAATGGGCAAGATTGATTGGTGCTCAAGGTGATGACAATTGCACCGGTGTCAGCGTTGACATCACGGGTAATATCATGACAAGCGGAACATTCTCAGGCAATGCAACATTTGACGCAACCACTCTCTCATCAAGAGGTGGTACTGATGTATATGTATTGAAATTAAATACATCCGGTGCTATTCAATGGGCGCAACAAGCAGGTTCAAGTTCAAATGACAATGTTGAATCCATCTCGAATAATGGTTCAGGAAGTGCTTATATCACCGGTGCACATGGTTTTGAAACAACTCTCACACCATTCACTCTGACTGGTAGAGGCGGAGATGATTTTTATATGGCGAGAATCTTGGACATCGCGCAAAATGATCTTGCGGTGATTGCAGTCAATGTTCCTGCCGTGCCTTTTGCTCCGGGCTTCAGACAAATCTCCGCAACGATTGCAAATACCGGTTCAAACACAGTTACATCCGCTACAATTGAATTGTATTCAGGAAACTCAAAACTTTCATCAAAGAGTTTGCCCGGTCCATTGGCTCCCGGTGCCACAATGAATGTTTCTTTAGATTCACTGAATTTCACTCCTGCAAGACTTGTGGAATTGACAGCAGTTGCAATGACACCGAATGGTCAGCAAGATGGCAATCAAGGAAATAATGCATTTACGAGATCCATCGGACCTGCACTTCTTAAAGGAACATATACAATTGGCGGTGTTTCCCCTTCACCGACTTTCACGACTGTTGCACTTGCAACTCAATATATTTCCAATTGGGGAATTATGGATTCAGTGGTATTTCATGTTCGTCCCGGAATCTATGATGGACAAATCGCGATGAATGAGATTCCCGGTTCCAATGTGATGAAACCCGTCATATTCAAACGCGATCCCGCACAAAATCAAGCTCCTGACATCACATATACCTCGCAATATGCAGAGCGTCATTATGTCATGCAATTGAATGGCACAGACAATATGCATTTTGATGGATTGAATTTTGCTTCAAAGTCTGGTACTTTGGGCAATGCTATCAGCATGACAAATACCAATACAAATATCACCTTCAATAATGTGAATATTGAAATTCCTGCGATGGCTTCAGGAAATGGAATCAGCATCGATGCCTTGAATCAAACCGAAGGATTGAAGATCACAAATTCAATGTTCATCGGCGGAGATTATGGCATTCATAGTGCTTATGACACAACATTGACCCCGATTAATAGCACATTAACAGGGAATCAATTCAAACAATTCAAGCAAGGTGGAATTCATATCTGCAATACGCAAGTTGTTTCTATCACAGGAAATAATTTTGAACCTGGTTCAAGTGCAATTGCAGGTATCACACTTGTAAAAGGAAGTGGAAATACAACAATTACAAATAATGTGATTTCACATTTGAGAAGTGGATCTGCAATCTCAGTGATTGAAGTTCCGGGTAATCAACAAACAACAACGATGATCAGCAATAATATGGCAAGAGTTGGTGATTCAACTTCCAATGCCAATGGCATCACTTTAAAGAATACAGGTTATGCAAGCATTCTTCACAATACTGTGCATGGTGCAAATCGCTCACTTGATGCCTCATTGCTCAGCATAAACGGTGGAAGCACTATAACAGCACTGAATAATTTGTTGACCAATCCAAATAGAGCAATTGGGATTTCTGTTTCTTATACTCTTGCTCAATCATTCCCTCTTGTGATTTCAGACTTTAATCTCATTCAAACTGATTCAGGTAGAGTTGGACAAATCAGCGAAGGTATCAACACAACACAATTCGTATCCTTGCCACAATGGCGCTCAGCCACTTCCAAGGATATCAACTCATTATCCAAAAAAGTCATATTCGCGAATGATGGACTCCATTTGAATGAAGTTGATGTACAATTGTTTGGTGATCAAACTGTTAAGCAAATCGTGAATAAAGACATCGATGGAGATCAAAGAAGAAATAGTTATATGGGAGCTGATGAAATCATTCCGGTGATAACCATTCTTCAACAACCAGTTCGCACCGTCACATGTGATACAACAACAACTTTGTTGTTTGTCACTGCAAATGCAACATTCAAGGGTCAATTGACATATCAATGGACCATAAATGGAAAGATTATAAATGGTGCAACAAATGACACGCTTGTAATCAATCGCGCAACATTTCAGAATGAAGGATTTTATCGCTGTATCATCAAATCCAATTCCGGAGCAGATAGCGTAATCACGAATCAAGCACAATTGTTGATTTCAACACGCACAACGATTTTGAATGATTTACAAAATCAATATACCGTTCAAGGTGGAACAGCAATTTTTGACATTGGTGCTGAAGTTGCAAATCTTCCGCCGACACATGCCGTGAAATATCGCTGGTTTAGAGATACCGTTGAGTATACCGTGAATACAAATACAGTTACCGGCATTAATACTCCAAGACTTGTATTGAGAAATATTCAAGTTGCTGACACAGGTGCTCGATATCGCGTCATCGTCGAAGGTGGATGTGGTTCAGACACAAGTGCGATTGCAGGAATCTATATGCCCGGTGTATTATTCGTAAGTCAACCCCGCGATACAGCATCTTGCTTGAATGGAAATGTGTTTGTTTCTGCCGAGGTCTATCCAACAATCGCAGGTTTGGAATTGGCATATCAATGGAAGAGAGCAACATTCATTCCTGTTGAGGAAACCAGCACTGTAAAAGGCGCAACAACTTCAACTTTGACCATTGATAGCTTATCAATGAGAGACACTTCAAGCAATTATGTACTTGAGGTTATTGTGGTTGCAAACAATGCTCGATTCTATTCCAATCCGGTGAAAATACAATTGTATCAAGCAACAGAAATCACCAAGCATCCGGTATCAGAGCAAGTATGTATGAATAAACCTTATACTTTCTCCGTAGAAGCACAAGGTGAACAGACAACATATCAATGGCAAAGAAATGACACCAATATTGTTGGTGCAAGTGAAGCAACATATACTGTTCCTCTCATGTCACGCGATTTAATTGGTCAGTACCGTGTAATCGTAACTGCCATCTGTGGTACAAAGGCATCAAACATTGCAACAATAACAGCTCTTCAAGAATTGGTTGTATTGAGCCAATCACCGAAAAATGTGGTTATCAATCTCACCAAAAATCTCTCATTGGATGTATATGCCGCCGGTGTAACTCCTCTGCGCTATCAATGGTATAAGAATGGTGAAAAAATTGACGGTGCAACCGAAGCAAGATATTTCAAAGGCAATGCAACTTCAATAGATAGTGGTTCTTATTGGTGCGTCATCAATGATCAATGCGGTGAGATCAAATCAGATACCATGAAGGTACGATTGGTTCCTGTATCTGTGGAAGATGAAGGTGCAATTACAAGTGTGGCAACATTTGGTTTACAACAAATCATGCCGAATCCCGCAAGCGATCAAGTCAATGCTCGTGTCATGAGCATTATGCCAGGTGATGCAATGATTGAAATTCATTCTATACTCGGTACAAGCATGATACCTGCTTTCAAGATTTCAGTTGACAAAGGATATACAGATATTCCTATCAATATTGAATATCTTACACCGGGAACATATCTCTGCACAATGAACATGAATGGCAAAGTTTCTACACAGACATTCACCATTGTACGATAAACGATTGCTTATCACTCAAGTAAAAAGAGCCATGGACATCAATCCATGGCTCTTTGCTTTTTGGGATGGCTTCAGAATAGTGATTTATTGTAAATTTGTGTGCTTTATGCCATTCATTTTGGAGTTAAAATGTACTTCAATGTACTTCTTGCCCTATTCATGATGCTCAATGCATCCATGCTCTTTGCACAAGTTGCCATCCCAATTAATACACGCGTCAAAGAGATGGGAAGTGAGCCCAGAGAGCATTCCATTGACATGCTTACAATGTCTGTGCGATTATCCTTTGAACCAAAACAAAGTTTGGTGAAAGGAATGGTCACACATGTATTCACACCGCTTCGCAAAAATGTTGATTCCATCGTTTTTGATGCTATTGACATCACGATCAAGGAAGCAATGTTGAATGGAAAACCTGTCCGACATAAAAATACCGGCAATGAAATCATTGTCTATCCATTGAATATGAAGTGGAATTCCACTGATTCAATTTCATTTGTGTATGAGGCAAGCCCGAGAAAAGGACTCTACTTCATTGGCTGGAATGATACGACAAATCGTTCAAGAAAACAGATTTGGTCGCAAGGTCAAGGCATTGACAATCGTGCATGGATTCCAATGTATGATGAGATGAATGATAAGTATATCACTGAAACATATACAACATTCGACAAAGAATATGAAGTGCTCTCCAATGGAAATCTCATCTCAGCAAAAGATAATAGCGATAATACCAAAACATGGCATTATCGCATAGATAAGCCACATGCTCCATATCTACTCACATTGATTGTGGGTCGCTTTGCCATCGAAGAAAGAGCATCTGCTTCCGGTATCAAACACAAATTGTATTACTATCCTGAATTCCCTGAAAGAGTTGAACCAACATATCGCTTCTCCACAGAAATGATGGATTGGCTAGAGTCATATATCGGCGTACCATATCCCTGGAAAACCTATGCACAAGCCATGGTTCAGGACTTTACATTCGGCGCGATGGAAAATACGACTGCCACAACTTTTGGTGATTTTTCTTTTGTTGATAATCGTGGATTCAAAGACAGAAGTTATATCGCAACGAATGTGCATGAACTCACGCATCAGTGGTTTGGAGATTTCATAACAGCACGCTCTCAACAGCATGTGTGGCTACAAGAGAGTTTTGCGACATTCTACCCTAAATATTTCTTCAGAAGATATACCGGCCCCGTGATGCCTGATGCAAAGAAATATTTCGGTGAAGATGCCTATCAATGGAATCGTCGCGGTGAACAAAACTCAGCTTTGTCAGCCGGAGAAAAAGACAGACTACCAATTGTCCATCCATCATCCGGTTCAGCGAGGATCTATCCAAAAGGATCAACAGTCATCGACATGATGATGTATGTATATGGCGAAGATGAAGTGCGAAGAGTGATCAAACATTATTTGGAAAAGCATCCCTATGGAAATGTTGAAACCAATGATTTATATCTCGCCTTTCAAGACACAATTGGTTTAAGTCCTGATTGGTTCTTCGAACAATGGTTATACAAAGGTGGCGAACCTCATTATTCCGTGAATTATGTGGAAGTCGTCAAAGAGAATATCAGAAATACCGTATTCCATATCGAACAAATTCATCCACAAGATGAACTCACAAAACCATTCGCAATGCCTATTGTATTTGAAGTTCATTATAAGGATGGAACAAAAGACAGCAAAACAGCTTGGATTGACAAAACATTCAATAATGTGCTCGTGCCAAATCCTGGAAATAAAGAAATCGCCTTCACATTATTCGATCCATCAAGTAATGTGCTAAAGCGTATCACATTCAAAAAATCATTTGCTGAATTGCGTGAACAAGTACTCAAAGCACCAAACATGATTGATCGCTATGATGCACTTGTTGCATTAAAAGAAATCGATGATCCATCTAAACAAGAATTGCTCGAGAAGATATTTGCGAAAGAACAATTCCATGCAATGAAAAGTGAAGTGCTCAATCAGATGATGGATCGTAAAACTCCAAAAGTATATGCTCTCATTCAAAAAGGAATGGAAGATCCATCTGAAGATGTAAGAAAAACAGCATTGAATGGATTCAAAATCATACCCCGTGAATTGAAAAGCGCCGTCGAAAATTTATTGAAAGATGAATCTTATGGAATTGTCGCGACTGCTCTGGAGAAATTGGCAGATGCTTTTCCGGCTGACATTCCATCATACTTGAAAACCGTTGAATCACAAATTGGACATCATGCACAGATACGCATCAAATCATTAGAAATCCGCTCAAGCAAAGGTGATGCAATTGCACTCGATTCCTTAATAGATTATACCGGTCCTTCCTTTGAATTCTGGACACGCCGAAATGCAATGAATGCACTCAAGCGCATCAATGCATTCAATGAGAAGGCCTTATGGAATATATTGGATGGTGCATGGAATCCAAATAGTAGACTTGCTTCTAATTCCATTGAAACATTGCAGTACTTTTATCAGCAAATTCAGCATAAAATGCTCATGATCAATGCCCGTAATGGCAAATCTGATTGGAAATCTTGGCAGAAAAAACAATGGGAACAAATCATACGATGATGAATTGAGAGATTTCTCTTAATTTTAACTAAAACCTTAAGGAAACAAATATGAACAGATTACTATCTACAGCCCTTGCTCTCATATTCGGCATGACATTACTTTCATCATGCACAACGAATACAGAGCCAACAAGCTCAGCTACACTCCTCAGTTTGAGTCAAATCAGCAATAATGCCGGTTATGCTTGGTTTGATGCTGAAAAAAGCATTTATACTCCGGATGATTCAAAAGTGCGTGATATCAATCAAGCATTTAAAAATAAGAATCAGAAAATTTATTTCTTTGTGAATCCTTCATGTTCATGTGATGGAACAAAAAAGACATTTCCAAGAGCAATTCGCATTCTCAAGGATGCCGGTATTCCTGATGATCGCATTGTGATCTATTCAATGAAATCACATACAGATGATCATCCATTAAAAGACAAATTCCAATTGCGTGATCTTCCATCCATTTTCATCACAGTGAATGATGTGATCAAATGCAAAATGGAAGTGATTGATGGACAATTATATGTCAGTGGAAATGGTAAGATTGACGATAGCCCCGGACAAAAACTCGAAGAAGTCATGGCTGACGGATTCAGCTGGTAAGTAAAAAGTCGCTCACATGAGCGACTTTTTTTTTATCCAATATCTCTTGCGGACTGTTCTATTGATTTGGCAAATGCATGCGATGTCCAATCAAAACCTTTTTGTATCACCGCTTGATTTCCTAATCCCGGAGGGATTATTCCATTTGCAGTGAGATCATGGTCCATCATGATATGCACGAGTTCTTCAAATGTGATAACCGGTTCCCATCCGAGTTGTTTTTTAGCTTTTGAAATATCCGCTTGCAATTTGTCAACTTCCGTTGGACGAAAATATCTCGGATCAACTTCAATGATGCATTGTCCGGCTACTATATTACCTACAGCATTTTTGGCATATGCTTTTTCATCAATGCCACTGCCTTTCCATTCTATTTCAATTCCGACATAAGAGCAAGCTATTTCGATGAAATCACGCACAGAGTGACATGCTCCTGTACCAACCACATAATCGTCGGGTGAATCTTGTTGCAACATCAGCCACATCATTGCAACATATTCAGGGGCAAAACCCCAATCTCGCAATGCATCCAAGTTGCCGATGTATAATGTCTTTTGCTTCCCCGACAAAATACTTGAAATCGCTCTTGTGATTTTTCTTGTAACAAATATCTCACCGCGTCTCGGACTTTCATGATTGAATAGAATGCCATTACATGCAAACATATTATAGGCATTACGATAATTCACTGTCATCCAATACGCATATAATTTCGCTGCTGCATATGGACTTTGCGGCATGAATGGCGTCAATTCATGTTGTGGGGCGGGAGCCGATCCATATAACTCTGATGAGGATGCCTGATAAAATTTGGTATTGATGCCGCTTCTGCGAATGGCTTCCAATATTCTTGTTGTACCAAGTGCTGTGATATCACCCGTATATTCGGGCATGTCGAAAGAAACGCGCACATGACTCTGTGCACCTAAATGGTAAATCTCATTTGGTGCAATGGAATGCATGATTTCAGTGAGAATTCCGGGGTCGGAGAGATCGCCATAATGCAAATGTAATCGCGCACCATGTTCATGCGGATCAACATACATATGATCAATCCGATGTGTATTGAATGTACTTGCACGTCGAATGATTCCATGCACTTCATATCCTTTCTTCAAGAGATATTCAGCAAGATAGGAACCATCTTGTCCCGTAATTCCTGTGATCAATGCAATTGAGCTCATGAGATGATATTCTCCGTCCTATTAATCAATCGTTTTGCGAATCATTCTGCACATGAAGAATCCATCGCTTCCATGCTTTGCAGGATTCATTGACAACATGCATGCATCGGGGTCTTCATTGAGCAAGGATTCTTGCACTTCTTTGGGAAATGCATTGCGTAGAGAATCTAATGCGAAATCTTCATTCTGCTCTAAAAACAAAGAGACAAGATCTTGATTTTCTTCACGCATCAATGAACATGTTGCATAGACAAGCACACCGCCGGGCTTCACATAGGCGGACGCTTTCGTAAGAATTTCCAATTGCGTACGCTGTATGCTTTCAACATGTTTTTTCTTCAAATTCCATTTGATATTCGGTGATCTACGCACAGTTCCCATACCGGTACACGGTGCATCAACCAATACTGCATCACATGTTTGCGCAAACATTTGCAAAGCATTTTTTGAATGACCTTTCAAATGCATGGGAATGATATTGATGGAATGATAACCGGCTCTGTCTGCTCGATTACGGATTTCTCTCATTCTGCTATAATCTATGTCAGTCGAGAGAATTTCACCTTGATCATGTTGCAACATTGCAAGATGCAAAGACTTTCCACCTGCTCCGGCACAATAATCCAAAATACGCCAATGCTCTTCCGGAGATACGGCAAAAGAAATCAATTGACTTCCTTCATCTTGCACTTCAATTGCTCCCGACATGAAAATGTCAAGATGCGTCAGTGGAATGCGTTCAGGCATGATGATGGCATGTGGCGAGTACTTCCCGGTTTTGCATGGAATGCCATCTCTGCGAAGTATATCAATCGCAAGATCTCGATCAATGATTTCAGCATTGATGCGAAGTCCTACAGGTGCCACTGAATGTAATGATGTGCAGAGATCAGCGATCTCTTTGCATGACATGCCTTGCTCTTTCCATAGACTCACAATCCATAATGGCATGGCACAGTAGAGCGACAATATCTGTGCTTTATCAGGATCGGAAATATCATTTTCTGCGATGATGATTTGGGACTCTGCAATTACTTGTTCATATGCATCAATGACTCCCGCTTTCCATGCTTCAGCGGCTTCATCGCGCAAACCAAGTTTTTCAGATATGGAATAATCTATTCCTTCTTCCGCATCTCTGACGCCAAAAAAAGGATGGAGATATTGTTCGATTGGAAATGATTTCAAATCGGTTCCGATGATGCAATGAGCAATCATTACATCCCAAGGATGGACTTGCTCAATTTCAATTGGGGCAACTTCATTCGCCTTTTTCGCGCAATGTTCAATCAGAGTAGCAACGCGAAGTGAAGAAAACAATAATTCAGAAATGAATTTTCTGTCTTTACTTCCGATATATTTTCTTCCGCGGAAATAATCAGAAGCAATGTCTTCTCCCGTTCTGTGAGCTTTACGCAGAATCTGAAATAATTGGGCGCCATGTCCGACAAGTGAGGTGAATTGCATGATGATTATAATTCCGAAAGTGCTTCTTCAACAATACTAATTGCTTTTTCGAGGGTGACATCGAGTTTATCATTGATGATTATATGATCGAAATGTCGCATATATTCCATTTCCATTGCTGCACGACTAAGTCTTTGCGCAATTTGTTCTTCGCTTTCTGTCATTCGACTTCGCAAGCGATCTGCCAAGATGGATAAATCGGGAGGAGCGATGTAAATAAGCAATGATTCCTCGGGATATGCATTGCGAAGCGATACGGCTCCTTTCACATCCACATCGAATAGAATCAATCCTTGCTCCTGAATTCTCTTATCAGTTTGTGAACGAAGCGTACCATAATAATTACCAAAGATCTCCTCATATTCAACCAAATTTCCATTGTCGATATTGTTGAGAAACTCCTCTCTCGACAAAAAGAAATAGTCCTTTCCATGTTCTTCTCCCGCACGCATTGGACGCGTCGTTGCAGAAACTGAAAAGGCGCATTGCGAAAATTGCTTGAGCAAATGTCTTGCAACTGTTGTTTTACCGGCTCCGCTAGGCGCGGATAATACAATGAGATTCTTCATTAAAATTATTCGATATTCTGTGCTTGTTCTCTGATGCGTTCAAGTTCTTCTTTCATTCCAACAACATAATGTGCAATATCTGCATCATTTGCTTTTGATCCGATGGTATTGATTTCTCTGTTTAATTCCTGCGTCAAGAAATTCAATTTTCTACCTACGGGTTCTTTGTCTTGCATCAATTCATAGAAAAACTTGATATGACTTCTCAAGCGAACACTTTCTTCCGATACATCTAGTTTATCTGCAAGAATGATGATTTCCTGGTTCAAGCGATATTCTTCGATTTCTTCATTGTCCAATAACAATGCAAGTTTTTGTCTTAAACGTTCACGCTCTTCCGGAATGCGCGTTTTGGATCTTTCTTCAACATAAGAAAGTGAATGCTCAATATTCTTGATGCGCATCAGCATATCATCAGCCAATTCTTTGCCTTCATTTGAACGAGCGATATCTAAAGACTGCAATGCTTGTTTCAATGCTTCACGAGCGATTGTCCATTGCAATTCAGCAACATCATCTTTTTCGGATTCTATGAAATGTTGTGAAAAGGAAAGAACATTCGTCATGGTTACTTGTTCATTTCCATGAAGTTCTTTATTCAATTCAGAAAGCATGCCATGTATAGCTTTGGCTTTTTCAATATTTATTCCGGGGATTTTTGCTTCGGCTTCAGTGGACTCAACTTGAACACTCACAAAAATATTTCCGCGATTCAATGCTTTGCGCAACATCTCTCTCACTTCGATTTCTTTGCTCGATAAACTTCTCGGCAATTTGATTGTCGGTTCAAGATATCGTCCATTGACGCTTTTGATTTCTATGATGGCATTGATGCCTTGCTGATTGATCTCTGCCTTCGCAAAGCCGGTCATACTTTTCATGTTTCATTCCGAGTAAAAACAAAGATACAAAATAGGCGTGCTTTGCATGGCTCATGCGGATTTTACGGTGATGACATGTAAGTCGGTACCGCTTTTTAATACGCCTTTTGAGGTCAATCTATATGCAGTCTCCAAGTTTTCGGCAGAATATCCGCCAAATGACTTTATTCCTTGACCAATCAGGATTGGTGCAATGAAAAAGTGCATTTCATCTAGCAATTGTCTTTCGATTACTTCTTGCATCATTATTCCACCACCTTCAATCAAAATGGAAGCTATGCCAAACTGTTTTGAGAGATTGGAAAATAACATGGGTAAATCTATTCTTCCTGATTGTCCGAGCATGCAGGACATTGTGTTAATGCCTTGATCATGGAGTTGTTTCACATGATCTGAATGCTCTTGATCTTCGCCATGACAATAGAGCGTCAGTCCACGAAATTCATCGGTGAATACTTGAAGTGAAGTCGATAACTGACATTTCGTATCCAAAATGATGCGCATTGGATTTCTACCGGGCATGGAATGTACAGTCAGTGATGGATTATCAGCTTCGGCAGTACCACGACCAATCATCACTGCATCAATTTCACCACGCATGCGATGGACTTCATGTCTGCTTTCTTCACAAGTGATCCACTGTGATTCACCGGTTGAAGTGCCTATGCATCCATCCAATGATTGTGCAATCTTCCCGATGATATATGGCATGCCGGTGAGAATATGCTTCACAAAGAAACGATTCATCCAAAATGCTTCTTCTCTACAAATATCTTCAATGACTTCAATTCCTGCTTCACGCAACAAAGCAATGCCTTTACCGGCCACAAGTGGATTCGGATCTTGCATCGCAATCACGACTGTTGCAATTCCTTTTTGAATGAGAAGCGGTGCACAGGGTGGTGTTTTGCCAATATGCGCGCATGGCTCAAGATTGACATAAGCAATGGCACCTTTGGGATCTTCCGTGCATCTATTTAATGCATCCACCTCAGCATGCGGACCACCGAATTCACGATGCCATCCTTCACCAATGATATGGCCATCTTTGACTATCGTGCATCCTACGCGTGGATTTGGACTCACTTTGCCGGTACCGCGCAAAGCCAATCGAATTGTATGTTGCATGAAATCTTCATGTGTTTGCATGTTCATTCACGATGATTGAGTGGGAAGATGAAGACTGCAAAGAAAAAAAGCCCTCCAATCGGAGAGCTTTCTTTCTGCTATATGACTCATCAGCGAGAATAAAATTCGATGACGAGAGGAATTTCACAAATCACAGGTACTTCTTCGCGAGCAGGAAGATGAAGGAATTTGACTGAGAAGTCCGCTTTGGACAATGTCAAATACACCGGAGGTGCAGCAGTTCTGATTGATTCTTGAAATGCTTCCATCTTGCGGCTTTTTTCACGAACGGAAACCACATCATTAACCTTTACTTGATATGAAGGAATATTGACCGGCTTGCCATTGACAAGAAAATGACCGTGATTTACATATTGACGAGCAGATGCCATTGAACGAGCAAGTCCTGAACGGAATACCAATGCATCAAGGCGTGTCTCAAGCATTTGAAGAAGGATATCCCCGGTATTGCCGGTAAGATGTGATGCCTTCTTGAAATAATTTGTCATTTGGCGTTCATGGATATTATACTGCAAACGAAGCTTTTGTTTTTCGAAAAGCTGTGTTCCATAAACAGATAATTTTCCACGACGCTTTGTGGAACCGTGTTGGCCCGGAGGGCTCTTTCTGCCGGCTTTGTCGCTCGACATGATCTTGCCGGCTTTCGCCGTCATTGGAACACCGATTTTGCGGGAGTTCCTTACCTTAGGTCCGGTATAATTCATAGTACTCCTTGTACCACGCTGCGGGATATCGACTCCCGCGCAATATTGATGAAAAACGCCATGAAGATATCATAGATGATAATCATGGTTAGTACAATCCGAAAGGGCTACAAATCTAGGGTTTTTCCATGGAACATTCAAAGAGTTTATGCTTTGATATTGTCTTTCAGCCAATTTGTGACTTCTTCGACATGACCCGGCACTTTGACCTTTGCATAGATTTGTTTGATTTTTCCATCCGGATCGATGATGAAAGTGGAGCGTTCGACACCCATATAAGAACGACCATACATCGATTTTTGCACCCAAACGCCATATTTCTCACAAATAGACTTATCTTCATCGGAAATCAAGCTAAAATTCAAATCATGATCATTGATGAATTTCTGATGGGATTTGATGCTATCGGGGCTTACTCCGATGACTTTCACGCCTAACTTGGTGAGTGATGACATGCTATCACGAAAATCACATGCTTGTTTGATGCAACCACTGGTATTGTCTTTGGGGTAGAAATACAAAATATACCATTGTCCTTTAAGATCTTTTGAAGCAATGACTTCATTGTTTTGATCCACTCCCTTGAATGCGGGAGCCGCGGCATTCAGTTTAACCGGCATGATTTTCCTCGAAAAGTATAATGTTAATAACGAAACTAATCATTCAATGCATGATTACACGCACTGCAATACCCCTTAAAGAAAACGGCGTATGATTAGTTCCAATTGACCTGCCTGCACCAAACCGGATTGTCTCCAGACCACTTTTCCTTTTTGAAAGAGAATCAAGGTGGGCACGGATTGAATTCCATATTGTCTTGCTGTTTGGGGATTTCCATCGACATCCATTTTAATAATGGTGATTTCATTCCCAATCTTCTTTTTTACTTCTTGCAGGATCGGTGGCATCATTTTGCATGGACCGCACCATTCGGCTGAGAAGTCGACAAGTAGAAGATCTTTATCTTCGATGATTTGAGCAAAAGTTGCCATAGATTCAATCAAGTGCATTGTAAAACGAAAGTGAGTCTGTTCACGATTGAGAATCACTCATAGTGTAATCCCAATGAGCATTGTTCAAACTCATGTCCATTGATGCAGATTTCGTATCTTCGCGCATCATTCTTCCTCCTCATTTTGTACGCATCCAATCCACATGAATAATCTTCGGGATCTCGACAAACCCAATTGCAATTGCGGCATTGTAGGTATCTATAATGATCCGCAGGCATCAGTCATGGCCTATTATGCATTACATGCACTGCAACATCGCGGACAAGAAGCCGCAGGTATAGTTGCTGCCGGTAAAGTGGATGATTCCATGAAATTCACATCACATAAAGGCGAAGGCCTAGTACTTGATGTATTTTCCGCTCCGAATGTCCTTACAGAAAAATTAAAGGGAAATATGGCAATTGCACATAATCGCTATTCCACAACAGGAAGCGGTGGTATTGCAAATGTCCAGCCATTTCTCACGAAATATCGTTCCGGCACAATAGCCGTGGCGCATAATGGTAATCTGACCAATACAAAGACATTACGCAATGAATTGCAGAATGAAGGTGCGATATTTCAAACTACGACAGACAGTGAATTGTTTTTGCATTTGATTGCTCGCAGCAAAAAGGAATCTCAACTCGATCAAATACGTGAAGCATTACGCATTGCTCGTGGTGCATATTCACTTGTCATCATGACTAACAATGCACTTGTGGCCGCTCGTGACCCCTATGGTTTCAGACCACTTTGCATCGGAAGAAAAAAAGTGGAAGATGGTTGGTCTTATGTCGTCGTTTCAGAAACATGCGCTCTAGATATCATCAGCGCAGAATATGTGCGAGATGTGAAGCATAATGAGATCATTGTGATTGATGATGAGACAGTCAAAACCGGTGAGATCAAGAGTTATCTCATAGATGATGAGACGCCATGTTCAAAACATTGCATTTTTGAGTATATCTATTTCTCAAGACCCGATTCCAGAATCTTTGGACATAATGTCGATAAAGTTCGCAGAAAACTTGGTAAAAATCTCGCAGAAGAAAGTCCTGTTTCTGCTGATTCCCCCGATGATAAAGTCGTTGTGATTGCTGTACCCGACAGTGGAAACACCTCTACACTGGGTTATGCGAATGTCAATAATGATTTAGGTAATCCATCTCGTTATGAAATCGGTCTTATTCGCTCTCATTATGTGGGAAGAACATTCATCGCACCCGGTCAGAATAATCGCGAATTCAAAGTCAAGACCAAATTCAATACCGTCAAAGGCGTATTGGAAAATAAAAAAGTAGTGGTGGTTGATGATTCAGTGGTTCGTGGAACAACTTCACGCGCACTCATCAATTTGATTCGAGAGGCACATCCCAAAGAAGTGCATATGCGCATTACCTCGCCACCAATCACACATCCATGTCAATATGGAATGGACTTCCCAAGCAGAGAAGAATTGATTGCAAATCATCATCAAGAGATTTCCGGCATTGCTTCTTCACTCAATGCGGATTCATTGCATTATTTGTCAGTCGAAAAACTCATGCAATCCGTACCTCAAGAAGAAGGCATCGGATATTGCAATGCATGCTTCACGGGAGAGTATCCCGTGCAAATCGATCTTACAGCACATAAACATTCCACTGAAGAATGAGCAAATCATTTACATCATTGCAAGATCTCGCATCTCTCTTGCCGGATGATGCCAAAAAGAATGATCAGATCATCGAAAAGAAAAAAGGATATGATGGTTCGCAACAACGCATCGATATCCGCCTCGATAAAAAAGGAAGAGGTGGTAAAATGGTGACCGTACTCTCTGGCTTTCAATCAAATCCCACTGAACTCGATACACTCTGCAAAACATTCAAAAAACTCTGCGGAACAGGCGGTACAGTCCGCGACAATCTCATTGAAATTCAGGGCGATCATCGAAAAAAATTAGAACAAACGCTCATCGAGCGCGGATATAAAACAAGAATGATTGGATAGAAACATGTTCTCTTCTGTTAAAAACATACACTTCGTTGGAATAGGTGGTATCGGCATGAGCGGTATCGCTGAGATTCTGATTAATCAGGGATTCTCAGTGAGTGGATCCGATCTTTCTGCATCACAGAATACTGAATATTTGAAATCAATTGGAGCGACGATACATATCGGACATCATGAGGCACATATTGCAAATGCTGAAGTGGTGGTATATTCAAGTGCAGTAAAACCAAATGAAAATCCTGAAACAATCGCAGCATTGGAACATGGTATTCCAATCATCCGCAGAGCTGAAATGCTTGCTGAAATTTCACGATTGAATTATACGCTTGCGATTGCAGGTACACATGGAAAAACCACAACCACATCACTGTGTGGTCTTGTATTGATGAAAGGTGGTATTGACCCAACCGTGATTGTGGGAGGTCGCTTGAATGGTTTGGGTGGAACGAATGCTCGATTGGGTCGAGGTGAATGGACCGTGGTTGAAGCTGATGAATATGATCGATCATTCCTTCAATTATTCCCGACAATAGCAATCATCAATAATATCGAAGCGGAACATCTTGATATTTATGGCACGGCTGAGGAAGTAGAAAAGGCATTCATTGAATTCTCCGGAAAAGTTCCTTTTTATGGTTTTGTTGCAGTCGGACTCGATGATGCGGGTATTCGTTCAATGTTGCCACATATCAATAAGAAGGTGGTGACATTCGGGCTGTCTCGTCAATGTGATATTCGAGCAATTGATATCATTCCACATGAAAGAAGCACTGAATTCACCGTTATTTCTCATGGAGAAAAACTCGGTAAAGTCAATCTGAATATCCCCGGTGAATATAATGTGAAGAATGCTCTTGCTGCGATTACGGTGGGACTTCATCTGGGCATTCCATTCGAAACAATTGCCGAAGCATTGAAGGAATTCGGAGGCGTCTATCGTCGCTTTGAAATCAAAGGAATGCTGGACGATATTCTGATCGTGGATGATTATGCGCATCATCCCACGGAATTAAAAAGTGCATTATCAGGCGCTAGATCAGGCTGGAAAGAAAGAAGAATCGTTGCTGTCTTTCAACCTCACACTTATACACGCACTCGTGATTTTTACAAAGATTTTGGTCTATCATTTGATGATGCAGACATAGTATTCATTACGGATGTCTATCCTGCAAGAGAAGAGAAAATCGAAGGGATTTCCGGGGAATTGATTGCACAAGCGGCAAAGAACTCCGGACATCGACATGTGCATTATATTCCGAATCTTTCAGATGTGGATGCAAAAGTCAGGAGCATCATGCAGAATGGCGATCTTGTCATCACGCTTGGAGCAGGTGATATCACAAAATTATCCGATCGATTATTGCTCACCGAATAAATCAATGCAATGCTTGCCAAAGCGATTAGCAAATTCATGAATATCCCTGAAAGTATTATACAGTGGAGTAGGAGCTAAACGAATGATATTTGGCTCTCTCCAATCCACGATGATTCCATCGGCAAGCAATTTGTCAATCAGTGCTTTTCCATGTTCATGAAATAACAATGACAATTGAGCCCCTCTTTCATCCTTATTCTTCGGTGTGATGATCTCCAAGGGAATATGAGGCATATCTTCTTTCAATTGCAATAATAATTGCTCCGCATATGCTGTCAATGCATCTCTCTTTGAGAATAATTCTTCAAGTTTCACTCCATCAAAAATATCCAAGGAAGCACGCAAACTTGCAATCTGAAATACCTGGGCATTGCTGAGTTGCCATCCGCTTGCTCCATGTGATGGAATGAATCCTTTCTTCATCAAAAATCGTGTTTGCTCATCATGGCCCCACCATCCCGCAAAGCGAGGAAGATCGGGATTTTGTGCATGTCTATCATGAATGAAGAGTCCGCCGATACCACCCGGACCTGAGTTCAGATATTTGTATGAGCACCACACTGCAAAATCTATATTCCAATCATGCAATTGCAATTCAACATTTCCTATCGCATGCGCTAAATCAAAGCCACACATTGCACCTGCTGTATGAACCGCTTCCGTGATATCTTTCATCCGAAAACGCTGACCCGACAAATACTGCACACCGCTAAACATGACAAGAGCAATTGAATCAGCATTCCGTTCAATCGTATCAATAATATCTTCATGATGAATGATATGTTCCCCGTGACGAGGTGTTATCTCAATGATCGCATCATCAGGTTCAAATCCATGAAATCTCACTTGTGATTCGATCGCATATTGATCCGATGGAAATGCACCGGCTTCCATCACAATTTTATATCGATCTTTTGTCGGCCTATAAAATGACACCATCGCCAAATGCAGATTCGCCGTGAGTGTCTGCATTGCAACAACTTCACTTGGATTTGCTCCAACTATTCTAGAGAGTGATTCAGTGACAATTGAGTGATAAGAAAACCATGGATTTTTCGCGTGAAAATGTCCTTCAACCCCGTATTTGCGCCAGTCCATGACTTCTTGTTCCAATAATGCCATGACGCCTCTTGGTTGAAGTCCAAGCGAATTTCCACAAAAATATAAAGCATCTTTCCCTTCATGTTCAGGAATATAGAATGCATTTCTTTGTGATGACAGTGGATCTTGTTGATCCATATGTATATGATAATCTTGCATCTCTACTCTCATCTACTTTTTCTATTATTTAGAATTGTTCGAATTGCATCTATTGCTGAAATCATGCTATGCTCTTCCACCAAATCCGTACCTGCAATATCATAAGCAGTTCCATGATCGGGAGATACGCGAATTATGGGAAGATTTGCAGTGAAATTTACTCCATGTCCTTGCGCATGCAACTTCAATGGAATCAATCCTTGATCATGATACTGTGCAATGATTGCATCATAATTTTTCCAACTTGGTCGGGAGAAAAAACCATCCGCAGGGAAAGGTCCGAAGCACTCTATCTTATTAGACTTTGCAGACTCAATCGCTGGAATAATAATATCTTGTTCTTCATCACCAAGCAAACCATGTTCACCGGCATGAGGATTAAGTCCCAATACAGCAATTCGCGGACACTCAATATTGAAATCAATCTTCATGGATTGATTCACGCCATGAATGATGTCAGTCAATGAATCAATAGTGAGGGAATGCGATACTTTTTTCAGTGGAATGTGTACAGAAGCAAGTGCAACTCTCATTTCTCCATGAAACAGAATCATAATTGGATTCGAACCCTTAAATTCATGTTTGAGCCAATCTGTTTGACCACTGTATTTCCATCCCTCGGCATTCAGTGCATCTTTTGCGATAGGAAGGGTCAATAATGCATCTGCATGTCCATTCTTTACTGCATTCAGAGAGACATCCAATGATTCAATCGCGAGTTTTGAAGCATCTGATAGTGAAGATCCGGGATGATACTCAGCATATTGCTTGCATGGGAGAACATTAATGCTGAATGATTCAAAGTGCATGCATTGATCGGCATACTTGACATTCCATTTTTCGCATACTTCTCTTGCAGTGTCCTCATTGATTGCAATACTGAATTGCATATCGGGAAAGACATGCTTCGTGAATGTTCGAAAGAAAATATCTGTTGCGATGCCATTGATATCACCGCATGAAATCATCACATGCATTGACCATTACCTAAAAAAAAAGGCAACTAAAACAGTTGCCTTTAAAGATTCAATGTATTTACATTATTCAGCTGAGGCATCGCCACCATCTGCAGAAGCTTCTGAGGATTCTGCGGGTGCATCATCGCTTGCAGGAGCATCTTCAACAGGTGTTTCAGCAGTATCGGCTTGCATATCAACAGCTTCAACCGGAGTTTCAACTGTTTCTTCGATTACTTCTTCCACTTCAGGAGCAACTTCTTCAACGATTGGAGCAGCTACTGGTGCAACTGCTTCTACCGGTGCTGAAGACTTTACTTTAGGAGCAGCAGCAGCTTTCTTTTTGCGACGAACAACACCATCTTGAGCTGCTGAAAAATCAACCAATTCAATGATAGCTGTACGTGCGGCATCTCCACGACGTGGTGTTAGCTTAATGATGCGTGTATATCCACCGTCACGGGTTGCTACTGCCGGAGCAATTGTATCAAACAATTCTTGAAGAACTGCTTTATTGCGAATGAAACGGCCAACTTGACGGCGTTGCACAAAATCTTTTGTAACTGTTGCAACTTCGCCTGCCTTATTTGGGCGTGCGGATGGCAAGTTTCCGTTTTGTTCATTGCGAAGTGCAATGCGTGCGCGAGTAATCAATGACTCAGCGAATGGACGGAGTTCTTTTGCCTTTGCTTCTGTTGTTACCAGTTTCTTATGAAGAAAGAGATCTGTTGCAAGATTGCACATAAGTGCTTTCTTATGGCTCCAGGTGCGATTGAGCTTTCTTCCTACTCTGCGATGGATCATGGTAATTCTCTCTATTCTATCGTTGTATTATGCTTCTGATTCTGCGGCTTTTTGCTCTTGAACGTATTTGTCGATATTCATGCCAAATGCAAGGCCATGAACACGAACAATGTCTGCTAATTCAGAAAGGGACTTACGACCGAAGTTTCTGAATTTGAGCAAATCTTGTTCATTCAAAGATACAAGTTCCGCAAGTGTTTTAATATTTGCCGCTTTGAGGCAATTGTGTGCTCGAACCGACAATTCAAGTTCATCTACAGGAGTGAAGAGTATGCGTCTCATGCGAGATTTTTCCGCTTCTTTCGCTTCTTCTTCAACAACTTCTTGAGCTTCCATTTCACGACGCATCTGCTCGAAGTTCACAAAAAGCATTAAGTGATCTTGGAGAATTGCCGCAGCTTCTTGAATTGCTTCTTGTGCTGTCAATGTACCGTCTGTGTACACATCCAATGCAAGTCTTTCATAGTCAGTCTTTTGACCAACACGAAATGGCTCAACTGTATAAATAACATTCTTGATTGGTGTGAAAATCGCATCAATCGGAATCATTCCCATTGGATATTCTGAGCTGTTTTGCTCTTCCGAAGGAACATATCCTTTGCCTTTTCCGATACGGAATTCAACATCAAATTCAGCATCTGACTCAAGAGTAGCGATATATTTGTCAGGATCCATAACTTCAATATGAGGTGCTGCTGCTTGAATATCAGCGGCTGTCCAGATTTTTGGACCTTTCATCTTGAAGGATATTTTGGTGTTTTTCTTATCAAGCAAGCGGAAACGAACCTCTTTAAGATTGAGGACGATTTCACACATATCTTCTACAACACCGGGAATTGTCTCAAACTCATGCAATGCATTGCCGATTTTCACACCAACAATGGCATGTCCGGGAATGGATGACAAGAGTACTCTACGGAGAGCATTGCCAATCGTTACGCCATAGCCTTCTTCGAGGGGCTGAAGTACATAACGACCCTGATTTGCTATCTCTGTTTCTTCGATTTGTACCCGTTCGGGCATTTGCATTGAAGTATTCATTCTCTATCTCATTCATGGTGGCTGCCCAAAACGGGAAGCCGGGTGAGAGCAATCGTTAATTATCTCTGTATTTCCAGAGTGCACAATGCCTGCATCAAGCAGGCATCATGTTCTTCCGATTATGCTGTCGGTATCGATTAGACTCTTCTGCGCTTTGGTGGTCTACAGCCATTGTGAGGCAAAGGAGTTTTATCGAGAATATTTAAAATCTCGAGTCCTGCTTGTGCAAGTGCACGAATTGCAGCTTCACGACCAGAGCCGGGTCCGCGTACAATTACTTCCACTTTGCGCAAGCCCATCTCATGAGCTTCCTTAGCTGCACGCTCTGCAGAAACCTGTGATGCATACGGCGTATTCTTCTTGGATCCACGGAAGCCATTACGACCTGCTGATGACCAAGTGAGAACATTCCCATAAGTGTCGGTGATTGTCACGATCACATTGTTAAATGTTGCACGAATGAGTGCTTTACCGTGTATGTCACTGACGGTTTTTTTCTTAACGCGCTTTTTAGTTGCCGCCATAATATTCGGAATATGAGGTTAATAATGCTATTACTTCTTGGCTGCCTTCTTCTTACCGGCAACTGTCTTACGACGACCTTTTCTCGTTCTGGAATTGGTGCGTGTACGTTGACCGCGCGCAGGCAATCCACGGCGATGACGCAATCCGCGATAGCAACCGACATCCATCAAACGCTTAATGTTCAACTGGATTTCGGAACGCAATTGACCTTCAACTTTATAATCAGCAATTGCAGCACGAATGCTTGCAATCTCTTCATCTGTCCATGTCAATACGCGCTTCTCAAAAGCAATACCTGCCTTAGTGAGAATCTCAGCGGATGTTTTCTTGCCCACGCCGAAGATATATGTGAGGCCAATAATGCCTCTCTTATTTTTGGGCAGATCGATACCGGCTATACGAGCCATTGTATACTCCTAAATTATCCTTGTCTTTGCTTAAAGCGTGGATTTTTCTTGTTGATGATATACACTTTGCCTCTGCGTACGACGATTTTGTCTTCAGGGCTGCGTTTTTTTACAGATGCTTGTACTTTCATGATATCACTTATTTATAACGATATACTATTCTGCCTTTTGCAAGATCATACGGTGACAATTCAACAGTGACTTTGTCGCCTTGTAAAATCTTGATGAAATTCATTCTCATCTTACCGGAAATATGACAGAGGACCTTATGTCCATTTTCCAATTTCACAATAAATTGTGTATTTGGTAGCGTCTCATCAATCACACCATCGATCCGAATAAGATCTTGTTTCGACATATTGTCTTAATCCATTAAGGTTAATATCACCGGTCCATCATCTTCAATAAGCACTGTATGCTCAAAATGTGCCGATGGTTTTTTGTCTGCCGTCACAACTGTCCAGCCATCGCTCAATGTCTTTACATTATAGGTTCCTTGATTGACCATCGGTTCAATCGCTATTGCTTGACCTTTTCGCAACTTATCATTTGGATAATAACTGCGCTGCAATAGTGGAGGAACAAAATTCGGTATGGCAGGATCTTCGTGAAGATGTTTTCCTATACCGTGTCCAACCAATTGTCGGACTACCGAATAACCATGTTTTTCAACGTGCGTTTGTACTGCTCGAGCTATATCATAGACCTTGTTCTTACTTTTTGCTTGCTGTACTCCAAGATTCAAAGATTCTTGTGTTACTTTAAGCAAATTTTGTACCGACTTTTCGATATTTCCAACAGGGAAGGTATAAGCACTATCACCAAACCATCCATTGTATTCAACACCGCAATCGATCGAAACTATCTCGCCTTCAATAAGAACTCTTGTTCCGGGAACACCGTGGACCACTTCTTCATTCACTGATATACACAATGAATGTTTGAATTCCAATGATCCAACTTTATAACCCTTGAAAGCCGGCTTTCCATTTCTGGAAAGTATATTGTCTTCTGCTATTTTGTCAAGTTCAATGGTTGTTATGCCTGGCTTGACATGCTTTCCAACCAATGATATCGTTTCTGCAACGATCCTACATGCTTTTTCAATGTCATGGTTCGGACCGGGTATATGTACCGCGGTTGAATCCATAACAATTAAAATCCACCTTGACCTGCATTTGCACGACCACGAATCTTACCACTCTTCATGAATCCATCATAATGGCGCATGAGTAAATATGATTCAACCTGTTGCAAAGTATCGAGCGCAACACCAACCATGATCAACAAACTTGTTCCACCAAAGAAGGAAGCAAATGAAGGCTGAACGCGCAATACATTTGAAACGAATGTTGGCATGATTGCGATCAATGCAAGGAAAATTGCACCGGGTAATGTTATTCTTGTCAAGATATTTTCAATGTATTCTGCAGTTGGAGCACCTGGTCTAACACCGGGAATAAATCCACCTTGCTTCTTCATATTGTCTGCAACATCTTTCGGATTGAAAGCTACCGCTGTATAGAAATATGTAAAGAATACGATTAGCAATGAAAATGTAAAAGCATATACCCAAGACTGCTCACTGAACAATTGCTGTGAAAGCCATTGCAATGAAGTATTTTCAGGGAAGAAACTCAAGATTGTACTTGGTACAAACAATATCGATTGAGCAAAAATAATCGGCATAACACCTGATGTATTTACTCTCAATGGAATGTATTGTGTTGTGCCACCATATACTTTTCTGCCAACAACTCTCTTTGCATATTGAATTGGTATTCTACGCGCACCTTGTGTCACCAATACTACGCCGGCAATGATAAATACCAAAACCGCAAAGATGATTAGATGAACGAAAAGTTGTGGAGTAGAAGTGATATAAGCAAATTCTGAGAATAATGCATCAGGGAGACGGGCTATAATACCAATGAAAATGATAAGGGATATACCATTTCCTAAGCCACGCTCTGTGATTTGTTCTCCAAGCCACATTAAAAACACAGTTCCTGCTGTAAGCAAAACTATAGATGAAATCGTGAAAATTCCAACCATGTCCGGTGCTACAACCGGTGCTGAAGTGGTGCCTGGATTCAATATCTTAATAGTTACACCCCAACCCTGCAAAGCTGCTATGAGCACTGTAAGATAGCGTGTGAATTGATTAATCTTTCTACGGCCATCCTCACCTTCTCTCTGAAGGCGTTGAACTTCAGGCATTACAATACCTGCTAGTTGCAGGATGATGGAAGCCGAAATATAAGGCATGATACCGAGAGCAAAGATGGCTGCATTGGACAATGCACCACCCACGAAGAGATCATATAATCCGAATAATGTATTCGAATCTCCACCCTTCGTTGATTGCAATGCAATGACATCCACACCGGGGAGGGGAATATAAGAACCGATTCTCACAGCTAGTAAAACCAATGCTGTGAAAATGATTCTATCTTTTAATTCCTCAATGCGAAATACATTGACCAATGTCTGAAAAAACTTATTCATCGATTGCAGCGGTGCCTCCGGCTTGTTCAATCTTTCCTTTCGCTGACTCGGTGAATTTTGCCGCTGATACATTCAATTTTGCTGTAAGCTCACCATTACCGAGAACCTTTACAGGAATTCTTGAAGAACGAACCACGCCAAGATTGCGAAGCACTTCAAGATTGATAGTATCGCCTGCATGAATTTTTTGTGTATCAACCAATTCTTGCAAACGAGCAACATTGATTTCTTGATATTCAATACGGAATGGATTCTTGAATCCAAATTTTGGCAGACGACGGCTCAAAGGCATTTGACCGCCCTCGAAATTTCTCTTCTGCTTAAAACCTGAACGAGAAGAATGACCTTTGTGTCCGCGAGTTGATGTCCCACCATGTCCGGAACCTGCGCCTCTACCGATACGCTTGATGCCTTTTACTGAACCTTTGCTGGGGCTGATATTTCCAATATGCTTCATAATGAGGTATTCTCCGTCTTTCAGATTGTCTCAACTTTCACAAGATGGCTGACCACATTGATCATGCCTGCGATTTGAGGATTGAGCGTATGCACAACTGAATAGTTGGGACGACCCAAACCTAGCGCATGTATAGTATCTTTTTGATTCTGCTTGCACTTGATGATGCTGCGAACCTGTGTGACTTTTATTTTTGAACCTTCTTTCATATTAATCACTCCTTAACCTTGCAGCAATTTCTGTAATGAGATGCCTCTACGATTTGCAGCAGATTGTGCATCCTCGAGCATTGTCAATGCGCGAACAGTTGCTTTCACCGTATTGTGAGGATTGGAAGAACCCATGCTCTTCGTCAAAACATCCTGCACGCCGGCAAGTTCGAGCACTGCACGAACACCACCACCAGCAATAACGCCTGTACCGGCTGTTGCGGGCTTGATTAGGACTGATGCAGCACCGAATTTCGCAAGAACTTCATGAGGAATTGTAGTATTCTGCAATTGCACTTTCACAATATTGTTCTTTGCAGCATTTGTCGCTTTGCTTACAGCATCAACGACTTCGCCGGCTTTGCCTAGTCCATAACCCACATGTCCATTGCCGTCACCAACAACGACCAATGCGGTGAAATTGAAGCGTCGACCACCTTTTACCACTTTCGCAGTACGGCCAACATAGACCAACTTATCTTTCAGATCCAGTTCTGACACTCTTACTTTGCTCACGGCATCCTCTATAAATTAGAATTGCAGACCGCCTTCGCGTGCGGCATCGGCAAGTGCTTTAATCCTTCCATGGTACAAATGACCATTACGATCAAATGCCACGATTGAAATATTTGCTTCTTTGGCGCGCTTTGCAAGCAAGTCGCCAATATACTGACTTTGTGCAACTTTCGTTGCAACAGATGTCAATGCTGCTCTTACATCTTTTTCCACAGATGAAACCGATACGAGCGTTACGCCCTTTGTATCATCAATGATCTGTGCAGTGATATGCTTGAGGCTTTTATTAACGCTCAGACGCAGACGCTCGGGTGTACCGAATATAGTCTTACGAATATGTTGCTTTCTGCGCTTTTGGCGTATTTTTTTTGATTGTGCTAAGTTCATCTCTATTGTCTCTTGAGAATCTTTCGATCAACTATTATTTACCTGCAGACTTACCGGCCTTGCGACGGATATACTCACCTTCATAACGAACACCTTTTCCTTTATATGGCTCAGGTGGACGGATGCTGCGAATCTTGGCCGCAACTTCACCGACATCATGCTTACTGATTCCTTTTACCTGTATTGTAGTCTGCGTTGGAGTTGCCAATTCAATACCTGCAGGTGGAATCACCAAAATTGGATGCGAAAAGCCCAAGGTCAAGAGCAATTTCTGGCCACGCATTTCAGCTTTGAAACCAACACCTTCTATAGCGAGATTTCTCTGAAATCCATTCGATACACCTTCAATTGCATTGAATGTCAAAGCGCGAGAAAGACCATGCAAAGCACGCACTTTTTTATCATCATTAACTCTCTGAAATGTGAGAGTGCCATTTTCATTATTAAATGAAATTCCGTCCGCGATTGGTACAACTTGAGTGCCTTTTGGGCCTTTGACGGTTAGTACACCATCAGTAAAATTCAATTGTACATTATTGGGTACGGTAATTGGTTTTTTGCCAACTCGTGACACGGTATTACTCCTTCAGTGCAGGATTTAGCGTACTGTGCAAATAATTTCACCGCCTACATTGTAAGCGCGTGCCTGTTTGTCTGTCATCAATCCCTTTGAAGTGGAAATGATGGCTATGCCCAATCCATTGCTGACGCGGGGCAATTTTTCAACAGGTGAATAAATTCTTCTTCCGGACTTGCTGACTCGCTGAATGTCCTGGATTACCGGCTTGCCTTCATAGTACTTGAGACCGACCTTAATCACTTTATGGCCTTCCTCTTCCATGAGTGCTACATCACCAACGAACCCTTGATCACGGAGAATCTCCGCAATTGCATGCTTCATTTTTGAAGCAGGTGCAGTGACATATTTGTGGCGTGCCTGACCCGCATTACGAATGCGAGTGATGAAATCTGCTATGGTATCTGTTACCGGCATAATAGTATATCGTAAAGTTTATTTACCAACTCGATTTGCGAATACCCGGAATTTTTCCTTCCAGGGCCAATTGGCGGAAGATATTTCGGCATACACCGAATTTTTTATAGACTGCCTTACCGCGACCTGTTACAGAACAACGACTGCGAACGCGTGTCGTGGAACTGTTGCGGGGTAATTTCTGCAATCCTTCGAAATCTCCTGCCGCTTTCAATTCTTCACGCTTTGCTGCATATTTAGCCACAAGGCGCTTTCTTTTTTCATTCCGTGCTACGATACTTGTCTTTGCCATGTATTAACCTTTGCGAAAAGGAAAACCAAATTCCTTAAGAAGAGCTGATGCTTCTTCATCGGTTTTGGATGTTGTGACGAAAGTGATGTCCATACCGGCAATCTTTGTTACCTTGTCTACATCGATTTCAGGAAAAATAATCTGTTCCTTGATGCCAAGCGTCAAATTTCCACGACCATCAAATCCATTATCGGAAAATCCGCGGAAATCTCGAATGCGAGGAGAAGCAATATTGATGAATCTATCTAAGAATTCATACATTCTTGCACCACGCAATGTGAGGTGACAGCCAATCGGCATGCCTTGGCGAAGACGGAAATTTGCAATCGCCTTCTTTGCTTTGCTTATTGCAGGACGCTGTCCTGTTATAAGTTCAAGTTCATTTACAGCCGCTTGAAGAATTTTCGGATCCTGTACTGCAGAACCAACTCCCATATTGATACAAATCTTAGTGATTCTAGGAACCTGCATTACTGATTTGTATTCAAATTTTGCCTTCAATACAGGAATTACCTGCTCTTTATAAAAGGCATAGAGTCTCGGTGCGGGCACCGGTCCGGAATATTCCTCGAGGCGTGCGCCTTCGGGCTTCAGATCAAATTTTTTCGATTGTGTTTGGGCTTTTGCCATGATTGTTCTCTATCCAAGTCTTAAGGCATTTTTATTTCTTTGCCGGATTTTACGGCAAGGCGCTTTACTTGTGCTCTTCCATTTCCATCAATTGTACGATCCAAACGGATGCGTGTTGCTTGCTTTGTATCAGGGTCGATCAACATGGCATTTGAATATGCTATAGCTAATTCACGCTCATGAATTCCACCCTCGGGATATGCCTGGCTCTTGCGCATGTGACGCTTGTGCACATTCACTCCCTCTACGAGGAGGCGACCTTTCTTTGCATCAACTTCAATAACACGGCCTTCTTTGCCTTTGTCATCTCCGGAGATGATTTTCACCATATCATTTTTCTTGATTGCCATCTTCATGGTTGCGATCCTTATAATACCTCTGGTGCCAAAGAAACGATTTTCATGTATCCACTGTCACGCAATTCGCGTGCCACAGGTCCGAAAATACGCGTACCTCTTGGTTCACCTTGATTGTTCAGAATGACAGCGGCATTCTCATCGAAGCGAATGAATGATCCATCCTTACGCTTAATCTCTTTTTTGGTGCGAACGACAACTGCTTTGCAGACTTCGCCTTTTTTCACACCTGCATTAGGAAGCGCGCTCTTAACGGAAACGACAATTATATCGCCTACTCCGGCATAGCGGCGTCCATGTCCGCCAAGGACACGAATGCAACGCACACGCTTGGCACCCGAATTATCCGCTGCAATAAGATTTGACTCTTCTTGTATCATATCGTTCTTCCTTAATTACTTCGCACGATCGACAATTTCAACGAGCATCCAGCGCTTGCGGGCACTCAAGGGACGACTTTCAATGACGCGTACAGTATCACCAATGCGACACTCATTTGCTTCATCATGAGCCATGACCTTTTTTGTCTGCTTATAATATTTCTTATACAGTGGATGAGCAACTTGACGCTCAATCGCCACAACAATGCTCTTGTTCATGGCGGCACTGATTACTTTGCCTTGACGGATTTTCTTTCCGGTTGTAGAAGGCGCTTGCTCTGTTGCTTTAGTAGCCATATTGTTCAATTCTTAATAGTGCGTAGTGTATCAAACTGCAACATTTCGCTCGCGCAATACCATTTTGATACGCGCAATATCTTTGCGTAAGGTTCTGATCTGTGATGTATTCTCAAGTTGGCTCATCGCCTTCTCAAAGTTTCTCAAGACCAATGCTTCCTCGGTGGAAGTCAACATCTCCATCAACTCTTCAGTGGAGACCTGGCGAATTTCAGACGCTTTTTGCTTTTTCATTACTCTGTCGCATCCAAGCGTGTTACAAATTTTACTTTAATCGGCAATTTGTGAGAGGCCAAACGAACCGCCTCTGCTGCTTTTTCTCTTGATACGCCGTCGATCTCAAAGAGAATTCTACCTGGTTTAACAACCGCTACCCAGAATTCGGGATTACCTTTACCGGATCCCATTCGAACCTCTGCAGGTTTTTTGGTCACTGGTTTATCAGGGAAAATTCGAATCCAAACTTTACCGTCACGACGGAGATAACGATTAATGGCAATACGAGCTGATTCAATCTGACGATTGGTGATCCATGCCGGCTCCATCGCTTTGATTCCAAAGGTTCCAAATGCAACCTGTGAACCACGATAGGCCTTACCTTTCATTCTGCCACGTTGTGTTTTTCTATGCTTTACTCTTTTAGGAATCAGCATTGTGCCATATCCTTATTTAATCTTTAGTTACAAGCTTACCAATTACTTCGCCACGGCAAATCCATGTCTTGACTCCAATCAATCCATAGACCGTTGAAGCTGTTGCAGTACCATAATCAATATCTGCACGCAATGTGTGCAATGGTACGCGTCCTTCTTTATACTGCTCAGTGCGGGACATATCAGCTCCGCCCAAACGGCCGGAACACATCACGCGGATACCTTCAGCACCCATTCTCATCGCAGCACCTACAGATTGCTTCATTGCCTTACGGAATGAAACTCTTCCTTCCAATTGCTGAGCGATATTCTCGGCAACCAATTGGGCATCAATCTCTGGACGCTTGATTTCATGAATGAGAATCTTTACATCCTTTTTTGAGATCTTCTTTAACTCTTCTTCCAATTGCGTAATGTCTTTACCGGATTTACCGATAATTACGCCGGGACGAGATGTATGCAATGTTATGCGCAATTGTTTTGCAGTGCGCTCAATCACGATGCGTGCAACACCTGCTTTACGCTTGCTGCTCTTGATATAAGAACGGACCATCAAGTCTTCAGACAATTTGTCGGCCACATTCTTTTCATCAAACCAGTTTGCATCCCAGTGGCGAGTAATGCCTAAACGGATACCAATCGGATTTGTCTTCTGACCCAAAGTTTCACTCCTGATAGTTACTGAGCAACTGAGACTTCAATCGTTAAGTGATGCGAACGCTTGCGTATTCTGTATGCTCTACCCATAGGGGCAGGAGAAATGCGTTTCGCTGTAGGACCTTGATTGACATAGGCCGCACTCACAAATAATTTTCCTTCATCGACACGCTCATTGGCTGCCGTGGCCTTCTCCATTACATTCGCTATCGCAGAACGAAGGACCATTTCTGCATCCTTAGATGCAGACTTTGGAGAGAATCTCAGCGTCGCCAATGCTTGAGCGGCTGATTTTCCTCGTATCAAATCTATCACCAATCGCATTTTTCGAGGTGAAGAGCGTAAATAACGCTTTGTTGCACGAGCATTGAGCATAATATTATAACCTTATTCAGCTACGAATTATCGTTTTCCGGACTTTTGGTCCTTTCTGTTTCCTGCATGACCTTTGAATGTTCTCGTTGGAGAAAATTCACCAAGCTTGTGACCAACCATATTCTCTGTCACATATACAGGAATGAATTTATTGCCATTATGAACCGCAAAAGTGTGTCCGACAAAGTCCGGTGCGATCGTTGAAGCACGTGACCATGTTTTTACAACAGTCTTCTTGCCAGATTCATTTAATGCATCCACCTTTTTCAAGAGTTTATAGTAGATGAATGCGCCTTTTTTCAGTGAGCGAGCCATAATGTCCTAATTACTTTCTTTTACGAACAATAAGATCAGTTGACTTCTTTTTATTCTTGCGAGTCTTCAAGCCCTTGGCCAATTGACCCCAAGGTGAGCGAGGATGTTGACGTCCACCACCGGATTTCGAACGACCTTCTCCACCACCCATCGGGTGATCGATCGGATTCATCGCCATACCACGTGTTTGAGGACGAACTCCCAACCAACGCATACGACCGGCTTTTCCATAAAGAATATTCTCATGATCGGAATTACCTACAACTCCAAGAGTTGCCATACATGTTTGCTGTACTTTTCTGATTTCGCCAGAAGGCAATTTGACTTGAGCCATACCACCGTCAAAACCAACAAGTTGAGCACCTGTACCGGCACTACGAACCATTTGTCCACCTTTACCGGGCTTCAATTCAATATTATGAATGAACATACCAACTGGAATTTTTTCCATCGGAAGTGCATTTCCATCTTGAAGATCAGCATTCGGACCGGACATTACTTTCTGGCCTACTTTCAATTTACCTGGTGCCAAGATATAAGCAAGTTCACCATCTTCATAACGCAAGAGTGCAATACGGCAAGTACGATTTGGATCATACTGGATGCTCATTACCTCTGCAGCAATACCATGCTTTCTACGCTTGAAATCTATGATACGATACTTCTGCTTATGTCCACCACCACGATGTCTTGATGTGATGCGACCTGTATTGTTCCGTCCACCACTCTTCTTTTTCGGAGCAAGAAGAGATTTTTCCGGTTGCGCTCCCGGTGTGACTTCATTAAATGAACTCACTGAGTAAAAACGCGTTCCCGGTGTAATCGGTTTGAGAATTCTTAAAGCCATTGTCTATCTCGAAATTAATCTTCAGTATTACCTTCACCGCCGACAAGGTCGATGGAGTATCCGGGTGCTAATGTCACATATGCTTTCTTGCGAAGAGGCGTTGCACCGCGCATCAAACCACGCTTTGTAAAACGTGTCTTGTTCTTGCCCTTCACATTCACTGTTCTTACAGAAGAAACTTTCACATCATAAAGACGCTCAATAGCAGCTTTGATCTGGATCTTATTTGCATCTGTCGTCACTTCAAAAGCATATTGTTGCTTCTCTGCAAGCATCGCCGCTTTCTCTGTGAGCATCGGGCGTTTAATTACTGTAATCATCGTTCTTTTGCCTAATTACTTCAGCATTAAAAAGTTTGTACCAGATCCTGCAAGGCTTCCTTGCTAAGGATGATATTCTTATGATTGAGAATGTCATATGTGGATGCAATTGTAGCCGGCAATGTCATTACATTGGGGATATTTCTTGCAGACAGGACTACATTCTTATCGGAATCCTTGAGCATGAATAATGATTTTTGACCATCAATCTTCAATGCCTTCATAACGCTAATCATATTCTTGGTCTTGATCCCGTCAAAAGCCAAACCTTCAATGACTAGAAGATTTTCTTCTTTAACACGCAATGACAAAGCTGACTTTCTAGCCAATTTCTTCATTTGTGCAGGAAGATATTGCTTATAGAGATGTGGTCTTGGGCCATGAATTGTTCCACCACCCACCCATACAGGTGAACGACTTGAACCGGCTCTGGCCGTACCACGACCTTTTTGTTTCCAAGGCTTCTTACCACCACCACGTACTTCTGATCTAACTTTGGTTTTGGCAGTTCCTTGTCTCTGGTTCGCCAAGTATGCTTTTACCGCAAGGTACATCGCATGCTCACTTGGCTCCACATTGAAAACCTCTTCAGGTAATTCTACCTGACCGGTTACAGATCCATTTTTTCCGTATACATTTACGAGCATTGTTCTATACCTTACAGCTTAACAATTTCTACTATGGAATTAATTGCACCGGGTATGCTGCCTTTAATGACAAGCAAATTTTGATCCGGCATGATATCAAGCACTTCGAGATTTCTAATGCTGATTCTTGTACCACCCATTCGACCGGCCATACGCATACCTTTGAAAACTCTCGAAGGATATGATGATGAACCAATTGAACCTGGAGCACGCTGTCTGTCAGATTGTCCATGTGTTGACATACCAACACCACCGAAGTGATGTCTTTTCATAACACCTTGGAAACCACGACCTTTTGATGTGCCGGAAACCTTCACCTTATCTCCGATTTGCAAAATGGTTTCAATAGTTACTGTTTCACCAGGTGCAACAGTAATATTGTCCATTCTGAACTCTTTGATATGGCGCTTCGGTGCAATGCCGGCTTTTTTAAAGTGCCCGGCAAGCGGTTGGGATACCTTACGCTCGGCTATTTCTCCATAACCGAGTTGAACGGCAGTATATCCGTCTTTTTCTAATGTGCGGACTTGCACTACTGCGCATGGTCCGGCTTCTATGACTGTACAGGGCACATATTCACCGTTCTCGCTGAATATGCTAGTCATGCCCAATTTTCGACCTAATAGCATCTTGTCTTTACTCCTTAGACCTTTACCTCGACATCAACTCCTGCGGGAAGCTCTAAACGCATCAATGCATCTATAGTGCGTTGCGTCGAGCTGAAGATATCTATCAGACGCTTGTGAACTCGCGCTTCAAACTGCTCACGCGATTTTTTATCAACGTGTGGCGAGCGTAGAACTGTGTAAACGGTTTTTTCCGTTGGTAACGGAATTGGACCGGATACTACTGCTCCCGTTTGCTTAATAGTGCGAACAATACGCTCGGACGATTTATCAATTAGGTTGTGGTCGTACGATTTTAATTTGATACGAATCCTTTGGGTAGCCACGCTCACGTACCTTCAAAAAAATGAGAGACAAAGAAAGATGGGGATGAGATTAACATCCCCATCTAACGGTACATATTTTATTCAATAATCTTAGTTACAACACCAGCTCCTACTGTACGGCCACCTTCGCGAATCGCGAAGCGTAGTCCTTCTTCCATAGCTACCGGAGTAATAAGCTCTACAATGAGATTGTCAAGGTTGTCACCAGGCATAACCATTTCTGTACCTGAAGGAAGTGTTGCTACACCTGTCACATCTGTTGTACGGAAATAGAATTGAGGACGATAACCATTGAAGAATGGAGTGTGACGACCACCTTCATCTTTTGTCAATACATAAACCTGTGCATTGAATTTGTGGTGAGGCTTAATAGAACCTGTTTTAGCAAGAACCATACCACGCTCAATCTCTGCTTTGTCAACACCACGGAGCAAGAGACCAACATTGTCACCGGCAACTCCTTGATCAAGAAGCTTACGGAACATCTCAACACCTGTAACTGTAGTTTTCTTTTGGAGACCAAAACCAACCAATTCAACTTCTTCGTTAACATTGACGATACCGCGCTCAATACGGCCTGTAGCAACTGTACCACGACCTGTAATTGAGAATACGTCTTCAACTGGCATGAGGAATGGTTTGTCTGTATCACGAACTGGAGTTGGAATATAATTATCAACAGCGTCCATGAGGTCATAGATAGGCTTCAAGCGTGGATCATCAATGGCTGCTTCATCTGAAGTACCTGCATCAAGACCTTGAAGTGCTGAACCTTTGATGATTGGAATATCATCGCCTGGGAAATCATATTTGGAGAGGAGTTCACGAACTTCAAGTTCTACGAGATCCAACAATTCGGGATCTGCAATATCAACTTTGTTCATGAAAACTACGATACGAGGAACGCCAACCTGACGAGCAAGTAGAATGTGCTCGCGTGTCTGCGGCATAGGTCCATCTGTACCTGCCACTACAAGAATAGCACCATCCATCTGTGCTGCACCTGTGATCATGTTTTTCACATAATCCGCGTGACCTGGACAGTCAACGTGTGCATAGTGACGATTTGCTGTTTCGTACTCCACGTGAGCAGTGTTAATGGTGATTCCACGTGCCTTCTCTTCGGGAGCATTATCAATTGAATCATACGAACGCTTTGCAGACAAGCCAGATTTGGCCAATGCCATTGTAATCGCTGCAGTGAGCGTTGTCTTACCATGGTCAACGTGGCCAATTGTGCCAATATTGACGTGGGGCTTAGACCTTTCAAATTTCTCTTTTGCCATAGTGCACCTAACGTGATAACTATATGTAATGAAAAAAATGCTTATCGCTATGCTGTTAATACTGCTTTAGCGTCGTAGGCTCGTAGTGTGAGAAAATCATAGTATATGATCCTCTGCCTTGTGTCATTGAACGGAGCTTGGTTACATAACCAAACATTTCACTCAATGGTACTGAGGCTCTCACTCCTTGCGAGCTACCCTTTTGCGTAATCTCTTCGATTTTACCTCTTCTGGAATTAATATCGGCAATTACTTCACCTATATATTCCATCGGAGCTATTGCTTCAACTGCAAAAACCGGTTCCAACAATGTTGGTTTAGCCAATCCAATGGCCTCTCTCACCGCATTTGCAACTGCAACTTTACAAGCAATATCAGTTGTCTCTCCTTCTCTTATGCCGACATCCGTTATTTCAACTGTTATGTCTACTATCGGATATCCTGCTATCGGACCTACACTCAACGATTCCTTAGCGCTGGTTTGCAATGCTTCAAGCAATTGCGGAGCCAGTTTCGGAAGATTCTCACCCAACAATACTTGATTGCCCTGGCCTGAATCCGATGAACGCAATGAAACGCTCACCTTCGCATACTGATTCTTGTTTCCAATTTGTTTATCAAATTCTACTTCACAAACTGAAGATCCAAGAATCGTTTCTCTGTAAGCTACCTGAGGCTTGCCAACTCTCGTTGCCACACCAAACTCACGCTTGAGTCTGTCAACCATGATATCCAAATGCAATTCGCCAACGCCACTGATAATGTTCTGACCACTGTCTTGATCATTATTGAATTGAAATGTTGGATCTTCATCTGCAAGTCTGGCTAATGCATCTAGCATTTTTGCCTGATCTGCTGTCGATTTTGCTTCTATCGACTGATTGATCACAGGTTCGAGAAAACTGATTTTTTCAAAGAGCACTTGATTGTCTTGATGACACAATGTGTCACCTGTCTTGGTTAACTTTAACCCAGGTAATGCAACTATTTCACCGGCTTCGCACGAGGTTAATTCATCTCGCTTATTAGCCTGCATTCTTAGAATCTTTTGCACTCGTTCTCGCTTGCCTATTGAGGCATTGTATATCATGTCTCCAACTTTCAGCATTCCGGAATAAATCCGAATGAATGTCAAACGACCTACATATACATCCGTTAGAACTTTAAATGCAAGAGCTGAAAACGGCTCATCCGATGATGGCTTTCTTTCAATAGCCTTTTCAGAATCTTGAGGATCAAATCCTTTTACTATTCCACGATCTATCGGAGAAGGTAAATATCTTGTGATTGAATCCAATACTTGCTGAACACCTTTATTCTTAAAAGATGAACCACAGCAAACAGGTAAGAACTTTGATGCAATCACAGCTTCTCGAATAGAAGCAATCAACTCATCTTCCGTAATGACTTCTCCACCGAAATATTTTTCAAGAAGATTGTCATTGGTCTCTGCAATCGATTCAATCATAAAAGATCTTGCTTGATCCGCTTTACCGATCATCGATTCCGGAATCTCACGAATTTCAAAGTTGTTTAGGTTTTGATCTTCTCCATTGAAGTGTAAATACTTCATTGTGATCAAATCTATAATGCCAACAAATTCATCGGCACTTCCAACAGGAATGAAAATCGGAGTAGGATTTGCGCCAAGGATCTCGCGAACTGATTCAACAGCTTTCTCAAAATCAGCTCCGATTCGATCCATCTTATTGATGTATACAATTCTCGGTACACCGAATTGATCTGCCTGTCTCCAGACCGTTTCTGATTGTGGCTCAACTCCTGCTACTGCACAAAATACTGCAACAGCTCCATCTAGCACTCTCAGAGATCTCTGCACTTCTGCTGTAAAATCAACATGTCCGGGCGTATCTATGATATTAATCTGATGACCATGCCAATAGCATGTCGTTGCAGCAGAAGTTATCGTGATACCTCTTTCTCGCTCCTGATCCATATAGTCCATGAAAGCTGTGCCTTCATGCACCTCTCCCATCTTGTGGAGAGAACCCGAATAAAAGAGAATACGCTCGGTAGTTGTCGTCTTGCCTGCATCAATGTGAGCGATGATGCCTATATTTCTATATTTATCTAGCTCAATCGTGCGCGACATAGTTTACAGCGCTACCAGGGTTTAATTGACAAAGAACGAATTTATTTCTATTACCACTTGAAATGCGCGAAAGCCTTATTGGCTTCAGCCATTCTGTGGACATCATCACGCTTCTTCACTGATGAACCTTCGCCATTTGCGGCAGCCATCAACTCAGACGCCAGTCTTGAAGCCATGGATTTATCACGACGCTCGGATGCATACAACTTCAACCAACGAATTGCCAATGCAAAGCGACGCTCTTCACGTACTTCTACCGGCACTTGATAAGTTGCACCACCAACACGGCGAGAACGAACCTCAATAGCAGGAGACACATTGCTCAATGCCTTGCGGAATACCTCAATCGGATCCTGCTTCATCTTATCTGCAATGATATCGAATGCAGAATAAACCAAAATACGCGCTGTATTTTTTTTGCCCTGAATCATCACTTTGTTGATGAATCTTGATACCATCACATCATTGAAGCGTGGATCAGGCACTGCATATCGTTTCTCTGCTCTTTTCTTTCTCATAAATCTATCTCTGACTATACGATTCTAATTATTTTTTTCCGGCCGGCTTTGGACGCTTCGCACCATACTTGGAACGAGACTGCATACGATCTTTAACACCTTGCGTATCCGCTGCACCACGAACAATGTGATAACGAACACCAGGAAGATCTTTCACACGACCACCACGAATCAATACGATTGAGTGCTCTTGAAGATTGTGCCCTTCTCCGGGGATATAAGCAATCACTTCAAATTGATTTGTCAAACGAACTTTTGCAACCTTACGCAAAGCAGAATTTGGTTTTTTCGGCGTTGTTGTATAAACGCGAGTACAAACTCCGCGGCGTTGCGGACAACTGGCAAGAGCCGGAGATTTACTTTTCTCTATCAGCTTTTTGCGACCTTTTCTTACAAGTTGACTAATCGTAGGCACTGTATCTATTCCTTACAAAACTTCGTTTTTTGATCACCGTCGGGCTGTTTTCGTGATTCCGACAGAGCTTGCAAAACTACACAAAATGTTGATAACCACCAAAACTTTTTTTATCTACCTTCAGAACGCTTTTGTTGATAAGCCTTCACCATCTCGTCTTGAACATTTTTAGGCACTTGTGAATAGCGCAAGAATTCCATGGAAAACTCGCCTTTACCTTGTGTTACTGAACGCAAGTCAGTAGAATATCCAAACATTTCACTCAATGGTACTTCTGCTTCAACAACTACATATCCGGCATCCATCGTTGCACCAACAATCACACCACGACGCTGATTGATCTGACCGATCGCAACGCCTTGGAATTCTTCAGGAGCACTGATTTCCAATTTCATGATTGGCTCAAGGATAACCGGCTTTGCCTTCATGTATGCTTCACGAAAAGCTGCAATAGAAGCAACTTTAAACGCCATTTCGGAAGAGTCGACCGGGTGCTCTGCACCGTCATTGATCGTTGCACGAACACCTACAACAGGTTGGCCAATCAATGAACCTTCAGTTATCGCTTCACGGAAACCTTTATCACAAGCAGGAATATATTCACGAGGAATAACACCGCCCACGATATCGTCAACAAATTCATATGTTTCAACAGCATCACTTGGCAATGGCTCAAGCAGACCTGCTACACGAGCAAATTGACCGGATCCACCTGTTTGCTTCTTATGAGTATAATTGAAATTTGAATTCGCTGTAATTGTTTCGCGGAATGCAACTTTTGGTCTACCAACATTCACTTCGCAATTATATTCACGCTTGATACGCTCAATATAAATTTCCAAGTGCAATTCACCCATTCCTTTGATAATCGTTTCACCGCTCTCTTCATCACGATATACACGGAATGTTGGATCCTCTTTTGTAAAGCGATTCAATGCTTTTGAAAAGTTCACCTGACCCGCTTTTTCTTTCGGGCTAACCGCAAGTTCAATAACCGGCTCAGGAACGAACATTGAAGTCATCGTTACACTAAGATTACCATCTGTGAATGTATCGCCTGATGCGCAGTCAATACCGAACATCGCAACGATTTGACCTGGACCTACTTCGTCAATATCATGCATCTCATCAGCATGCATACGAACAAGTCTTGGAACTTTCACGCGCTTACCATTGGACATATTGGTGAGTGTATCACCTTTCTTCACGCCACCTTGGTAAATACGCATATATGTGAGCTGACCGAAACGACCATCTTCAAGCTTAAATGCCAAACCAACAAATGGCTTTGTTCTTTCAGGAATCAATTCAATTTTTGCTTCATTCTGACTTTGATCAAGACCTTCATTCTTCACATCTTTTGGTGCAGGCAAGAACATTCCAACAGCATCCAACAATACTTGAACACCCTTATTCTTCATCGCTGAACCACAGTACAATGGAGTGATCTTCAAATTGATGGTTTCACGACGTATGATCGGAATCAATTCTTCAGCAGTTACTTCTTCTTCCATCAAGAATTTCTCTGCAATCGTATCATCAAAGTCTGAAAGCGCTTCAACCATAGCATGGCGACGCTTCTTCGCTTCTTCCAAATATTCTGCAGGAATATCTTCTCTACGGATATTTTCACCATTGTCACCATCAAAGAACACTGCCTTCATGTGCAACAAATCAATAACGCCTGCGAATCTGTCTTCCAATCCCATCGGGAATGTCATGACAACAGGACGATGATGCAATTTTTCACGCAATTGTTCTGCAACACGATCAGGATTTGAACCTGAACGGTCAATCTTGTTCACAAAAGCAAGTCTTGGAACATTATATCTTTTCATCTGGCGATCAACCGTGATCGACTGACTCTGAACGCCTGCAACACCGCATAAAACCAATACGGCACCGTCCAATACGCGTAAAGCTCTTTCCACTTCGACCGTAAAGTCAACGTGACCGGGAGTGTCAATCAAATTGATTTCAAAATCACCCCATGTGCAGTAAGTGGCTGCAGACTGAATGGTAATCCCTTTTTCTCTCTCAAGATCCATGGAGTCCATCGTGGCACCAACACCCGATTTTCCTCTCACTTCCTCGATCTTGTGGATCTTACCTGTATAGAACAAAATTCGCTCGCTGAGCGTGGTCTTACCCGAATCAATGTGGGCAGAAATACCAATATTCCGAACTTTTGAGATGTCTGACATAGCTGTCTTAACCTACCGCAATAGAATATTTATGAAGATTATTATTTATCTAGATTGAGAAATCCTCGCCAAAAGCGAAGACCACAAATTTACGGGAAATTGTACAATGAGCAAAATTAAATCTCTGATTTTTAGAAAATTAGAGCATTTTCCACATTGATAGGAAGAATATCCTAACTAGCAATTGAATAGAGGATTGCGGGATTTTCCACGAGAAAATGTGGATAAACTGGGGAGAAGTTTCGAATGATTTAACGCTTTACAACAAACTTTCCGGATATGGGCTCATGCTCGGAAAAGATGGTGTAAATGTAGATTCCAGGACTTAAAACACCGGTATTTTCAAGGGTTGCCACCAATATATTTGCGCCTGTCACCGAATTATTCGAATAATCTACTCGTGTTTTAACCCTTTCTGAGTGTACAGATGTACCGGCTACAGTGAATATCTTGATTTCAACTTCTTGACCCAATGTAATTGCATAGGGCAATGGAAAATGAATCTCCGAATGCTTACTCAAGGAAAGGGGATTGGGATATGGTCTCTCCGCAGGCAATAATAATTCACCCTCGGATAACTTAATAAGTGAGCAGTATTTGGTGGATTTAAGATCTATATCAACATAATATTCTGAAAAACCTATAGGTGTTTTGTCGGTGTTCTTATCAATAACAACTGAAAATGATGTGCTTTGTCCACCAAATACTCTGAAAAAATCAGGATAAGCAGGTGAAATGAACATATTGGCCGTATCCGTCAAATAACCACTGCCAATCAATCCACTGGATAATGATCTTATCTCATAAGGAAATACATCACCCGAGAAAAGTGCTGTTGGATTTGCCGTCATAGTATCGGATTCCATGAGAGGAAATACATGCGCATCCCTGAACAAAAGTGCGGAATCAATACCTCTGGCTCTTTTGCCTGTAAAATATGTTCGCTCCAGAAAACCACACCATAATTCATGCAAGGGAAGATTGTTGTTTGTCAAAGACAATTCCAATGCTCTATAAGGTAAATTCTTCTTTCCGATATTGTCCCACATATCCAAAATAGGCTTAAAACCAAGTGATTGCTCTTGAGTTTTGTCATGAAGGTATTCAAAAAACAATGCATTTGCATAGCCGGAACTGACAAATTGAGAGTACCTTTGACCAAATCGATTCTCTTTGGGATTGCTGAAGAAGTTCTTTACATAAAATTGATAATCTTTGATTTCTGGATAATGATAAGCTTCAATCCATGTACAGAACATTTCATATAAAGAAACATCATATAACTGATCATTCATCCCATAATTGGCAAGATGAATGGCATGTTGAAACTCATGTGCCGCTGTAATCTTTAAGGCATCCAATTCAAAAGTATTGAATGATGGACTCCCATTGCCTGTCTTGTCTGACTTACTATAATTATTGTCAAGCTCAATATATGTCAGTGTGTATCTATGCTGATTTGTTGAAC